>Ga0074198_1000020_pt1 | contig 389506 bp, 347 predicted proteins | sample EPASupsiteSAE323_FD_64527 | JGI IMG/M metagenome (GOLD analysis project Ga0074198, IMG submission 64527) | Bioremediated contaminated groundwater from EPA Superfund site, New Mexico - Sample SAE3-23 | ecosystem: Environmental > Aquatic > Deep subsurface > Groundwater > Contaminated ...
AGCAGGAACTGCTGTTTTAACAACAAAATCCTTATTTTGAGGTGTAATATATTCTAATACTGCTTTAATTGAATCGTCATTGTTTTTTAATGCTATTAAATCAGGAAGTACTTCTCTTATTAGAGCTTCTTTATTTTCCAATTTTAAATCTTTAGCCAATTTATGAGCATATTGAGTATATGTCTGATTTGTTTGATTTTCTATTGTTGCTGGCTTTACTGTTTCTGATGACTGACTTGTAACTGATTGTGACTGATTTTTATTTTGAGTTATAACTTGCGATGGCGGTTCTTCATGTTTACTTTCTGGTTTTGAAACACTGCCATTCCCTGAATTATTTTTAGATGCGGCTAATTTTTTTTCTATTTCAACAGTTTCAGCTTTCTGTTCAGCAAGTTTATTATTAAGTTGGGTTAATTCGCCAGTTTGAGTGTTTTTAGATGGATTTGAGCTTACAGCCTCTTCAGCATTTTGTATAATGCTTGAACCGGTTTTTCCTTTTTTTACTTTCGCTATTAAAATTGTAATTCCTGCAAGCAGAATAGTCCCACCCGCAATATATGCGATTAAATTATTTTTCTTTTTCTTATTATTATCTTCAGTTTTTGTACTAGGAAATGAAACAGAATCCTTAATAGCAGGATTTACAGATTTATCCTGGTAATTGACTCTTTGCTGGATAAGATTATGATTATTAACCTTTGTTGTATAATCATTTAAATAAACCACGAATATTTTCCCACGTTACTATCTAATTATAATAAAACATAAATTGTTATTTTGTTGCTTCTTTTTTGTCACTTGTAAAGTAATTTTAATAATTATAAACGTTTCACTTGTTCAATTTGATGCTTAAATAATTCAAGTGCTTCTTTACCAATGTCGGAACCCATAGTTGCAATATTTTGCATTATAGCTTCCTGGTTTAATGTTTGAATGGCAGCTTTTATTCGAGAATTACTAAAAGCAACTTCATCTTGTGTTGTTACAATTTTTTCTGCAAGTTTATCATAATCAATAAATCTATCAATAAAATCAGAAGCATAATGTTTTAATATCGCAATGGCATTATCTTTGTTCGCTGGAGGTAATGCAACTTTAGCTTTAAATCTACCATCTCTTAATAATATATCGTCTATTTTTTCAGGAGAAGTTGTTGTAGCAAAGACAGTGCAATGAAATTCTTTCGATACAGTATCCATAAATCCTTTTAATGCGCCTGTTATTCTAGAACCTTTGGGTGCAAATTCATCAAATTTATCAATATAAATTATTGTTCTTGTTCCACTTTTTTCAAAAAGTTCTTTTGCTTGCGAGGATGCAATTCTTAAATTTTTCATATTTTCTTTATCATTAATTGCATTAGGAATTTCGACAAGTTGACACCCAAATTGTCCAGCTGTTGCATTTACAAAAGCAGATTTTCCACAACCATTAGGTCCAAAAAGCAATATTCCATTAGGAACATTTGCAGATTTTCCATGCTTTTCAAGAGCTGCCGAAGTTCCAAAGTGACTAATAATTAAGTTTTTCTGATCAGTATACCCTGCGATTGTTTTAAACCCAACAACTGTTTGGACATTAATCATTCTTTTTACGGGGTCTATTGTTTTTACTGAGTCATTAATACTACTTGCTAATTTGTCCATTTCGGACTCATGCATTGTTTGCATTTGTAATTTTTGATTTTCCAAATTTTCTTGTAAATTTAATTCGCTTTTTCTTTTTTCTTCGCTTCTTTGTCTTTGTAATGCATTATTTTCTTTAATTGTACTTGCTATCGATTGATTTTGCTCATCCACCATTCCTGTGAGTTTTTGGTTTGTATCTTCCTGCTCACTGATAATCGTGTCCTTTGTTTTTACTGTTTCTTCAAGGTTTCTGATTGTAGCATTATTATTATTTTTTGTATCTTCAAGTGCACTAAGCTCAGATCTTTTAGCAACTCGAATATCAATATGGGAAGAACATAAATCCTCTAAAGTTCTTCTTAATCCACTTAATGTAACTTCTTTAGCTGCTACTGATTTTTTAAGGTCGTTGATTTCATTTCGCATGTTTGTTGCAACTAATTCTTTGGCATCTTCTTCTCCACCAAAAAACCATGAGACACCACTAAAAAATCCTTCCCCTTTTTGAGCCTCAACTCTATCCCAGTAGCCTTTAAAAGAAAGATTATCTTTAGATAAATTAGACATGGTTGATGTATCTATAGTTTGTGTGTTGTATTTATTTTTGTTTTGAATATTTGAAATAATCGTTGTTTGTAAATTTATTCTCATTTTTCTTTTTCTTTTCTTTTTTACTGAACATAAGTTAAGAAACTTTCTAATATTTAATGTAATAACTCAAAAGCAGAGAACAGTAGATTTTTGCTTAATGCTTTTATAGTCTTGAGTTCATTAAATATTGCATCATAACCAAGTCTTTTATCTTGCATAAAAGTACTATCAAGTTTTAATTTAACATTAAAGTTTAGTCCATTAATTTCATCTGGTTTAATACCTGGTTTAGTTACAGCAACAACTGTATTGTTATAAAATTCTGAACATTTAGATAAAAATTCTTTAAAGGATTTAAACGCAGAATCGTTTTTCTCATCTTGAGAAGGAATAAAACTGTCAAAATTTTCTATCAAGGTAAAAGTTCTTACTTGGCTGGAATCAAAATCAATTTTTGCTCTTTTTGAAATATGATTTATTAAAGAAGTTAATCCAGATTTATTCTGAAATTCTTGTGCATCAATTATTGCATAATTTGAACCAGTTTTTTTCATAATCCATTCGAAAACTTTTTTTGCTACATCATTGGAATCTGATTCTAACAATATGCCTGATGGAACACGTACATTATCGCCTTCACTTTTCTGGATAGTTGGATTTATGACATTTTGAATAAGCTTGTTCTTAATGCTCATAACTGCATTTTCCATCTCCTGAGTATGGATTTTTTGTATTTGTTTCGCTTGTTGCCCAAGTTTTTCATCTCTTGTTTTGGTTGCTAATTCTGCATCATCTGTGATACCTTTTAATATTTCTTTGTGTTGAGCTTGTAATTGTTCGACCTTTTTTTTTCCCGATTTAACATCTTTTTCTAAACTTTTTGCATTGCTTTTTATTTTCTTGATTTTTGTATCTTTTTTTGCTGATTCATCTTTCAAAGTATCTATTTCATTAGAAGTGGCCTTAACTTCTGCTTTTAAATCCCGTATTTTTCCATTCAAACTTGAAACTGCACTATCGTGATCCCTATTTTCTTTAGAAATGTCATCTTTTACAGAATTAATAGATGCTTCAACTCTTCTTAAAGCACTTTCTTGTTCTGATTTTTCATCATCAAGATAATGTCCAAATGAAACAATATCCATATTTAGTTGTTTTATTTTTGGAAAAGAATTTTTTACAGGAATACTTGCATTGGTACTATTTGTATGAAATTGATTGGGCTGATATAATGCTATTTTCATTTATCTTTATTTTCCTATTAAATATTTTTTTAAGTTCTTTTGACATATTTAATTTGTTCTGCGAATTTATCTAATGCATCTTTAAAAATATCGGGACCTTGCTCCTTAATACTTTGTAAAAAGTCGTTATGGCTCATCTTTAATTTTTCTGTATGTTCTTCCATAAATTTATGTACTACAGATCGTATTCTATCATTGCTAAATGCTTCATTAGGCTGATTTCCCACTATTTTTGCTGCTAATTCGTCAAAATTAACAGTTTTATCAGCAAATTCTTCTCCATAATGTTTTAATACTGCTAATGCGTTTGGTTTATCTGCAACTGGCAAATCAACTTTAGGCTTAAACCTACCGTCTCTTAATAAAATATCATCAATATTTTCTGGATGGTTTGTTGTAGCAAAGACAGTACAATGAAATTCATTCGATACAGTATCCATAAAGCCTTTTAATGCGCCTGTTATTCTAGAACCTTTTGGAGCGAATTCGTCAAATTCATCTATTTGAATTATTGTTCTTATGCCATCTTTTTCAAAACTTTCTTGTGCTTTTTCTGCAGCAGTTCTTACACTTTTCATATTTTCTGCATCATCTAAAACATTTGGTATTTTAACAATTCTACAGTCTAATTGTCCTGCTAAAGCTTCTGCAAATGTGGATTTTCCATTGCCTTTTGGTCCATAAAACAATATTCCATTAGGTACATCTGCAGGCTTTTGACTCTTTTCCAGAGCAACAGCATTACCTACTGAATTTTTTAATTTTTCTTTTACAGTATGATAACCTGCAATTTTTCCAAATCCATTTAAATTTCTTGTATCTTGCAGCTTTCTAAAAATTGCTTCAATATTACTTACATTTGTCATTTTTGCAGTGATTCTTTCAAGCTGTTTTTCATACATTTCCTGCATTTGAATTGCTTGTCTTTTAATCTCTTCTTGCATTCTTAGGTCTTTTTTCTCCATAGCTTCTTTCATTTCAGCCATTAACCTTTTATTATCAGCTTCATTTTTTGCAGCTAATTCCTTTTGTTCATTTAATAATTTTTCAAATTCTTTGATTCTTAGTTCTCTTTCTGCAGCTAATTGCTGATTAGCTTCAACAACTTTTCCTTGTTGTACAATAGTTTCATCTTTTGCTTGTTGAGCTGTTTTATATGCTTCATCAGCTCTTTTTTGAGCATCGTTTGTTGCGACTAATGCATCTTTCATCGCTTGTAAATGTTTTTCTCCAGCTTCTATCAATGCTTTGCTTCTTGCTACTTCAATTTCGTTATCAAGTGCTTTTTTATCAAGCTTATCTTGAGCTTTTTTTAACTCTTCTTCATATCCGCCAAAAACATGCCATTTAAAAAAACCATATTTATCTCTTTTATCTTGAGCTATTGTTTCAGCTTCATCTGAAAAACGAGAACCAAATGATACAATATCATTTGGTAAAGCTGGGTTCATTTTTACAATGGGCATAGAAACATAATTTCTGTCTTGTTGCCTTGAATTTGAAGTTGCGTAAGTATTGATTGAATTAATTTTCATAATTTTCACCTTTTTTTATTTTTAATTTTTCTAATTGCATAACAAATTTATCAATGTCCAGGAAACCATCTGAATTCTTTAGGCTGAGTTTATCGATATTATCTAAAATTAATTGGATATTTTTGAAATTATCTTTATTCAAATGTTTAGTAATTTTTAGGGCATCTATAATATCTATATTTAAAGCTTCTGAGTTTTTAAGTAATGTTGGCAATGTTTCTTTTAAAACAAAATCTTTATTTTGAGGTGTAATAACATCCAGAAATTTACCCATTATTCCACTTTGTCTTATTTTGTACTTTTCCATATTTTCTGCAAGATAAGGGAATAATTCCTCGATTGCAAAATTTTTATTTTCTTTATTTAAAGATTTAAGTAAGTTTATACTGTCTCCTTGAGATTTAATCTTAAATCTTTTTGCATTAGCTGCTAATCTGTCTAAACAATCTACAGTCTCAGGTGAAACTGATTTTAAAGCTATACCCATTGCTTTACCTAAGTCTAGGGTTTCCGAATTACGTAAAATAGCAGGAACTGCTGTTTTAACAACAAAATCCTTATTTTGAGGTGTAATATATTCTAATACTGCTTTAATTGAATCGTCATTGTTTTTTAATGCTATTAAATCAGGAAGTACTTCTCTTATTAGTGCTTCTTTGCTTTCTAACTTCAAGGCAGCAGACAATTTATGAGCATATTGAGTATATGTCTGATTTGTTTGATTTTCTATTGTTGCTGGATTTACTGTTTCTGATGACTGTCTTGTATCTGGTTGGGGCTGCTTTTTAGCAACATTCGCAGGTTTATGTAAATGAGAAGAATTATCCGCAGTTAAAGCATTACAATATTGAACTTGCTCGTTAAATAATTTTAAATTTTCTTTTCCAATATCAGGAACGGTGTTTGTTATTGCATCTTGCAAGTCTTTTTGAGACAGTTTCTTACCAAGATTTTTTTCATTTGTCACTAAATCTGTAACAATACTTGCTAATCTACTGTTACTATAAGCTTCAGATCGGCTATGTTCAATTATTAATTCTGCTAATTTATCATAATTTACAGATGGAGCTGCAAAATCTTCAGCATAGTATTTTAATATTTCAGCCATATCTTCTTTATTTGCAGGTCCAAATGCTATCTTATGAAATAAATTACCTTTTAAAATTTGTTGTCCAGTATCTTGAGGATTATTTGTGGTTGCAATTATTGTACAGTGGTAATGTTTAGATATATTATTTATAAATGTTTCTAATTCAGAATTTAATGGATTACTTTTGTCAGCGAAATAGTCAAATTCATCGATAGAGATTATTGTTCTTATACCATCTTTTTCAAAACTTTCTTGTGCTTTTCTAGCAGCATTTTTTAAATTGCTTAAATCTTGTTCAGGAATCAAAGTATTCTCGACTTTGACAATATTGCAATCAAGATGGTCTGCTAAAGCAGTTGTAAGTGTAGTTTTTCCATTACCTTTTGGACCGTAGAACAATACTGCATTTGGAATATTAACCTTTTCGCCAGACTTTTCTCTTTTAATTTGCTCCGCAAATTTTGCCAGTAAAACACTTTTTTGTTCATTATATCCGGCAATTCTTGAAAGACCTTTTAAATTAGATTTATTTGCTAATTTCTCATAAACTTCAACTAGTTGAGTTACTTTTGTAATATTTGCAGTAATATTTTGAAGTTTTAAATTATAATTAACCTCTGCTTCCTGCAATTGTTTTTCTAATTGTTCTTGAAGAATTTTATTACTTTCTTTCTTAGCAATTTCAATTTTAACTGCAATTTCATTGAGAGATTCTTGGTGTGATTGTTTTAATTGCTCACGTTCAACCAATAAATTATTAAGTTTTGCTTTAGCTGCTTCTATATCATTAGCTACTAAAGCTTGAGTTTCTGCTGCTTGTTTTTGATAAAAAGCTGTTTTCTTTTTTTCAATTCTAGTTGTTTCTCCTGCTTGTTCTATTTTACTGTTAATTTTTCTTACTTCAGTATTTTGAAATTGAGCTATTATATCATCTTGTTTTTTTGCTTGTGTTTGGATAGTTTCTCTCATTTGATCTATTACTTTTTGTTTCTCAGCTTCACTTATTTCAAATCTCTCTTGAGGTGTTAGTTTTTCTACACCCAGTAATTCATCTTCTATATCATTTCTGCCTTTTGTCCATTTTTTAAATTCATGTTTTATACCTCTTAATACTCCCGTCCTTTCACCTTTTATACGTTTTACTTTTAAAATAGCTCCCTTAACACCACCAAGACCTGCTTTTACCCATTTTACGGGTATTAAAGCTGTATCAGCTAATCTAGTTACAGTTCTTACTCCTGCTTTTTCAAAATTCCCGTTTAGGGCATCCTTTATTGGTTTTCCAAATTTTGTTACAATTAGGATTCCTCCAGTCAGTTCTTCTGCACCAGGGATCTCGCTTATTTTTTCTACAGTTTTTGAAACTCCATTTAAAGCACGGGATGTTACATCAGTTTTTTCTGCTACATTAGAAAAACCACTTAAAACAGTTGTTTCATTATCTAAATTATCTACATTACTTGGATAATTTGCTCTAAAACTTATTTCTTTAAGTTCATCTATTTTTCTATCATATTCATTAAGTTTTTTATCAAAATCACTAAGATTTTTATCAGATCCGAAGTTTCTAATGGAATCTTTAATTCTGTCTATGGTTTCAAATAAGCCTTCTCCAGGTGGTTCCGAAAATAAATCTGGATTTTGTTGAAGAATTGCATTTTTATATTCAGGATGTTTTTGAATTATTTTTCTGCCAACTTCTGGATGTTCATGAAAATAATATGATTCATTCGTGGCAAAATCAGGACGTTCCAAATATATTAATCTTAATTCCTCATCAGACTTTGCAATGCTTGCTTTAAGCTCTCTTATGCTCATATTTTTATATGTTACACCATTTTGAATTCTATCCTGAAGTCTGGCAATTTCTCCTTCAGCGTTCTTTTGAATGATATAATTCACACCATGTCTTTCTCCAGGCGGATGAATAAAATCAGTACTACCAGGACTCAATCTACCCTTTGCAATATCATCCAAATAACCAGCCCGCTCTGTTAATAAAGAAGTATTACCTCCAGCGTGCGGTATAATATCATTTATTAAATCTTTTGCAGAGTTTGGATTCGTTTTATGTGTTTGAATATTAAGAATAATGGACTTTGATATTCTTTCTACTTCATCAGATTTAAGTTTTCCATCTATAGTAAAAGCATCACTATTTATATTAATACCTTCTTTTGATAATTTTTCTTTTAAAGCATTCATATCTTCAGGTGCAATTAACGGTTTAGAATTAAAAGGCATTTTATCTTTTTTTGTAATTTTTATAAAAAGTTGTTTGAGTAAATCAACTGATTCTTCGGCAAATCTTTCAAATTTTTGACTGAGTTCTCCGCCATTATTTCTAATAATCTTTTTACCAAATCTAGATACGTTTAAACCTTTAAAGCTAATGTTTGTATTGTTTATCGTAATATGTTTATCTTTATAATCAGTCAATTTGTATTTTTTATCAAATTGACCAGACATATTTACATCTAGTTTCATTCGTCTTGTTTTCCTACTTAATATCTTTTTATTTTATTCATGTAATGTAAAACTTATAAAAATAAAATTTTGATACTATCATCAAAAAACCATTGTATCTTTTTGTAAAGATATCTTTATATCCAGGTTTTAAACTGGTAAATCACTATTTACATTTCTTAATTTCAATTTACACTATCTTTGAATTATTAATATCTAATTTATTTCATAAAGTTTTTCTAAATAATCTTTATTTAAGTCTATTATTTCTTGATTTGCTTTAATGGATATAATAGAAGGCTTAGCTAAATATTCTTTTGCAGTATTTTGAATGTCATTTGGGGATATTTCATCAATTGTTTTAAATAAAATTTTAATTTCATCAAGGCTAAATTGAGATATTAATTCATTTCTAGAAAAAGATGATGTTTCAAATTTTTGCATATATTTACCTTTTAACAACATCTTAGCTTGATTTAACTCTTCTTTAAGTATCGGTGTTGTAATTAATTGATTAATATTATTTTTATATGAATTTAAAATATTCTGCAAATCTGCACTATTTGAATCATTCATTGGGACTTCTGCTAAAATTTCAAAATAACTATTTTTCCCTTTTTCTTCATAGCGTGAAGTTAAATTATATACTAAATTTTGATTTTCCCTAATATCTTTAAATAATCTTGAATTTCTGCCTTCTCCAAGTATTTCACTTAACAACGATAATGTCATTGTATTCTTGAGTCCAATTTCATTTGAATTAGTAATTTTAAATCCTTGATAAATTGTAGTATTATATCCATAATCCTTTTCAATAATAATTTTTGTTTTATCAAGAGTTCTAAAACTATTTTTTAAAGTTGAAATGTTTCTCTGTTTTTTGGGGAAAAGAGGCATATCTTTGTTAATATTAGAAATGATATTGTATTGCTCTTTGATAAATGTATTTTGTGGAACTGTTAAAACTGCTTTCCCCTCAGAATGTGATATTATATCATTATACAAATTAACCACATCTCCAAATTGTATATCATCAAAATTTTCTTTATTATTTCTTAGCTGGTTTTTAATTTTTTCAAAATTATTTTTATCAAAGTTTGGTTTTAGAATTACTTTTTTAGCTATATCTATAACCTGCATAGTATTTTCAGGAAGATTATTAACAACTACTTTAAATATATCTAAATCAGATTGAAGTTTTATTTCATTTAAATTGTTCCCATATAAATTATTATTATTCGGGCTTTCCATATTATTAAGTATTTTTTCAAGAATTATATAGGTTTTTATTTTATTACTAGGTAATTTATAATGTTTTAATTCTAAACTAAAAGTGGTTCTTGTTATCTCAGGTGCAACATCAATAATTAATTGCAGGTTGTTTGGGAAATTATATTCTCTAATATTTTCTGTATTTATTCCATTAATATTAGAGCCTGTAAAAGATACTTTTGTATTGTCATTCAATGGTTGATTTTTATGATATACAAGAGTTAATTGTTTTTGAGGGTTAATATATATTTTAATAAAATTTTGTAATTCTTCAGGAGTCAAGGTATCTATGTACTTATGCATATCTAAGTAATTTTCATTGTTATTATTTATTAATGTACTGCCAATAATTGAAGAAACCTTTTCAGAATTTTCTACAGCTAATGAATAACTGTTTTTTAGTCTTGTTTTTAAATTTTGGATATCTTCATCTGAAATAGATTTTTGAGTTAAGTCTTTTAAATATTGATTTAGAATATTAATTTTTTCTTTATTATCATCAGGAGAAAGTATGCTAAATTTCAAGCCTAAGTCATCTTCAGGTTTATTTCCATTAACAACTGTACTTAATTTAATTCCTGTATTGTCTGGTTGTTTGGAAAGTTCGTTAATATAAATGGTTAGAGCCATTGCTAGAAAACTATCCTTTGAATTTTTATTTTTTGGTCCTACAAATCCTATATTTATCGGATTATCAAAATATAAATTATCTGCTAAATCCATTCTTTTTGAGCTTTGAAGAACCCTTTTAGGTTCAATTTGCCTATTAATATTAATCGTACTTTTTTTATTGAAGTATTTTGAGAATAATTTTATTACTTCATCAGCATTCAAATCCCCTACAACAACTGAAACCATATTATTATTTATATAATTTTTATTGTAAAAATTCATAACTTCTTCAAAAGATATTTTATCTATGGCTTCTTTAGAATAATCAGGCTTTTTATTTTTTCTATTTACGTCTAATAAAGCATCAGTAAATAGTGCATCTTTATTTTTTAATTTTTGTTCAATCTCTTTCCCTTTATATTCTGTTAAAATAATTTTTTTCTCTTTTTCAAGCTGTTCTCTGGTAAAAGATGGGTTTTGCATTAATTCAGCCTGGGTTTTTATTAATTTATCAATATTTTCTTTTTCGTTAAAAGGATAACTAATAAAATATTCAGTGTAATTACCATGTGTTGCCGCATTTGATTCTGCTCCAGCTAAAGCAACTATTTCAGAAAATTTTGTTGGATTTATATTGTTTTCTCCACTATAAATCAAATGTTCAAGTAAGTGACTTGTTATTGTCGAATCTTCATTTCCAACCCCAACAAAAGTGTTTATAACAGTTAGACCATTCTTTTTAACTATTACAACCTTATGTCCGTTAGCAAGCTCATATAGCTTACCTTGTCCAACATTTGGTATGTCAAAAGTTTTAATCATTTTATAACTTTGAATTAATTGATGAGATGTATAGGCTTTATAGATTTCAAAAGGAGTTGGTTGGTAACTAGGAGGATTTAAAAACGGACCAAAGACAGCGGAATTTACTTTGAAATTCTGCTGTCTTTGAATGATTTGAGGATTAACTACACTATTAACTTTCATATATATATTTCCTTTTTTCTAAAAACATATAAAGAAAAATAATGAACTTTTTAGGTAAAATTGTTAAAAAAGGTTTACAAAACATAATTTTTAAGCAAAAAAATATGTTTTTTGTTTTATATAAACAAGAATAAGTAGAAGGAAAATCTATTTGAAGATTACATTTTCTCTGCAAAACGATAATTGTATTAGTACTCCAAATAATAAAGTTAGCTTTGGAGCTGGTTTAACCCCCCAAATATTGAATGAAATTCATCAAACTGATGTCATGAAAATATCAAATAGACTAGCTAAACAAGGAATTTTAACGGATTTTCAGGCGAATAAAGTTATTGCTTGGTGTTGTGATAAAGCTGTTGGAATTTTTGAACAACTTAACAAAGATTTTGGAATGCATTTAGCATTACCAGAAAGAATATATGTTGAAGATTTTGAAAAATTAAATATTGAAAAAAATTCTTTAGCAGGTTTTTGTAATTTAGCTCGCAATGGATTAAAAAAGAATTCAAATGAAATATTCCCAGCTAAAACTTTATTTTTCAATACTTTCGAAACTATAGCTCAGATGACCGATCCAAATATTAAGTGGATATATAATTGGGAAAATATTGACCAAATTGCAGATATTAATTATTTTATTGGGCATTCTAGTACAGATTATTTCTTGAGTACTTTTATTCAAGAATTATCACATAATGCACATCTGGATAGAGCTTCAAAAAAGATAGGTGGGGATGCCTTGGCTGAAAAAATAAGGTTATTTAGTGATGAACAAAGGTTAAAGGAATATCAGCAAAAATATGGTAGAAAATTATCACAAATTTGTAATTATGCTTTAAAAAACCCACTTGAAGCCGTAGCAAGTGATATGTCTAGAATTATTTTGGATTCGCTTAATAAAGAAACTTTAATGCTGACAAGAAATCCATTTATTGGAACACCTTATGAAAAATTATCCTTTTGGCAAAGAATTAATATCCCTAATTACTTAGATGAAGAAAGGCCATTAAACGAAATTCTTAGACAATTTTGGAATGGAAAGTTTGATTGATATTCTTGCAAAAAATAAACGTTTAGACAGTGATAGTTGTTATTCCGAGCATAATTTTCTAATTCTTATTTCTGATCTATTTCAATCCACGCCCCTGTGTGAGGGGCGACCATCAAAATTAGTTATATAATAATTAAAATAAATGTTTCAATCCACGCCCCTGTGTGAGGGGCGACTCTTCAAATGAAGATTTAGACAGATTGTATTGTGTTTCAATCCACGCCCCTGTGTGAGGGGCGACCATTCTGATCCCACGCAAAACAAGGAGAATAAACAGTTTCAATCCACGCCCCTGTGTGAGGGGCGACATAAGTGCTTGGGATATTGGGTATCATTCACCAGTTTCAATCCACGCCCCTGTGTGAGGGGCGACCAGCTTACATCATAAGTCATATTCGGGCTTACAGTAGTTTCAATCCACGCCCCTGTGTGAGGGGCGACCGGCAGTTTTAAAAAAATAAAGGATCTTAATTATGTTTCAATCCACGCCCCTGTGTGAGGGGCGACGTAACAAGAGGAGTTCCGGCAGCATTAAAATATGTTTCAATCCACGCCCCTGTGTGAGGGGCGACAAAAGGTGATGCAGGATTACAAGGTCCTCAAGGGGTTTCAATCCACGCCCCTGTGTGAGGGGCGACCCCACATTTCAGCGCTATACCTATCGTATCCATGCTGTTTCAATCCACGCCCCTGTGTGAGGGGCGACCATTAGTATCTTCGTATGCCGGATATGGCAATACTGTTTCAATCCACGCCCCTGTGTGAGGGGCAACGGCTGTCAAGAGTTCATTTGCTTTTGATTCAATAGTTTCAATCCACGCCCCTGTGTGAGGGGCGACGTAGTATCATTGCCATTTTTTAAAGCATCTTTGAGTTTCAATCCACGCCCCTGTGTGAGGGGCGACTATATTTTGCTTCACAGATTGGAGTATTCGTAGGTTTCAATCCACGCCCCTGTGTGAGGGGCGACCATCTACTTTTGAATAACTCTCACTATATCCTGTTTCAATCCACGCCCCTGTGTGAGGGGCGACATTCAACTACTCCAACTACTGAAGTGATACTATGTTTCAATCCACGCCCCTGTGTGAGGGGCGACACCGATACCGGACTCAATAATAACTAATAAAGAGTTTCAATCCACGCCCCTGTGTGAGGGGCGACGACCTGAATTTTAGGAAAAGCCCGAATTTAATCGGGTTTCAATCCACGCCCCTGTGTGAGGGGCGACTGCGAGTTTTTTACAGGTAGATCGTTCATTAATAGTTTCAATCCACGCCCCTGTGTGAGGGGCGACAAGCTGTTCAAATTACTAAGCCTGATCATTTTGGTTTCAATCCACGCCCCTGTGTGAGGGGCGACGCGATGAAATTCTGGATGATTGCGGACACTATGGAGTTTCAATCCACGCCCCTGTGTGAGGGGCGACCTGGCACGAGTTTAAAGGCGAACGTGCTGAACAGTTTCAATCCACGCCCCTGTGTGAGGGGCGACAGCAAAGTTTAACCCCACAAAAACGGAGGAAAAGGTTTCAATCCACGCCCCTGTGTGAGGGGCGACAACCACAATGGTAAAAGCAGATGGTGCTTGACCGTTTCAATCCACGCCCCTGTGTGAGGGGCGACTGGCAAACAACTAACATAGAATTGGTGGTTTAGATGTTTCAATCCACGCCCCTGTGTGAGGGGCGACCAAAGGTATTAGTCAGTTTATAAATATCAATGATGTTTCAATCCACGCCCCTGTGTGAGGGGCGACAATCCATCTGGTGATGCCGCTGAACCTCTCGGAGTTTCAATCCACGCCCCTGTGTGAGGGGCGACTGGCGATCTGAACATTTACCGGAAGTTATTAAGTGGTTTCAATCCACGCCCCTGTGTGAGGGGCGACTTGAAGTTTTGCTGAAAAAGAATCACTCTCAATAGTTTCAATCCACGCCCCTGTGTGAGGGGCGACCTTATATCTCCAGTCTTAATAGCATTAATTTTAGTTTCAATCCACGCCCCTGTGTGAGGGGCGACTATAGCACTTTATTACTTTTTTAGTGCTGTTTTTATGTTTCAATCCACGCCCCTGTGTGAGGGGCGACATCCCACCAAGTGGAAAGTGTTTTTTGTAGCTATGTTTCAATCCACGCCCCTGTGTGAGGGGCGACTTTATAGCAAGAGTATTAGTATTTGTTACAGTAGTTTCAATCCACGCCCCTGTGTGAGGGGCGACGTAAAAAGGCTGAATATTTTGGCGAATATGCAAAGTTTCAATCCACGCCCCTGTGTGAGGGGCGACCACTCAATATCGCTGAAAATATTGCTGTAAAAAAGTTTCAATCCACGCCCCTGTGTGAGGGGCGACTTTAATAATTCATAATCATTAGTGCTTTTATCAGTAGTTTCAATCCACGCCCCTGTGTGAGGGGCGACTTATCGAACTGCGTAAGTATATTTAAGTAAATAGTTTCAATCCACGCCCCTGTGTGAGGGGCGACCCACCAAAAATGAAAAATTTTATCACCAAGTTTGAGTTTCAATCCACGCCCCTGTGTGAGGGGCGACCGGTGGCGGTGGTGGTAATTCAACACAAAGTTATGTTTCAATCCACGCCCCTGTGTGAGGGGCGACTTTGTAACCATGTATTAATGGTATCTTATATGGTGTTTCAATCCACGCCCCTGTGTGAGGGGCGACAGTATAACTAAAATGTTCCTCATCATTATCGACTGTTTCAATCCACGCCCCTGTGTGAGGGGCGACGCACAAAAATTTATAATAGCTATTCTTTTATCTGTTTCAATCCACGCCCCTGTGTGAGGGGCGACCTATAAAGCATATAATTCCATTAGATTATTATTTCGTTTCAATCCACGCCCCTGTGTGAGGGGCGACCTATGATTTTTAACTTTTAGATTCTAAAATAATGTTTCAATCCACGCCCCTGTGTGAGGGGCGACGTTTATAATTTATTATACACCGTAGGTGCTATCAAGTTTCAATCCACGCCCCTGTGTGAGGGGCGACATTGTATATCATAACTTACAGCTATGCCAGCAGGGTTTCAATCCACGCCCCTGTGTGAGGGGCGACTTTGTCCAATATAAATAACTGATCCAACTGGTGAAGTTTCAATCCACGCCCCTGTGTGAGGGGCGACCTGATACCTTACCTGTAAAGAAAGAAACTTCAATAGTTTCAATCCACGCCCCTGTGTGAGGGGCGACAAAATACAAAGCTCCACAAACAAATTATAACAAGTTTCAATCCACGCCCCTGTGTGAGGGGCGACGCAGGATTCATCTTTCTTGCCGCAGTTGATAGCTCGTTTCAATCCACGCCCCTGTGTGAGGGGCGACAATTTATCCTGGCATCTGCTATTACAAAAATAATGTTTCAATCCACGCCCCTGTGTGAGGGGCGACGAGGGATAAAATACTATTTAGGTTTTGAATATGAAGTTTCAATCCACGCCCCTGTGTGAGGGGCGACTTTTGACCTTCATAAGTTAGGACAGATTAATAAGTTTCAATCCACGCCCCTGTGTGAGGGGCGACGTGTCCGGATTTTCAACAATTTCTGTTTTCTCCGGTTTCAATCCACGCCCCTGTGTGAGGGGCGACGTTTTTCAGACGACCTTGCCCTCGCTCTCGAAAAAGTTTCAATCCACGCCCCTGTGTGAGGGGCGACCTGAATGAGCTTACCTTTTGAAATATCATCTATAGTTTCAATCCACGCCCCTGTGTGAGGGGCGACGCCGTCTCTTCTCCCTCGTCTGTAGCCTTATCCTGTTTCAATCCACGCCCCTGTGTGAGGGGCGACCATCAGTTTTTAATAATCCAGCTTCGGTAAATTGTTTCAATCCACGCCCCTGTGTGAGGGGCGACCTCCAAAATTACTATGAAATGGTCAGAGAAAAGCAGGTTTCAATCCACGCCCCTGTGTGAGGGGCGACGCTAATTCCTATAAGTGCAATACAACTTGAATAGGTTTCAATCCACGCCCCTGTGTGAGGGGCGACTGTATATCAAATTAATTTAATGTTTTTGCATATTTCAAGCATTGATTTCGCGTAACTATTTTTTTTATGCTTCATTAAATTAACTTTCTATATAAAAAATATCTTAAACTTCTTATATAATCAATATTTGCGAACGTACCGGTAAAATCATGTTCACTTCAGGTTCGCAAGTAATTATACTATTAAAATTCCTTCAGGATCATAACCTTCTTTTGCACCAAAATGTTCTACTCTATGTTCCCAATTTTTTCCAAGATAATAATACCTCAAACTATCTGTTTTGGGATCAACCAAATTTTCAAGTTTATTTTTTAATTCAGCAAACTGAGCCGGATCAACAAGACATTCAAATACAGAATTTTGCACTCTTTGTCCCCAATTAACACATAATCGCGCTACTTGACGAAGTCGTTTTTTGCCTGTCGGAGTTTCAGTATTAACATCATATGTAATTAACACTAACATGTATATTTCCTTCTGTTATTTCCATATAAATGCAGGATAACCATCTAAATCACCTCTTAAATGTCTTGCCAGCAGCATTGCCTGTGCATAAGGAATTAACCCGGATTGCATTTTTTCTTTTAAAAACGGATGAGTTATTTCTTCCTGTTTACGTTTATGCCAGCATTGAAGGACTTCTTTTCTTGTATCATCATCCATAAGAACAGCACCATTTTCTTTTATTGTAAAACCTTTTGCTTTGATTTGCTGTCTGTTAATAAGTGATAAAGCCATACGATCTGCGAGTATCGGTCTTAGTTCTTCCATTAAATCAAGAGCAAGAGAAGGTCTGCCCGGGCGATCCTGATGCAGAAAACCAACATATGGATCAAGTCCAACAGTTTCCAGAGCTGATTGTACATCATGAGCAAGCAATGTATATAAAAATGATAATAATGCATTCAAGAAGTCCTTTGGTGGACGTTTATTTCTTGATACCATATAAAAATCATCTTTTTGCTTTAAAATCAGTTCATTAAAAACACTAAAATAATTCTTTGCTGCATCGCCTTCAATTCCTCTCAAACTGTCAATATTTTCTGTTTGTCCCATTTGATTTATGCTATTTAATAAACGAGCTGATACATCTTCCAGTTTTGAAATATCTACAACAGAGCCATGATCTCTAGTTACTCGCTGAAGAATGGTTCTGCAATTTAGAACCTTTGCCTGTATGCAATTTCTGGCTATTTTAATTGTTTCTTCTTTATTATCGGAGACTTTATACTGTTTTTTGCGTAAGAGTACATTACCTTGAACTTCACCACTTACTCTTGCTAAAAATTTCCCATATTCATTATTAAATGATAGTCCAACTCCTCTTTTTGCACAAAGCGACATAAGAGCTGGACTTGCTCCTGCATATCCAAAACATACTATTCCTTCCAAAGTATGTATTGGCAGCCGCATTTTATCTTCACCGTCAATTTGTATTACTATATTTTCCCCATCTCTTGTTAGATATGAATTTGGGCTTGTTACAAACAGTGTATTTAAAAGCTTTCTCATTAATTATCTCCATAAATAGCCGTCTTAAAATATTTTTCTGCACTTGATTTAGGCATTTTAGGCATACATATATCAACCAGAGAACACATTTTACATCCTTTTTGAACTTCTGCCTTAGGGGTAACTCCTGTCTCAATAAGTTCATGCATTAGCTTTGATAGCTCAAATGTTTGTTTACGCAGATCTTCATCAAAAACAACTTCTAAACGATGTCTGGTTTCTCCATAGTATAAATTTCCTGTTTCAATTTTTACGTTAAACATTTCTTCCAGGCATATAGCCTGAGCACACAGTTGAACTTTATCGCAATCAGTATTTTTGGCTTTGCCTCTCTTATATTCAACAAGATTTATATGCCAAAATCCTTTATGCTTAGCCAGAGTAGTTGAATTTTCTCCTTTTTCAGTGGAAATAAACTCAACTACATCTGCTATTCCATAAAGCCCAAGAGTATAAGACACTATAGGCATTGCTCTAGAGACAATTAAGCCTTTTCTTTTTTCTGTAAATTCAGGATCATCCACTTTTTCATGCAAAATCTGTCCTTCAATGGTTCTAACGTTTTCAACCCACTGCTTTTCCACATGAATCAAAGCCCATTGTCTTTTACAAAAAGAAATATGCTGAATGCCAGAAAGCATCAATAACTCATCTTCTGTGTACATTTTACAGTTTTTCTATTAATTCAACCCCTTGAGGCACTGAGTTTCTATCTATTGAAACTTCATAATCGCTAAATGATCTAATAGGTTGAGTATTATCTTTAGCTTCTGCTTTTATCAGCTCAAAAAGTTTATGAGAAGGTGCATTACCAAGTTCACTATCATGTTTAAATACAATCAACTTTCTAACAGCCATCTTGCCTCTTGCTGCTGAGTGATCATGTTCAAACATATTTATTATAGCTTCCCACAAAAGCTCAAGATCATCCGTACTAAAGCCTGTTTGTTGAGCTAATTTTGATGATATATATCCCTCTGCTTTATATAAACCGTATGGAACTATGAATTTTTTTCCAAATTCAGTTGATTTTGTTTCAGCGTCTTTTTCTGTCGTTATAGCCTGTCGAGTAATTGTTATTTCATTACTAATAACAGGATCTATACTACGTCCAAAGTTGATTTGAACAGGACCTCTAACTTGCCCGCAATTATAATCACCCGTTGTCATTACAGCACCAAAAGTGCGAATGTCAAAGTAGTTTTGACACATAAATGTTTTTGCATTTAGATCAGGTTTATCTTTACTTGCCTTTAATCCTTGTGATTCGAAAGCTTCTCTATGTTTAGCATTAAGAGCAACCCCCTGTTTTATATAAATTTTGTACCCTTGTTCGTCGTTTTTCTTTGTTTCAACAAAGTTTCTGATTTTTCTTTTTAAACAGACATCTGTAACTATTCCATAGCCTGCTTCTACATCAATTCTCGGCATATTGCCTGCATCAGGATCTCCGTTTGGATTACCATTTTCTACATCAAATAAAACTACAAATTCATGCCGATTTTTAATTAATTCACTCATTTTTACAACTCCTTATATTATTCACTCACTACTGCTATTTCAGATTGATCTTTTTTACGGAAAAAAGATTGTCTTTGATGATAATAACCAAGAATAAACAAACCTTGTTCCTCTAAATTCAAATGCATTGGAAAAGGCTTTGGAAGATCAAGTCCATCCATTATTTTACTTATTTCAATTTCATGCCATTTCCCTTTTTCATTAAGTTTTGCTATGTGATGATTTTTCAGCTTCATTAAAACTGGAAATACTGACCCAGGTGTTGAGCTTGCACTTGAGAAATAACTATCTTTGATTGTTTTATTGATTTTTTTTGTAAGGTCATCTTTTCTAACACTGTCTTCTTGTGTTCTTTCAAGCAGAGCAAAGAGTCTGCCTAGCCGATAAGCTGTGTTTGTACTTTCTTCATTCAAACTCACTTTTAATTCCTCCTTATATTTGTCACTTCTTCTGTATTTTCTTGTCAGATATGCTTTAATAACGGCAACTCTTGTATAATTTATTCCGTATATTTTTTTGTCTCTGTTATCTTGTTCAGCTTTTATTCGCCTTAAAATAGCTGCATAAAGATCCATAGAGTATGATGTTCCAGTAATTATTGCTCGCATCAATGCCCCACCTAAAAGAGGGGAGAATTCTTTACTATCTATTTTTCCCTCTTTAGATTTTCGGACTGTTTCACCCAAAATTTTCCATAAGGGAATCTTTTCTTTCGCATATTCAGGAATTCCTTCGATCTCTAAATCATCGTAATGCTGCTGAATTTTTTTGATAAAATCGCCAAAATTATCTCGATGAAAAAATCTTACCGATAGTCTTGCATTATTAGGGCTTAAGCCTAGAATATAAAACTTTGTGTCTTCTTTTAGTCCAAAATTTGATAAATTAATACCTTGTTTTATTGAATCTAAAATATCAAAAATCATTCCTTCTGTTTTTTTATCAACTTCTATCTCCGGTTGATTTTCGTTTTCATCGCTATCATTCTTGAAAGAAGGGTTTAACAACTGACATATAATGTCGTTATATATTGTTTTTTCACTCTGTGCCCAAAAAACTGTTGATGCATCTGCAATTTGTATTTTTTGTTTAGAGCCTTTCTCTAGCATATAATTTAAAACCGTGGCATATTTAAAAGCGGATTTTTCACCAACTGGAGAGTTATAGCTTTGATCTTTATCATAAGATTTATAAGCATCTTCATTAAAACCTACTAAAGAGGCTCCTGCTGATTGAGCGTTCCATACTCCTCTTATTTTAGGATGTGTTCTTGCAATGATAGCTTCTTCACCTGTTACCAAACATTGAGTTAAAAAACCTTCTTTTTCTTGTGAATTATAATTCTGCCAAATTTCTTGAATTGCCGGTCGATTATGTATATAACCGAGTACTCCATCTAAAGTAAAGACTATATTTTTAGGTTTTATCACCTCTTTTGAAAATCTTGATATTGTTTCTAATTTTTCAAAAACATTATCTAAATTCCAGTTATTTAAAAAATTGATAATTGCTATTGCTCCTACATCTTCACTATTTTCAAGCAATTTTATATGAAAGGTTTTAAAAGCTTCAAAATAATCTTTTTTTATTTCTTTTTCGTTCACACCTAATACATAATCACTTTTATCAACTAAAAAATATGGCGGTGGATTTTTACCGGATCTAAGTTTTTGTTCAGGTACCATCATTCTTTTAGGTACAAGTTTTTTAATAATCTTTTTGCCTTTTTGTTCTTCCTGTTCTTTCCGCAAATCAATAAAATTAAGTATTTCACCTTCTTTAGTCAGATTAATAGCAAAATTCACTTCAACTGAACTAAAATTTTCTTTTGCTATTGCATCAGAATTTTCTGACAAGATATCATAGTATTCACACAAGGCATTTATAATCATCTTTTTACCTCGATCTTTCCACAATCAATAATGCCTTTTTCCATTTTGGCTCTAAAAAACATTGGATTTTTATTGTTTTGAAAGTCAATATCATATAGCACAAAACCTAAATCAATATTTTGTTCTTTATAATAACTGTTAGGAAGGAGTTCTTCATCTTCAATAAGCTCAAAATTTACTCCAAATTCTCGACAGCCAAAATATGGAGTATTAAAGCATTGTCCCTGTTTCATTCTGCGTGTTGTAATGTTATAGTGTTTTTCTTCTGTGTCATCTACTCCAGCTTTTTCGGTAAGTTCAAAATGAGCATCTATAATGTAACAAACATCTTTTAAAACCATAGATGCCCTTTGCTGACGGTCTTCTTCTACGTCAAGGTAAAATACTGAATTATCCCCCTTCATTGCTTTTGTTACATTTCCTATAGGAATTTTGCTTTTCACTTCATTTCTTCTGATGTTTTCAAATTTTATCTCGTTAATTACATGGATTTTATCGATTATCCAAACTATTGCCGGTTTCCAGTGAATAGCTTCTAAAATTCCCCTTGCAGCAGAAGGAGTCATTACGTCGTAACTAACACGTTCCACTTTTAGTTCTGGTCTTGAAAATAGTGCATATTGACCCCAGACTTTTAACTTAATTCCATATCCCATATATACTCTCCTTTTTTATAACTAAATTAATAATAATTCAGATCCCTCAGGTAAAATCAGCCCTTCACTGCTGTCATAAATGTTTTCATCTACCAAAATAACAAACGAATCCTCTATAACTTTTAGCACTCCTCTGGCTTCCAGTGCTTCGTACTCTTTATCATAAATATTCACTGTATATTGACGTAATCCTTTAAGTAAGCCTTTTGAAAAATTAGTATTCAGCTCTTTTATCAGAGTTTTAGCTCTGGCATCAAACGGAACTATGATTGAATGTTGATTATTACTGATAAACTTAAATTCTTTAGCAGCTGATTTAAAGCTAAACTCAAGATCCTTATCATTTAACTTATTTATAATTTCCTGTTTATCAAATCCTTTTTTATCTTCAAGGCTATAGAGCTTTCTAAAATAAAATTCAATGGCTTCAAGCGACAAAATATCTTCAAAATTCCTTATAACCTCTTCGCTGACTGAAGCAGTTTTTTGTAACCAACCTCTTACTTTGCCATAATCTTCTATTGTTTCAAAAACTTTAACTTCGCCGAGTTTTAATTTGCCCTCACGATTACAACGTCCCGCTGATTGGGCTATAGAGTCTATTCCAGCACTGGATCGATATACAACCGGGAAATCTACATCTACACCAGCCTCGATTAATTGTGTTGATATCACCCGACAAATTGAGTTATCTGTCTTTAGAACTTCTCTTATTTCTTTTAATACTTCTCGTCTGTGTTTTGGACACATCATTGTACTTAAATGATATATTCCATCCCGGGTTTTAAGTTTTTCATAAAGGTTTTTGGCATGTTTTCTTGTGTTTACAATACATAGGACTTTATCATTTTCTAAAATTCGTTTTGATAGTTCATCATCACTTAATTTACCAGCTTTATTGACTCTTACTCTCTTAAGTTTTTCATAAAGCTCACTAGGATCAGAAATGATTTCCTTTACTTCTAAATCAGAATATAAATTCAATGATTTCAATATTGCCGGTTGGGTTGCCGTGCAGAATACTACTGTGCAACCATAATTTTCTACTAATTCACATAGTGCAAAAATACAAGGATCTAAAAGGTCTAGCGGCAACATTTGTGCTTCATCCAGAATAATTACACTATTTGCAATATTATGGAGTTTTCTGCATCTTGAAGATTTATTTGCATACAACGACTCAAAGAATTGAACATTGGTCGTTGTAATTATTGGTATATCCCAGTTTTCACTTGCAAGTTTTAGCTTTAACGCAAAATCATTTATATGATCTTCTTCATCTATACTTTGTTTTTCTTCAAATAAATAATTGCTGTGATGTTCCAACACATTTTCTTCACCAAAAATATTCCTGAATACATCTGCATTTTGTTCAATGATACTTGTAAATGGAATTACATAGATAATTTTTCGCATATTATATGTAATGCAATGTTCAAGGGCAAATGACATGGAAGATATTGTCTTTCCTCCACCAGTTGGAACAGTAAGTGAATAAATCCCTTTTGAATTTTTACCCGCTTTTTGGCAATCCTCAAGAATTGAATTTCTTATTTCATTAATATTATTTTTAGTCTTGTTAAAACTGTTTAATCTTTTATTTAATTGTTCATAAAAATAACTTATATCAGGAGGTTTCTTCCGATGAGTGGATTTTTCATAATTCATAAATTCTTCTGTGTCTAAAAAATCAGCATCTACAAGGCAGGAATAAAGCATTTTTACTAAAAATGAGACTGAATAGTAAGGATGGATTTTATTTGGTTTTATATTAAGTGGAAATTGTTTGTTTTCTAAAAAAATCTCATTTTTATATGCGTCATAATTTTCAAGTTCTTTTTTTAGTCTTTTTGCCAGATATTCATCTTTTATATCATTACCCCAATCTCTCAAACCTCCATGATGACAGGCAATGCAATAACTCATTAATTTGCCTATATTATTTCCAAAAATAGCAAAAGCTTCTTTGGCTCCAGCTGTTGAATGATCGACTTTTTTTCCACCTGCAAGAATGCGCTTTTGAAATCCTGCTGAATATTTGCCAATGTCATGCATTAAACCGGAATAATAAGCTAATTCTTTAGCATTAAAATTTTCCGCAAATGTTTGGGCTTTTTTAGCAGTATTTTCTAAATGATCTTTAACTGTCTGCCAATTATCTTTTGACTCATCATTTTTTGAATGCGCATAATATTCCATCTAACTCCATCCCTATCCATTCATAATCTTGTTAAAAACTTTATACCGCTAAAATATATAAAATCAACATATATATTTTCGTTTTTATTAATATTTAAATTAACTCTAAAGTATTATTACGAAAAATATAAAAGTTAATATAAGAAAGTTTTTTAAAATTAGTAAAAATAGCAATTTCTTAATAATATTTGTTTTTATACAAATAGAGGAAGAAATTCCTTATACTTAAACATGCGTGGAAGGTGAAAATTGATAGACAACATATTTAAACTTTACCCGCAATATAATCAACAATCAGACAGGAGAAAACAAAATATTCCTGTCAATTTAGAGCGTCGTTCTGGTGTTGATAGACGTGATATTTCAAGAGTTCCTATTGATCCCAAATTAAATCAGGACGTGACTAAATTAAAACAAACCTTTGCTGCATTTATAACTGAAGAAGATACTTTCACTGCATTTAGAAATAACAATGACATATCCACCAAACAAGATAATAAACATAATACAGACAGTAAATGCATGCATGATAATACAATATTAAAAGGTGCCTTAACTACAATTCCAGGAGTAAGAAGAATAGTTGTCATAAATGATAATTTAAAAGATAATGGCAATTCTATTAAAACCACAGGGCTTGGTCTTGTTGCTCTTATAACATTAAAAGAAGATTTAAGAGATATTATATCAGCTCTTGGTTTTGCAAAGACGGAAGCTCCAAAGGATTTTTTTGCAAAATTTAAATTCTTAGCCGGAACTTTAATTGAAAAACCTCTCAGTAAATTTAAAATTGGTAAATACAACGTAGGAACATATATTTTAGATAATGTTGACAGCACACTTGGAGATGCTCAATTTACAGAGAAAATTTTAAATCGTCTGAATACATCTTCAATGCCAGATTATTTTAATAAAGAGATAAAATATCCTTTTATTAAAGATGTTGAAACAATAAAAAGACCATATATTAAGTTTGACGGAACATTTATCGGTAAACTGACTGGTTTGACTCTACACAGGATAACAAAGATTGGATTAGCAGTTGGCTTTTTACTTGAAATACCTGATATAGCAAAATCATTTAAACTAAACGATTATAAACAAATACCAAAATCAGTAACAAATGTAGTTTTTTCAATTGCATGTGGAGCCTTAACAAGCTCACTTTTAGCTATTACATTAGCAGGAACACATTTGGGATCTGCCGGTTCAGTGTTTGGCTTGTGTTTTGGTATATATGCAGGAAATCAGCTTGCAAACTATATAAATTCGAAATATTAACTTACTTTTTAACTATTTCTTTAAGTTTTTTTACAACATAATCTGTAAAAGAATATGTATATCCTTGTTCTACAGCAATATAAGTTTTTTCTAAAAAATCTTTTACTTCTGCAGGATTAGTTTTATAAAGATCTTCAAGGCTTCCTCTGCATGCTGTTGCTACTGAACCATCCCAAGGACGTTTCTGGCGTCTTTCTAAGATATCTTTTAATTCAGTTTTTATGTCACTTCCAAAAGAAATACTGTTATTTCTGGATATGTATGATATCCCTATTGGATTAAAACTAATCATATTAGATTTATCTCTCTTCTTAATTTCTCTCTGATTATTATAAAACATGTAAAAATATAAATTGCGTGTTGTCTTCAATAAAATTAATTAAAAATAAATTAAACTTTTATATTCAATTAAAGTCATATTTTAATATTTGTTAATACTAAAATTTTTTCTTTAGCTAATCTGTAAAAATCTCATCCGTATATTACACTGTATACCAGCATCTTAGAAATTTATTTACTATAGATCTATATAGACTTATATTTTTAAGTAGTTTATAAACTGGAAAATAAAATATAATTTAATTCCAAAGGGGGTTTAATTTTTTATCAAATACGATATAATTATATAAAAGAATAATTTAGAATTAGAAAAGGTTTTAAAAATGAATAATACTTTAGCTGTTGAGTACATCAACACATCTATTGTTATGCCATACAAATCCAATCCTAGAATTCATAAAAACAAGCAAATTCAGCAAATAGTGAATTCTATTTCAGAATTTAAGTTTAATAATCCAATTTTAGTTGACGAAAAGAATATTGTTATTGCAGGGCATGGAAGATTATTAGCTGCAAAAAATTTAAATATGCCGCAAATTCCTGTAATTAAACTTTTACATTTGTCTGAGATTCAGAAAAGGGCTTATCGTATCGCAGATAATAAATTAACAGAAAATGGTGAATGGGATTTTGATATATTAAAGATTGAATTTGAAAACTTAAGTAATCTTGAACTTGATTTTAATTTAGACTTAACAGGTTTTGATACTGCTGATATCGATGTTATGCTTGATAACTCACTTACTGATAAAGATATCAAATTAGATGAAAAAGCTAATAGTGTTCCATATATTTTAGAAAGTGAAATTGTTTCTAAAGAAGGCGATATCTGGCAGCTTGGAAAACACAGAATTATGTGCGGCAATTCATTAGATAAGAACACGTATGAACTTCTTTTTGAAAGTAAAAAAGCAAATATGATTTTTACTGACCCTCCATATAATGTTAAAGTCGACGGGCACATTTGCGGTTTAGGTAAAGTGAAACATAAGGAATTCTCTATGGCATCTGGTGAGATGTCAGAAGATGAATTTCAAGAATTTTTAACTAAAAATTTCAGTTTATTAAAAGAATTTTCTAAAGATGGTTCTTTGCATTACATTTGCATGGACTGGAGACACATCAAAGAAATAATAACTGCCGGAAATAGCATATACGATGATTTTAAAAACTTATGCATTTGGAATAAGGACAATGGAGGCATGGGATCACTATACAGGTCTAAACATGAGCTGGTTTTTATCTTTAAGAATGGGAATAGATCTCATATAAATAATGTTGAGTTAGGTTCACACGGTAGATATCGTACAAATATCTGGGATTATCCTGGAGTCAATTCTTTCGGTGGAGATAAAGACAAATTAAATCTCCATCCAACGGTTAAACCTGTTGAAATGGTTAAAGATGCAATTTTAGATGTAACTAATAGAAACCAAATTGTGCTGGATACTTTTTTAGGATCAGGTACAACTCTAATAGCAGCAGAAAAAGCTGGAAGAATTTGTTATGGAATTGAACTTGAACCTTTGTATATTGATACTGCAATTCGCCGCTGGCAAGATTTAACTGGCAATTCTGCCATTAATTTAAATATAGGTAAAAGTTATAGAGAATTACTTGAATTGAAAGGATCTGGTAATGGATAACGAAGACTATGAAATTGGTTATAGAAAACCTCCGAAAGCCTATCAATTTAAATCAGGACAATCTGGCAATCAAAAAGGCAGGCCCAAAGACAGCAGGAATACTTATACTTTATTAGATGAAGTTTTGAATCAAAAGATTGATATTAAAGAAAATGGCAAGGATTTAAAAATAACAAAAAAGACTGCAATGATTATGCAGCTTGTCAATAAAGCTGTCAAAGGCGATACAAAAGCAATATCTACAATACTGCCGCATATGTTAATTGCTGATGCTAAGGAAGAAGAGAAAGACAAAATTTTAGCAGCTTTAAATCAAGATGAAAAAGATATAATTGCAAATTATTTTAAACAAGTAGCAGATTTTAACGGAATAAGTAAGTAAACTATGACAGATATCTCACTAGATAAAGCTTTTTATAAAGCACTTATGCGCAAAAACTTAAAATCATTTGTTCTGATGGTATTTAAAGAAGTTTCTCCTAACTCCGAGTACATTGATAACTGGCATATTGATGTAATTTGTAACGAATTAATGAATACGATTGAAAATAATCAGAACCGTTTAATAATAAATATTCCGCCAAGATATTTAAAATCAATAATTTGTTCAATTGCATTTCCTGCATATATTTTAGGTCATAATCCTAAAGCTTCAATTATTGCAGTTAGTTATTCTGATGAACTTTCATCAAAGCTTGCACTTGATTGCAAAAAAGTTATAGAAAGTAGCTGGTATCAAGAAATGTTTCCGGGTACAAAATTATCTAAAAATAAAAAATCTATAAATGATTTTGAAACAACTAAAGGTGGTGGCAGATTTTCAACTTCTGTTAATGGAACATTAACAGGAAGAGGTGCTGAATATATCATTATTGACGATCCCATAAAACCAGCAGATGCATTATCAGATGTAATGAGAGAGAAAACAAATGATTGGTATGGAAGCACTTTATACTCTAGACTTAATAACAAAAAAGAAGGCAAAATTATTGTAATAATGCAAAGACTTCATGATGAAGACTTTACAGGCTATTTACTTGATACAGATCCCTCATTTAACTACATAAAAATACCAGCAATTGCTGAAGTTGATGAAACATGGATATATAAGGATAGGCTTCGAAATACGGAATTAACTAAACAAAGAATGCAAGGAGAAGCTCTTCATCCCGAAAGAGAAGATTTATCAATGTTAAATCAAGCAAGAGAATACATGGGAGAGTATAATTTTGCTGGACAATATCAACAAAATCCTGCACCTCGAGAAGGTGGCATCATTAAAAAAAATTGGCTCCAATATTACAATAAGGAAGAACTATTTAAGGCTATAGAACATAATCAAATCAAAATTAACTGCATTCTCCAATCCTGGGATACAGCAAATAAAATACAAAAACATAATGATTATTCTGCCTGCATAACAGTTCTTAGAGACACAAATGGTACAAATTATGTTCTAAACGTCTATAGAGAAAAGCTAGAATTTCCAAGTCTCATCAAAAAAATTGTTCAAAAATATAATATTGATAAAGAAGATCATAAATATAAAATAATAGTTTTAATTGAAGAACAAGCATCTGGAGTAAGCATAATTCAAGCGTTAAAATCAGATTATAATATTTATCCCAAAGGAATTAAACCAGAATATGACAAAGAAACAAGATTAATGGCGGTTTCACATTTAATAGAAAATGGGAAATGTTTATTTCCTAATAATAAACCAAATTGGTGGTTTGATTTCGAACAAGAATTAATAAGGTTTCCAAAAGCTAAAAATGACGATCAATGCGATGCACTTAGTCAGGCATTAAGCTTCAAAGGAGTAAGTCAAATTCATTTTGAAGTTTTTTAAATTGTATCTTTTTAAGACTTGACTAGCAAGAGGAAGAGAGCGATTAGTACCCTTGTAATAGTTAATACAAGGGGTAGCCAAGTATGCTAGAAGAATTGCAATACTTATCGAGACAGGAATTAACAAAAAAATGGAAGCAACTTTTTAAGAAGAATTCGCCACAACATGCCAGAAAAGAGTTTTTAATAAAACATATATCTTGGGAGATGCAGGCTAAAGAAAAAGGTGGCTACTCAGTTCAAACACAGAAAAAGCTAGATAAGCTTTCTGAAAAATTATCTAAAAACGAAAATGTAAATGAAGATATCAAGATCCTTAAAGAACCATCTAGCTTTGAAATTAAACAAGGAACAAAGCTAATAAGAGAATATAAAGGAGAAAAGCACGAAGTAACAGCTCTTGAAAAAGGATTTGAATATAACAATAAAATCTACAAAAGCTTATCTGCCATAGCAAATATGGTAACTGGTACTAAATGGAATGGTAAAGTTTTCTTCGGAATTAAAAAATGAACATAACAGATAAAAAAGTTATTAAATGTGCAATTTATACTAGAAAGTCTTCTGAAGAAGGGCTGGAGCAAGATTTTAACTCACTTCATGCTCAAAGAGAAGCTTGTGAAGCCTATATTAAATCACAACAACATGAAGGCTGGATTCTTGTTGATAAGCAGTACAATGATGGTGGAATTTCTGGTGGAACATTAGATAGACCTGCAGTTAAACAGCTTTTTAATGATATTGAGGCAGATGAAGTTGATATAGTAGTTGTTTATAAAGTTGATAGACTGACAAGATCTTTGATGGATTTTGTGAAGATTGTGGAGTTATTTGATAAGCATTCAACATCATTTGTATCCATAACTCAACATTTTAATACAACAACCAGCATGGGGCGCTTAACGCTTAATGTTTTATTATCCTTCGCTCAATTTGAAAGAGAAGTTACAGGTGAAAGAATAAGAGATAAAATTGCTGCATCTAAGAAAAAAGGGTTATGGATGAGTGGAATGGCTCCTATCGGATATGAACTGAAAGATAAAAAACTTACCATAGATAATGCAAATGCCAAAAAGGTGAAAACAATTTTCGCTAAATATCTGGAACTAAAAAGCGTTCCAGAATTGAAACGCTATCTTGAAGAAAGCAAGATTAAAACTCGAGCAGGAAATACATTCACTAAAGGGCACTTGTATCGTTTACTCCAAAACTATACATATATCGGACAAATTTCTCATAAAGGAAAAGTTTATAACGGTGAACACGAATTTATTATTGAAAAAGAAATTTTTGATTGTACCCAGAACCTCCTATCTCAGAACAGAATTCGAGAAAAAAGCTCTATAAATTCTAAGGATCCCTCTTTACTGGCAGGTAAGATTTTTGATGATAAGGGCAATTATATGAGTCCAAGTCATAGTAATAAAAAAGGAAGAAGATACAGATATTATACTAGCCAAGCTCTTATTCAATTCCGAAAACATGAAGCAGGCTCTATATCAAAAATTCCAGCTGGTGAAATTGAAACTATAGTTAGGAATGAAATAAGATCGTTTCTCTTTAAGACAATAAATATTCAGAAGCATATAGAAAATTATGAAATTGATAAACAAAAAGATTTATTATCAACGATTAAAAATCTAAAAACACATCTAAGATATAAGCTTGATAATATTTTTATCAGGACAATACTAAGCAAAGTAATTCTGCATAAAGAAAAAGTTGATATAATTCTTTGTAAAAATCGATTAATAAAAGTATTAGAGGCAATAGCATATGATACTTCTTACCCTGAAGAGTTGAAAGAAGAATCAGAAAACCCAATACTCATGAGTAAATTTATTCGAATCTCTGCCACATCAAAAAATGGAAGTGTATTAATAATCTCAGCTTCTCAAAAACAAGAAATAAATATTAATTCTCAATTAATTAACGCTATAGCTAAAAGTTATTATTGGCATGAGCTTATGATGAATGGTGAAATAACCAGCAGTACAGATATATTAAAAATAGAGAATGAATTTAACAAATCATACATTAATTATATTCTTGGTTTAAGATTCCTTGCCCCTGAAATTATTGAGAGTATTTTGAATGGAAAACAACCAAGAGATTTATCTCTTAAGAATTTATTTGATATAAAAACTTCTAACTGGGAAGAACAAAGAAAAATATTATGCTTCTAAAAACTCCTTCCTGACGACCGTTGATAAACATCAACGGTTTTTATTGTTCTCAATTACGACGGCCACTCCAAAAAGTGAAAAAGAGAATTTTACCTTAATTTTGGATAAAATCTTCATTATGATATTTATAATTACATTCTCCACAAGTAAAAACCGCCCATGTCGTGGGCAATTTGCTTTATTTATAGCCACTTTTCTCTTTTTAAAGACTTAAAGCAGGTCTTAAAGGAATTCGAACCCTTGTGGTCGAAGACAAATTTTTTCCCATTCTAACCTTACGAGTCAAGTATAGCTAGCTTTTATGCTTAAATCAATATTAATCCTATCATAGAACATAATACTTATCAAAGACTTGAATATGCTACTATAATATGCTACCATAAAGTAGTAGTAAAAAGAGGTAAAATTATATGCCAAAAGTTTCCGTTTCACTTCCAGAAGATATCATTGAATTTTTAGATGAGCAAGGAAAAAATAGGAGCAAGACTCTTGTTACAATCCTTGAAGATTATAAGAAGAAAAAGTTTGAAGAAAAGCTTGCAAGTGATTATGAAGAGTATTCCAATCTTTATGAAAAAGACGATAAAGAATGGAAAGATTGGGAAAAAGCAGCATTGGAGGATTTGAATAAAGATTATGAACAATAAAACTCCAAAGCGAGGTGAAATTTGGTTAGTTGAGTTCGATCCTTCTATTGGAACTGAAATTCAAAAGACTAGACCAGCTTTAGTGATCTCCAATAATATTTCAAATGAAAATAGAACAAAAGTTTCCTTAATGCCTATTACTAGCAATGTTAAAAAAGAATATATTTTTACACTCTTTGTTGAACCTGACTCTGGAAATTGCCTTGATAAAAAGAGTTCTGTAATTATCGCTGATATCATGACATTTGATAAACTTAGGTTGAAAAATAAAATTGGTGAACTTTCAAAAGAAAAATTAAAAGAAGTTGATAAGAAATTAAAACTTCATCTTGAACTAAATTAACAAAGCTAAATTTAAAACTCTTCAAAAAACCGTTGATTTTTTATTAACGGTTTTTAGTTGCAATAATTACAATGGCCACTCCAAAAAAGCAAAAAGAGAATTTTGTGATAGTTGTGAATAAAATCTGTACTTCAATCTCTGCATTAACATTCTCTAAAAGTAAAAAACGCCCAATATGCGGGCGAATCGTTCTAATTATTGGCCATTATTCTCTTTGTAAAGTCTTAAAATAGGAGAGGAAGGGATTCGAACCCTTGTGGCCGTGAAGCCCATTCGCTTTCGAGGCGACGCCGATAGACCAACTCTGGCACCTCTCCATAAAAAAATATGATTATAATTATTTATATAAACATCATTAAAACTTAGTTTACAGATTCCGAAACAATACTGAAACAAGTTCAGCAGACATTTTTCAGAATGACACATGTACTTCAAACTTCATTAATGACTTTCAGTATAATTCTACAAGCAATTATTTTCCTTATCAAGAACAATAAAACAATTGATTTGAAAAACTGTGGCAATTTTAATATAAAATGGTGATTAAGATAACATTAAAGGAGATTCTTTTATATGAATATAAAAAAGCCATTTTTACCGGTTATATTGATAACACTAATTTTAAGTATAATTTTGAGCACAGATATTGCATGTTCAGGTTTAAATTTTAAAGAATTTAACGGATTTAATGGACATTCAGACACTTTAAAATTTGCGCAATTATCTGATGTTCATCTTGATATTAACGGTAAAAACAAAAATAGAAGGATGCTTGGATCATCGAAAGATCTATTAAAAGATGCAATAAATCAGGTAAATTATATTAACAATCTGGATTTTGTTATTTTTTCCGGTGATCAAATAAATAGTCCCAGAAAAGATGACTTGTTGGAATTTATAAAAATAACAAACAATCTGAAAGTACCGTGGTATTATGCTTTAGGAAATCATGATGTGGGTGTGTTGAGTTCTTTTAATAAAAAGAAGTATTTTAGTATTGTTAAAGAAGCAAATAGTTATATTAAAGCAGATAAAAGTTATTACAGTTTCAAGCCGAAGAAAGGTTATCTAGTTATTGTAATGGATCCGATTATTGATAACAGGATTACGGCTAATGGTTATGTTGATAAGCAACAATTAAAGTGGCTTGATGAACAATTGAGTCAAAACTTGAATTCAAAAGTTATTATTGTTGAACATCATCCGATTGTTGAGCCTTTCGAAAGTAAAGGCCATAAAATTATCAATTCTGAAGAGTATCTGGATGTACTAAAAAGTCATAATAACGTAATTGCAGTTCTGAGTGGCCATTATCATGCCACAAAGATTAAAAAAAGAGGAAATATTGTCTTTGTTAGTACGCCATCTCTGGCGGAATATCCGAATGCATTCAGGGTTATTACAATAAATAGAAATAATAATAAAATTACATTTAAATTTGAGTTTAAGGAAACCAATTTAAAAGATGTGCAGCAGTTAAGCAAGAGTTTGTCATCTTCTCCGGAATTGACAGTAAATGAAGACAGAAATACCTGCGTAACTATTGATACTAAATAGTGATGTTTTCTATGGCATCTATTATCAGATCAGGTGTAATGTCAGTAAGGCATTTTCGATGCCTGCATAGTCTTGTAATGCAAGGCCTGCAATCTAAATCCAAACAGATTTGCTGAACATATGAATTAGGAGCGTATGGTTTCCATTGAGTTTCATTAGTGGGTCCGTAAATTGTAATAATATTTTTTATATTTGCTGCTGCTGCAAAGTGAGCAGTAGAAGTATCAAGTGTTATAGCTAAATCCATATGCTTATACAATGCGATTGTTTCTCTTATTGTTGTTTTTCCGCATAGATTATGTATTTTTACTTCTGATTTTTTCGATAAATAGTCATAAATATATTTTTCTGAATAAGTTCCTGTAGAAATAATGCTGAAATTAAATTTTTCTTTCAAATATTTTATCACTACTGCCCAGTTATCAAAATCCCACTGTTTTCCGGGAGAACCGGCAGTTGCATGAATTAAAACTTTGCGGCCCGGAATATTTTTTATTAAGTCGTTTGCTTTTTTAGTATCGTTTTTTGTCAGTATTACTTCAGGATGATCGTTAATAACATCGAGATCCAGATTCTTTAACAAATCTAGATATATATTTATCTGATGTTTTTTATCGTAAATACTTGCAGATTTTATTAAATGAGTCATGAATTTTTGCCAGAAATAAAGATTTTCCAGTCCTAATTTTTCAAGGTTAAAACCGATTCTCTGCTCAATTTTTGCCCGATATCCAGCTAATGCCCAGAAGAATCTAATATTGAACAAGAATATGGTGTCATATTTTTGTTTATTAAGAAATGAGACTTTATAGCCTGTTTCTTTGCTGTCAAGATAGAAATTGTCAAAATATGGAAGAGTTTCGAGTATATTTCTTGCTTTTGAGTTACCTACAAGATCCAATGTTACTGTATTACCGAGGTTATAACTCAGATTTCTAATTGCAGGAGTTAGTAAAAGAACATCACCAATGAATTCAGGCAGAATTACTACTGCTTTTTGAGGGCGGTTAAAAGAGCTACCTTTTTTTACAGATTGAGAATTTAATGTATCTGCTGTTTTATTTACTAATTTTACCAATTTGTCTGCATACATATCGTTCACATTTTATTTTTATGATAGTTACTTTTTAAAAATTACACACCTCAAATACGAAAAAATGACACATAAGGTCATATCTACATTTCCAATTTATTATTTATTCAGGTTTAAAATTCAGATTTACTCTGGCAGAGATGCAGTATTTTCTCGTTTTGCTTTATCCCTGCTTCAATGGTGTTTAATTTAAAGTTAACGAGAGAATTATTTGAACGGCATTATAAAATTATGGTAAGGTTTTATTATAGATAAATTAGTATTAATCGAGCTGAATTTTTTAAATTTACGGATAAAACAGGGATCTGGAGTTTTTGGAAAATAGAATAAACAATATAGTAGGGTTTTTAGGTAGATTATCGAAGAAAATTGAAATAGCCGTTCATGAAGTAAAAATTGATAATCTGAATGAAAAATTAAATGGTCTCACTATCGCACAGATTTCAGACCTGCACATTAGTGAATGGAACGTAGACTTAATTGAACATACTATTGAAGTATTAAACAGATTAAAGCCTGATATAGTTACTATGACGGGAGATGCAATATGTAATGGCAAAAAATTTCTTCCATGTTTAACTACTTTATTTAAAGAAATTGATTCAACATACGGTAAATTTGCCTGCATAGGAAATCACGATCACTCTGACGGTGATGATAGCGGTGCAATACAATCTGTATACAAAAAAGCAGATTTTCAGGTACTTTTGAACAGTTCTGCATATATGAATATAAAAGGTGAAGCAGTTTATTTTGCAGGTGCTGATGATATAGAACTGGGAAAACAGAATATATACAGTATGACAAAAAACATTCCACAAGATGCGAAATCAATATTTTTAACCCATAACCCTTTAAATTTTAATCAATTAGCAAAATTTAATCCTGATCTGGTTTTAGCCGGACATACACATGGCGGGCAAATTCTTCCTGCAATTTCAAAATTTTTATACAAATATTTGTATAATTCTGATTACATTTCGGGATTTTATAAAACAGAAAAGTCGCTGCTGTATGTAAATAGAGGGATAGGAACAGCTTTATTGTCTCCTTTGATATTAAATAAAAAACTGATTATAAATACTCCCCGAATTTATTCAAAACCGGAAATTACTTTATTCAGACTTGTTCCAAATGAATTAATTGAATCCCCTTTGATTTATTGAAAGCTTAATGTTATAAATTATTTAGTCTGAACAATTTTTTGGAATAGCAAAATGGAAAAAAGATCTGATTTATACGGAGTTATTTTAGCTGGTGGAAGTGGAAGCAGATTGTGGCCGCTGAGTCGTGAAATGCATCCCAAACAGCTTTTAAAATTGACAAAAGATAGTACTTTATTTCAATCAACATTTTTAAGACTTGAAAATGTTGTAAATTCAGAAAATATATTTACAGTAACCAATGTAAAACATGCAGAAGACATTAAATTACAGTTAAATGAATTAAAAGTATGTGATTCTGCAGGCAGGGTTATCATAGAACCTGTTGGAAGAAATACTGCTCCCGCAATAGGACTTGCTACTTTTTATATTTTAAAAGAAATGTCAGAGAAAAACACCGATCCTGTAATAATTGTAGCACCTTCTGATCATTTGATAAAACAGGAAGATACATTTGCTAATGCAGTAAATGAGGGTGTAAAATTAGCTGAATCAGGATATATAGTAACATTTGGTATTAAGCCTGATAAGCCGGATACAGGGTATGGTTATATAAGCACCTTTAAGGATGAATCTGTACAGGAAATAACTTCACAAGGATTAAAAGTTCAGGAATTTAAGGAAAAGCCTGATGAAAACACGGCTGAAATGTATTTAAAAGCTGGTACATATTACTGGAACAGCGGCATTTTTATGTTTAAAGCCTCAACTTTATTAAATGAGCTTAACAAATTCTGTCCGGATATAATAAAAATCCTTGAAAACAGCCACATGCAATCTGCCGGACCGACTATAAAATTTGATGATTATGAAACGATGCCCGATATATCTGTAGACTACGCTGTGATGGAGTATTCGAAAGCAATTTCACTCATTCCAATTGATTGCGGGTGGAATGATATGGGTTCATGGCAGGCAATTTTTGATATAGAAAATAAAGACGAGAGAAATAATTTTATTTCCGGCAATGTAATAGATATAGAAAGCGAAAATTCTTTAATTTATAGTACATCCAAGCTTGTAACAACAATAGGACTCAAAGATACTGTTATTATTGAAACAGAAGATGCAATATTAGCCTGTGACAAAAACAGAACACAGGATGTTAAAAAGATTTTCGAGAACCTTAAAGAAAATAATGATCTTGCCTGCAAGGTACACAGAACTGTATACAGGCCATGGGGCTTTTATACTGTACTTCAGCGGGGTGATGGTTTCCTGATTAAGATTATTCAGGTCAATCCCAAAGCAAAATTGAGCCTTCAAATGCATCATCACAGGAGTGAACACTGGGTTGTTTTAGCAGGTATTGCAAAAGTCAGTAAGGCTAATGAAGAGATCATTCTTAATGCAGGTGACAGTGTTGATATCCCTGTAACTATGAAGCACTCTCTTGAAAATCCTGGTATGATTCCGCTAAAGATCATTGAAGTTCAAAACGGAAATTATCTTGAAGAAGATGATATTGTCCGTTTTGAAGATATCTACGGCAGAGCTTCCAAATAAGAAGATCTGCTGATCCAGTATCAAGTTAATATTGCCGGCTCCTAGCCGCCGATATTGGCTATCATCTTCACAAGGTCGTATATAAAAAATTCTGATTAATAAACGGTATTAAAAGTCCTGTCACCGGCATCGCCCAGTCCGGGCAGAATGTAGCCTATATTATTTAATTTTTCATCAATGCATGCAGTTATTATTTTTACTTCCGAAAAAGTGGAATGAAGCTTATTTATACCTTCCGGTGCACTTATTAAACTGATAAACCTGATATTTCCCTGTGGAATATTAAGGTCAGTAAACAACTTTATCGCAGCAACTGCTGATCCGCCTGTTGCAAGCATGGGGTCTAATAAATAAATAAATGTTTTATCAGGATTGTTTAATTCATCAGGAAGGTTGTTATAGTAAGAAACCGGCTTTAACGTTGCTTCATCGCGATAAAGTCCTATATGATGTACTCTTGCATTTGGAAGCAGATCACATGCAACGCATGAAAGAGCAAGCCCTGCTCTTAAAATAGGTGCAATAATCAATTCTGCATTGTTATCAATAATACTTGTTTCTGTCTGAACTAAAGGGGTTTCTATATATGTTTTTGCAAGTGGAATATTATCAGTAGCATTTATCAAAAGAGCCTGTGCAATTCTTCTTGCAGCGTTTCTGAAAAGCTCTGATGAAGTATTTTTATCTCTTAAAATAGTTAAATTATGCTGTACTACAGGATGATTAATTATCATCAAATTTTCAACTAATGATTTCATTATTTTTCACTTTGTTAAAGTACGATCCTGTATCTTAGTATAAATCAGACAGGATGAGTTTTCTACTATAAATTTATTTTGTTAGTTTTGCCTCTTTTATATCTAAAAAGCATAAAATCATCCAAAGTATATATTTTTATAGTATCTATATCATTTTTATCTTTTTCTATTCTGACAATCTGAAAAGAATCACAATTTGTCACATGATCTGCATCATACCAGTTAAAGGTATCTATATTTGGTAAACAATAGTCATTTTTGCTGAATATTGCAATTGCATCAGCTTTAAACCCTGCTTCTCTTGTTTTGATTAATGCACTCAAATCTGCTGGTACAAAGAATCTCGGACTAGTCGCATCTAATCTGTTCCCGGTAAAAATTTTATCGGAATTTTCAACCATTACAGCAGTTCCTGCATCCTTATCAGACAGTAATGCTAAATTTTGCTTTTTACCTGATACATATGCATCTTTGGCAGCAAGTAGTAATTTTCTTATTTGCTCTTTATTTAATTGCTTTTTTCCAAGTTTATTTGCAGAATCCGAATAGATTATTTCAGAATTGTCCATCAGTTTATTAATATCCTGCTCAGTATAAGATGGAATTATATTATCTATTTGAGGTAAATAATCCTTCAAAGTTTTTACATGGATGCTAATTTGTTTAGTTACAGGATCAATAATTGGAGTTACCATCTGAATATGTTTTGCTTTTGGGTCTCTTTCAGCTATTTTATATAACCACGTATGACACCAGGAACATGGCGAGATAACACTGCCATTATCTCGAACTAAATCATCCTTTGCTACGGCAAAAGCTTTTATTCCATATGGCGGAAGTTGATCGTCAGTTATGCCAGGTTCATTTTTATAATTTGAAATCACATATGCTAACGCATTTCTTTCACCACAATGTGTAAAATCTTTCGTAATTTCAAAATTTCCTGTAGTATAGGGTTCATCAGAAAAAGTTGTAAGAATAGAAACACCATTATAAGCTTCGGAAAATTCTACCAGATTATTTTTTTTATTTTCAATAGCTTTTGATTGCGCTAGGTCAACTAAGTTATAGGCCTGTTCTGGGGTTATTTTAAACTCTTCAGGAACAGCTTTCGCAAGTGGTGAATATACAATCGGGTATGAGGAAGTACCTTTAAATGGTAATATAGGAGTTTGTATTTTTTGAGCAAAAGTGATTAATTTAGAATTAACAGGATTTGCGGTTTGTCTTATAAATACGTCATTATTAATATTTGCACTATTCAGATTTGAGGATTGCCTCATATTATTGCGTTGCAAGATATTATTATAATTTATTGCCGAATTATTTAAAATATTTACATACATATTTCTTCCCTGCCTCTTATTGGTTTAAAAAACAGGCAAGAAAAAAAGTTGCTTAATTTGATTAATTTTTTAACAAATTTTAACTTATTTGTCGATAAAATTAAATAATTTATACACAAAAAGGGGATGTCCAGATCCTTATAACCGTCGTATCCGACGAGTCAAGCTAGAATCTGGACACCCTATATTATAATCCCGTTCGGGGTATTGCTAAAGTTAATATTATTCGTCTTTTACATCTGAACAAACACAATCTCCCTTACCAGACATTAATAATATACCATTATTTAATATAAACAACATCACCTGATTGTATTAAATCAAACTGATAATTCTTATTTAACATTTAATCTTAATTAATGAAGAAGCTGAATATTTATTCAGCTTCTTCATTTTAATTATGATTTATTTTTGTTATTTTCTTTTTTTTAATCCAAACAGTCCGCCCAGACTTAAAAAACCTAAAATTAATGTTGATGGTTCCGGTGCCGGCGCAGGAGAGTCTCCTGAAATTACTACATTATCAAATGATTGACCTGAATTGTCATATAAAGCAACTTTTCCTGATGTGTATGTTGAGTCTGTAAATACAGATTCTACTGTCATTCCTGATCCATTTGTTATCGCTGCGGTGTATGTGTTACCCTCAACTGTAACTTTTATATGAGAATTACTATCCCTAAGATCAGCAATATCTGTAAGGTTATATGCATCACTAAAATCACCATTGACTACATGCCAATATACACCTTGAAAATCATAACCGCCGCGTGTTACTAACAGAATGCCATGCAAAGAATCTGTCGATCTTAAGTATATTCCGCCGTCAGAAAGACTTTTTATATCGACATCGACTGTAAAATCTGTTAGATTGCTTAATGTGGCGCCATTGACACTTGTGTAAGTTATAGGAGCATTATCCGGATATAAAGTGTCATAGACACCATCATGTACGTACCATTCTCCAGATTCATTGCCCCATGCAGAATTTGCTACTCCTGAATCAAAAGTATCTGTAAATAATACTGCCGCTTTAGCATCTAATGTCGTAAAAGATGTTGCCAGTAAACATATAGCTATTGCTATAATATTTTTTTCAAATTTCTTCATTTTCCAACCACCCTAATATGCACCTTAAAATATTTTTTAATTTTTACAAGAAATAATATTAATGTCAATTCAAATTATCAATATATTAAATAAGATTTTAATAATAATAATTGTTTCTGAAATGATATATACCTGTTTGATATACCTGATCAGCTCATTTTAAGCTGAATAGCTTGGAATAAAATATGTTTGAAAATGTAAATAATTTTCAGCATGATTTTAAAGCGAGTAACTTAAATGCGCAATAAGCTGATAAATAAACTTTTACTTGTTGATATACCTACACAATCAGAAATAGAAAGAAGAATACTTATTAGAAAAGTATTTTTAATATCTATTGGAGTTATATTAGGTATAATTTTGTTAGTTTCACTATTAATAACTTTTGATGTAATAAGAATTTCAAGTGAATTACCTGATATTGAACTATTAAAAGAATATAAACCGGATCAAACAACTCAGATTTATGATATTAATAATAAACTTGTAGCGAATATCCATGGAGATGAGGATAGGGTTGTTGTACCACTTAACAAAATTTCTACATATCTTCAAAGAGCAGTAATTGCAATTGAAGATAACAGATTCTATGAACATGGCGGAGTTGATCTTATTGGTACTTTAAGAGCTGCTTCAACAAATTTTTCAGGAGGTTCCGTGCAGGGAGGCAGTTCAATTACTCAGCAGCTTGTTAAAAATTCCTTTCTCTCTCCTCAAAGATCTATAAAACGAAAACTTATAGAAGCCATTCTTTCTGTTCGGATTGAAAGGCTTTTTAATAAGGATAAAATTCTTGAAATGTATCTTAATCAGATATACTGGGGAAACTTAAGTTATGGAGCAGAGAAAGCTGCAAAAAGATATTTTAAAATACCGGCAAGTGATCTAAACCTTGCTCAGTCCGCACTTCTTGCAGGTCTAATAAAAGCACCTGAGGGCTATTCACCATATACAAACTTTAATGCATCCAAATTCAGGCAGAAAATTGTACTTCAGAAAATGGAATATTATGGTTATATTACTCATAAACAAAGAATTGAAGCTGAAAAAGAACAGCTAAAATTTGCTGCCAGAGCTCAATCTCATTGTAAATATCCATATTTTGTCGATTATGTTTCTTATATGCTTAGAAGAACATATGGGGATGATATTGTCAGAAGAGGGGGACTCAAGGTATATACTACCCTTGATCCGGTTGCACAGAACCTTGCTGAAAAAACAATTATTGAGGGTATTAAAGCAATTCCAAATGGATCAGGAGTCAGGCAGGGTGCGCTTGTTTCAATAAATGTAAATAATGGTTATGTTAACTCTCTGGTAGGTGGAATTAATTTTGCAAAAAGTAATTATAATCGTGCTGTATATGCAAAACGAGCAGCAGGATCTTCATTTAAACCGGTGGTATATCTTACAGGACTGAGACTTGGCAAGATTACTCCTGAAAGTCAAATTGCTGATGCTCCGATTTCTTTTAATACAGGATGGAATATATGGTGTCCGCATAATTGGGATGGAAAATATATGGGCAAAATGACTATCAGAAAGGCGTTAACTTTATCAAGAAACACTTGCACAGTAAGAATTGCGCTCAAAGTTGGAATAGATTCAATTCTTGAAACAGCACGCAAAGTAGGTATAAAAAGTAAAATAAACAGGGATTATTCAATAGCTCTAGGTTCACTATGCCTTTCTCCTCTGGAGATGGCAACTGTATATTCAACATTTGCCAGGCAAGGTGCTTATATAGAACCTATTTGTATAAGAAAAATAGTAGACGGACAGGGAAATGTAATTGAAGTACGTCGGCCAAATCCAATACAGATTGTAAGCCCTGATTATGTTAGACAACTCGATTCTATTCTGGTAGATGTTGTTGAAAAAGGTACCGGAAAACTAGCAAAACTAGATGACAGGCCAGTTGCAGGCAAGACAGGTACCACTGATGACGTGAAAGATATATGGTTTACAGGATTTACACCAGATACAGTGACTACAATATGGATGGGTAATGATGAAAACCAGCCGCTAAAAGGAGTATTCAGCAGTAATTGTGCTCAGTTGTGGGGAATATATATGAAAGAATTCTATAAAGTGAAAAAACTTCCTCCAAGATACTTTACTCCGCCCGATAAAGCAAATCTTGATAAACTTAAAAAGCTTGAAGCTTTAGGTAACAAAGAAAAAGCAGAAAAGGAAAAAGCTAAAAAATTAAAAGAAATGAAAGAAATATTAGAAAAGAAAATTGCAGAAGATAAGATTAAAAGCGAATTTAAACAAAAATCAAAAATTAAAAAGTCTAATAAATATAATCACTCTTATAATCGTAAAAATTCAGATATAAATACTTATCATGAAACATACATCCAAAAAGAAGATAAAAAAATAAATAAAGAAAATTTAGAGAAAGTCAGAGAACCCGAATTAAAACCTAAAGTAGACGAATACTCTATGCCTGAACAAGAGCAGAGAATGGATCTCTCTCCGCCCGTCCCTGAAAGTACCCCGGATGTTTTAAATCAAACCGACAACTTTCAGCAAAATTCGCCACCGCCGTAAAATATTATTATAGGAGTATATTTATAACAGTTTAGTTTTAGTTATCAGCTTGTATTTCACAATATAACAGTGTTTTTTATGTAAAAAACAAATTATTAAATCTCAGTAATTACGACTAATATGTAAAAGTCGATACAAAATCGTACTTATGCCTTATAATAATGCTATTAAAAACTGCTATTATAATTATTAAATAAACTTCAAGAAGTTATTTGTATATATGACCATAAATGAAAAAAATAAAATTAGATTAATTGCCTGGGCAACTGTAATTGCAGTTGTGGTAGTTTTTTTACTTTATTTTAGATATCTACCAAAAGTTATTAATCTTGAAAAACATAGATCCCAAATAGAAGAAGCTATACGGGAAAACATCAACTTGCCTGTTACTCTTGGAAAACTTAGCACTTCAGTTACATGGAACCTTGGAGTCAAAATTTATCTTGATAGTTTGAATATAAGACATTCAGACAAAAAAGAATTTATTTCCACAGGTCCTGTAACAATTGAGTTATCCATTCCGGCATTTTTAAGAAAACAGGTTTTAATAAGAGAAATTGATGTAAATTATTCTGTTGCAAATATTACACGTTTTAAGAACGGAGTATTTGATATTGAGCAGCTTATTCCCGCAAAAAATAAACCCGGAAAATACAAAGTTGTTTTCAAAAATACCAGCATTATAATTAACGGATATCAGATATATTTTAAGGATAACTACATACAGCCTGCTCAGGATATATCGATAATTGGCCCAAGCATACAAATTACTGAATTTACACCGGATAAGTTTATAAAAATTTATGCTAAAGGACAGATTTTATCAAAGAAAAAACCGGATACTAATTTTGATATTCAAATATATACCCATCTTCCACTTAAAAAAAGGAATTTATTAAATAAAACATTCGGTATTAGCGGAACAATAGAGAATATTTATCCGGGAATATATTTAACATATATAAATAAATATATTGAGAATGATTTTATTAATTTATCAGGATTTGCGAGTCTTAAATTCGATGTCAACAGGCCAAATTCAGATAATGATATTTTTAATTTTAAAATGGAAAGTTTTGCTAATGAACTTCAGGGTAGAAAAAAGACAAAAGGAAACGTAATAAGTATTCCTAAACAATCAAAAATAATATTGGATGGGAATATCGATAATTCTAACAAGCAGGTATTAAACTTAAATCGGGCTGAGTTCAATTGTCCTGATGCAAATGTTAATTTAACGGGTAAAATATATAATTTCAAGACTAAAAAACGAAGTCTGGATTTAAAATTAATCGTTAATAGATCCAGAATAGAATCTATTGTTGAGGCATTTCCAAAAGAAATCAAAATTCCGAAAGATCCGTTTAATAAATTGGATAAATATAATGCAAAAGGAAATGTTACCGCTAATGTTGTCTTAAAAGGCCCGTATAGAGTTCCGCAGATGTTTGGCAATGTCAAATATGATGATTTTTCAATTCTTGAAAACAGAAAAAATATTCCCGGAGGTAGCGGACAAGTTAATTTTAACGGCTATTATATTAATCTTAATACTCTTACATACATTAATCCAAACGAATATGCGAAAGTAACCGGTTCTGTCGCTCCGTTAAAGTATAAAACACTTAATTTAGATATTGTTTCAAATAATATTGATATAGAAAAAGCACAAAAAGTACTTCTTGCAGTAAGGGATTTATTTAATTTCAAACTTGGACCGGTTCCTTTAATGCATTTAAAAGGAAGAGGCGAAGTAACTTTAAATATTAAGGGGATAACCAAGGCACCTGATTTTGACGGATATATTGATGTAAATAACGGCTATGCTACTTATGACCTTCTTGCAAAGTTTGCACATAACGTGAACGGAAAATTTTTATTCAAAAAAGATAAGTTTATTTACAACAAAGTAAACGGATATGTAGAAGATTCAAAAGTAATAGCTGAAGGATATTCTACTTTAAGGTTGGACAGCTTTAGTGATGTCAAGCTCACCTTGCCTAAAGTAAATTTAAAAGCGGGACACGAATTTGTTTTTCAAAGTCCATTGCTTATAAAGGTCAAGGAAGCTCTCAAAACTATGGAAAGTGCAGCAGGTAGCGCAGATGCCGTAATCTACCTTAAAGGAACAAAAGATAAGCTGTATTCCAATGGGATTTTTGATTTAAATAATGCAAATGTACAATATGAGGGCTTTAGCGAATCATTTAAAAATCTGACAGGAATTGTTAAATACAATGATGAGATAACTTTCCTTGAAAATATAAAGGGAATAGTAGCTAAAAGTCCGGTGACTGCCAACGGAACTGTTGATAGAAAACAAAATATTAAATTAATAGTGACTTCCAATAATGCTAATCTTGCAGAAGGTTGGAAATTTGTCAAAGAGAGTCCTATATTAGATGAAACTGAAAAAACATTACAGGATTATCAGTCTTTTTCAGGAATTTCAAAAGCCGAACTAAGCCTTACCGGATATTTACCGGACAAAAAAGTATTTGACTATATAAAATTTAACGATTTTAAAGCGACATTTTTTAACAAAAAATTTGGTTATCCGGTTAATGTATCCGGTAATCAGGTCACATTTACTATGGATGAGATGATTACTAGCGGTATGAAAGGTACAGCTCTTGATACTTCATTTATTGCATCAGGTAGAATTACCGGATTCAAAGTCAAAGTTCCAAAGCCGAATATGAATATCGCTATTCCTAAATTGGAAATTTCAAAAATACCATTATTAAATAAGTCTAATCTTGTACCTGTCAAAGTAAAATCTTATATTAATAAATTCGATAATTTAAAAGGCTCTGTTAGTGCTAATGTGAATATTTTGCCTCATGGGTACAGAGCAAATATAAAACTTAATGATATTCAAGGAATATATCTTCCATGGAATGCTCCTTTATCTTTAACTGATGGAAGAATTATAGTATTACCGGAAAAATTATTATTTAATAATGTGTATGCGAAAGCTTCAAAATCGTCAGTATATTTAAACGGTAATTTTTATAATTATTTAAACAAGCCACAGATGGATCTGATTGCGTCTGCAAGGATCAATTCAGATGACATTAATGATTATATAAATCCTCATTTGAAAAATCAGATAGCAGCCAAAGGAATCATCCCCGTTACGGCAATTATTAAAGGTGATCCTGAAAATTGGAATATCATTTCTCAATTAACTTTAAATAAAGGCTCTAATATTGCTTATCTAAATGATCTTCAACTGCCTGAAAATAAAACAAGATTATTTAATTTGAATGCAGCTGGAACAAAAAACAGAATTGTTATCAATAATCTCGATATTGCAGTTGATGACTCATTTCCAAATAAAAATATAAATCATGAAAATTTACTGAATATTAAGGGATCTATAAACAACCTAAAGGCAGAAATACCTTCTTTTGATAAATTATCCGTCGAAGCTGCAAAACCAATAGATATAACTTTATTTAATACAGCTATAAAGTCAAAAGCAAATGAAAATTTCTTTAAAGAAGGTAAAGTCAAGGGTAACATTGTGTTGAATGGTAAAATTTCATCACCTCAAATATTGGGTGATATTTCACTTTACAATGTTAGTATCCCGTCAAAACAAATAACTATAAATAGCGGCGATGTAAATTTAAATACCTCTGATATAACAATTACTAACGGAAATATTAATGTTGATGGGTCTTCTGCTAAAGTAAATGCTGTTATTGCAAATTTACTTGATTATCCGTTTCTGGTTAAAACTATAAATATTGATTCTCCTTCATTAAACATCGATAAAATATCTAATCTTTTCAGCAAAAATTCCGCAGAAAATGAAGATTTGCCTCCTTTTGTTGTTACAAACGGAGTTATAAATGCTCAGGAACTGATTATTAGTAATTTAATTACTAATAATGTTTTTTCTAATTTTACATTTACGCCTGACTGGCTCCTGTCGCTAAATAATTTAACTCTTAATACTGCAGGAGGAAAAGCAACAGGTGAAATTCTTTATAATATAAAGACAACTGATATTTCTGCCAATATAACAGCAAAGGATATGCAGGCTAACGCTGCTGCTACAACGATGTTAAAACTGCCCAACGAAGTTTACGGTACTTTAAACGGCAAAGGAGAGTTTAATTCAAGAGGCAGAAATTCGCAGGAAATTATTGCCAATGCAAGCGGTTTTGCAAGTTTTAAAATAGCTGATGGAAGACTTGTACGACTTGGTTCGCTTGAATACTTTTTAAGAGCATATAATATCGTACAGAGTGGTATTGCAGGGTTTAATATAAATAACATTCTTGATCTGATAATACCTCAGAACACAGGTAATTTCGAGGTTCTTGAAGGCACTCTTACAGCAAAAGACGGTATACTAAAAACAGATAACCTGGCATCAAAAGGTAAAAACCTTAGTTTATTTCTTTCCGGTGATATTGATATGATAACAAACAATGCTAACGTTACTATTCTCGGTAATATGTCCAAAAAAGTTTCAGGACTGCTTGGTCCGCTCGGAAGTGTTTCCATAAACACATTTATTGATTTTATTCCCGGAATAGGATTCCTTCCATCAACTCCTGATACAGGATTAATAAACCTTATTCCCGGAATAAGCCGTATACCGGGTCTTGGACTAGGCGGTGACAAAAAAGTAAGACGTTTTGCCGTAAAAATTGACGGAAATCTCTATGATCCAAAATCAGTAAAGAGCTTCAGATGGCTTGATTAGGTTTATTAAATTTATAAATCTATATCATTTTCTACTTTATAATAACCATGACTATCTGTTCCACCCGTATGAAACAACTTTGTTTGTCGGCTATTTCTGGCTATTAAATTTTCATATTCTACTGCTCTGGGAGAATATCGAAATCCTTTATGATAAGTTTCAACAGTTCCCGTTATACCTTTTTTCTCCGTCTCTTTATGAAACCAGTTTAAAACATTAATTATATATTCATAAAGATAGTTTCTCCCTTCTGAAGAGCACTGTTTTTTAAATTTGTTCTTTACTAAATCTTCAGAATTTGCAAATAAGATTAAAGGATGGGAGATACCAAGTATACCTTCAAATTTCAGAGAGTGAAGTTTCTCTATAATCTCTATTATCTCTATATCATTATCTGGTGCCATCCAGGATAGAATAGTATTGGAAGGTTTCATCCTTAATTTATGGAATATGTCACAAATTCTCCCATGTCTTTCCCTGTGAGCTAATGACCTTTGTTCAAATTCATCTACAAAATTGTAAATTTTTTCATCAAATGGGTTCGCACCATATAATAAAAGTTCGCATGAACTAGAGGGTATGGGCTCTTTTAAAATAGGACTTGTATATTTTGCCATTAACTCTGCCCCACCTACTACAAATCCTACATTTCTATATTTGTAAGGAGCTTGTACTATTGTATTTATAACATTTTTACTACCACCAATCGTGTTATGATCAGTTATTGCAAAAACAAAAGGAATATTTCCAGAGAATCTTTCTGATTTAATAATATCTAATTCCACTCTTCTGTCAGCATATCTTGTTAAATAATTTAATAAATATTCTGGAGTAGAATTACCATCAGAGTAATTTGTGTGAATATGTAAATCAACTCCAAATTCTTTACTTTCAGGCACATAAACTTCAGGAGTTTTATCAAACTTAACTAACAGTGTTTTTAATTCTTCCGGGCCGATTAATGATGCCAGTTTCCATTTTTCCTGCTCAGGCAGCCTTAATGCAGCAAGTATATTTCTGCGTAAAATATCATCTTTTGGATATCTTTGAGCCAATTCACAGACAATTCCTTTTGATTTATTTACAAAAGCATTAAACTCGTGCGGTTTAATTATCGAACTGCCAAATGAGATTTTTTTATAGCTTATTGAGAATGAATCACATGAAGCATTGTTATTAAATGAAAAATAAGAACCATCATTTTTATTTAATGACCTGGAAACAGAGCTGCTTTTAAATCCATATGATGATATTTGAGTATGTAACAAGACCATTATATACCTATATTTTTATAAATTAAATATTTGATTAAGGAATTAAGAAAAATTTTGCATAATGTGTCATTCAGTTGATTGACACAAAAGAATGTTCAAAAAATGCCTGAAAAATTTTTTTGTTCCTTATTTCCACATATATAAAAACACAGCAAAAAATTTTGTTGCTGTTACCTTAAATTAAAGTTCTATAAATTATTAACAAGGGGTTGCAGCCCCTTGTTAATAATCACAATTTAAAATATATTAAAAAACTTAGTTTGTATAAGTTTTATTTATGATGTTCGTACACTTCTCCGTTTATTGTAAATAAGGATTTACCGAACATTTTCCTGAACTCTATTATACTTTTTGCATTATCTTCCAGCTTATGATCTTTTTCGAATTGTTTTAATGTTATATTGAACAATTCTGGATGTTCAAATAGCAGTTCTTCTAATGATAAGATAACTCCGTCATATTCTTTTACTTGCTTTTCTGTTAAGTATTTCAAGTGTGTCATTTGGTAGCCCCCTTTAACAGGTTATTTTATTTGAAATTATTAATAAGAGTCTTTATAAAATGACTCATTATTTAATTGGATAATTTTTATTTATGCTTTTACTTACAATCATTTGTATTATAATATCAAATTTTTTCAAAAAAGAGAATAAATATTCTTTGCATTTAAATATTAGTTTTTAAACATTTATCATGACAGTCTGTGCCGCCTGTCATGAGTAAATTAAGTTCTTTAGCTAAAGCAATAATTTTTTGTACAGTATGGAATTTTACCACGCCTCTGTGTCTGATATAGGGATAGTAAGTCTCTATACCTTCAAGACCAAACTCCATAAGCTCTTTAATCATCTTTCTGATATTAATATTCCAGCAGCATGCCGGATGTGCTAGTACTGCAACTCCTCCAGCCTCTTTAATGGCCTGAATAACCTCTTTTGCATTTCTTTTATTAAAAAATCTGATAATATCAAGTTTTGTTGCATTACTGTTTTTGGCGCAAAGTTGTTGTATTTTGGGATTATTAATGTCAATGCCGTAACCAAGAATATGAATAAAATTTGATTTATACCAGCAGTCAAATTCAACACCTGATATAAGTTGAAAACCTTCATAATCTCCTGATGTTATTTGATAGTATGCTTGTACGGAATTATGGTCAGTAATAGAAATAATCTTCAAATTTAATTTTTTTGCCTGCTCTAAAACCTCCTGAGGTTTAATTAGACCATCAGAACAGGTTGTATGAATGTGCAGATTTACTCTATCGAAAAAATCAGATTCATTTAAATTATATAGAGACTCAAATAACCCTTGCATAGTAAAATAATATTAAAATAAAAATGTATATAAACAAGAGAAAATTATTAATGAACAAATCAAAGCCACAAATGAATATATTTCAAGTGATTTTCAGAGGAATAGTTATTTATTTAAAAAATTTCATTCCCTTATCAAAAGTTATGTTATTTCCTGTCTTTGGACAAATATTTGGAATAGCGTGGATATTATTTGCAGCATTTTATTTATCTCACAATATGGCAAAATCTTTTACCCCTGAAGCTTTTACAAATAATCTCCTGTTTATATTTCTAATTTTAATTGTTGCAACCTTACCCGGCTTTTTTATATTTACTAAAGCTTTTTGGGAATACATGGTTGCAATGGTTTCATTAAATTCTATGGTTTCAAATATAATTAAACAAGGTCATCTAAAGGATATTCAGGTTCATAATCATTTGGTAAAAGTAAAATCCAGAGAATATATAGGTCTGCTCTTGTTTTTATCATTGATATGGCTTGCCGGCTTAATGCTGCCATCTTTGATATTTTTTGTTCAAAGTCCGTTCGTTTCAATAATGTTTATAGGTCTTGAATTAATAGCTTTTATGATTCTGACCATTGTTTCAATTTATCTGAGTATAAGCTATCAGGTTTTTGCTTTTGAGAATTTATCTGTAATAAATACTGTTAAAAGAAGCTGGAATCTTGTGGAAGGCAACTTCTGGAAAACATTCTTTTTAGGATTTGTTGTATTTTTGCTGACAAGTTTTCTTATTCCTAAAATATTTCTGACTATGGCTGATAAAACTTCATTAACAACAATTATGATTCAGCCATTACAGCCATATGCAGCAAATTTATCCAGTAATCCGATATATTTAAATATAATTTCCTCCGGTTTAATAGGACAAAAAGTTTTGCCAACAGCATTTTCTTATCAGGTTGTAAAATTCATAGTTCTGTCAATTTTGGGAGGAATTATTACATCATTCATTCTTCCGCTTGGTAGTGCCTGCTATACCCTTTTATATCTAGATATAATTGACAGAAAAAAATTTAAAAGTAAGAAGAAATAAATGTTTAGATGCAAAAATTGTAATTCTTTAGATAATTTCGGATTAATGCTCAGCCCTGACTATAAGGGCAAGGGTGAAATATCGGAACAGCGCAATGAACACGATGAAATAATATTAAATGTTGACGGTTATGAATTTATACCCGATCTGGCATTTATGAACGGCCATTCTGTATGTAAGTACTGCGGAGAAATTAAAACTTGGGAATATTATTTTCCCAGATTTCATAAAGAAGATGAATAAAGTATTTATAAATATTACCAGTGATTTTGATTTTATTGAGTAAGATATAAGGCAGAGCATCCAAGGCCACTGCCCGGTCCTGTACTTGAGGATGTGCATGTTGTAGATGGCGGATATGGATCGTTTGAAGCACCCATAGTTCTGAGGGATTTTTCAAGCAAATAAACTGCTAAAATATCCTTTCCTTGTACATTTGGTCCCTTAAATCCGTTTACATCTATGAAATACCACCCGCATACTAATATACCCTGGTTATAAGTACAACTTGGTGACGCAAGATAAATACTTACAAGAGCGCCATTACTTAGAATTAAAGCTGGAGAAGCACCATAACTGTCAGCATAAGGTGTTGCTGTTCCTGTGAAGGGCTTAGGAACCCCAGATGCATGCCAGCAACCTTGACTTATACCATTATCACAATCTTTAATGTAATTTAGGTAGTTTTTGTATTCGTTTTTTAAAGCAGTACTGCTTGTAAAAGTTCCTTTTATATTGCCTGCGTTATCTGAAAGTATTTTTCTTGTGGCCAAATCCAGCTCAGCATAAGTTTTTTTCCAGGCGGTTTTGTATTCTGCGTTTTGAGTATCAGCTATTAATCCCGGAATTACTATGCTTGCAATTACTCCGATTATTAGAAGAGTTATCAGGACTTCTGCTAACGTGAATGCTGTTTGTCTTTTATAAGTAATTTGCTGACACATAGATAATACTTTCCATTAAGTTATTTTTATAATTTTTATTATATATGATCATTTTATTTTATTGCAATGTATTGGCATTTTGCAAATGATATATCCTGATAAAGCCTTTTGCTCACTTTTCTACTGATACAGATATGTTGCTGCTTTATTCCAGCCTATAGCAGAAGAGTAGAAAACATCATTCGATGTTCCATAAGGGAGCAAAACACCATTTCTGAGGACATGGGAGCCAAAAATGTCTGTTCCTACTTTATTTGGACCTTTAAATCCATTTATATCAAAAAGTACGAGCCCACAGGTATCGTTAGTATAGGTATAGTTATAATTACAAGCTGTACTATACAGATACATAGATACCAAAGTGCCATTGTTTAGGACAATACCAGAATAAACATGAGCTGAGTGCCCTGTTAGAGGGCTTCCAGAAGATGTATACCAAGCATCTGAGTTATGCCAACAACCTTCAGCGTATGCGTTTCCGCCAGTGCATGCTTTTATATAATTTAAATATGGTAAAAAGCCGTTTCTGAAATTGGTATGACCTGCTGCTGTTCCTCCGCCCGGAAAGGCTTCGCCTAAATTACCTCCATTATCAGCTGTCATCTTCCGTGCAGCCTGAGAGAAGTCGGCAAATGCTTTTTTCCATGCAGTCTTGTATTCTGCGTTTTGAGTATCAGCAATTAATCCGGGGATTACTATACTTGCAATTACTCCGATTATTAGAAGAGTTATCAGAACTTCTGCTAACGTGAATGCTGTTTGTCTTTTATAAGTAATTTGCTGACACATAGATAATATTTTCCATTAAGTTATTTTTATATTTTTTATTATATATGATCATTTTATATTATTGCAACGAATTAGCATTTTGCAAATGATACATTCTGATAAGGGTATTAATATCCCTTGTTGAAGGGCGATAAGGAGCAGTTCTGACAGAAATACCAGGACTATTGTTAAAATCCCTATAATTAATATCATTTTTAAATTCTTTAAAAGGGTACATAATATCAGTTTTATTATTGCTATGTCCCCAAAGACCAAGGGAATGTCCTATTTGATGAGTAAGGAACTTGAGTAAATATTCTGATTCTTTGTATTTACCACAATAAATATATGCTTTTGTTTTCTCATCTTTACTATATAGGATATGTTCATCATAAAGTGATTTATCCAGTTTAGTTATATCTGTATAATTTTTTTTCCAGCTTATTAATATATTTGCATCCTGTAAGTTATTTGTTAAATCAATCTGAATGTATTCACTCCAGATTTGAACAGCTTTTTTTGCATTTTGGATGTAATTGTCCGATTCGGGATAAATATAAACAAGAATAGGAAAATGTCCCCATTTAAATACTTTTTTACCGTCAAACCTTTGAATGTTGATGTAATAATCTGAATCTGAATTATCAAGACTTATATCAGCAAATGATGTAAATTCTTTCCAGTCTTTTATTTGTTCTGTGGTTACGTTTGAAGATTGAGCCAAATTCTGCTGACTGGATGCAGGCATTTGTTTTGCCAAATTTTCAAATCTATAGTCTATATTCCCTATGATAGCTTTGCCGAATAAACATTCTTCCAGTCTTGCCAATCTATTCTCTGTCGAATCTTCTTTATAATTAAATCCAAAAGATCTGTTTTCCAGCAAGTCAAGAATAACATTTCTGTTATCTTCCTGTTTTATTGTTTTTGAAGCTGAAAGAACATCCTGTAGTCGCTTTAGTCTGACATATATAGAATCGGTATAAACCGAATTCATAATTGATTTTTCCAGCCTTTCAAGTCTTGGATAGAAGTTTTCCTGGCTATATTCCTTGTTATAAACCTGCTTTTCAATGCCCGATATAGTACTGTACACATCAAAATCAATAAAACCATCAATATCAGTGCTATTACATGGTTTATTAAAAATTATAAAAGCTGCAATAAAAAAAAATATTAGGAGTGGTCTCAAAAGTCCAAATTTTATAAATTTGAGGCTTTTGACACTAGCCGTTAGAAGCGTACTAGAATCAGACATTTCTAGTTCCATATTTTTCGAAAGAAAAAATTTCTTCAGGAGCTTTTCTTGATTTTTTAGGAGGTTGAGAATCAGGTGAAGGATATCCAACTAATAATAATGATACTAAAATAATGTGCTCCGGCAGATTTAGTTTTTGTCTGACTTGTTGATATATTTCAGGAACTGATTCTGTTAAATCATTGCCTATTGCGCCGACTGTACAGGTATCAAGTCCAAGTTCTTTTGCTTCAAGTGTCATATAAGCAGTTGCATAGGTTAATTCTTCAACTGTTCGGTAAATTAGTGCATCATTTCCTTTAATCTTTGGATTATAAAGAGGACTGCTTAAAATAGTATTAATTCTATCTTCGGTTATTCCCGGTCTTAATTCGAGAATTTTCCTGAATTTTTTTGATTCCCAGGCATTGAGGTCACCGCAGCAGGCAATAATAACCGGTACATTAGCGACATGAGGCTGACCATGTGCAAGTTTAGATAAAAGTTCTTGAGTTTCTTTATCTTTTATAACAATAAAACTCCAAGGTTGAACATTCATCCATGATGGAGCAAGCCTTGCTGCTTCAAGGACTTCAAAGATTTGTTCATCTGAAGGCTGTTTTTCAGAAAAACTTCTTACGCTGTATCTTTCCTTTATTTCCTTTAACACCATTATTTCACCCGCACAAATTTACCTATATACCGCATTTAAATGGCATATCTATTTTATATGCTCTGTTTGTTCTTTATCTGCTTCTGTCAACTGAACTTTATAAGTAAAGCCTATTTGCTGTAATACCTGATATGCAGAAAAACCAAGTTGTGTTTTGGGTTGTGATCTGACAATATCAACCAGTCTCGTTACTGCCAGTTTAGTACTATTTTCTTCTATATATAGTAATGCAAGCTGATAAGCAGCTTTATCTCTCAAAATTGCAGATTTAAGAGCAAGTTCTCTTTCCAGATCAGCTTGAACTTTTGCCGTATCAATATCTTTTAAAACTCTATAAAGGTTTGTATGATATTCTGTTACATCTTCAAGCCAGTCAACAAGGGGTTCAATAATAGCTTTTGCTTCTACAAGTTTGTTCTTTTGTATTAGTGCGATAGTCTTATTGACTGAATCTTCAGCATTAGCTAATCCAATTGGATTTGAACGACTAGAAAACAGTTTTAATGACGAATCTTCCAAATTAGTTGTAACATTTAGATTAGTTGTAACATTTAGATTAGTTGTAACATTTTGAGTAACTTGTCCGCTTGGTTGCAGATTTGTCGCCGGTTTGTAAGGACTAGATAATGTCGGTGTATTAGTAGTTTGAACTTTTGTTTTTGTAATAGTGGTAATATTGGGAGAAACTTGTTTGGTAGCCTGCGGAATTATTGCCGGTTTAACAAGACCAGGTGGAGTTTGTGCATAAACGTTATGTCCTAAAGTAGTTGAAATTGCGATAGCTGCAATAAATACAAATTTTTCAATATTCTTCAATTTTCCTAAACTCCTCTTTAGTATGATTAGACTACTTGATTATTCGGTCAATAATTTATTCTACATCATTTATATCAATCATCAAAAACTTAAATTATCAAAATTAATTAGTAAGAGGTCTTAAAAAGTCCCAATGCTTTATATTTGAGACAGCTTCTATGAAAGTATGAAAAATTTTTAGGCGTTTTATGGATATTGTTTCGTGTCATCCTGAACTGACTGTAATTCGAGGTGAGGAGGCGAGCCAATTATGTCCCTACCTGGTGTTTCAGGATCTCTGAATCAATAGATGCTGAAATAAATTCAGCATGACACAATACGTAAAAATTTTTTCTTTGTTCCTTAGTAAGCTTACTACAAAATTATAGTAAGTTATAAATTAACCGACTATTCCCCTTGTTGAGATTATTTAAAATTTTTAAATAGTAAGCTGGTTAATTGTAAAAAATTATATCCATGTTTGAAGATGCGGAAAAATGCAATTTTTCCGCATCTTCCGAGATCCAGTGTCAAGGCAGCAGTGCCGGCTCCTCGCCGCCACAATTGCCTTTCACCTTTCCAAGGTCGGGCTTATAAAATTCGATTTTCCCAGAAAATCAGAATTTTTCCGCACCCTCTTTATAAATATTAACGTTCGCTTTACGTTAAAGAACAATTTTGGCTAGAGTCTATACGACAACGTTTTGCGTTTTAATTCAAATCATCTGACATAACCAGTGTATAATCTGATTCTCCGCACAAATAATTGTTCGGGGATATTATAAACTGAGCACTTTTAAATTCAGGTAATGTCTGTCTAAATATCTTGGCTGCTGATAAAGTTGCATAGCTTGAATGAGCAAGGATCTGAGTATGAGCTTCTTTTGCAGGTCTGTTGCATATGACCAGATATCCAGCCTGCGTTAAAGCATTCTTCATCTCTACAGCTTTACTTTCATAGCTTCTGGGATATAAAAGACTTACTGTTAATTCATTATTCTTATTAGATATTTCATCTCTGTAAATTAGTCTATCAATAATTTCCTGTGCTTTATCAGCTTCAAGAAGCCAGTAACTAACCCTGCCATGAGAAGAAGGACTGCCCGGCAAGGTTGCTGTCTGGATATCTGCAAAATTAATTGATTTTGCAAAAAGTGCAAGTTGTGATAAATCATAGAAATTCATATCAGTTCTTATATATTTACTGGTAAGCTGAATAAGCTGAGGAACTTTGGCAATAATTTCAGGTGATTGAAGTTTTTTAACAAGACCTCTGACAAACCATTGCTGTCTTTGCATTCTTCCAATATCACCAATTGCATCATGTCTGTATCTCAGGTAACCCACTGCTTCATCAGCATTTAATACCTGATTACCCGGATATAAATCAATATTTAAATGGCCGGCTCTATCCCTGTATCTCATTCTTTTTTCAACTTTGACCGGAACACCACCTACAGCACTAACTAATTCTTTGATACAGTCATAATCAACTGCAATATAGTGATTAACTTTAATTCCAAAGGTTTCCTTTATTGTTTTCATTGTTAATTCCGGTCCACCGAGAGCATGTGCAGAATTAATTTTATCCAGTCCATGATTATCTGCTATATATACTTTACTATCCCTTGGAATTGACACAGCATTAACGCTTTTTGAAAATGGTTCAATACTAATAATCATGATTGTGTCGCTTCTGGTGCCTTTAAATGGATCTGAATTATCTCCATTAGAATCAACACCAAGTAAAAGGATATTTTGTTTGCCGCCAATAAATGGTAAACCGGGAGTTAGCCTAACTCCGCCAACTACATTACTTAACTTTAGCTGTATAAAATTGCTTACATCTGAAATTATCGGAATATTACTTGCACTTGCCGCTAATAATATAATAAACGATATCAAAACGCATATTATTATTGTTGTTATACTCCAGATAAATGCAAAATTGTTTGATCTTTTGGGTTTAACAGGTTGTCTGAATATATTGTTATCTTTATTATTGTACATGCTAAATTTCTCTCACTTTTAATTATTATTATAACAAGCGGGCGACGAGACTCGAACTCGCGACCCCCAGCTTGGGAAGCTAGTGCTCTACCAACTGAGCTACACCCGCATTAAACGATAATAATAAAATTATCACCGTGGTTATTCCATGTCAATTGTATTCTATAATTTTCAATTATTTTTATTTAATATTATGTCTATTATCAATAAATTTTTATATAAAAACAACTGAAGTATAATAGATATATGGAAAATATTATTATAAAAAATGAAAATAATGCTATTCAGGGTGTTAAAAAGCCTGTAAAAAAATATGTCTTGAAGAAAAATTCTGCAGAAAATAGAGATTATAAGATTGATTATCACTCTGAATTAAACGAAAGCCAGTATGAAGCTGTAATACATACAAACGGGCCCATACTGGTTATTGCAGGGGCTGGCTCAGGAAAAACACGGACCCTAATTTACAGAGTTGCAAGGCTTGTTGAATCAGGTATTGATCCTAAAAATATTTTATTATTAACATTTACTCGCAAAACAGCCCAGGAAATGCTCAATAGAGCATCGATTATTCTTGATTCAAGATGTGAAAATATAGCTGGCGGAACTTTTCATTCTTTTGCGAATATTATCCTAAGAAAATATTCGGGCGCATTAGGCCTGAAAAATTCTTTCACCATCCTTGACAGAAGTGACTCAGAAGATGCAATTAATCTTATAAGAGCTAAATATGTTGATACAAAAGGTAAAAGATTTCCTAAAAAATCAACAATTACTGATATTTATTCAAAAGCTGTAAATAAAAATATACCTGCCGGTGAGATTATAGAAAAAGAGTATTCTCAATTTATTAAATGTACAAATGAGATTATAGAAATTTGTCAGAATTATTCAGATTATAAAAGACAAAATTCTCTTTTGGATTATGATGACCTGCTTTTATATTTAAAAATATTATTAACATCTGATGAAAAAATCAGGAGAAAACTTTCTGAAACTTATAAATACATCATGATAGATGAATATCAGGATACAAACACAATTCAGTCCGATATTATAAAATTGTTAGCTTACACACATAGCAATGTAATGGCCGTAGGAGATGATTCTCAGAGTATTTATTCTTTTAGAGGCGCTAACTTCAAAAATATAATGAACTTCCCTGAACTTTTTGAGGGGACAAAAATTATAAAGCTTGAACAAAATTACAGAAGTTCTCAGGAAATTCTTAACGTTGCAAATGAAATAATCAAGCATGCACAGGAAAAATTTACCAAAAATTTATTTACTGATAAAAATGGAGATAAGCCTGCAATAATCGCTGCTCCTGATCAGCAGGTTGAATCAGAACTTATTTCCCAGAGAATTCTTGAACTTGTTGAAGAAGGTATATCACTTAAGGATATTGCAGTTCTGGCAAGAAGTTCACGTACAACTTATAACCTTGAAATAGAGTTAAATAAAAAAAATATTCCTTTTAAAAAATTTGGCGGATATAAATTTATAGAAACAGCTCACATTAAAGATATAATTTCACATTTAAGGGTAATTGTTAACAGAGATGATCAAATTAGCTGGAGTAGAATTCTTTTATTAATTAATGGAATCGGAAATGTTGCAAGCAGCAAGATTGTACCTCTTTTATCGAGTTCTGAGAATAGCCATATTGAATTATTACCGGTAGGCAGCAAGAGTAGAGACAAGTTGGGCAATTTAATAAATCTGATTGAATCATTAAGAAACGGAAATTATACACCTGCTGAAGCGACTGAAGAAATTATACAGTATTACTACCCTATTCTTTCTGATAAATATGACGACTTTACCAGACGTATGAAGGATCTGGAGCATTTTAAATATCTGGCTGAAAATTACAGAAGTTTTGAGAGTTTTTTGAGCGATCTTGCACTTGAACCTCCTAATACCAGCCTTTCTGAAGTTGAAAAAGGCGCAAATAAAGATGAATTTTTAACACTTTCTACAATTCACTCTGCAAAAGGACTTGAATGGCAGGCAGTTTTTATAGCAGGTGTTGTTGAAGGACGTTTTCCTTCTGTTTATTCGTATAATAGTATTGAAGATATGGAAGAAGAAAGACGTCTGATGTATGTAGCTGCTACAAGAGCTAAAAATTATTTATATATAACATATCCGATAGATATGTTTGATTATTCACTTGGAATGACTCTGTCGCATCCATCAAGATTTCTGGAAATAATTCCTGAAGAAATGCTTGAAAGATGGTGTTTGGTTAACGAGTAATTGTAGTACATGGTTTATATTTCGCTTTCTCCAAAGCATTTTAATAAAATAGCACATCCTTCTTCATTGTATTCTGCAACACAGTTTTTACCGTTATTCTTTGCAAAATATAATGCTTTATCAGCCTTTTGAATTAAATCTTCTTTATCATCTGTGTCATCAGGCAATCCAGATATACCAATACTTATAGTTGGAGAAATTTTAGGTCCATCTTTTATATCCAATACAAGATGTTCAATTTTATATCTCAGTCTTTCTGCAATAATACTTGCATTTTCTTTTTTTGTTTCAGGCAGAATAAGCGAAAATTCTTCACCACCGTATCTGCTGGGTAAATCAATTTTTCTGCAGTCATTAGCAATTGTTTCTGCAATTGCTCTAAGTAATTCATCGCCTACCTGATGGCCATAAGTGTCATTTATATCTTTAAAATTATCAATATCCATCATTAATAAAGATAATGAATGTCTGTAGCGTAATGCACGTTTGATTTCGTTATCAAGAAGATAATGGAAATGTCTGTAAATAAAGAGCTTTGTGAGACCATCTGTTATTGCAAGTTCATAAAGTTGTGCATTATTAATTGCTATAGCTGCCTGATTGGCCAAAGCGCACATAAATTCCAGATCATCCTGATTAAAGAACTTTCCATCCTTTTTATTAGTAATGTTTATTATACCAATAGTTTCTTCCTTAACAATAAGGGGAATACATAAAATAGAAGACACGTTTGAGAATTCAGACTGTAAGAATCTGGGATCATTGGAACCAAGATTGGTAATAATGGCTTGTCTTGTCTGGAAAGCTGATCCTGCTATGCCTTCGCCTACTTTTATTCTGGTACATTCATACAAACCGTCATTGATTCTTTCTTCAGTTTCTTTAATAGGTAAACCATAGACCACTTTTACTACAAGCTCATTTGAATATGAATCATACAGCATTAATGACCCTTTTTCTGCCCCAAGTGTCTCAATAGCGGTTGATAAAATAACTTTTAATAATCTCTTCAGGTCGTCAATAAAATTCAATGCCTGTCCAACATTGTATAAAATTGAGATATTATGAAGAGTCTTTTGCAGTTCACTTAACCTGCTTTCCTCTTCTTGTTTTGAGATATGTCTATTTATACCCTGAGCAAGTTGTTCAATAAGTTTATTAAAAAGTTTGAAATCTGTATCATTATAAGGTTTATTATCAATTTTTCCGCCAAGTGAAATAATAGCCAGTATTTGGCCATCAAATATTACAGGCAGCCAAACATGTGATTCCATTTGTTCAAGTTTGGATTTTTCAAAGAAATTTGAATAGATATTTCTTCCGGATTCATCAATAATTAAGAGTGGTTTACCATCTTCAATTATTTTCCAGATACTTTCTCCGTTATTCTCAAATTCAAACATATCTGAATATTCTGAATCTGCTTGAAGTATCGGTTTGTAAAATTTATCTTCAGCCAGAAGAAAAAATATTTTTTTGATATTTAATTCATTTTTTATTAATTCAATAAATTTGGTTGCGAGAGTATTTACATCCGGCGCAAAAGTTATTATTTTACCTAATTCTATACAGTATTTAATTTCCGACAATTCTTGTTGTAGCTCTGATACAGTAGTTTCTATTGTTTTTTCGGGAATTGTATTCGACATCTATATTACTCTTCTTATTACTTTCACTTTAATCACTACTTTTTTTAAATTATACTATTAAAAACCTCATCAGGATATATTTTTCTTTTTTTTAATACATTAATCATGTATTAAATTTCACTGGTAGAAATCATTTATTCGTTCTAAAATTTGTCAGAATTCAGAGGTAATATGAATAATATTGAAGAGATAAGATCTGATTTTTCGGTTACTAAAAATTTAATATACTTTGATCATGCAGCTGTAGCACCATTACATTATCAGTCCAGAAAAATAGTAGATGAATATTTAAATTATTTTTTAAATTTTGGCATTAAAGATTATTCAATATGGGCTGAAAAAATTGAAGAAATCAGGTCAAAGTTTGCTGAATTTATTGGCGCTGATGCTTGTGAATTAGCATTTATAAAAAATACTTCAGCAGGTCTTTCTGCTTTTGCAAACGGAATAAAATTTAATCAGGGTGATAATGTAATTATACCTGATATTGAATTTCCTTCAAACGTTTATCCGTGGATGAATCTTGAACGTCTTGGAGTTAAGACTAAATTTCTTAGAACAAAAGAAGGCATTGTAGATTTAAATGAACTGGAAAATCTTATAGATAGTAAGACCAGAGTTGTTTCTGTCAGCTGGGTAGAGTTTTCAAATGGCTTCAGGAATAATTTGGCTGCAATTTCCGAGATTTGCAGAATAAAATCAAAAGAATACGGCAGGAAAATTTATTTCTGCGTAGACGTGATACAAGGATTAGGAGCTTTCAAACTTGATTTGAAAGAAATTGAAATTGATTTTCTTGCGGCAGATGGGCATAAGTGGTTTTTAGCCCTTGAAGGTGCAGGAATATTGTATTGCAATAAAAAAATACTGAACGATATTCATCCTGTTTTTGTAGGCTGGAAAAGTGTAAAAAATCCGTTGAATTTCTCTGATATTCATTTTGATCTGCAGGAATCCGCCGCAAAATTTGAAGAAGGAAGCATGAATGTTGCAGGAATCCTTTCTCTTGGCGCAAGTCTTGAGTTGTTCAACAGATACGGCATTGAAAATATTGAAAAAAGAATACTAGGATTAACGAAATTCGCAGCAGAACTTTTACAGTCACAAAATATTGAAATAACCAGTATTTTGGAAGAAAACAACCGTTCGGGCATTCTGACTTTTAAAACAGAAAACATAGAGAAAGATTATTTAAAATTGCTGGCAAACAAGGTTCAACTCTCCAAAAGAGGCGATGCTCTCAGAATTTCTCCGCATTTTTATAATACAAAAGAAGAAATAGAGAGATTTGTTGAAATATTGACTGATTAAATGTTTTAAACCAAGTTCTTTTAATCCTGATATTTTTTCCATATAATCTTCTTTAAGAGAAAATTTAAATATTATTGAAAGGCAAAAGCAGTGACGAAGTATTTACTTGAAATAGGAACTGAAGAATTACCATATAAATTTATTCCGTCTGCTATGGAGCAGTTGAAAGAACAGTTTTACAAAAAACTGGAAGATAATCGAGTCAAATTTGAAAATATAATCACTTATGGAGCACCAAGAAGGCTTTGTGTAATTATAGAAGGTCTGACAGAATCACAGCCTGATCTGATAAAGAAAATTAAAGGACCTCCTGCTAAGGTTGCTTTTGATATAGAAGGAAATTTGACACCCGCCGGGACTGGTTTTGCAAATAAACAGGGAATAAATCCAAAGGATATATATAAAGAAGCCGTGAGTGGAGTTGAATATATCTTTGCTGAAGTGTGCGATAAAGGCAGAAAAACCACGGAAGTTTTTCAGGATTTAGTTCCTGAAATTATATTTGGGCTTCAGGGAACACACTTTATGAGATGGGCTGATCTTGATGTAAAATTTTCCCGTCCGATAAGGTGGATTGTTTCTTTAATGGATACAGAGGAAGTAAAAATAAATATTGCTGATATTGTATCTACACGATCTTCCAGAGGGCATAGATTTTATATAGATAAAAAAATCAATATTTCCTCTTCTGATACATATCTTGATGACCTGTATAATGCAAAAGTTATTGTAGATCAGAAAAGAAGATATGAAGAAGTTATTAAACAGGCTGAAAATATTGCAAAGTCTGTTAATGGCAAAGTTTATCTTGATCCGGGACTTGTTGAAGAAGTTACTTATATCGTGGAATGGCCTGTTCCTGTACTTGGAAGTTTTGATAAAAAATATCTTGTTATTCCAAAAGATGTCATCGTTTGTGTTATGGCATCACATCAAAGATATTTCCCTGTATTTTCGCAGGACGGTAAAAATCTCCTGAACCATTTTATAACAATGGCTAATTATCAAGGTTCTGATTTTGATAATATTAAAAGAGGTAATGAAAGAGTCATTAAAGCAAGACTTGATGATGCTATTTTCTTTTATACTGAAGATACAAAAAGAACACTTGAATCCAGAATTGAAGACTTAAAGGGAGTAACATTCCAGAAAGGTCTTGGCACGATACATGACAAGACAAGCAGAATTAGAGAAATCGCTTTCTTTATATCAGAAGAATTGGATCTCGATAAAGCAGCTATAGAAAATGTCGAAAAGACAGCTTCTTTATGTAAAGCTGATCTTGTAACTGCACTTGTAAGAGAATTTACCGAGCTGCAGGGTGTTATTGGCGGTAACTATGCCAGGCTTAATGGCGAAAATGAATTTGTTGCGGATGGAGTAAGAGAGCACTATCTTCCAACTTCGGCAGATGGAGAACTTGCAGAGACTATAACTGGTCAGATTGTCGGAATTTCAGATAAAATTGATACAATTAGCGGAGTATTTGCAGTAGGCAAGTCTCCAACCGGTTCAGCAGATCCTCTTGGATTAAGGCGTGCAGCTTTAGGAATTATTCTAACCCTCATTAAAAAAGATATAAATATTAATTTATCAAAAGTTATTGAAAATGCAGTTTCTCTACAGCCTGTGAAAATAGATAATAAAGATAAATTAATCAGTGAAATAAGAGAATTTATAATTCAAAGATTAAGAATATATTTACAGGAATCTTACAGATATGATGTTATTGAGGCTGCTTTTGGAGCAAAAGATCCGCTTGCAGATATTAAGGACTTAATACAAAGACTGAAATTAATATCAACACTTGTAAACGAAGAAAATTATTCTTCTATCCATGAGGCTACTAACAGGATTATACGTATTTTAAAGTCAGAAAAAACTGTATCTGAACCAAATTCGGCATTCTTTGTTCATGATATTGAAAAACAGTTATTTGAATGTATTAAAGTTATAAAGCAGGATAATTATGTTGAATTATTAAAAGGCATAAAAGCTTGTATTCCGACTATAGAAAAGTTTTTTGAGGATGTCTTGGTTATGGATCCTGATATGAATATACGTCAAAATCGTGTAGCATTGCTTGAAGACCTTAGAAAAAAATTCTTTATTCTGGCTGATTTTAGCAAAATAGTAGCTTAAATAAAATTAACTACAAAATTATAATATAAACTATTATTAATATTTTAATCAAAAGTATAATTGTTTTACAATTTCTGTTGTAAAATTACTTAAGCAATAAATTTATTTTGCATATAAAATTATGGTCGGGTTGGGTTATTAAGTTGGTTTATTAATGATAAATAGTGTTTGTCATACTAATAAGATTATTAATAATTATAAATCTTATGATTATTTTCAAAACAATAATTGTTCGTTGCGATACGATATATTGACCCATGATTCGTTTGTATCGTTTAGAAAATTAAATCAGTTAGAATTTACAAATAAAACCAATGCATTTAAGCCGGTATTTAGTAATTATAATGTCGGATATGAGTTTGAATTAAAAAAGCAGAAAAATCTTCCATGTGCATGTTGCGGCAAAATAATGATATCAATTGAAGAAAGAGAACAATTTGCAAAGGCCATGACAAAAGCATCAGGAAAGCATTTAATTGCGGGATTGAAGAAATATCAGGACAGATTACCGGAAACAGAGAAAAAAGTAATTGATATAGTATTAAAATCAGTAGAAAGACATAAATATGATCATAAAAAATACACAATAAGTGATTTAATTAAAAAAGAATACAATGAATCATTAAGAACGCTTGAAAGTGAACAGAAACAAGTATTGAAAGAAATAGCAGATCTTGCAATGGAGTTAGATGGAGAGACAAAAGAAAAGTTAGTTAATGATTTAAAATCAGCAAATAAAATTTTAATTGCAGGAAAAAATGGTGATACTTTCAAAAGAAAAATATTTATAGATAGACTAAAGTCTTATAGGGCTTTAGAATTTAATTTTAATAATAGGGAAAAATTGGGCAAAATAGTCAGTGTGGCAAAAAGAATCCCTTCATCCAGTACTAATACAGATGCCTTTCTTGTTAAATATAGTAGAAGAACAGATAAAGATATTGCTTATAGATTATTAAAGCCAATTAGTGCAACAACAGAACATATAAGGCCTTATAGTGCAGGAGGGAAAAGTGATCCTGCAAATTATCTGGTTGAATGTGAGAGATGTAATGCTTTTAGAGATTATGTATTTTTCTCAAAATGGGTTAAGCAGCATCCTGAGATGATTGAGAATTCACAAAAATATATTGATGTAATAATGTACAGAATAATTGATGGAACAATTACCGGGTTTGATGATTATCCTGAAGCTGTCAAGAAAACGCTGGAAAAAGAATCTAACGGTGCAATTATACTTAATATTGACAAAATGGAAGAATATAAAATAAACAGTCAAATTGTTAATAATGAAAATCTTAATTCAACAGAATCAAATTTAGATGTAATTGTATAAAAATAGGCCTTTTTCTACTGTAAACTTAGAGCAGCAAATAAATTGTTTAAAAGATGTGCAAAAATACCTGGAACAACAGAATGAGTATAATGACGTGTGGTTCCAAGAACAAGGCCAATAACAATAACAGCAACGAGGGCAGTACTGTAATCAAGATATTGTGCATGTGATAGCCCGAATATTAATGCAGTTAGAAAAACTCCGCCAAATATTCCGAATGATTTAACCAGAGCAGGCTGCATAAATCCTCTGAAGAAAATTTCTTCAACAACAGGAGCAACCATAACTGCCATTATAGAAATCATTTGTAGTTTTTCTTTAGGAACGTTAACATATGGATTTTCTCTGTGGATGCCCATCATTTCAGTAAATATATAACTTACTAGTGAAGTACTGATCACAAGGATAAATGAGACAGCTATTCCTTGAATAAAAAAGGATGGCATTTTTTGGGTTGAAATTCCAAAAGCTTTTAAAAATGGTATTTTATATTTCTTTGTTACTATAATAAATATGACTGATAAGGTAATTATAGATAAAAGCACTTGAAGTACAGCAGGGAAAAGGCTTTCATTTGCATCAATACCGGATATTAAAAGAATTCCTATTGCAGCAATTGAAAGCGCAAATATAAGTACATAAGTAAATAACACATCGGAAATCTTCCAGGGTGCTTTTTCTTCATTTTGTATATCCGTAATGTTAAAATCAGTATTTTCCTTTTCAACCATAAACAATTCCCTTAAAATAGAAAATGAAACACAAGTGATAAAATTGATAATATTAATTGGAATAATAAAAGTAAAGCATATACTATGAGAAAAAATTCGTTTTGGCTATTGGAGATTTTAATAGGGTTTATTCTACTGGTGGGATTAATCAGTATAGGAATCACTTTTACTGAAAACTATTTAAGCAGCCGAAAAACTTATAATGTTACTTTTAAGGATGTTGATGGACTAATTGTTGGATCTCCTGTCAGAGTAATGGGAATTCAGGTAGGACATGTTATTAAAGTCAAGCCGGTGAATGATAATGTCAATGTTATATTTGTTATAACAAATAATAATGTAAATATTTCAAAAAATTCAGTGATCAATGTTCAGTTTACCGGTATAGCAGGATCAAAATCGTTGGAAATACAGCCATCTATATCGCATAAATCAGGAGAAGAACTTTTTAAGGTTACCGAACCTATCAGAATAGATTCAGTAATGAATAGCCAGTTAGATATTACAAAGTCAATTCTTGAGTGCAGTAAGCTTTCTCTAAATTTTTTAGGGCATCAAACTGAAAAAGAATTTAGAAAAACTATTAAAGAATCTGAGATAGTTACCAGAAATATTAATTATTCGCTGAATAATGCATATAGTAAATTAAAGACTTCAAATAACGAGATGATTTCTGACAGCCGTAATATTCAGAAATTTTTGATTGACGAAACTCAAGATATGGATTATATCAATAATGAAGTATTTGGGTTTCCTTTAACTAATAAACAGAGAGTGATTTCATTATTAAATGATGTGCAGAATGTTAATAGATCTTTTGAAAAAGGAGGAATTGACAATTATGCAGACAGATTTGTTAATAATTTAAAAACTGCGAATGGGAATATCAGTGGATTAAATCAGAATTTAAAGAAAGCCGGCAGTAAAAATTCCGGTTTTATAGATGCTGTTTATAATTCAATAAATGGTTTTTCAAATGGATGTGAAAAAGTTTCAGTTTTCATTGAGAAAAGTTTTAAAAGAGATAATATTCAAAAAATACATACAAAAACAGAGATGCTTAAAAATAAGACTCGATATGAATAAATTATAAATAATCAGGATTTTTCTCGTATCTTCATTAATAAATTTAAAACTAGATCTTTTTCCTCTTTTAATATTTATAACTTTTAAACAGAAATAGTTATTAAAAAAGGAGAAAAATTTTTTATGAAACATAGAATTGGTTATGCCTGCATTAATACTTCAATAAGCGCAACTACCAATCGAACTTGCAGACTTGATAACTGCAGTGATGAAAAACTTAGATCGCTTATTAAAAGTAATCTTTCGGGTCTTAAGGAAGTTATTAACTGGAATTATAGACATAATATTTTCCTTTACAGGATAAGTTCAGTAATTATCCCTTTTGCTTCTCATAAGGTGAATAAAATTAACTGGTGGGAAGAATTTAATGATGAATTTGAAGAAATTGGCAAGCTGATTAAAGCTACACAAATCAGAGTATCTATGCATCCGGGACAATATGTGAATATAAATTCTAATTCTCCTGAAATAGTTAAAGCCTCCGTAAAAGAATTAAATTGGCATGCAAAATTTCTGGACAGTCTTGATCTTGATTCTACGCATAGATTGATATTTCATACAGGCGGGGTATATGGTGATAAGGAAGCGGCAATAAAAAGATTTATAGAGGAATATAAAAATATTCCAAAAAATATAAGAGAAAGGCTAACTCTCGAGAATGACGATAAAAGCTATACGGTATGGGATGTTCTGGACATTTATCAGGAGACAGGGATTCCTATAGTCTTTGATATTCTTCATCATCAGGTAAACAATACCGGAAAGAAAAAAGATGATGATCTGGAATCTATTTTAAAACTATGTTTTGCGACATGGAACGATACAACAGGAATTCCTAAAATACATTATTCAACTCAGAGAAAGGGTGCAAGATCTGGCATGCATGCAGATTCTATAAATATAGATGAATTTATCGAATTTTATTTAAAATTCAGGAATTATGACTTTGATATTATGTTTGAAACAAAAGACAAGGAAAAAAGTGTACTCGAAGCATATAAAAGATTATCAACCTGAATGGCAAGAAGCTGTCTCATAAGCCTCAAATTTTAAAAAATTGAACTTTTGACACCACCTCATTTAATATTTGATTTTAATTGTAAATTTATTGAAATATTTTATATTTAAAACGTTAAAAAAATTTTTCAGGAGCGTTATTAAAGTGTAAATAATTTTTATAATTGTCCCATAAAGAGTAGGAGGTCAAATGTTAAATTCTATTAATTCAAATTTTAGTGCATATCTTGTGCAGCAAAATCTTACAACTAAATCCCAGAATACAAGTTTTAAGGGTGGCGAAGTTGAAGGGAGAGGAGTTGAATGTGATTGTGATATTTGTAAATCTGCTAAAGCTAAGGCTCTGGAACAGCCGACTGTTAAAGTTGCCCTTAATGGAGCCGGAAGAATTAGTAAAAACTTTTTAAGAGAATGGTTTTTGACAGACCTGGGATTAGGTTCCGGTGTTAGTAAAGTTACCTCATTGGATCATGTCAGAAGAGTAAAAAACAGTCCGGCTAAACTTGAAATCGTTGCTATAAACGATCTGGCTGATGTAACTGAAGAATACCTGAAGCATGACAGTATTATGGGTGATTTCCCCGGGAAATTAGAAGTAAAATCCGAAGGCGATAAAAAATATTTATATGTAGGCGAAGGCGCAAAGCAGAGAAAAATCAGAATTTTAAAAGAAAAAGATGCTACAAAGCTTCCATGGAATGAATTAGGCGTTGATGTTGTCGTTGATGGAACAGGTAAATTTTTAAGTGCAGATAAATTAGTACAGCATATTGAAGCAGGGGCAAAAAAAGCTATTTGTTCAGCACCGGCAGATGAAGATGAAATATCCAAAATGCCATTGGTTGATAGGACTGTTGTTTACGGTGTAAATGATAATGAACTTAAACCGGAAGACAAATACATTTCAGCTGCAAGCTGTACAACAACATGTGCTGCTCCTTTGACTAAATTCCTTAATGATAAATTTGGTATTGATACAGTGCTTGTTCAAACAGTACACAGTGCAACATCAACTCAGTCAACAACTGATAAAGTATCAGACAAAGCTAAAGACAGAAATCCATTCGATGCAATATTCCCTGAAAAAACGGGTGCAGGAAAAGCACTTAAACATGTTATTCCGGGATTAGGTAAAAGTGCAGACGGTATAGCAGCAAGAGTTCCTGTAAGTGATGTAAGTCTTGTTAATTTAGTAGCTTATGTAAAACAGGATGTAACTGAAGAAGAAGTTAAACAAGCATTAAAAGAAGCTTCAAAATCAGATGAATACAAAGGTTTAATTATTCCTTCCGATAAAGCCTCAACAAGTAAGGATATGGTTGGAAGATATGAAAGCGCAATTTATGTTCCTGAATATGTTAAGGTAATAAACAAGAGAATGGTTGTTATCCCAGCTTACTATGACAATGAATGGGGATATACCAGAAGCTTAACAGATCTAACCAGACTGGCAGGTGCTCAGATTTATAAACCCGAAGTTAAAGGACAGGCAGGTAATAGTTTAAAAATATCTGCATAGACCTGAAATTTGTGTAAAGAAGACTAGTCATTTAATGACTAGTCTTCTTATATTTCCAAAACAATTAATATTTGTTTTCAATAATTCCGATTTTCCAAAATAATGGTTGAATTTATATACAAAATCAATTATTCTGATTATATATTATTTGCTAAATAGTATCAGGGGAAGTATTGATGTTAAATAATACTCAAAGCACTAATAGATGGTACGATCAGGATCCTACTGTTAGTCTGGCTATAAGTATTTTACAAAATACCAGTTATGACAATCAGTTAAATGTTGCTGAAATATTGATTGAAAATGGTAAAAGATTAAATATTAGTGTTAAGAATACTTTTACACTATTTAATAGACGCTGGTATGACCATGATGAAAAAATATCTGAAGCTATTGAATATTTCAGGCTATTTTCTGCTGAAGAGCAAAAAAGAATGGCGATACAATTAATCGAATTTTTGTATAATTTAGACGGAGCTTGTAGCCAAGTATAAAGTATCTTAAGTACATATATATTCGTATATCATCTTTATGATTGATGATATTATTAGTTGTAGCTAAAATAATAGTTTTATTGGTACAGCTATCTTTAATTCAGTTAAATTATGAAACTTTATACTTATTTAGTCTCTTTAATTATTTTTATATTATTTACAAGTCCTGCTTATGCTTTTAAAGTTGGACTACTTACTAATTCAGATAAAACATATATTGCAGCATCAAAGACAGGAAGTATTATTGATGTCAGATCAGGAAAAACCCTTATATCAATAAATCCCATGCAGGTTTATCTTATAAAAGCTAATGGAGCTAATTTAAGCATAACTATTAATAATCAGACTTACGATCTTGGGTCAAATTATGTAGTGGCAAAAAGTTCAAATAATGGTTATTTATCTACAAAGCGGAAATGGTACAGAGGAAATATAATTATATTTAATACAGGCAAGGGGCTAACAGTAATAAATGAAGTTGATCTTGAAACGTATTTAATGGGCGTTGTACCGTCTGAAATGCCAAGTGGCTGGAATACTGAAGCACATAAGGCACAGGCAATTGCAGCAAGAAGTTATGCAGTAGCAAATCTTGGAAAAAGAGCAAGATACGGATATGATTTAAAAGATACACCCGAAGATCAGGCCTATGGTGGAGCATCGTCAGAAACCATTAAAACAAATTCTGCTGTTATGCAAACTAAAGGGCAGGTGCTTGTTTTTGGAAATAAAGTTATTCCTGCTTATTATCATAGCAGTTCTGGCGGTTATACGATTAATTCCGGTTCTGTATGGTTTAAAGATCTTCCTTTTGTGAGATCAGTGCCTTCTTTTGACGGGAATCTTCCCAAAAGAGGGCATGGAATAGGAATGTCTCAGCACGGCGCAAATGCTCTTGCCAATTATGGATATAATGCATATCAGATTTTGGGTTATTTTTATCAGAATGTAAAATTGTACAATCTTAATGTGGGTTTATAAGTAGAATTAATATTATTTAAGACTGTATGCTGCTTTTAACGAGTTTTCTAATACTTTTTTAATATTTTCTGGAGTTGTAATAAGGCGGTGTAAGTTGGCAAAATATAAAGCTTTTCATCTGCCTGTAAACTTTGTAGTGAATATTTAAGAGCATTATCTATATTTTCAATAATTTTTAGTTTGTCCTGATCTATTCCTGCATATTTGAGTCTCACAGCCATGTCCGCAGCTCTGATACCGCTTGTGATAATCTGTTTTTCATGTCCGAAGAGCAGTTCAAAGTTTGCATCCCATAACCATGAAACATCTCTGCCGTCTGCATAATTATCATTGATAATAATTAACAGCCTGCTGTTTTTATCATCTTTAACAGTTCTCAATACTTCTGTAGCGCCTATAGGGTTTTTTATTAACTGAATCAGTGCAGGTTTACCTTTTAAACAGGTTAATTCAGCCCTGCCAAAAATTGTGTTGTAATTACTCAGTCCCTGAACAATTTTTTCAACAGGAATTCCCAGTTCCAGACCCGCTGTTATAGAGGCAAGAGCATTATAAGCATTATAAAGTCCGGGCATATTTAAAGTTACTTTAAATGATTCATATTTTGGTGAAAAAACGGTAATTTCAGAGCCTGAAACATTTATTTTGACATCGGCTTCAATATCAGGCTTTGGCCTGATTGTACCGCAGGTACAGTTATAATGGCCTAAATGTCCGTAAAATATCTTGGAATAATTATATTTCTGTCCGCATTTACAGGCAGCAGCTTCCTGTGGAGATTTTATATCTGCATCTTGTCCGATAAATGTAATATCTCTGAACCCAAAATATATATTTTCGACATCCTTACCATAAGTAATAGCGGATACTATTGGATCATCGGCATTCAGAATCACTTTAAGAGGTTTTTTTTCAATAGTTTTAGTTATTGCGTCTTTTATTTTTTTCGCCGTGGCATCTAATTCGCCATATCTGTCCAGCTGATCCCTGAACAAATTTGTTATCACAAGTAAATTCGGATTAAATTCATCAACAGCTTTGTAAAAATAAGCTTCATCTATTTCTAATAAGCAGTGATCGACGTTTAATTCAGCACTTTGGTTACTTTCCTGAATAATAGCAGCGGTCAATCCGGTTAGCATATTAGCACCTTTTCTATTATGTGCTGTTTTTCGATTGTCCGCATCCAGAATATTTGCTATAAAACCGGAAGTGGTTGTTTTTCCGTTTGTACCTGTTACAACAATTATTTCTTTCTTTGCCTGATTGACAAGATGAGAAAGAATGTCAGGTGTTAGTTTTCTGGCGACTTTCCCCGGGAAATTTGTTCCGGCTCCAATATTGCAGTGTTTTATTAGACTGGTCAGTATTTTGGTTATTAATATCGAGGATTTATATTTAAGATTTTTCTGCATAAGTTCATTTTTCATTTTAATTATATTTTGTACTAAGAATTATAATTATAATCTGTATAAATAATTAGACTAAAGAATAATTTTAAATTTTATATAATTTTAATACAATATAAAATTATACTTTAGTCTTTTACGTTATACTAATGTAGCTTACTATAAAACAGGACTATAAATTATTTTAATGTCTCAAAATCACTTAATATTAATAGTTATAATAGAACTTTTTATTCTTTATCTTATTGTTTACTCAATTAAGGTTATTAGAAAATGGACTAATAAAAAAATTGAGGAATGTGAAGAACTTGCGGTTGATTTACCGGCTTCTTTCAGAAATATGAGAAAAGATTTGAAGAGTTTTAATCTGAATATAAAGAAAAAATTTGTAACTCAACCTTTAACAACAAGTGAAATTACATCTATTTTAGGAGAAGTTTTTACAAATATAATCAAATCAAAAATGCCAATGTTGTCTATTGAGAAAAGATTTGTTATTTTGACGATGATATTTAAACTCTGGAAGATTAGGCATCGAATTATAGCTACTTTTGCTCAAAGGTTTTTGAAGACAGCATATTAGCATATATTCTATTTCTATTTACTAAAATATTATTATGATATACTAATTTTTGTATTTTTACAGACTGGAGGTAAAAACATGTCAAAAGGCTCAGACAGTTCAGTCAGTTTTGGTGTAGGACTATTATTCGGAGTTCTTGCAGGAGTTGCTACTGGAATTCTCTTTTCTCCAAAGTCAGGAGATGAAATGAGACAAGATTTAAAAGAAATTGTCAATGATATTAAAGGTGAAATTCAACCTGATATTATTGGAACTAAGAATGTTAGTACAGACGTAATTAACAGAGTAAAATATACAGTTGAATGTCAAATAAGTAAAATAAATAATGCGCTAAAAGCAGGTAGATTAGCTGCAGCAAAACATAAAGAAGAATTAGAATCAGGTATTAATTTCTAGGAGAATTAATTTGGAAGGTTTAACTTTTATAAATCAGCAATTACTCAGTTTTTTAATTACTGAAACAATTATTATTCTCATAATTGTCAGTATATTACTGGTTAAATTGCTGGTAGATTTGTCAAATTTGGCAAAATCAATTCAGAATTTGACTGGAATTATTAAACTAGAGCTTGAACCTACTTTAAAGGAATTCAGAAAAACACTATTGAATATTAATTCTATAGCGACTTCTGCTGATTCTCAAGTAGTAAACTTAAGTAAAAGTATTGATGTGATTTCAAATTCAACGAGCAAAATTTATAACAAAGCTAAAATCATAACTGCCAGTCTAAAACAGGGACTTTTAACAGGTTTAAAAGTATTTATAGACCAAAGAAAAAGTAAGTAATGTTTATGCCTGTCAATAGTTACGGTTGGGATTAAGTTTTAGGTTGTTTACTATTATTGTATAATGATACAAATCCCAAAACCGAAAATAAACTTAAGTAAAGTATAAGGAGTATTTTATGTCAGTCGGAAAATTTTTTGCAGGTTTCATAATTGGCGGATGCGTTGGTGGAATAATTGGTGTTTTATTAGCTCCTCGCTCCGGTGAAGAAACAAGACAAATCTTAGCTGAAAATTCATCAGAACTTTATAAGAATGCCGAAAGTTCAATCAAGGAAATCCAAGGCAAAGCAGACTTTGCAATGGAAGAAATACAAAAAAAAGGCGATGAATTATTAAAAAAGGTTCAGGAAGTTATTAGTAAAGAACAAGCATAAGAATCCGTTTATCAAGAATGGGGACCCTTAAAGGGGTCCCCATTCTTGATAATATATAGATAAGAAAAATGCCCCGTAAAGGGGCAAAAATTGTTGGAAAGTAAGGTCAGGAAGTTATCTCTTATATATATAAAGTATTTACTCAGGTAATAATTGCTAGATATGGAAAATTTCTTTACAAATGTTTACAATATAATTATGAATTATAAATCTGATAATATCCGTTTATTTGTCGGAACCCATATTAACTTTGATCAAGTATTTTCCGAATGCAAGTTAAATTTGCTTCAGGAGTATTTTAATGTGCCTATAAAGTGGGTAGAGAAAGAAAATATTCATATGACATGGAAATTTATCGGGGATGTGGAATATGATAATTTTGATCAAATTTTGAATACTTTGCATGAATCTGTTAATTCAATAGGAAATATTAAAATTATTTTCAAAAAATTTGCAGCGTGGCCAAATAATAGATTTCCAAGGCAGCTTGTTATTGTGGGTGATGATACAAACGGGAAAGCAGCTAATTTATACAATGATATTAATCGCAGACTTGTAGAATGCAGCGTAAAAATGGAAAAACATCAATTTAATCCTCATATTACTCTTGCAAGATTTAAGTTTAAAAATAAACCTGTTGAACCCGTAAATATACCTGATTGTTTTAAATTTGATGAGATAACAGTCAATATTTCTCAACTGGATCTCATTAAGAGTGTTTTAACTCCCAAAGGAAGTATTTATACAGTACTAAATACATATAATTTAAAAGTTTGATAAATTTAGTTGAAATTTGTACTTAAGTATAAAATATGTAAATTTTTGTTAAAGATTATCCTATTTTCTGAATTTTTAGCGAGTATATATTCTTTATATATACATAAGGGTTTTGTATAGACTCTGTATATAAGGAAAAATATATGGCTGTTGGTGCAAGAGATGCAATAGATAGAAAGTTAGTTCAAATGTACGCTAAAGTACAGACGAATAATTTTGAGCAGACTTCAAAAATTGATCCTGAAAGAATGATGAGTTCAATGGATTTGATGGCATTAAATAATAAATCATATTTTGAAATTAAGAAAAACACAGTTAAGAGAGATGAGAGCCAAAGAAAGAGCGACTTGAAGGATATAGCCTAAAAACAAATTATTTTAAAAAACTGCCTGTTTAACAAGGCAGCTTTTTTTTTTATAAGGACAGCGAAAGAATTTTACAGTCTGTTTCTATTCAAGGACAGCAAAAAAATTATTTAGCTGTTTTTAGCATGTTCGAGTGCTATTTTTGCAATTTTAGGTTCGCATAATCCAGCATTAAATAAATTAACAAGCACTTTTTTTAAATTAGCCCTGTTTGATTTTTTAAGGAAGTTAAATCTTTTAAGATGTCTTAATGACTTTAGAAATGATGAATGGCATTTAATTTTAAGACCGGATACTTTAACCATATCGTCGACCCATTTTGCAAACATAATTGGATTTTTTTCAGCTGTGGGCAGAAGATAATGGTTGAATATATCCTGAGATACAAACCAGTTGCCTTTTAGATTTGATGCATAGTGAAATATATCATCCCATAAAGCAAGCGGATCATTTCTGACAACATTAAAGTTTGTTTGATTAGCAGAATCAGCACTTAAATACGCCTTATCCATAAAATATACCCCTACTTAAATAATATTCGACAGATTTATTAAATACACATATTTATTGTTTCGGTCATAACTGGAAAAAAGTTTAGTAAATTTGGGAAAAAATTTAATAAACTTCTTATAAATTATAATTTCTTAATAAATCTGGAAAAAATATAATTAATCCCTAATCTTCAGTATCAAACATGTATACAATAATTAAATAAAAAAAACAATAGGTAAAAAATAGGGTGGAAAATAAGGAAGTATGAAAAAATTTTACTCATTCTGAAAATATCATTTCGTGTCATCCTGAACTTGTTTCAGGATCTCATAATCACTGAGATGCTGAAATAAATTCAGCATGACACAATACGAAAAAACTTTTTCTCTATTACTTAATATTTGTATTCTCAGACAAAACTGTTAAAAACAAACGAGGCAGGTTTATTTACCTGCCTCGTTTGTTTTTATTGTAAAAAATTATGGTAAGTATTTTTTAAATACTAATGAAGCATTATGTCCGCCAAATCCAAATGAATTTGACATTACAGCATTAATATTACTTACAGTTCTTGATTTATTTGCTACATAATCAAGATCACATTTTACATCCTGATCAACCAGGTTAATGGTTGGGGTTACTATACCTGTTTCGATAGTCTTAATACAAGTTGCTGCTTCAACGCCGCCTGCTGCTCCAAGCAAGTGACCAATCATACTTTTTGTGGAACTTACTAGAAGTCCGTTTTTAGCATAATTACCGAATATACGTTTAATCGCAAGTGTTTCAGCAATATCACCAAGTGGTGTGCTTGTACCGTGTGCATTAATGTATTGAACATCTTCAGGCTTCATATCGGCATCATTTAATGCGAGTTGCATAGCTCTTGCTGCACCTTCACCTTCTGGATGGGGAGCAACAATATCATATGCATCACCTGAAGCTCCATATCCGGCAAACTCAGCATAAATCCTTGCACCTCTTGCTAATGCATGATCAAGTGATTCAAGAACAAAGATTCCTGCACCTTCTGACATAACAAAACCATCTCGACCCATGTCGAAAGGTCTGCTAGCAAGTTCAGGCTCATCATTTCTTGTGGATAAGGTTCTAGCACTGGCAAAACCAGCCATTGAGAGTGGTGTTATAGCTGCTTCTGTTCCACCAGCCACCATGACATCTGCATCTCCATAAGCTATAGTTCTGAATGCATCACCAAGTGAATGTGTAGCTGTTGCACATGCAGTAATTACACATTTATTTGGACCTTGCGCATTAAGCATAATGGATATTCTACCGGCTGCAATGTTGGAAATCATCATAGGTACAGTAAAAGGACTGCATTTTAAAGGTCCTCTTTCCGTAATTGTATGACAACTGTTCTCTATTGTTCCAATACCGCCAGCTGCACTTCCAACGATAACTCCGATTCTTGTAGGATCTTCCTGCTCAATATCCAATTTGGCATCTTCAGCTGCAAGTTTTGCAGCTACCATAGCAAATTGGGCAAATCTATCCATACGCTTTGCTTCTTTTTTATCAATATAAAGAGAAGCATCGAAATCTCTGACTTCGCCTGCAATTTTTACATTATGCTGGCTGGTATCCATTATAGTTATGGGCTTTATTCCGCTCTTTCCCTGTACTATACTATCCCAGAACAAGTCAAGGCCTACTCCGAATGGGCTTACAATGCCCATACCGGTTATTACAACTCTTCTGGCTTTATTACTCATTTTAATATCCTATCTTCCTATTATGCTGAATGACTTTGAATATATGCTACTGCATCTTTAACTGTTGTAATTTTTTCAGCTTCTTCATCAGGAATTTCACAACCGAATTCTTCTTCAAAAGCCATAACTAATTCAACTGTATCAAGTGAGTCAGCTCCTAAATCAGCTGTAAAACTTGCATCTTCAGTAACTTCAGCTTCTTCTACGCTTAATTGTTCAATTACTACTTTTCTTACTCTTTCTAATATTGCGGTACTCATTTCTTTTTCTCCTTTTATGCTAATTAACTAATACTAATGAGCAAAATTATACTTGATTATAAAAATTTGTCACTATTAATTATGTTTTATTGATAATGTCGTGTCTACATGCAGGTATATAATGTAACAGAATATTACAATGCTAGTTAATATATTAGATTACCAAGCCTCCATCAACACCGATAACCTGACCGGTAATGTATGAACCAGCAGTTGCAAGGAACTTAACAGTTTGAGCTATATCTTCAGGCTTACCTAATCTACCTAGAGGGATATTTGCAACAATTTTCTCTGTTTCCAGTCCATTTGTCATATCTGTTTCAATGAATCCTGGTGCAATGGCATTTACGGTTATATTTCTCGGAGCTAATTCTTTAGCAAGAGATTTTGTAAAACCGATTAAACCAGCTTTTGCTGATGAATAATTGGCTTGTCCTGCATTTCCATATACGCCACAAATGCTTGAAATATTAATTATTGTTCCCATTCTTTGTTTCATCATAGTTCTGGCTACAGGCTTTGTTACATAAAATGCGCTGCTTAAATTAGTATTAATTACTTTTAACCAGTCTTCTTCAGACATTCTTATGAATAAACCGTCTCTGGTTATACCAGCGTTATTAACCAGCACATCTATTCTCTTAAATTCATCCAATATTGAATCTATCATGTTTTTAACAGTTTCACTGTTTCCAACATCGCATTTTATTGCTTTAGCCTGTCCACCGTTATCTATTATTTCCTTGATAACAGCATTTGCTGCGTCGTCATTACTTGCGTAATTAACAATAACTGTATAACCTATCTTTGCCAGTTCAAGAGCACAGGCTTTACCAATACCTCTTGAAGCGCCTGTAACTAATGCAACTTTATATTCCTGATTCATATTCTAAATCCTTATATTAATACTTTGTTACTTATAGAATTTATTGTAGTATCAAGTGATTGGATATCACTTACATTGTAAACATTTGATGGTCTTGATATTTTTTTAACCATGCCTGACAAAACTTTTCCCGGGCCTATTTCTATAAAGTTTTCTACTCCATTCTCTATCATATAGTTGACGCTTTGTTTCCAGAAAACTGATGAGTAAATTTGATCAGACATTTTTTTAGTAAAATCAGATGCTTTAGTTGTTTCCTTAGCATCAACGTTAGTAATAACAGGAATATTTGCATCATTTACTGAAAAACCTGTTAAATTTTCAGCAAATTTATCAGATGCATCTTTCATAAGCGGAGAATGGAAAGCACCGCTTACAGCTAGAAGTATTGCACGTTTTGCTCCTGCTTCCAAGGCTAATTTATTAGCTTCTTCTATTGCTTGTGTTTCACCTGTTATAACAGTTTGGTCCGGAGTGTTATAATTTGCAACGCTAATTTGACCAAATTCTGAAGCCTTACTTAGAACATCTGATAATTTATCATCATCAAGTCCAATAATAGCACTCATTGAGCCAGACTGAGCTTCTGACATCAGGCCTGCTCTAATTTGTACAAGTTTAATTACATCATCAAGACTGAGTACTTCAGCTACATAGAGTGCTGCATACTCTCCAAGACTGTGGCCTGCTACATAATCAGGTTTAATATCATATTTTTCTTTTAAAATTTCGTAAGCAACAATTGACATAGCCAGAATTGCCGGCTGTGTGTTAATTGTTTGTTTTAAATCTTCCTCAGGTCCTTCAAAACATAACTTACAAAGGTCTTTACCTAAAACTTCATTAAATCTGTCAAAAATCTTTTTTGCAGTTGATGAAGTTTCATAAAATTCTTTTCCCATCCCTACAAACTGTGATCCCTGTCCGGGAAATATAAAAGCTGTTTTGGTCATAATCTCACCCATTAAATATTAATTACTTAATCCTTTTATCTTTTGCTCTCCACCTGACAACAGCTGATCCCCAGGTTAAACCTGCGCCAAAACCGCATAATGCTAATATTGAGGATTCGGGTATTAAGTTATTTTCCAGAGCTTCTAAAAAAGCTATAGGAATTGAAGCTGTCGAGGTATTGCCGTATTTTTCAAGGTTAGAAATAACTTGATCAGGTTGTAATTTCAACCTGTCTGTTATTGCTGAAATTATTCTTTTATTAGCCTGATGAGGAATAAGAAAATCAAGATTATCTATGGATAATCCGGCAAGTGATAATGAATTCAGAATAGATTCAGGCACATAATTAATTGCAAACTTATATATTTCTTTTCCATTCATATATACAAACTGTTTCTTTTCATCATTTGGCTCTACAAGAGGACAATTTTTTCCATAAAGAGGGATTTTTAATTCTTTACCTTTAGATCCATCAGCATGTATATCTACTGAAAGGAAATCATTGATTCCATCCTCGGATTTTGTAACGATAAATGCCCCTGCTCCGTCGCCAAAAAGAATACAGGTAGATCTGTCAGTCCAGTCAAGAAATCTTGAATGCACATCTACACCAACTACAAGTATTTTTTCGTATGTGCCGGACATTATGAAATTTTTTGCAACGAATAAACCATATATTAAGCCGCTGCAAGCTGCAGAAAGATCAAAAGCTGCAGCATTAACTGCTCCAATATCTGCCTGAATTTCACAAGCGGATGATGGATACAAATTATCAGGCATAGATGTTGCGCAAATTACTAAATCTATTTCTGCAGGATTTATTCCGGCAAAAGCAAGAGCATCATTAGCAGCATTTACTGCAAGTGATACTGCTGTTTCATTGCCACTAACAACTCTTCTTTCTTTAATACCTGTTCTGGATGTGATCCATTCATCATTTGTATCTACAAGTTTTGCTATATCATCATTTTTGATTATTGTTTCCGGGACATATTTACCAACACCGGCTATTGTTACCGGAACTAAACTATTATTCTGTTTCATAATTTACTTAACTCATACATTTCAGATATCTTACCATTGATATCTCTTTCTACGGATTCTTTAGCTACTCTGATGGCATTTTTAATTGCATATGCTTTACTTCCACCGTGAGCGATTACACATACGCCTTTGATGCCTAATAATAAAGCACCACCATATTCTTCATAGTTGGATTTTTTCTTTAAATTCATTAAAGCAGATTTTGCGATAAGTGCTCCAAGTTTTGCCCAGAATGACTTTGTAAGCTCATCCTTTAACATCTTGAAAATCATATTTGCAACGCCTTCAGTAACTTTTAATGTTACATTTCCAACAAAACCGTCACATACAACTACGTCACTATATCCCATGAATAATTCACGTCCTTCAATATTACCTATAAAATTAATATGATCCTGACTTTGAGCCAATAATTTATAAGTATTTTGAACAAGAGTATTGCCTTTTCCTGATTCGCCACCTATATTAAGGATTCCTACTCTTGGATTTTTTACTCCTAAAATACAGTTTGAGAAAATACTTCCCATAATTGCGAACTGATGCAGCATATTTGGTTCGCATGATGCATTTGCACCTGCATCTAACATCACAACGTGTTTCTTCATTGTTGGTAAAACTACAGCTATAGCAGGTCTGTCAATTCCAGGCAATCTTCCAAGTCCAAATAGACTGGCTGCCATAGCAGCTCCAGTGCTACCTGCTGCGACAACCGCTTGTGACTCTCCTTTTGCAACTGAATCAACAGCTACAACTATTGATGAGTTTCTTTTTCTTCTAATTGCACTACCCGGAGCTTCGTTCATTTCAATAACTTCATCAGCTCTGGTTATTATGATATCAAGATCTTTTGTATTATATTTTGCAAGTTCATTCTCTATTTTATCAACTTGACCTACCAATTGTAATTTTATTTTATATTCACGGGCAGCATCAATTGCTCCTTTGATTATTTCAACAGGAGCATAATCCCCACCCATGGCATCTACAGCAATTCTAACTGACATATTTTTGTTTTATTCTTCCAACTTTTTACTTGCAGGTTTATCAGCATAATAACCGCATGAACTACATACTGTATGAGCTAATTTTTTTTCATTGCAGTTTTTACATTCTACCAATGTTGGAACTGTTGCTTTCCAATGAGATCTTCTATGTCCTTGTGCTGAACTTCCAGCTCGTTTCTTAGGTACAGCCATATTTACACCTTACTTTCTTTATTTTTTCTAATTTTAACTTAAATATATTTATTAATCATTATTTTCTTCAAAAAATTTTTTAAATGCTTGCATTCTCGGGTCTGGTTGTTTATCGGATTTAATTTTTTGTAATTCTTCAAGTCCTTCGCATTTTTCATCACAGAGTTTCTTTCCGGGTATATTCAGAATTATATCTTGGTAAATTATATCTGTCACGTCTATTTCTTTTCTACCTTTTAATTCTTCAATAAAATTACCTTTGGTTATTTCAAATTCTTTTGTTTCCGGATCAACTATATTATCTCTGGTCAATTCTTCATTTACATCTATTTTTAAATGATACGGAAATGTTTTCGTACATCTGTCACACTCCAGAATCATATCTGTTTCGACCAAACCTGTAACTTCAACGCCATATGGAGTCAGCATTACTGTTACGGTACCCGTTACCGGTTTATCATTTTCCAGTTCTTTTATTACTTCATTAAAACTGACTGTAGTTTTACTTTCCGGATTATTTTCAAGATCTTCCAGGTTAATTTTCAATTTACTAATCTCTCATAAATAACAATGATTAAACCGATTTTTTAAAATATCAATAAAATAATTGACTATATCATTCTATTTGCAAGAAAGAATTTGTCAACTTTCCTTTGTAATACTACAGGGAGGAATTTATTTATATATGCACGTTTTAAGGATTGTAAAAAAATTTGGATTATCAATTATTATGAAACTTTTTTAAGTCTGTTTATTCTTTGTCTGGCATCCGAAAATTTTTCAGCGCCCGGTACTTCATCTAAAAATTTTTCATAAGATTGAATTGCTTCCTCGTTTTTGCCCTGCATTTCCTGAATTAAGCCAAGATTATAATATGCCTGATAATATGAAGGTTTTAGTTGAATAGCCTTTTTCGTTGCATTATATGCATCATCATATCTGCCTAATTCTTTGTATGCCATACCCAATCCTAAATAGGCATCGGCCGAATTGGGATTTCGCTGAATTACAATATTATAGTATTCTGCTGCTTTTTCAAAATTGCCTGCAACCAGCATCGAATTTGCTTTGTTGTAATAATCATTGAAATTCTGAGATAGTACAGGCTTTAAAAATAATGACATTGCGAGTATTAATAATAATATTAAGAATAAATATCTTTTTTTCATAGAAATCCTTTTAAAACCTGAACCCTAACAAAGATTCAGATTTAAAATTTGTAAAAATTATTTTGTTAATTGAATTTTTACTGATGTACCGTTTTTCTGCATTTCAACCTTGCCTTCTCTTGCAAGCCAACCTAATGACATTGTAACTTGTTCCGGTTTTAATTCCAAATTTTTCTTTAGAGATGCAATAGTGCTTTCTCCATTAGTGTCTAAATATTTCCAAATTTTGCCTGCTGCGTCACCAATTGTGCTAATCATACTTCAATTGCTCCTTTTAGATAAATTTAATTTCATTCTCAAAAAATATCTTTTTTTAGTTAACCAAGCTTGTTTATCCTATAATTTGATAATAATATACTCTTAAAGTGTAAAACTTACAACAATTTATTAAAAAATTTAAATTTTAATCAACGACCTCGCAGATATCAGGTATGACAATGAAATAACGAGTTTCAATCAACGTAAACCTAAAGGTATTAAACCTGTATAAAGAATCAAAATTTGGAGAATATAAATGGGAAATAACATCAGGGGAAAAGTCTGGAAATATGGAGACAATATTGATACAGACGTAATTATACCTGCCAGGTATTTAAATATGACTGATCCAAAGGATCTTGCTAAATATTGTATGGAAGATATAGATAAAGATTTTGCAAATAATGTATCAGAGAATGATATAATTGTCGCTGGTGAAAATTTCGGTTGCGGTAGTTCAAGAGAACATGCACCGATTGCGATTAAAGCAAGCGGAATATCAGCCGTCATAGCTAAAAGTTTTGCAAGAATTTTTTATAGAAATGCAATTAATATAGGTCTTCCGATATTTGAAAATGCTGATGCAGTGAATGATGCTGAAAAGGGAGATATAATTGAAATTGATCTTTCAATAGGTGAAATAAAAAATATGACAAAAAATAATACTTATAAGACTGCACCTTTTCCTGAATCCATCCAGAATATCATCAAATCAGGCGGTTTGATTGAATATACAAAAGACAAAATTTCCGGTAAATGATTTTTAGGGGTAAGTTATGAAAACAAGTTTTAATATAGCTGTACTGCCGGGAGATGGCATAGGGCCTGATGTTATTAATCAGGGAATTAAAGTTTTAAATGCTGTGGCAAAAAAATACAGCCTGACTTTTAACTATATATACGGACTTATTGGCGGAGCTGAACTTGATAATTCAGGTGTACCAATAGCTGATGAAACAATTAAAATGTGCAAAAAATCTGATGCTGTTTATTTAGGAGCAGTCGGTGATTTTAAATATGATGCAATTGAGCCCCATTTAAGACCAGAACAGGCTTTGTTAAAAATCAGAAAAGAACTCAACCTTTTTGCAAATCTCAGACCTGCTGTTGTATATGATGATCTTGTTAATTCATCAACTCTCAAGGAAGAAGTTGTCAAAGGAGTTGATATAATGATCGTAAGGGAATTAACAGGAGGTTTATACTTCGGTCAGCCAAGAGGAATTGAAACAGGTGTTGAGAAGAAAGCATACAATACCATGTCTTATACAGAATCTGAGATAGAGAGAATAGCAAAAGTTGCTTTTGAAGTAGCAATGAAGAGGAATAAAAAGCTTTGTTCGATTGATAAAGCCAACGTGCTTGAGGTCTCAAGACTCTGGAGAGAAGTAGTCGAAAAAGTTGCAAAAAATTATCCTGAAATAGAGTTATCTCATATGTATGTTGATAATGCAGCAATGCAGCTTATTAGAAATCCAAGAGATTTTGATGTAATGCTCACAGAAAACATGTTTGGAGATATTCTTTCAGATGAAGCTTCCATGCTTTCAGGTTCTCTTGGTATGCTTGCAAGTGCAAGTCTTTCACACAATGCTCCTGCTATGTATGAACCATCTCATGGCAGTGCGCCTCAGTTTAAAGGCCTTGATAAACTTAATCCTATTGCTACAATTCTGTCAGCAGGCATGATGTTAAAATACAGCTTTGGGCTTGAAGAAGCCTCTACTGATGTAGAAAATGCTGTTAAAATGGTATTAAAACTTGGCTATAGAACAGATGATATATATTCAGAAGGTATGAAATTAGTTGGTACTTCTAAAATGGGGGATTTAATAGCTGATACGTTATTAAAACAATAAGTATACAATATATATACTTATATGAAGCTCTGAAATAGTTAAAAGAAGTAATTCGAAAGGCTAATAATGTTCTGTCATGTATTAATCATTTAGGGAGTGAATATTCAGCAAAAATTTATTATCATAGATATGTAAGCTGATAGAACAATCAAACAACTAGTTCGGGGTGACGAATAGAGTTAAGGCTCAACTTGAGCATTAAGGTTTGAGGTGTTTTCTATCAGCTTATATTTTTGGAATGTTTATAACTTAAACTGCTAATTCAAATTATTTTTTTAATAATTTAGAGTCTACCAACTTAGTTTAAATAGTCATCCCGACTTCAGTGGAGGGATCTTGGCAATAAACGCTTTTAGTACATAATGAAAATTAGTAAGACCCATTCGACTACGCTTCGCTCCGCTCAGGGTGACAAGCTAATAATAATAAGATATTTAGCGACTTAGCAGTTCGAGTTTAATAAAAATCTCTCAAATAATTTGAGAGATTTTTAGCTATGTGTTTATTAAAGCTGTAAATAATTTTATTAGATTTTTGGATAGTTAAATAAATCTTATTTAATGTTTTCTTTAATAATGAAAAATAATTATTAATAAGCTTTTATATATGGAAAAAATTGATTTATTAAAAAAGATTATAGAGACAGTAGGAACCATTTATGACTTTGATAACGTGCTCAATGTCATATGTATGGAACTGCAAAAAGTATTTCAGGTTGACAGGGTTGGAATAGTACGTTATGTAGAAGCAAAAAATGAATGGATTATTGTGGATGAATATAGTGTAAATAATAATATTCCAAGTTCAAAAGATATTTATTTTTCCCAGAAGTTTACAACATATATTAAAAATATTCTCATAGATAGTGAAAAAGATTTAATAATAGATAATTTGGATGAAGCAGATCTGCCTGACTTTGTTAAAGAAGAATATAAGCAACTTGGAGCTAAATCTATTTTAAGTTTTTCTCTTAAAAGAGATGATGATAAATGGGGAGCTTTGGTTCTTTTCCAGAATAGTTATTATAGGCACTGGACTGAAGAGGATATTGAGCTTTTGCATACAGTTATTCAATACATTTATATTATAATTAAACGATCTGAAGTATCCTCTATTACTAAAAAACAGGCTGAAAGAGAAAGAATATTAAGAGAAATAATTGAAATCCTTAGAAGTTCGATTGACCCGGTGGAAATAAAAAAATACTTTGTTGAGATAATTGGTCATTATTTTGATGCGGATAGATGTTTATTTATTGATTATAGCAAAGAAGCGGGAAAATCTTTGCCATTTAGAATAGAACGATTAAAATCAAATGATATACAAAGTTTCGCAGGCATTAATCCAGAAAGGGAATTTCCTGAATTTGTCGCAAAATCAAAAAAAGGAAAAAATATAATCGTTAAAGATGTAGAAAAAACATATTTAAGAAAAAAATTTATTGAATATAAATCACTGGAAACTTTATATAAATATGGCGTCAAATCGGATTATGGACTTTCTGTTAAATATAAAGGGGAATTTTATGGAACGCTGATAATACATTTCACAACTGAAAAGAGGATTTTAAGTCACGATGAACTTGCATTCCTAAAAGTACTTAAAAATCAAGTAGGAATAGCTCTCTATCAGGCTGAATTATATTCAACTACTAAAAAACGTGCTGAAAGAGAAATATTACTCAGAAAAATTGTAGAAAAAATCAGGAGCAGTCTTGCTGTTAATGAAATTAAAACTTTATTTGTAAATAGTATAGGCAGTTTCTTTAAGGCTGACAGGATTTTATTTTCAGAATTCAATCCGCAGCAAAATATGTATATGCCTGTAGATCAGTATTCAGAATATCTATCCAGCTCTAAAGAAAAAAGTTTTATAGGTTATGACTGGTCAAAACCAGAAGCCAAAGTATATATGCAGCCTCTCATGGAAAAACAGGAACTCAATATATACAATTTAGATGAATATCTTGAAAGAAACCCTAAAGGTCCTGAGTTCGTCAGTCTTTTTAAGGATTCAGATGTTCAATCAAGTTACAATATTCCTGTATTGTATTTTGAAGAACTTATGGGATATTTTTGCATTGAATTTACAAAAAGGGAATATAGATTAACAGAAGAAGATCTGGAATTTATCAGAGCTATTGTAAATCAGGCAGGCATTGCTTTGAATCAGGCAAAATTGTATGAAACAATTAAGAAACAGGCTGAAAGAGAAGTTCTTTTAAGAAATATCACTGAAAAAATAAGAAGTTCTCTTGATATTAATGAGACATTAGGATTTATTTGTGATGAAGTTGCAAAATTATTTAATGTTCAAAGAGCTACAATAACTGAATTTACTGACCCTGATAACTATGAAAATTATATTATACGTAGAGAATACTCAATTTCTCCTGAAATAAAGGGGCTTTTATCTGTGGAGTATGACAAAAGAGCTGCTGTATATTGGGCAAGTAATTGTCTAAAAAAAGAAAAATGTTTAACTATTGATAATATACCGGAATCAGATACTCCTGATTATTTTAAAGAGAATTATATTAAATTAGGAGTAAAATCTATGATTGGATTTCCCATAAAAAGAGAAGAACACAAATGGGGAATGCTTGTTTTATCAGAATATAACTATTACAGACATTGGACTAAAGAAGATAGAAATCTTCTGGAATCAATAGCAGATCAATTATATATAGCGATTAAACAAGCAGAACTGTACAATACTCTTAAACAAACAGCCGAAAGAGAAGCTCTTCTTAGAAGAATAACTGAAACTATAAGAAGTACACTGGATATAGATAAAACATTAACTGTTATATGTGATGAAGTAGCAAAATTATTTAACGTTCAAAGAGCTACTATAATAGAATTTCCTGATCCTGATAACTTCGAAATTTTTAAAGTACGCCGAGAATATACAATTTCTCCTGAAATTAAGAAACTTGGTGAGATAGGATTTGATAAAAAATCTGGTGAATATTGGGCAAATACTTTACTCAAAAAGAATAAATATTTAGCTATAGAAAATATACAAGAATCAAACTTACCAGCTTTTTTTAAAAATAGTTATAACATAATGGGAGTAAAGTCTATAATTGGAATTCCTATAAAAAGCGAGCAGTATATGTGGGGAACACTGACTTTATCAGAATATAACTATCGCCGGCATTGGATTAGAGAAGATGTAGCTCTTCTTGAATCTATAGCAAGTCAAATATACATAGCAATCAAACAAGCAGAACTCTATAATACAGTTAAACAAACTGCTGAAAGAGAAGCTCTTTCAAGAAGAGTAACTGAAACCATAAGAAGCAGTCTGGATGTAAATGAAATTAAGAAAAAAATTGTTTATGAAATAGGAAAAACATTTAAAGCCGACAGATGTTATTTTAGAGTTTATGATAAAAAAAGAAATCTATTCCTTGCTCCTGATATAGAATATTTATCATCTTCTGCTATCAAAAGTCTAATTAATATAGAACCTGATCAGGAAGGATTGAAATATTTTTCAGATGAAGTAATGAAGAGAAAAAAGGGATCTTATCCTATAGTAGTTGATAAAGACTTTGCAAAAAAGTCTGACTATATTGAACAATACTTTAAATCAGCGCATATAAAAGCTATTTATGCAGTACCTATATATGATAATGAAGATGAGCTGATATATTTAGTTCTCCATTATGTAAAAAAAGATCCTGAACTAAGTGAAGATGATAAATTGTTACTTGAAAACCTTGCAAATCAAACAGCAATAGCTATTGATCATGCAAAGTTATTTAGTGAAACTCAGGAATCAAAAAACAGGGAAACATTATTAAAAACAATAATCAATGAGATTTTAACAAGCAGGAACATTGATGAAGCTTACTATAGAATTTCTGCACATTTAACCAGAATTTTTAATGTTGACAGAACTGCTTTAAGTTTATATGATCCGGGTTTAAAAGTATTTTTGGGTTTAATCGGTGAATATAGAGTAAATGAAAGGGTTCCATCTGCAAGAAATATAACAAATCCTTTTACTGAGGAAATAAATACCATATTAAATGATGAATTAGTCAATAAAAAAAGAGTATTCATTATCGAAAATGTTAATGATTCAAAATATTCTTATACTTTAAAGGAACAGTTAAATAGCGTTGGCGCAAAATCAACTGTCTGGATGCCTATTATATATAAAGACAATATAATTGCTGTAATTTTCCTTACAAATACTGAATCATACAAGGTTTGGCCGGAATCGGAAATAAATCTTCTTGAATCTTTAGTCAAGCAAATAGCCATAGGTATTAATCTTTTCAAATTTGCTGATGAATCAAACAGATTACTAACAACAGAAAGAGCTTTAAAAGACATAGTAACTATAGCAAGACAATCAGAAAGCCATGATCAATTATATAGTTATGTACTTGAAAATATTTCGCAAATATTCAATGTAGACAGAGCCATGCACCTACATTATACTGCTACTGGTGATGTATTAATAATAAATGAATACATTAAAGAAGACAGTCTTAAATCTCTGAAAAATGAGATTATCTTAACAAAGGAAAATGCAAGGAATTTTGTTTTAAATGTATTCAATAAAGCTATTATTATAAATGATGTAAATAAAGATATTCAGGAAACAGAACTTAAAGATTACCTTTTAAACAATATGATTATAGCTTTTGTAATATATCCGGTAATCGTCTATTCTGTTAAATCAGAACAAACCCTTGGGGCAGCGATGATATGTTCAAAGTCGCCAAGAATATGGACTTCGAATGAAATAGAAACATTAAAACTAATTTTAGATACAACAATTCTCGTTTATCAGGAGATTAAACAAAGAAAAGAAGCTGAACAGGTTAAGCAAACTTTTCTGGCTACATTAACTCATGATCTCAGAAGTCCCATTATTGCTGAACAAAAAGCCTTAGAAGCAATACAATCGGGAAAACTTGGTACATCATTGGATAATTTTTCGGTGTTTCTACAGGATATTTATAAGACTAATGAAGAATTGCTTAGAATAGTAAATAATATCTTATCTGTTTATCATTATGAGTCGGGAAAATTCGAGCTAAAACTGGAATCTAGCTATGTTAATGATATGATAAATGATTCCGTACGCTCTATGAAATCATTGGCTAAAGATCAGGAATCAGAGATTATTACTAATATTCAAGAAGATATACCTATCGTTATGGTTGATAGGGGTGAAATAATTCGAGTAGTAATCAACCTGATAAGCAATGCAATAAAACACAATAAAAAAGGTACCAGTATAAAAGTAGAAGCTAAAAGAATTGACGATAAAGTTCAGATATCAGTTAGTGATAATGGCAAAGGAATTCCTGAAGCGGAACGGCCTAAAATCTTTCTAAGATATCCAACAGAAAAGAGAAAAATTGGCACCGGTCTGGGTTTATATTTATCAAAACAAATTATAGATGCACATAAAGGCAGGATATGGTTTGAAACAGAAGAAGGAAAAGGGACAACTTTTTATTTTACATTACCGATAATAATGAATAACGAATAATTCGCTTATTTTGTTAAAAGTGGAATAAACTTAGTCGGATTAAAGTCCTGCCAGCATTTTTCATGTTCAATCCATATTTGAATTATTTTGCTTGATTTAGATATAACATTAATCTCTTCCTTTGTCATAACAGCATAATTGAGATCAAAAAAATCCAGTTTTTCTTTTTTTTCAATATAAAAATCAGAACTTCCGCATTTTGAACAATGTTTATCTACAGGAACAAGAGAATTTAAATATAACATTGATCCTCTCTTAGCTGAGCAGGAATTACATCTCAATATAAACCATTTAATTGAGATTTCTTTGCCGCAATCCGGGCAATAATTCCAGATAGTTTGTGGTGTGATTCTACTATGCGAACATTTTGACTGATTAGCAAAAAAAGATAAAAAATTTAAAAGCAAATTTATTCCTTTCTTAGACAAAGTAATATAGTTTTGCAACCAAAGAATTTTGTAATCTTTTGATTACATTTCGGTATTTGTATTTAATTTTAAAAATTTATATGAATAAATCAAAAATTTTAGCTAAATATAAAGAAATATTTAGAATGATGGATCTTTTTCTTCAGATTCTTCAGTCTCATCTTTAGTTATGCCAAATAATATTAAGACATTTGTATAAATAGATAAAATGAAGTCTTTAAACAATGTTAATAAACTTTTATCCATTAATTCCTGATTTATTTCTTTATCTAATTCTTCAGATGAAGAGAATTCGTCTGTAGTTTTCTTTTTTTGTTTGTTTTTATAAGAACTGGAACTGCCGCCACCTAATCCTCCTCCGTGGTTATTCAACTGACCGGTCGGTTTTACTTGATTAGTAATTAACCTACTAGGATCCACTGACATAACAGGCTCCTTTTATTTTGATTTGTAAATAATTTTTTTTAATTTAAACACATATAACATATTATAAGTTATTTACAATTAAATTTGAATGGTTACAAAAATATATATTAATTTTTGTAAAGGATAAATTAAAAAATAGAATTATCTAAAATAATTCTTATAATCAATAATGTATAAGCTTAGTTAGGTATATTATGGAAATAAATTTCAGGAATATAAAGTTAAACAGCTCAAATATAAAGAATGTGACTAATAAACCAGATTCAAGTCTGGAAAGTTTTGATTCAAAAGCTCCTCAACATTCATTATCTAAAGATATTCCTTTGTATAACAGTTCTATAAACAATATACGGTTTAACAACCTGACACGAAATGAACATGCAATTTTAGTCAGGGAATTATTAAATCTTCCGGGAGATATTAAGGAACTATTGGCACTTTTAAATTCCACGAATACTGATAATATAGCCGACCAGAAATTTTTGAATGAGATAAATAAACTGATTTTATTTTCAGATATTCAAAAAATACTTAATGCAAGCTCAAAAGAAATATTTAACAAACTAATAAAACTTATTCAACCAACGCCTGGGAATATTCAAAATACTGATCAGCTGAAAGAAATACTAAATACAATGCAGAGCATAATTCCATCAGTTCATATGTCTAATAATGAAGTATTAAAAAGCATTATTCTTCTGTATTTACCAGGACTGCCTCTGATACAGCCGCAGGATATATCAGTTGAATATGAAAAAAATAATAAATCTGAAGAGCAAGAGGATGATATATCCCTGATAATATATATTACGACAGAAAATATTGGGAGGTTAAAAGGTATCATCTCACAGGATATTAATAATAATCTAAATATTCAGATAGAATGTATGAATTATGATGACAGTATTAAAGAATATATTGAAAATATTCATAAAAGAGTAAACGAAGAGATTAAATTAAACAAAATACCAGTAAAATCAGAAATTATAAGCTATAAATCAAAAGAAATAAATAAAACAGAAAGGAGAGAAATATCAGTTCAACCAGGTTCGGGTATTTCACCTAAAGTATTATTGGCATCCTATATACTAACAAGAGTGGTTTTTGAGGTCGATGAAAGGATTTCTCTTAATAAAAATAGAGAAAAGATGGTTCAGGAAAAAAGTTAAATTTAAAAATACATTTAATCGCAATAGAAAATATTTTTATTTACAAATATTTTCTAATACTTTTGGATGATTTTGTAAAGAAATGTTAAATTTTTCGAATTAAAATGCCGACCTAATAAGTAATATAATTGTCAAATTTGTCCCTAAAATGAGAGTCAGGAGAAGTTAAAGATGAAGATTTTCGGTGGATTACACTATTCTGAGGATGGCTTAAGTACTTCTTTAAGAGGCATGCATCTTCAGTCCGGGCTTTTAAATAACATAGGCGACAATATAAACGGGTTTAATAAAGTGGGTTATCAAAGAAAAGCACCCGTACTATCATCATTTGCTGAGATTATTGGAATACAGGCTCTCTCGGAAGTTACTGATGCCAAAGCCGGAAGAATTTCTAAAACAGATAACCCGCTGGATTTTGCACTTGTAAAGGAAGGTTATTTACAATATCAAACTCCTGAAGGAATTAAGCTAACAAGAGACGGAAGATTCAAGCTTGATAAAGATGGCAATTTATTAACACTGGAGAATCAAAAAGTATTATCAATTAGTGGCCAGTCAATAAAATTTAAGTTTGTACCTGACAGTATGGATCAAATCAAAGTTGATAAAGAAGGCAAAATATCTGTTTATAACAGTAAAACTAATAAACTGGAATATATGGATCAGCTCTCTGTAGTTTCTAATAAAGGCAAATATTTATCTGATATTGATGTAAGGCAGGGATACGCTGAAAGTTCAAATGTCAGTTTACATACGGAATTTATGAATATGATTCCTGTCAGAAGGAACTTTGAAGCTAACAGACAGTTGTATATAATTCAAAATGATGAATTATCAAAGGTTATTCAGGAATTAGGTCGCTCATCATAATTAAAGGAAAGAAATATGAATTTACAGGGATTAGTTTCAAGATCGGTAAATAATGTTAATACAATGTTCGATTCACTCGGATATGTAACTAGCAATGTAACTAACTATAATACTACCGGCTATAAATCTCAGAGATTTGAATGCTACCTTAGAGAAGGTGGTCTTCTTGATGGAGCACTAAGAACAAACTATTCACAAGGACAATTAATGTCTACGGATAATCAATTCGATATTGGTATTCAGGGAGTTGGTTTTATCCCTCTCACTAAAAGTGATGGTTCAATTTCGTACACAAGAGATGGAGCATTATGTATAAACAAAGACGGACTACTTGTATCTAAAGATGGATATCTGGTCGGTGACGGAATAAAAATACCGGCAAATTATGAAAAGATAAAAATCTCACCCGATGGTACTGTAAATGTAATTTCCAATAGAGGAGCGACTCCTGAGGCTGTTGGAAAAATTCCTCTTGTTACGTTCAATAATCCTGAAGAATTAAAATCAATCGATGGAAATAAACTGGTTCCGACAGAAAAAACAGGCAAGCCGGTATTATTAGCTGAACATAATAGTATCAAGCAGGGATGTCTTGAAAGATCAAATACTAATATGTTTGATACAGTTAATGAAGTTTTAAGATTAAACGGCAGCCTGATTTCAAGTACAAGGCTTATCAAAGTAGTTGATGAAATGTATCGTCAATCTATAAATTTACGTCAATAATAACAATTTAAGTACGGAGTAATAATTATGAATCTCAATTCCCATAATTCCATTGATAAAACAAATCTAATACTTGACATTATCGCTAAAAGACAGGAAGTGATAGGTGCAAATTTAACAAATGTAAACACTCCCGGATATGTCAGACAGGATATTAATTTTGAACAATATCTTGGAAGTCTTAATTCTCCTCTCGAAACTGCTCTTTCCAAAAAACTGGGAGTATCACCAATGATGGATACAGAAGGAGGAGACGTTAATCCCGCACAGGAATTGATTTTAATGCAAAAGAACGCATTATTTTATACGCTGGCAACAAGAAGAGTGACCTCTGCTATTCAAGAGTTAAAATCGATCGCACAGTTAGGAAGGTAAGATTATGGGTTTATTAGATGCTATTAACGTTGGATCATCAGGATTATTTGCGCACAGTAAAAGGCTGGAAGTTCATGCCAAAAACGTAGCAAATGCTGACACACCCAATTATCTAAGAAAAATCCCCATACTCATGGCAACAGAAGATATTTCATTTCAGGGTGTTATGACGAATATGAAAGATAATGTGTTTGCTTCCGGGGTACTCCCTCATAAATCAGGAGGAGTGAATTTTACTGGTGTAATTGAAGATTCTACTCCGGGTGATCTTGTATATTCTCCCGGCCATCCTGATGCAGATAGGAATGGTTATATCAGAAGATCAAATGTGAATCCTATGATCGACATGGCAGATGCAACAATGTCTTCGAGAGCATTTGAAGCTAGTCTGGCATTAGTAAGTCTAACAAAAGCAATGGCTCAGAGAGCTGCAGAAATAGGTAAATAATAAATAACTGTTAGGAAGAGGTTTTAAGAGTAATGTTCAGTGATTCAATTCAGGGTTTAATAAACGGAAGTAATGCTCAGTCTGCTTCAGAAAGAGTATCACAAATTGAGAGCATGGTTGCCAAGTATTCAGATAAAAGCAGAATTTCTCAATTACCTAAGATTGAAGTACCAACTCAGTTCTCTGAATATTTAAAAGCTAAACCAACATCTAATGTTAAATTTAGTGTACTTCCTCCTCTTGAAGTGTCAAAAGGTTTTATTGAAAACGCTGTTAAAAAAATGGCTGCCAAATATAAAGTTAATGAAAAACTTGTTATGGCAATAATTAAACAGGAATCTAATTTTAATCCTAATGCAATTTCAGCAGCAGGAGCTCAGGGATTAATGCAATTAATGCCCGCTACTGCAAAAGGACTCGGTGTATTAAATCCGTTTGATCCTGAACAAAATATTGAAGGCGGAGTAAAACATTTAAGAGGATTAATGGACAGGTATCATGGAAATCTGGTACTTGCGCTTGCAGCTTACAATGCTGGCGGTGGTAATGTAGATAAATTCGGCGGCGTTCCGCCTTTCTCTGAAACACAAAATTATGTTAAACGCATACTTTCAAATTATTTAAGCTAAATTTTATTCAATTTATATTAATTATAATAAAAGGAGGAAGACATGCAGGATAGTTTTACACCTAAAATACAGTTAAATGCCATTATCTCTGATACAAAACTTAATTCATTAGATCAGCCAATGAGAATGGATAGTATAAGAGAAACAAATGGAACCCCGGCATTTAAAGATGTTATGAGTGGACTTGTTAAAAATCTGGATTCAACAATAAAAGCACCTGATCAGGTACTTCAAAATGCAATGACAGGAAATAATGCTGACGTTCATGATGTAATGATAGCTATATCTAAAGCTGAAATTGGCATAAATCTGGCTACTCAAGTTACTACAAAAGTAGTCCAAGCGTATGAGAAAGTTATATCAATTCAGGTATAAAATATATTTAGGTACAATTAAATTGTTTTTTGGCTGTATAAAATAGCAATAGAAGGTTATAATTTAATTATTCTTCAAAATAATAATTCAAATATTAACAGAATGTTTTTTACAGATTGAAAGAAGTGATTAATAAATGAATTTTAGTCAGATTACTCAAAATAAACCATTATTATTCGGCATAATTGGCGGAGTTATTGTAGTTATAGCTCTTATCATTTTTGTATCATCATCAAGCGGTAATAAACCAAATCCCGGAAGTATGGAGATTAAAGAAGATATAGACTTACTTACAACGGATAATATTGGCAGGGCTCTTGAAATTCAATCATTGCTTGCAAGAGAAGGAATTGAAGTTGACAGAGTTATAGATGGTTCAAAGTCTCATCTGGTATTAAAAAAACAAAATCATATAAAAATGAGTGATAGAGACAGGGCTCTTCTTATTGTCGTTAAAAGTGGCATTATGGACAAAAATATAGGCCTTGAAATTTTTGATAAGGGTGATTTTACATCATCAAAAGAAGATAAAAGAATCAGACTTGCACGAGCTGTTAATGGTGAATTATCCAGATTAATCAGAAAAATTCCACCTATTGAAGATGCTTCTGTCTTCGTATCTATACCTGATCAAACTATATTTACATCTATGAAAAAACCGACAACTGCTACGGTTCAGGTTACAATACCAAGCGGTGACAAGCTTGAAAGAGATAAAGTCAGAACAATTTCAAATTTACTGCTGGGAAGTGTTCAGGGACTTGACGCCTCAAATATTTCTATCACTGATACAAATGGAAATGTATACAGTAGTATTATGAAGGCGGAAGATGATGCCATGAGTGCACTACAGGAAAATGACCAGTATATGAAGAATAAGGTCATGGTTCAGCTTGATAGATTACTTGGCAAAGGTAATTACGTTGTTACTGTCAGTACATATTTAAGAGAAGCTCCCCAGGAGATTACTAAGCTTATTTATAGTCCCAAGGGAAGTGCAGTTGTTAGTAAACAGAACTTTACCGAATCTCTGGGTGATAAATCAAGAGATAAAAATAAGCTGACTTCCGCAGTAAGTTCATACATTCCGGGTGGACTTCCACAGGGACCTGATTCATCGTCTAACAGAAACTATTCAAGAAATGCTGAAGAATATCAGTACGGAGTTGGCAGAACTCAAATTTCAGAGGAAAGACGTCCGGGGATGATTGAAGAAATTTCAATTGCAGTTACACTTGATCGTGGAGCAATGCCGTCCAGTACTGATGTATTGCAACTTAAAGAGTTAGTGGCAAGAGCCGCAAGTCCAAAAGCATCTTCAGCTAATGTAGAAGTTGCATTTGCTGATATGACAAGTCCTTATTTATCTTCAGAAAGACCTGAACAATTACCAAAACCCGAAGAAAGCGGTAATCCTTGGTGGACTATATTTGTACTGTTTGGAATAATTGTTATTGCCGGTCTTGCGTTTATTGCAAACAAATCCAAATCAGCTTCAAGCAAACAACAGCAAGAGATTGAAGAATTAATGCAGAGAACCCAGCTCCAGCAGAATCAAATTAAAGATGCTCAGGATAAAGCTTTGCTGCTCCAAAATCAAATCCATACTTCTTTAAGCACAGAAAAACCTCAGCCTGCAATTTCTACATTACATCAAACTATTGATGACATTAGGAAAAATATAGAAGATGATGGAAATGAAGAAGAGCTTTCAACTCAACTAAAAAATTGGATAGAAAGCAATTAATTAATAAGAGTAAAATATGACAATCCCCAATTTTAAACCTGAAGAATTTGCGAATACATTAGCAAAACAAGCTATTGAGCTTGTTCCAAAGGATTTAAATGATTACCAAAAAAAATATGTGGTAAACAAGCTTTATCAATTTTGTATTTTAGCGGGTAACGCACTTAATCAGGATGCAAATGTCAGTTTTACAAGTATTGAAGCTAATGGTATCGTTCAGTCGATTGGTGAATGGACATTTCATAAGAATGTTGATCTAATCAGAGCAAATATTCCAGAAGATTGTTGGGATCCGGTACTTCAGCAGGTTGCTTTTGCAGTTTTTGAAACTGCTAAGCAGGTTGAATCTGATAAGGTTGAGACTAACAAGGCCATAAAAATGATTGAAGACATCGTTAAAGATTCTTATAATAAATCTTTAATGGAGCTTGCGCGAAATGGCAAAATTAAGGAAGATGAAATTCCGGAAATAATGTCATATTCAAACATTGATACAATGGCAGATCAACCACAGCCTGAACTAACTCAGGGACAGGAAGATAAATTTCTTAAGTGCGCTGCACTGGCTTTAGTTTTAAAATCTATGCCTAAAGAAAAAGTTAATAAAATTATAACTAGCCTTGATCATGAAATGGCTCGCCAAATACTGTATTTTATTAATATGCCTGATCTTGAGCAAAAACTAGATACAAATACAGCAAATATCCTTTTGTCAGGATTTAAAAACCATTATTCTGTTCAGAAAGCTTCACAGTCAGGTTTGGCAAATAAAATAAATACACTTAAAGATTTATATGATGAATATTTCATAATCAAACATGTAAAGTTTGAGAGGCCGATTATTCAAGTATTCGTTCAGAATTGTTTAACTCTAAAATCAGTTAAGTCAGAAATGAATATGTCACCATATATTGAAAATATATTATATGAGTATTTAGTTACAAAATTAACCGCTTAATAATAGTGATTGCGTATGATTATAAAAAAAAGTTCATTTAAAATACTAAATCCAGTAGAAGTTACTCAAGGGAGTTCTCAGACAGAGTTAAATCAAGATGTTAATCTTGATTCTAACTTAGTGGAAGATGATGCTGTCATTATAAAAGAGAGGGAAGAGAGAAGACGGGGAGATAGAAGACGAGGATACAGACGAATAGACGATAGAAACCTGATTTCCAGAGCTCATGAAGAAGCTAATGCTATAAAAGAAAGAGCTTCAAGAGAAGGTTTTGAGTACGGACTTACTCAGGCAAAGGATGAATTAAAAAAATTAGGATATGCTATAGCAGAATTCCTTGATGCCAAGGAAATTGCAATGCAAGCATCATCTAATGATATTGCATTTCTTGCAATTAAAGTTGCTGAGAAAATCATTAAAACCGAGATAAGTTGTAATGAATCTATAGTATTAAGTATTGTTTCAGACATACTTAATACTATAGGAAAAGATGAAACAAACATTATAATTAAAACTAATCCGTCTGATACCGATCTTGTAAAGGAAAATTTGCCCAATATATTCCCTTATGGAAATGCAAACGCTAAAATAGTAGTAGTTAATGATGAAAGTGTAGAATGGGGTAGTTGCATTGTTGAAACAAATAACGGAATGATAGATGCAAGATTTTCTACGCAAATTAAAATTTTAAGGAAAGCTTTCGAAGCTGGATTGTAACATAATGAAATCAGAGCATATCAATGTAAAACAAAAGTTAATTTTGATAGCTTATACTGATAAGGAGGACTAGATTTGGCCAGAGGTCAGGCTGCATTACCACCAATGAGTGAAGTAGTTCTTGGCATTTTTGTCTTAGGACTTATTACTATACTTATTGTTGAGCTTCCTGCATTTATCATTGACTTTTGTATAAGCTTAAATATCACTATAGGGATAATTTTGCTTATGATATCGCTATATGTGCAAAGACCTCTTGAACTAGCTGCTTTTCCCTCAATAATTCTTGTCGGAACATTATTCAGATTATGTCTGAGTATTTCTGCTACCAGGCTTATTCTTTCTAAGGGTGAAGGTGGGGACGTAATTCAGGCTTTTGGAAACTTTGTAACAGGCGGGAACCTTGTAGTAGGCTGTGTAATATTTTTAATTATTACGGTTGTGCAATTCTTAGTTATTACAAAGGGAGCAGAACGTATTGCTGAAGTTGCTGCCAGATTTGCTCTTGATGCCATGCCCGGAAAACAAATGACAATTGATGCTGACTTTAATGCAGGTCTGATTTCTCCTGATGAAGCTGTTAAAAAACGTGAAGATCTGCAAAGAGAATCCAGCCTTTTTGGTTCTATGGACGGTGCAATGAAGTTCGTAAAAGGGGATACAATTGCAGGTATTATCATTGTTATTATTAATATACTTGGTGGATTAGCTATAGGAATGCTTCAAATGGGACTTCCTTTTGGAGATGCTGTCAATATATTTACCAAACTAACAATAGGTGAAGGTTTAACAGCGCAGCTACCATCTCTGTTAATGGCTATTGCCAGTGGTATCATTATGACAAGATCTACATCTGCCAGTACCAGTTTGGCAAAAGATCTTTCTGCACAGATAATGAGTAAGCCTTATAGTCTTATATTTTCTGCTGCATTTTTATTTCTTATCACTGTTACCTGCATATTTACAGGTTTACCTTGGTATTATTTTCTGGCATTTACAATATTCCTAGCTGTTACAGCATTTACTGTATTTGTTTCCAGTGATGTTCAGCAACAGCTTGGTCAGCTTGAAAATGTAAAACAAAATATGCAGGATCTCGTTAACCCAAATAGAATGTATGAGCGATTGGGTGTTGATATTTTAGGTCTGCAGGTAGGAACAGGATTGTTATCTATAGCTGATCCTGAACAGGAAGGTCAACTATTAGCCAAAATAGCAGCACTTAGACAAAGAATGACGGATGAACTGGGATATATTATTCCAAACATAAGAATTATGGATAGTACAGCACTTGAGGCTTTTGAATATCTGATTTCAATACGTAATAATTCAGTAGCTAAAGGAACTGTGTATCCAGATAAGCTTATGGTTATTGCAGATCAATGGGATTCATCAGGTTTGCCTGTCCCAAATGATGTAATAGTTGGTATTGATCCCACTTATTTAACACAGGCATATTGGATAAAGCCTGATCAACTTGATAAGAATGCAAATATAACAGCTGTTGATCCGACTGATGTCGTTGTAGCTCATTTACAGGAAAGTGTCAGGAAATATGTTGATGAAGTTTTGACTAAAACTGATGTTTTAAAACTCATGGAACTTGTTAAAAGTCAGGATCCTACGCTTGTCAATGACCTTGTTCCTGCAATTATTTCCACAAGTGACCTCCGAAAGATTTTTGTTAATCTAATCAGAGAAAAAGTGTCTATTAAGGATATTATATTTATTTTTGAAAGACTATGTGACTATGCAAGATTCTCTAAGGAACCTGATATCCTTTCAGAAAGATTGCGTGCTTCATTGGGTAGACAAATCTGCATCGGCAATGCAACAGAGGATAAAGTTCTGTATGCAGTTACACTTTCTTCAAATTGGGAGAAAACTCTTGATGATTCCTGTCAGAGAACTGAACTTGGAACAATGTTTTTATTAAATCCGCTTCAGGTGCAGGAACTTATTGAATCATCAGCTTCAACTCTAATGCGCGCTCATCAGGCTATTGATAATCAACCGGTTATTTTGTGTTCTCCAAGAATTAGACTTCCTTTGTATCAATTATTAGAAAGACACATACCAACAGTTGTTGTTGTTTCTTATAGTGAGTTAATCACTGATATTAAAGTTGAAGCTGTGGATACTATCGGTGACAATGAATTTTCCGATGATTATGCGTACAGCTAATAAAACGGGACTACTATATGATTGAACAAAGTAAAGATAAATCTATTGAATATATTAAAAATAAAACCCTTGAAATTCTGAATAATACAGAAATTTATAAATATAAAGGGACAGTTTCAAAATTGCTTGGATTAACGGTAGAAGCTAAATTACCGGGACTTAAAATAGGAGATTTATGCTTTATTGAGACTAAAGCTGGAGAACCAAAAGCAGCAGAAGTTGTGGCCTTCAAGGGGAATGTTGCACAGATGCTACTCTTGTATGACGGAGCTGGCATTGGGCAGGGTAGCTGGGTTACAACAACCGGATCGGCAATTACCATACCTGTCGGTGACTTCCTTTTAGGTCGCTTAATCAGCCCTCTTGGAGAACCACTTGATGGAAAGCCTCTCGATACATTAAATGCAAAATTTGTATCAGTAGAAGGAAATCCACCGGATGCTTTTACAAGACCTATTATTACCACTAAATTTTCAACTGGAGTTAGAGCAATAGATTCACTTCTTACGTTTGGTGCAGGTCAGCGTATGGGACTTTTTTCCGGTAGTGGTGTAGGAAAGAGTACCATGCTTGGTATGATAGCTAGAAATAGTGATGCAGACGTTAATGTAATGGCTTTAATTGGAGAACGTGGCAGAGAAGTTAAAGAGTTCATCGAAAACAGTCTAGGACCATCAGGTATGGCAAAATCGGTTCTTGTTTGTTCAACAGGTGATCAGCCTCCGCTTATCAGAATGAAAGCTCTTCAAACTGCTACCGCTATTTGTGAGCATTTCAGAAATCAAGGGAAAAAAGTTTTTTTAATGACTGATACGGTAACCAGATGTGCAATGGCAGGAAGAGAAGTTGGGCTTTCAATTGGAGAACCTCCAACAATGAAGGGTTATCCGCCTTCAATATTTTCCTGGCTCCAAAGAGTTTTGGAACGTACCGGCACAAGCCCGTTAGGTTCTATAACCGCACTATATACTGTTCTTATGGAAGGTGAGGACGTTAATGATCCTGTTGTAGATACTGTAAGAGGTATTGTTGACGGGCACGTTTTCTTGTCACGTAAAGTCGCTGAAATGAATCATTATCCTGCTATTGATGTACTGGGAAGTATTAGTCGTCTGTTTCCTGAGGTTACTGATAGAGAACACCAGGAGGCAGCTGCAAAAATGAGAACAATTCTTGCGATTTACAGGGAAAACAAGGATTTAATAGATGTAGGTATGTATCAAAAGGGTTCCAATCAAAGATTAGATTTAGCTATTGACTTGATGCCTGATATTAATAAGTTTTTAAAGCAATCAATTAAAGATAGTGTCAATATGCAGCATACAATAGATACTTTAAAAAGTATGATGACAAATGTGGATATTTAAACATATATCATTAAAATAATTTATAAATGTCGTAATTGAGTGATCAATAGAGAGAAATACCAGATATTCTGTCGGGTTGATTATTGCTTATATTCTCTATAGATCCCAAGGATGACAGGAAATATGTGAATTAATCATATTAATAGAGGTTAAAATTTTTGTGAAATTTAAGCAAAATATCTTTAGGAAGATAAAGGACTGATATTCAACTAAATTGGTTTTCAGTTTTTTAAGCTGACAATGTTTATAAAGGTCGATGTATACACGAAAATATTATCCCAATTTTAATTTGTGACAGGAATAAAAAATGCCTTTTGTATACAGACTGCAAAAGATCTTAAATTTCAGGATTCAAAAAAAAGATGAACAAATCGAAGTAGTAAAAAGAGCTGAGAGAGAAGTCCAGCGAATCCAGAATGAAATTAACAAAAATAAAAACACAGTTTCAGTCCTGAGAAAAAGCATGTATACTGCGCCCCATACAATGATGGAAAACTATGATCAATATATCAAGCATCTGTACGACATCATAGATCAATTAGAAGAAGAAAAACTAGAGGCAATAGAAAAACTTAAAGAAGAAAAAGCAATATTAGTAGAACTTGAGAAAGCAGTCAAAGTATTGGAAAAGCATAAAGAAAAGGCCGCTGCTATGTATAAGGAAGAAGAAGACAGGATAGAAATGAAAAGGCTGGATGAAGTTGCAGGACTCAAGCATTACGCTAGAACCCAGGAGAGTATAAAGGAAGAACTGGAAGCTGAAGGACTTAATCTGAATGAATATTGAACAAATTCAAATATTGGATACTCAAAATATAGATAATAACAGCTCCGGTAATAATAATGAAGCTGCTATCGCCAATAATGCCAATGTATTACCACGTAGCGCACAATCATTATCATTTAAGCTTGATATGCCAAATAATAAATCATTTATAGATTTTTTAAGTCTGGGATTGGAAGAATTGCAGGATGAGGGACAATTAGGTAATCCTGCGCAATCTATTTCATTAGGAAAAATAAATAAATTAAATCCTGGTTTAATTAAAAACTTACAGAGTTTTGCTTCTAAAAATCAAATACCTTTTAGAATAAAGGATATTAACGATGTCAGATTACTGGTATATTCTCAAAACCTCTTTAATAACGACAAAGAACCCGGTATGAAAATTAATGATATTGAAAAAAGTGATATAGACTTTCTAAAAAAATGTGTAGACAATTCCAATATTGTTATTAATAATATAAATCCTCAAAATATGGTAATAAATTACACACAGCATAATGGAACTGAAAGAAAGAACTCCTCAGAAGAAGTGTCTTACGTAAGCTTGAACGTTTCAAAGAGTTTAGCAAGCCTCATTGATTACGCTTATAAAACTCAAAAACCGGTAAGACTTGATTTTGAAGGTAATTCATCAGTAATTTTAAAAGTTGATAATGAGGGAAAGCTGACAGCAGAATTTATTTCAAGCGATAAGGCAATGGAAAGTCTTCTTAAAAACAGTATTCCGCAACTTAAAAATAAAATGGACAATGAAGGAATTCCATACAAAAGCATTTCCTATAAAGATCAGTCTCAAAAAAATAATCAAAATAATCAACAGGAGGATAAGTCCTATGAATGATTCATTTATAACAGCAAGTAATAGCCAGAAGGTTACTATGGATTATATATCACTGCTGATCCAAAATTCAATGAACCTCTATACACCGGGATATAAAGAAGTTCAGGGGAATTTTAAAACTTGCCTTGATGGAATCAGTCTGGATGATTTAGATGTTAATATGAAACAAGGGAAATCTACACCGGGATTAGCACCGGAAAATCTGTTTATTGAAGGAAAAGGTTTTTTTACACTTAAAAGACCGGATGGAAAAATAGTTTATACAAGACTCGGTGATTTCACTTTTGACGGGGATGGCAATTATAAAACCAAATCCGGATTTTCTGTTCAGGGTTACATTCTAAATGATAACGGAGAGATAATGTCAAACCCGGTAACACAGAAAACAGATCCGCATACGGCTGTTAATATTGAAGGTGGGCCTGCTCAAATGGCAACAACAGATATAAAACTGTGGGTTGATCCATCTAATGGAAAATATTTAGGTAAATACGACGAATTTGAATTTAAAAATGACGGAATTTTATATGGAAAGGCCGACAAAGGGAAAACAGTCGTACCGTTATATAAGGTTGCGTTATCTAGTTTTACAAATCCAGCTGGAATGATGCAGGTTTCTGACGGATATTACATTGAAAATAATGCGTCAGGCAAGCCAGTTGTTTCAACCGCTGAAGTAAGGAGCGGACTGATTGAATCATCAAATGTCGGTTTTAAAACGACAGTAAACTATTTGCAACAGGCTAAGCTTCAGCTCGATGTAATAAACAAGTTGATACAAACAAATAAACAGCTTCTTGATGAAGCAACAAAATTAATGCAATAGAATTATCCCAGAGAGAGATGCCTTTAAGAAGGATAGGATGCAGAAAATTCTGCATCTTTTTTATTTGCAGCAGCAGGAGGAAGAAAATAATGACTTATCAAAAAATTCTTATTTACTTTATCATGCTGAACTTGTTTCAGCAGCTATTAGTCGAGAGATCCTGAAATAAATTCAGGATGACACATAGGTTCAAATTAAGTAAAAGTCTAAAAATTTTTGTTTGATCCGTAATTGATTGGTTTATTTGTGATCTTCAAAATTGGTACTTCTGAATAATTTCCATTTATCAGGCTGTTGTGAAATATATATAAAAATTTCCCCATTAGGGCTACCAAATATATTGCTGACAGGTTTTGAAGAATAAATATTTATTACAGAAGTGGAAGAAGAAGGAGATAAAGGATTCTTCTTATTTGATATTTCTCTTATTTCTTCGCTGTATTTTTTATCGTTCACATTAAAAACTACTTTAGCTTTCAGGTATTCAAGTTTGCTTTTACTAATATTAGTAATTTTAAAGCTGATTCCCGGAGTATAAAGATGTTTATCGCTATTATTACTGGACTTTGAAGCAAGCAAGTTTACAATAACTCTATTATCTTCAATAGAGGGTATTTTTATCTTTGAATCAAGCTTCTTTGCCTTTTCATAATATAATTTTGCAGCAAGTTTATCACCGCTTTTATAAAGATTATCTGCTTTTTTTAAGAGTAATCTTGTTAATCCATTAACGGGAGCAGTTGAAGAGTTCAATTTATAAGCCTTAGTATATTCAGTTATAGCCTTATCAATACTTTTATTTTCATAAATTCTAGCAAGCTTGTAATGTGCAGTTGCATTATCACGATAATCAATGGAGTCATTTAATAATTTAATTGATTCATCAACTTTATTAATGGCCAAAAGACTGTCTGCAGCATTTGCATAAGTATTTTCAATGGTTTTTCTGGTAAGAGAAACTTTATCTCCTTTATATTTTGAATAAAACTTATATGCCAGCTTATATTTTCTGATAGCTTCGGGAGGATCTGAATTTTTAAACTTGTTACCCCAGTTAAAATAAAAGTCACCTATTTTATTAGAAACAGTTTTTGTGTGAATATCCTGAATTTGAGCCAATAAATTCTGAGCCCGGCTGTATTCATTCCTGGAAACATACAGGTCAATCATTGCAAAATATGCTTCACAGTTGTTATTTTTTGACAGTGAATTAGCTTTGGAATTTTTAGTTTTCGTCTTTTCGGGATCTTTTATCAGACTATTATCTTCAAAATTGGTACTTCTAAATAATTTCCACTTATCCGGTTTTTGAGAGATATATACAAGAACTTCTATCTTAGGTTTAGCATATTGATATTCATAGCTGACAGGTTTAGAGGAATAAATATTTATTACAGGTGTAATAGAAAAAGGAGCGAGGGGATCTTTTTGTGTTGATATTTCTTGTATTTCTTCACTGTATTTTTCATCGTTTATATTAAAAACCACTTTAGCTTTTAGATATTCGATCTTGTTTTTGCTGATATTAGTAATTTTAAAGCTGATTCCCGGAGTATAAAGATGTTTATCACTATCTTTGTTGGACTTTGAAGCAAGTAAATTTACAATAATGTGATCATCATTAATATAGGGAATTATTATCTTTGCATCCAGATTCTTTGCTTTTTCATAATAAATTTTTGCAGTAAGTTTATCTCCATTTTTATAAAGATTATCTGCTTTTTTAACAAGTAATTGACTAAACCCATCGGTAGGCGCGATTGATGAATTTAAGGCAAAAGCTTTAGTATATTCAGTTATTGCCTTATCAATATTTTTCTTTTCATAAATTCTTGCAAGCTTGTAATGTGCAGTTGCATTATCAAAATAATTAATAGAGTCATTTAATATTTTGATTGACTCATCAGCATTGTTCTCAGCCAGAAGGCTATCGACAATGTCAGAATATGTATTTTCAATAGCTGCTCTTGCAAGAGTAACTTTTTCGTTGTTACATCTTGAGTAAAAATCGTATGCCAGCTTATATTTTCTAATAGCTTCGGGAGGATCTGAATTTTGAAACTTGTTACCCCAGTTAAAATAAAAATCACCTATTTTATTAGAAACAGTTTTTTGGGGAATATTCTGTATTTGAGTTAAAAAATCCTGTGCAATATCGTAATCATCCTGTGATACATAGATATCTGCCATTGCAAAATAAGCGTCATATCTGTTTACACTTGTCATTTTTATTGCTCTATAGTATTCCAGCTTTGCCTTTTCCAGTTCGTTAACCTGTCTAAAAACATTTCCCAGTCTTAAATGAGCTTCATAACTACCCGGATATGACCGGACTGCTTTATTATAAATCTGAAGAGCCAGCGCTAATTTGCCGCTTTTCTCATACCGTTCTCCAGTTTTTAGCATGCCGTTTAGAGAAACAGAACTGTTTTTTTGTACAATAAAAAAAGCTACTACAGCGAATAAAATGCAAAGTGATACGGTCAGTATCTTGTTTTTATCGAGAAATTCTAAAAAAAAGTTTTTCATTTTATTCCTTTGGTACATTAGAAACGATTTCATATATGTGCATTAAATAAATTAATGTAATTTAATACTTATTTTATTGTATAACTGGATATTTATAAAGTATTCACCGAAATTATTAATTTGTTTATACTTAAAATAAATTAATAAACTGGTGATTTTTAGCAAATTTTTAGATTATCTATACTTTAAATGTATATAAAGCAAACCTGTTTGCAATTTTTTTGAAGGTTAAAATGAATGGAAGTTACTTCTCCCGTTAATATTTCAAAAAATATCAATATAAATCAGCCTGCATCACAGGGTAACACAAATCAAAATACCAATGTGCAGGCAGACAGACGTATAAATAATAAAGTTTATAGTAAATTTATCAATGCAAATGCAGCTGTTCCTCTTGATGTACACGTAACAAGTAACTTGGCTACTTTAAGAGTTTTTGCTGACGACAGAAACCTGTATGAAATTATGTTAGGCAAAGAAGCTAAGCATAAGAGCCGTGGCATGCACTGGTATGCTGCTGCCGGTACGACAATAGGAACTATTGTTCCAGCCCTGATTTTCTATGGAATGAAATTTAAAAAAGGTAAAGTAAATCTGGATATTATTAATTCTTTGCAAGAAAGCATTAATGGTAATGATTTTAAATCATTGGAACTTTCAGAGAAAATTAAAAATATAGCAGAAAAAGCTTCTTCTAAAACTAAAAGGAAATTGCTTGATATTGCTGAAGAACTTAAAGATTCAAATAACGATGAAGCTTTTAATAAATTATTAAAAGTAGTAGGTCTGAATAAAAAAGAGAATTTATTAGAAGCTGTAGGAGCTCATAATTCTATAATAACCGATTTAAAAGGATATTTTAATAAATATCATGAAGAATGTAAGGAGTTATACAAGGGCACAGGGATTACTGATTATTTAAAATACTTAACAAAAACGGATGAATTTTCTCTTTCTGAAGTGCTTATCATTGGTACAGGTTCTGTTCTTGGCGGACTATTGGGCGGAATTGCCAAAGATAAAGGTGAAGTTAATAAAAAGAAAGTAAAAGAAGCGAACTTTCAGCTTATAACTAACATTATATGTCCTACAATCCTGACAGCAGTATTAGTTAACAAGTTTGGTTTAAGTACAAAAGAATTTAAAAATAAAGTCAGATTTATAGATACTTTCAAACGTGAAAATCTCTTGCCTTCTTTGAAGAAAGCCGGCAAGGGTGCTGCTGCCATACTTTTAGGTGTGGGAACAGGTATAACAGTAGGTTCACATATTGCTAACTGGATGAATAAACAGTATTTCAAAAACGAAAAATATGAACGTAGGCTTCATCATTTTGACGTATTAATACATGTTGATGATGTTCCGATTGCGTTAAACTTCATGAAGGTTCCGTTCATGGATAAACTGCTGTTATTCTGCAGCGGTCTCTGCGGATACAAAGCCGGTGAAAAAGAGTAAAGCAGATTTTTTAAATTATCTCGAATTGAAATTATATCTTTCTTGACGATGAAATAATTATAGACATGGGATAACCTGTTATAACAATTTGGTAGGGGGCAAATTGTGACTGATAAACGTACGTGTCATGCTGAACTTGTTTCAGCATCTGGGCAAACCCTGAAACATGTTCAGGGTGACACGATAGTAATCAGATTAAATTTATCAGTCATTAATTATTTACTACCAACAATTTATCTCTTTTGATGCTGGAGGAAATATTATGGTTATTTCATTTATTCTTGTCTTAGTACTTTGTTACTTAACATTTGCGCTTGGAATTGCATACTGGATTTTAACTCATGCAAACAGACAGGAAATGTGGCTGAAAATAACAGGTTTTGTTATAGGAGGTATCATTATTGGTTTTGCGGCAGTTTTAATGCTTACATCAACATATTATTCCGTAAAGCACCGTTATGATTACTATAAACAAATTCCTGTATATAAATTAATTAAGATGCATCATCAACAACGCATGCAAAGAATTCAGGGCAGTGGTATGATGCAGCAGCAGCCCTGTCCTAACTGCAAACCAGCTACTGTTGGAAAATCGGAAAAACCAATAGTGCAAGAGTAATAATAGCAGAATCAGTAAAAACTAAGTAATTTATTCGAATTGCTAGATAGCTAAAACATTTGATATTACTATGTCTTTTTGTGTGTCATCCTGAATTTATTTCAGGATCTGATAAATCTTGCAGATGCTGAAACAAGTTCAGCATGACACTTTTGTTCGTTTTATTAAAAAATTAATTAGCAATTCAAGTTAATTAGTGTCATTCTGAACTTTTGGAATCAGAATATTAAGAGATGCTGAAATAATCCTGAAAATATATTCAATGAAATTATTCAGAATGAAGCAATATATATTTTTATTATAGATACTTTTTAAACCACTCAGCAGCCAGCTTTGCAACTTCTTCTAAAGTTCCAGGTTCTTCAAAAAGGTGACTTGCTCCGGGAACTATTGATAGCTCTTTTTCTGACTGCAACTTTTCAAATGCGAATCTGTTAAAATCAATTACTAATTTGTCATTTCCTCCAACAATAAGCATTGTTGGTGATTTAACCTGAGTTAATATACTTGATGCAAGATCAGGCCTTCCACCACGACTAACTACTGCTTTAATAATATTCCCAAATTTCGCGGCAGCCATAAGGGCTGCTGCTGCGCCTGTACTTGCTCCAAAATAACCAATATTATACTTAACTGTCAAAGGATTAATTTGAACCCATCTTGTCGCTGCCTGAAGCCTTTCATTAAGTAAATCAATATCAAATCTGGTACTGTATTCAAGATCTTCCTTCTGAGTCAAAAGATCAAACAAAAGTGTTGCAAACCCCTGTTCATTGAGAAAATTGGCCACATAATTATTTCTTGGACTAAACCTGCTGCTTCCGCTTCCATGTGCAAATAGAACAATACTTGCTGCATTTTCAGGTATTATAAGCGATCCCTCCAGAGAAACCGAATCAGCAGGAATATTTACGATTTTTTCTGAATAATCCATAAGATGAGCTCCAAATTTTTTCCTATTGTTAATTAACCCCAATCTCTAATTATTTTTTTGTTTAAAATAGTCAAAAGTGTCATCCTGAATTTATTTCAGGATCTAATAATTCTTATAGATACTGAAACAAGTTCAGCATGACACATAAAAGAACTCAGTAATATTGGATAATTTACCTATTTAGATTCAAGTTAATTAAAAAAATACATAAATTATCCACTTGTTGAGTTATATTATGGGGCTGAAGATGAATAGAAAATGAGAGCTATTTTACTATTCGTCACCACTCCCATTATGTAAATTTAGTAATAAACTCGCATTTTTAATTTGATTTAATATAATAGATAAATAAAGAAATAGGAGTTTATTAGTGGCTAACAATTTAGTTGAACAAAAAATACAAAAACTGCCCCCGCAGAGTATTGAAGCTGAACAGGCAGTTTTAGGTGCACTACTTGTAAACAGTGTTGCAATTACCAGGATAATTGATATATTAAAGCCGGAAAACTTCTATAGACAGGCTCATAAATATATATATTCAGCTATTATCAGTTTATTTAACAATAGTGAACCTATTGATGTTGTTACTGTTTCGGAGCATTTAAGAGATCAGGACAAACTTGAGATGGTAGGAGGCAGGGCAGCAATAAATGACCTTGCATTATCTGTCATTACTACTGCCAATATTGAATATTATGCAAGAATAGTATCCGAAAAATCTACATTAAGAGAACTGATAAAAGCAGGTACAGAGATAATAGCTATTGCTTTTGATGAAAATAGTACTGATAAAGTAATGGATACAGCCGAAAAATTAATATTTGGAATATCTCAAAGAGTTGTTTCAGATGATCTTACGCATATCAAAGAAATTGTTGTCCAGAGCTACGACCAGATTGAAACACGTTACAATAATAGAGATGAAATTATCGGTGTTCCAAGTGGATTTTATGACCTTGATAACATGACCGCAGGTTTTCAGCCTTCGGATTTGATTATTGTTGCAGCAAGACCTTCAATGGGTAAAACAGCTTTTTGTTTAAATATAGCTCAGGAAGTTGCTATCAGGAGAAAAAAAGCAGTTGCAATATTCAGCCTTGAAATGTCAAAAGAACAGCTTGTACAACGTATGCTTTGTTCCGAAGCAGAAATTGATTCTAATAGGCTCAGAACAGGACACATGCAGACAGAGGACTGGTCTAAACTTACAACTGCTATGGGACTACTTGGTGATGCGCCTATATTTATTGATGATTCTGCGGGCATAGGTGTAATGGAGATCCGGGCAAAATGCAGAAGACTTCGTATGGAACATCCTAATCTCAGCCTCATAATTGTAGACTATTTGCAGCTTATGGAAGGATCAGGTTCAGGCAGACTTGACAGGGTTCACGAGATTTCTGCCATATCAAGAGGGATGAAAAATCTTGCAAGGGAACTTAAAGTGCCAATTATAGCGTTATCGCAGTTATCAAGGGCAGTTGAATCAAGAACCAGCAAAAAACCTATGCTTAGTGATTTAAGAGAGTCGGGAAGTATAGAACAGGATGCTGATATTGTTATGTTTATTTACAGAGAAGACTATTACGATCATGAAAATGTCGATAAAAAAGGTAAAGCAGAAATTATTATTTCAAAACAGAGAAATGGACCTGTAGGTTCTGTAGAATTGTTATTTCAGTCAAATATTACGAAATTTAAGAATCCAACCACAACGAAAACCCATGTATTTTAGATTAAATTGGGAATAATTTTATTATTTTTTAAAACTAACTGTTGAGAACTGCAGCAACTAAGGAACAAAGAAAAAATTCTTACGTATTGTGTCATCCTGAAGTGCCAAAGGCACATTCTCTTATTAACAATTATTCATAATACACTATGTTTATCGTTAAAGGGTTTCAGGATCTAATAATTCTTGTAGATGCTGAAACAAGTTCAGCATGACACATAGACAAGATTTAAATAAATGCCTAAAAATTTTTTCCTGCATCCTTATAACAGAGAATTCTTGTATTGTATTTTGCAATTTTAAATTGCTCTGATTAAATTTAATATTCGCAACTTGCCAAAAATATGTTTTGTGATAAACTAAAAGACCCAGTAAATAAATGTAACAAGCTCGTGTGAAGCGAATATGTTACGTTGTGTATGTATAGCAGTCATGAGGCGAGTTTTTTCACTTGCTGTCATCTATTTTGACAGCTTTTGTGAGTAGTCTGAGAATCTAGTTTATAGCATGAAATTGAGGCTTTAATTTAACTCGTACAAAGTATTTAAAATTGTAACAAATATATATTTGTTATGAATTTTTTACATACTATATTTTTTTATATATATAGAGATTATTAAATAACTTGAAATAGTTTTAAAAAGAGGAAATAAAAATGATAAATACTAATAAAGCATATTTACAACGCGCACGAGAATTAAAATCGTCGCATGAGGTAGAATTTGGTAATGCTTTAAGAACAGGCGATCCAAAAGTTATGTTAGCTATTCTTTCAAGACAGAAATTTCAGCGTGAAGGAATGCCAATTCCAAGAAATATTGAAGAAGTTTTAAATGGTTTTGATACAGGATTTGTAGGGCCGGACAAAGACGTATTTGGCAGTAAGAAATACTAAATTTAAAACTTCTAAATTTTCACACAGCCTGATAGATATGTAATTATTAAATCTTAATATCTTATCAAAGCAATATGATAAGCAAGTGCAAGGACAATTCCGAGCAGACCGCCCATAATCACTTCAAGAGGAGTATGTCCCAGAAGCTCAATGAGTCTTTCCGATGTATGTGGTTTATGAGCATAAATATCATCAACTATTTTATTTAAAACGACAGCCATTCTGCCGGCTGATCTTCTTAATCCTGCTGCATCATACATAATTACGAGAGAAAAACCTAATGCTATAGCAAATTCTATTGATCTATAGCCATTTATTAGCCCTACACTGGTTGTTAAAGCAAGCACAAAAGAACTATGACTGCTTGGCATGCCGCCTGTTTCCGTTAGAATCTTAAAATTAATACTTTTTTTGTTTGCAAAATAAAAAACAAATTTAAGCATTTGTGCTGAGAAAGCAGCTGTTAATGCTGAAAAAATTACTTCTAAACCTGTATTAGCTATCATTATTTTCTTACCTTTTGTACAATGCTGCCAGCTATTGCAATTAATGCGGGAGTATCAAGCTTTTTATTGATAATAGCTTGTTGTGCAAGAGAACAAAGACGTTCTACTTCATTTATTGACTCCTGTAGTCCATACAAAGAAGGATGGGTATTTTTCTTTGCAAGTTTGTCCTTACCCGGAGTCTTACCTATAGACTCTTTTGTTCCAATTACATCTAGTATATCATCAGCAATCTGAAAAACATAACCAATTAACTGAGCATATTCAGTCAAAACATTTAAATGTTCTTCAGAGGCTTTAGAAAGGAGTGCCCCGGATCTAAGTGCAAATGCAAATAACTTACCGGTTTTATGTGTATGAATATAATTAAATGTTGCAAGGTCAATTTCTTTATTTTCTGATTCAATATCGACTGACTGACCACCCACAAGTCCAAGAGGTCCGGCAACTGTAACAAGTTCTTCAACTACCTTCAGAAGAATATCTTTTTCAATATGTTTTGGAGTATGCTGGATAACTATTTGAGGAGCATATGATAAAAGTCCGTCTCCTGCAAGAACCGCTATTGCTTCTCCAAAAACTATATGGTTTGTAGGTTTACCTCTCCTTAGATCATCATTATCCATACAGGGAAGGTCATCATGTATTAAGCTCTGAGCATGAATCATTTCAATCGCACATGCCGTTGGAAGCACAGTTTCAATATCTCCCCCGCATGCCCTCGCACTTTCAAGACAAAGGATCGGTCTGATTCTTTTGCCATCAAGTAAGGTTGTATAACGCATCGACTTCCAGAGTGTATGGGGATATCTAATTTCAAGGTATTCTTCCATCCTGGAATTAATTAACTTTTTATTTTCTTCTAAGTATTTTTGTAAATCAAAATTTTTCTGCTGTTGTATTTTCAACTTTTATACCTGTTCTCAATTTGTAGTTATTCTTCTTCCCTGTCGCGATATGCATCATCTAGACTGGAAATAAAGTTTAACTTCTGCTTCTGCATTTTTCTTGAAGCTTCTCTTGTTTTGGTTCCCAGTTTAACGATTTTAACTTTTTCTTTATCTTTTACATCAAGAATTTTAATCCGTTTTTCTTCCTTTTGTCCAGAGAAAGTTATTTTCTTTTTAAATTCCATTGACTCTTTGACAAAAGTTTTATAGCTTTCATACCTGGAAAGAGCAATTTTGTTTATATTTACCAGAACATTGCAGCCGTCTTCTTCGAGATGAAGGCAGTCGGAATAATAACAATCAGATGATAATTCAGCAATTTCAGTAAAAAGCTCCTTTAGTTTATCAGGCATAATATTATCAAACTTTAAATGACTGAATCCAGGTGTATCTGCGATTTGTGCAGATTTGTCATTATCAAGCTGAACATCTATAAGCTCAACGTGCCTTGTTGAATGAGTTCCTCTTAGAGTTTTGGCGCTAACAGGATTAGTTTTTAATTTAAGTTCAGGATTTAATTTATTAAGAAGGCTGGATTTACCTACTCCTGATGTGCCTGCCAGGACAGATCTTTTTAAATCAAAAACTTCTTTTAACTCTTCAATTCCAAGACCAGTCAGTGCAGAAGTAAATACTATTTTATATCCGAGAGGTTCATAAATCGAGATTATCTGATTCTTTATACCTTTTTTATCGTTAAGATCTGATTTATTAATGCAGATAACAGCTGGAAGATTATTAAGCCTGATGTTTATCAGATATCTGTCAAGCTGGGTTAAATTAAGAGGCGGTCGATCCATTGCTGCGATGACCAAAACCTGATCAATATTTGCAACAGAAGGTCTTGAGATAAAATTCTTTCTTTCAAGAATTTCTGTTATAACAGCCTGATCGGATTCATAATTAACTTCTTCCAATATGACAGAATCACCAACATAGATCTCGATATTTTCTTTTTTTAATTTTTCTCTGATTTTACATTCAACAATTTTATCTTCAATTCTTGCATAGTAAAAATTGGAATGTATTTTAACAATATTGCCGATCAAAATAGTCTGTTTCCTCACCTTTTTAATATTTCTAAAATATCATGATAATATTTGCTGATACAGTCATAATGCAATAATATTAAGTAGTATTTCTACCTGTTATAAATTACTAGAATTGCTGGTTAATTTTTTTTAAAATTGTAAAGTGTCATGCTGAACTTGTTTCAGCATCTACAAAATTAATAGATCCTGAAATAAATTCAGGATGACACACCTAAAAAATTAACCAGCAATTCTAATTATATTAAAATTAACTGTATGAATAAAATTCTAAATATAATATTTATCTTAATATTATTATTGTCTCAAATTCAGCCCATTTGTGCCAGAGAATTATGTGACTGTTTTGGAGAGTGTATTGCTGTTTACCCAAGAGAGGTAACCTGGGAAACAAAGCGTCTTATCAAAAGCATGTATGGTTATCCTTCTTATGCAAGATTTGAAATAGATCATAAAATCCCCCTTTGTCTTGGTGGAACAAATAATATAGATAATTTACAGCCTTTATCAAAATCCGATCACATAAAAAAAACAGAGCATGATATGCGTTTACTTTATTATGTCAGATCCTGTTTTATGACAATAAAAGAAGCACAGGCGGAAACCTCAAACTGGAAAAAGTGAGACCACTGTATAACTTAGAAAATTTGTTTTTCTTGTTGGTCGACCCTCGAAAAGGTGGCGATGAGCCGGCGACAATGCCTTGGCACTGGATTGCGATACAAGAGTAAATTATGAAGTTATACAGAGGTCTTAAAATAAAAATCCCCTTATAAAGGGGATGGACTCTAGAGAATGGTATTTGGCTGAAGATTATTAACATGAACCAGCTGTTATTTTGCACGTAACAGGTTGTGGTTTCTTTAGTGTATCGATTTTATTTATTGATTTAGACTTGCAGTATTTAAAATAATCATAAATAACTTCTTTTGTAACCTGTAGTTCTTCAGCAATCCTGTCTGTAGAAGTACAGCTTTCAATTAAAAAATAGATTTTTGTTCCGTTAATAAGTCTGTTAGCTGTTTCCTGCCTGATAATGTCTTCTTCCTGACTTGTATGCCCTATACATATGCCTAATAAGCTTGAATGCTTTCTTGAATAATGGACAAGTTCATAAGTTAAACTGCATCGTTTTTCGATTTTATTCATGCTTTTTCTTAAATAAATAACGCTTTGAATTAATAAGCTGTTGATTCTTTTAAAGTTGATGGACTTAATTTTAATACCGCTTGCTTTTGCATCCAAATACGGATCATACAAACTTTCTTCCATTTGCATACCTCTAACCTGAACCAGATAACTACATTTTAATGTTTTGCAAATATATAAAAACATGAAATTAAATTTTGTTGACAGTTTACAGGCCAAATCTTAAGATTTGTAAAAACAAGATTTGCAAATAAGTTGCTTGTATAAATACAAGCAACTTATAAATCTGAAACAAATATAACATTACAAAGAATTACATAAATAAAGGCTATTGAATTTCCAATAAACAGCATTTTTTGTATTTTTTGCCGCTGCCGCAAGGGCAAATATCATTTCTTCCTACATTTTTATTAATTACGGGTTGCTCAGTCTGTTTTTTTTCTGCATTTTCCATTAGAACAGAGAAAGCTTTTGAAGAATATAAAACTGTTGGAGAGGAAATTCTCTTTCTGGCAAAATGTGCATGCTTATATTTATGAATGAGCTGGTCTATATCGAATTCAGAATTCAATTCAAGTACTTCTGAAATAATTTTCTTGAAATTATCAGGATTTTCTTTATATACCTTCATTATAGGAAGAGGCGGAACTTTTTCGCTATTGAAATAATTTATAATACATTCTTTGTATCCTTCAATAGATTTGTAGTCTTTAGCTTTAAATATTTCCCTGAAGGTTCCATAGAAAGGAAGGACCAAAAGCCCAATATTTTTATCAAAAATAACTCCAACATCGTAAACTTTTTCATGAGAAGAAAAGCCTTTTGCAATAGAGTCCATAATATCAGAAGTACCTGAGGTAACTTCCTTAACATCAAAATATGCAAATTGTTCAGGAATTTTTATGTAATCATCGATATTTTTGTCTGTAGCAATATCAGGATTCTCAACATAATCATTAAAATTGCCGAGTAAATCATCAACATATTCTGTTGTTGTTATAAATTCTTCTTTTTTAAAGAATTCTTTAAACCTGACTGCCATATTATCTATGGTCTTTTGTATTTCAGCAAGTTTTTCATCGTTATCTATATAAAGTGTTTCAGGAGTTTCAAGCTGCATCATTACTGCTAGTTTATAGGCATAATTCTGAGATTTGGCTGGATAAACATTGTTAATTTCAATCAGGTAATATTCACCATGTAGCGGGAATATCCTGCCTACCAGAAACTGTCCTGCTGTGACACCTCTAAAATGAACCATCTTTACTAATGTTAAAGTATTATAATCTTTTTCATTAACCAGATTATATAATTCAAAGCCATTATTTAAGACTTTTTTAATCTCAAATATCGACAAAATCGATTTAGATAGACCTTTTAATACTTCAATTTCTTCCTGAGAGAGAGAAGGATTTTTTTCTATATAAAATTCAATAACAGTTTTATCAGCATCTACCAGTGTTCTTGCGAATACATAAGGTAAAAGTACTGACTGAAGTTCAGATTGGGTAGTGATTTTTTGAGAAAGAGAACTTAAATATACCTGTATATCCTGTTGAATATATTCATCTGTTTTCACAAAATCAAACAGTTTGTTAATCAGTAAACTAATATTTTGAACGTTTTCTTTTATTAGCATTCTTCACCTCAAACTTGCGATTGCACCATGCCTGCCGGTTTGTCCATTATCTGCTCTATATGAGTATAATAATGAGTTATTGCAGCTTGTGCAGTCCTTTAGTACATCAATATCCTGAACTCCTGCTTCTTGTAACTGTTTACAATTCAGTAATTTTAAATCAACTTTTACTTTATCTGAGTTTTCAATATTTTTAAATATATTAGCATAGTTAGAGTTGATAGTTTTTTTTAACTCAAAATAAGTTTCGCTTGAAACAGGATAACAACATTGACCTATTGTAGGTCCTATTGCTGCTTTTATCGAGTCAGGAGAAACGTTAAATTCACTTTCGAACAAGCTAATAGCCTTGTGGGCTATTTTTTTAGCAGTTCCTCTCCAACCGGCATGAATCACACCTAAAACTTGTTCTTTTGGGGCATAAAGAATAATTGGCGTACAATCCGCAAATAATAACAATAAAACAAGAGATCTTTCTGAAGTTATTATTCCGTCAGTATTTGAAACATCATCATAAGGAGTTTTAACAATTTTTATATTATCTGTATGCTTTTGTTCAGGATTAATTATCAGGTTGAAATCAATTTCAAGTACATCACAGATTTTCTTCCTGTTGTCTTCTACATCAGTTTTAAATTCATTCATTCCTGCTGTTCCAAGACTGAATGAATTTAAAGGAGCAGGAGTATTTCCACCTATTCTGGTAGAAAAAGCATGAATAAGATTATCATGATCAAGGATATCTGATTTTAAATATTTAACACCTGATTTTTCCTCTAAATAAAACATTCTGTTTCTCGCATTGGTTACATTTACACTAGTGCTTTAGAAGAAAATTATATAGCAACTTTATAGCTATTGTAATATACTAAATTCGAAAATAGTAATTATAAACGACCTCGCAGTATAATTATGACGTATGAAAAGAAAATAAAAAGTCTCTATCAAGGTAAACTACAGGTATTAAACCTGAATAAAGAATAAAAGGTGCTGAAATGTTTGATATAGTTACGATCGGCAGTGCAACACAGGATATATTTATTGAAAGCGATCTGGGTAAAATTTGTGACCTGAGAGATCCATTCACAAGCTATTCCATGCTCTGTTTTGAATATGGAGCCAAGATAGAAATCGATCAGCTGGCTTATGATATTGGCGGAGGCGCTGTTAATGCTGTTGTTAATTTTGCTAATCTTGGCTTTAAATCTGCACCTATAGTCAAATTAGGAAATGACCTAAACGCAAAGGCTATTTTTAACAGACTTGAAGAAAAAAATGTTGATAAATCCCTGGTTTTAGAAACAGAAGAATATAAAACCGGTTTTTCCGTTATTTTAACCAGTTTTGAAGGTGACAGAACCGTTCTTGCTCATAGGGGTGCTAACAGTAAGCTTTCCCTTGAAGAAATCCCCTGGGAAAATATTAAAAATTCAAAGTGGATTTATATCGCTCCTTTAAGCGGTGAGTCAAATCTTGTACTTGATAAAGTGGCTGAATTTGCTGAAGAAAATGGTGTTTCTATGGCATTTAATCCTGGCACGACTCAAATAAAAAGAGGAATAGAAGATTTAAGAAAAGTTATTTGCACAGCTGAAGTTCTTATTATGAACAAATCAGAAGCTGCAAGTATTACAGGGATAGCTGAAACTTGTATAGAATCAAATGATTCCGATGAATTTGCCCAAAAATCATGTTTAATAGACATCAATGAAATGCTTTATAAATTAAAATCATACGGGCCAAAAGTTGTTGTAATTACTGAAGGAAGCAAAGGTGTTCACTGCTTTGACGGAAATAAAATTTACTTTGCACCTCCATTTCCTGCAAAAGTATTAAGTACACTTGGGGCAGGAGATGCTTTTGCAAGTACATTTGTTGGTAGCCTGATTAAATACGACTGGAATATAGAAAAAGCAATAAAATTAGCTTCTGTAAATGCTGCCCAAATAATTCAGAATTTCGGAGCACAGTCAGGATTGAAAAATTTCAGTGATCTTGAAGATATTCTTAATAAAAATTCTGATTTCAAAATTTCTATCTATTCAAAATAATTTTTACTTTCGCTTGTATAAATTGTCATGAGTTATCTCATTAAAGGGTTGAAACTGCGTCTATTGTGCTGGATTTAATACTTCATGGGGAAACTTTATCACAATTTATTAAGTGTTAATTGTACAATATTGTAAATAAGTGTAAATTTTACATTAAAAACTAGCACAAAATTATAAAGTCTGGACTTATAATAATTAGATAAAATATGACCTCTAACTCTCTATTTTGGACTTAACCTCTAACCCCCTTAGAGGTTTTTTTTTGTCCATTTATAACATACATAAACTTTCCCGGCTTTTTTACACTGATTTAATCTGAAATTTCAGACAGATAACTTTTAAATAAAAAAAGACAACCTGACATAATTTTTCTTATCGGGCTATTTCAAATAGAAATAAAAAGGCACCTTATAAGGTGCCTTTTTATTTATTGATTTAAACTGATTATTTCTTTGCGCGATAGACTGCTATATGCTCAGGATTGATTGATAACCAGGTAAACGAGGTTAATTCTTCTACCTTAGGCATATTAACAATGAATGTACCGCCATATCTGCCTCTTGAAAATCTTACAATATTTTCATCGGCTAATTTTTGTAAGGCTTTTCTGATTGTGTTGCTGCTGACTTTGAGATCCAGTGCTAATTTGCCCATTGCAGGGAATTTATCACCGATTTTGTAATTTTCTTTAATTAACAGTTTCAGGTGACGTTCAACTTTTTCATAATTGTAAAGGCTTGCATCAACAGCAGAAGCAAAAATTGAATTTTCCTGTTTTGGATAGAACTGGGCATCTGATGGCATACGTGTAATAAATGTACCGTATCTGCCTCTTTTTGATTTAATAATCCCCTGTTCAACCAGGCGTTTCATAGCATCATGAACCGTTTTAATGCTAACTTTTAATGTTTCTGCCAGTTCAAAATGAGGAGGTAATTTTTCATTTACCTGAAATCTCTTGGAAATAAGATCCTTTAAATCACGTTCTACCTGGTCTACAAGTGTATCTGATTCAAGATTGATGCTTTCTTCACTTTTTTCGAGTTCTGTGATAATCGGTAATTCTCTTAAAATCCAGTTAGCTTTGTTACCTCTGCAACCTCTTGATTCAATTACTCCGAGGCTTGATAAATATTCAAGAGCAAGTCTGGTTGTATTTAAAGCGCTTCCGATAAGTTTTGAAAGTTCTCTTGAAGATGGAAGAGGTTCTCCAATATTGTAGCTATTGTTAACTATGATATTTTTAAGTGCAACGATAGCAAGGTCACGTTTTGAAGTTTGTTTTCTTAATTCAGTATTTTCCTGATTAATGGCACGAATAAATGTACCGATTCGTTGCTTGGATTCAACATATCCCTTGTCTTCAATAAACCTGATAGCAGTTTGGACTGTTCCAATACTAATACCTAAATAATTAGCCAGAGCAGCTTTTTTAGGGAGTAAATCATTTTTCTTAAGTTTTGAGTTGGTTAAACCAGCTTCAATCCAGGTAGCCAACCAATCTGCAAGAACATTGTCTTTTGTTGTTATTGCATTCTTAAAATCAGGTAATCTGTTTGGCAGTTCACTAATTTCAATCCTTCGTAAGCTTGATTTAGAAATAATTTTCTTTTCGCTTAAATTTAGTAAACTAGCGTCTTCTTCTACTCTACCTACCGACTCTGTGGCCGATAACGTTCCTTTTGTTGTAATCATTAAATATATAACCTCCGAACCTAACATAAAATAATAATATAATTTTTTCTTACAATTAAATTTCTAGAATGTTTTGCTTTTCTGTTAATAATAAAACAAGAGTAGAAAAAAAAATTGCTACTTTTAAAAAAAAATATTTAAAAATTATTTTTTTTTACAATAATAAAAAAATACAAAATATCTTAAAACCACACTCTATGTGCTTTTTAGAAAAAAACAAATCAGGCATTAATATTTTTTAATATTAAGATATATTAAACAAATGATTGCAGTAATAATTAAAAAAATAATTAAAATAGAAAAAGAGGGTAACAAAAAATTTTTATATATGTGTCATCCTGAATTTATTTCAGGATCTCTGAATCACTTGAATGAGTTGTGCAGTAGCGTGCAAGGAATACTCGTCATTGAAACATTAATAAATTTAGTAATCACTGGTTAAAAACAATTCTGCAAATAATTAATGCAGACATAATTCCAGCAAGATCTGCAATTAAACCGGCAATCAGAGCATGTCTAACTTTTTTGATGCCGACAGAACCAAAATAAACTGCAAGTACATAAAAAGTCGTTTCGGAACTCCCTGTCATGACAGCTGCTAATCTTGTCATATAAGAATCTCCGCCATATTTACCTGCAATTTCTGTCATGATTCCAAGTGCCCCACTTCCGGATAATGGTCTAATAATAGCAAGCGGAAGGACATCTGCAGGCATGCCGATATAGTTTAAAAACGGGCTTAAAGTATTAGTAATAATATCTATTGCTCCTGAAGCTCTAAACATGCCAATTGCAACAAGAATTCCCACAAGATATGGGATGATTTTAACTCCGACACTAAAGCCTTCTTTAGCTCCGTCTACAAATGTGTCATAGATTGCAACTTTTTTGTAAACAGCCCAAAGTGGTATTAAAACAAGAGTCAAAGGAATTGCCCATTTTGAAATTATATTTATTGCATCTATAAACATTACTCATTATCTCCTAATTCTTCTTTAAAAGAGTATTGAGAAGAATCCATAGATATTTTTGACTGTTTAAAGCTAAAATATGGGACATTTTCAAGAATTTTAACTGTTACTATAGCAGCTAAAAGTGAACATGAGGTAGCAAGTATTGTAGGTCCAATAATAATAGTAGGATTCTTAGAACCGGTTGCAGCTAATATTGCAATTATTGAAGCAGGTACAAGTTGAAAACCTGCCGTGTTAATTGCAAGAAAAGTACACATGGCATTAGTTGCCACCTCTTTATTAGTATTTAATTTTTGAAGTTCTTTCATTGCCTTAATACCAATAGGAGTTGCAGCATTAGTCAGGCCGAGGGCGTTAGCGGAAAAATTCATTGCTATATTGCCTATCGCCGGATGATCCGGCGGAACATCAGAAAATATTATTTTTGTTACTGGTTTAACAATTATTGCAAATAGTTTTAAAAGCCCTGATCTTTCTGCCAGTTTCATAATACCAAGCCACAAAGACATAATACCTATCAGAGAAATTGCAACTTCAACTGCAAATTTTGCAGAATCCATAGCAGCTTGAGAAACAGCATCAATCTTTCCGTTTATTCCACCAAGAACAACCGCTGTTATTATAAAAAATAACCAGATGTAACCTAACATTTAATATTTATCCTATTCATATAATTTATTAATAATAATTCTATCAGCTTGCATAGGTTATTAATAGCTAAAAAAATAATATATAAAAATAGCTCAGTAAATCACATATTCTTTGCTTTTGAACCATAATTCAATAAATATTATCTCTAATAAGAGATAATATTTATTACAAAGGGTTACAATGTGCCATAGGATAAGTTATATCTGCTATACGGTAATTTATTTATGATTAATAATTGTAAATATTTTTACCTTTTTATAATTTATAGCTAAAAAAATTTTTTTTATAAATATGTAAGTTAGTGAATTGTTAATGATTTCACAATGAATTAAAAAATGTTATTAAAAATAAATTAAACCAAATCATAAAAACCGAAAATATGTGAATTATTAACAATATGAATTGTAATATACTAGAAACTGAGGTAAGAACAGTATTGCTGGATAACTGGGTAGGTAATGAATAATAGTCTAAAAAGTCTGAATTTGAAAGATCTTGATAATATCAGCGTAACTGCGTATAGAATATTATCCATTTTGAATCTGCTTCTGGAAGAGTCTTGCAGTGATAAGGATATTAATGAAAAGCTTCAGAAAGATATTATTGGTGCAAGGTCATTATCTCAGGATACTATATGTATATATATAAATACCCTAAGAGCAATAGGCTGTGAAATATCAAGACCTTCAAAAAAAACTGACTATAAATATGTGTTAAAAAACAATCCTTTTAAAATTAAATTATCAGATCTGGAAATTAATGCTCTGGTTAAAATTCAAAAATATGCATTTACTCTCGATAATTGGAAACTTAATTATAAATTTGATCAATTACAAAAATTATTTATTGAATATTATCATCCCGAAACTATTTTAAAAAGAGATCAAGTTGAAAAAACAGTTTTTCATAGAAAAAGAAAAAATTGTCAGCCTAAAATAATTAATGAACTTGAAAAGTATTGTAATAAAAAGTCTACTTTGATTGTTAGCTATAACTCACCTATATCAGGTGAAAAATTGATAGAAATGTCTGTGGACAAAATAAGCTTCGAAAATGGTGCATTTTATCTGTGGGGATATAATCTGGAGCTTGAAGAAACCCAGTATCTGCGCATTGACAGAATCAAGGAAATAAAGGTAATAAATATTAAAAACAGTCAGCATGTGCAAAAAAATTATTCTGTTAAATACAGACTGTCAGGTATTTCTGTACTTATGTTTACACCTAATATTTATGAATCAGTACTTGAAAACAGTAATAAAGAAATTTTAGTTGAAGCAAAAAGCAGGAGTAAATTCAAACTAATTCAGAAAATACTTATATATGGCAGTGATTGCACGGTTTTGTCTCCTGATGAGATAAAAAAAGAAGTTATTAATAAGTTGAAATCCGCATACAATGTTTATAAAGAAGGGACATTGTTTTAAAACAATGAAAATTGGTAGAATTAAGAAAAATAAAAAAATTAGCTCGACTGCGTACAGAGTTTTACTCTTGCTAAAGTTATTAAATGAAAAGAACCTTGGTATTGAAGAGTTAAATAAAATTTTGTCTCAGGACTCAAATATTTCCAGAACATTTTCAAATGAAGTTATATTAAAATATATAAGTACATTAAGGCTTGCAGGATATCAAATTACTAAACCATGTGCTGCCAATCAATATACATACAAATTAATAAAAGCTCCCGTTCGAATAAAATTAAGTAAAGATGAACTTAACTCTCTGGTATTGGTAGATGTATTTGTCTCAAATATGCATCAAAAAATTTTACTGGATGCACAATATAAATTTTTTGATAACATTTTTAGATATATGAATGATGATGATATTGCGAAGTTTAATCAATTAAAAAAGACTTTTAAAAGCAATAGTGGTTTAAATACAAAATTTCAAAAATTTGCTCCATTAATGACTAAATTTGAACAATACTGTATTGATGAACAGAAAATTATAGTTAAATACAAATATCCTATCGAAAATGAGCTTCAAGTTACTCTTGAGCCTAAATACATAGAATATATTAATGCAGATTTCTATATTTGCGGTTATGATCCAATTAGTGGAGAAAAGCAATTAATAAAAATAGATTATATTGATGAAATAAAGCAGTTACCAGTAAAGTCAAGCAGTAATTGTATTTTATCGCCAGTTATATTTAAGTTAAAAGGACGGCTTGCCAAGTCATACGAATTGAATGAGAACGAAAAAATATCTGACATTGATTCTGAAGCTGATACTATAACTATAACCACATACGCAGACTGTAAAAATATGTTAATGCAAAGACTGCTAAAATATGGGGATTTATGTGAAGTGCTTTATCCAAAAGCATATAGAGAAAAAATAGCTAATGAACTTTACAAAATGCTCAGCAATTATGAAATAGAGCAAAAATAATCTGCATTAAATTACCAATTTCTAACGGATTTTTAATCTTTTTAAAGCCAATTTTACCTGATTATCAGATGGGTTAAGCTTTAGACATTCTTTATAGTAAGCAATTGCAAGTGATTTTTTATTAATAGCTTCTAGTGATAATGCAAGATTATAAAAAGCATCTTCGCAATAAGGGTTAATTGAAACTGCTTTTGAATAAGATTTAACAGCACTCATATATTGACCGTTTTTAAAATAAATATTACCCAGATTATAGTAAGCAAGCATAAATTGAGGATTTATAGATATTATTTTATTAAGGCATCTTTTAGCTTTGTCATATTGGCCACTCTTGCAAAGATAAAGGGCATAGCTATATAAAAGTTCAATTCTATTTGGATTCAGAGATACAGCTTTTTCCCATGTTTTATTTGCTTTATCATATTTTTTTATTTGTTCATAATTATCAGCAATTTCAGCCAGACTCCAGGAATTACTTCCAGCCTTTGTAAATGCATTATCAAGATATAACTGTGCTTCATAATTTTTTTTATTATAAATTGCAGATCTCGATTTCTCAATAAGTTGATATGCAGAAAGCGCATTATTATGATTATTAATACCTGCCCCTATATTGGCATTAGATATAGAAGATGTTTCGATTAAATTTCCGGGAGAAGATAAATTAATATTATAAATATTGGGGGGAACTTCATCGGGTATTGATTCTTTTGTAACCTTTTTTGATGATGAATAAAGAGAAGGAGCTTCTCTTAATGAAGAAATAATGTCCAGATGTGGAACACTGGCAAGTTTAAAATTAATATTGGAAAAATATAAGCTGTTTAGACGAATATTTTCATCATGAAGATTTAAAATCAGACTTTCTCTGAAATCAGTAAAATTGTCTTTGGTAATTCTGATATTTAATTGCTCAGCTGAAGTTATTCTGTCGGATATTGTATTTTGCGCATGGGTAGTAGGAACAGAATACAAACATAGGCTAGATATACTAAGATAGAATAGTAGAATTTTTTTGAAGTTTTTCATAAGTTACCTAGTTATGTTGTAAATTCCTCATAATATAATTTTAAACAATATTTGTAAAAAAGCCAGAAAAAATTACTACTTTGCCTCGATTAGACATGTATTGAATTTTATAGATTGATAAATAATTTAAAATTACCAAAAAAAATATTTTGAAACATGCACTAAAAAAACCTCTTGCGAATTTTAACTTATTAAATATAATATATATGTGCGTACTCTGATTTTCAGAAAGGAAGTTTATAGATGAATAAGGAAGAGTTAGTTCAAGAAGTTTCAAAAAAAGCTAAAGTTACACAAAAAGAAGTAGCAGAAGTTTTATCAACATTTATTGATGTTGTTGAAAAAACAGTTTCTAAAGGTAAAAAAGTTACTTTAGTCGGTTTTGGAACATTTGAAGCTCGCAAACGTTCCGCTAGAACCGGAAGAAACCCACAAACCGGTAAAGAAATTAAAATTCCAGCTAAGACAGTTCCAACATTTTCAGCTGGTAAAAAATTCAAAGAATTAGTGAATAAATAAAAATAACTAATGAATAAAAAACAGGTGCTTATATAAGCACCTGTTTTTTATTCATTAGTTATTTAAATATTTGTAAAAATAATATATAATAATTGAAATATATAGTTTGAAATTTTATAAATAAGGGAAAAGAATATTAATAAGATATTAAATCACATTAATATATGATTAAATTATTTTCTATAAATATTACAATGGATGTGAATAAAAGTGTCAAGGAGTGGACAATATGTCAGTATCTTCATCATCATCTGCATCATCAGCATTAATTAGCTTTAGCGGTGCTGGTTCAGGATTGCCTATTAGTCAAATTATTGAAGCTTTAATGGGCATTGAAAGTCAATCCGTAAATCGCCTATATGATGACCAAACCAGTCTTCAAAGTTCAAAAACTACTTTAGGTACACTTGGTACAAAGGTAAGTTCGCTCAGGTCTTCTGTAGAAAAGTTCACTGATGCTAATATTGCATCAGTATTTGATCTGTTCAGTAAAAGAACTGCTACGAGTTCAGATAGTGCATTAGCTACGGTTACTGCCAATAACAAAGCTTCTATACAAAATGTATCATTAAAAGTAAATAATCTTGCAACAGCAACTACAGCACAGAGCATAAATGCTCCTGGTAAAGTTATAACAGGTGCTGAACTGGTTAAAAATCTTGGTAACGGGTCTGCAGTTGTAACTAAAGATGATGAAGACGGAAATAAAGAAGGTACTACGTTTAGTATTTATGTTGATAATAAAAAGTTCACAATTAATCTTGATGATACAACCACTCTTAATAAGGCTGGTGATGCGAACAGTATTGTAAATCAAATTAATACAGCAACAGAAGGAATATTAACCGCAAGTGTTGTTGATGGAAAATTCAGAATTGATGTTGATAACAGTGCTGAATATCATAATATTAAGCTGGGATCAAGCAGTGATACCAGTAATTTCCTGAATATAATGCAGCTAAATACCGAAGTCGCTGAGCTCGATGTTGAAGGGGAAGAAATTGCCGGCAGCACTGATTATATAACAAGTGATAATAGTATAAGCTCTATACTTACAAGTGGAACAATAGTTGGAGCAAGTGCTACCTCAAATTTGACAACAGCTGTAACAGCAGGTGATTTTACAATCGGGAAAGCCACATTTACATTAAATGAATATAATTCACTTGCTGATATTATATCAAGGATTAACAGTAGCGATGATGCTGGTGTTGTTGCTACATTTGATGCAAGATCTAATAGTTTAAAATTAACCGCTAAAGATCCTGGTGCAACTACAATTAACGTTTTAAACGGATCTAGTAATTTTCTTACTGCAATGGGACTGACTACTGCTGATAATACTTTAGCTGAGGGATCTCAAAAATTAGGCTCAAATGCAAGCTTCGAACTAAACGGAAAAACAATGGAAGCAAACACAAATACAGTTGGAAGTGATATCACAGGACTATTAGGAGTTACTATTACTTTAAAAGGTAAAACTCCAACTAATACAGGTGGTTCTACTACAGCAAATCTTAGTATCGGACAAGATACTGCTTCTTTAGTTAGTGCCATGAAGAACATGTTAACCAAGTTTAATGAATTTTCAACAGAAGTTGATAAAGATACAGCTTCAGGCGGTAACTTAAAATCTGATTATTCATTGATAAGACTAAAGAATGATTTAAGATCCAGTTTAATGAATACAGTTAGCGGAATAAGTGAATACAATAGTTTTGGAATTATTGGAGTTAGTTCAGGAGCAGTAGGTACCAGTGTTACCACCGGTACTAATACATTAAGTCTTGATGAGAGTAAGTTTCTGGAAGCATTAAATGAAAATCCAGCTGATATCAGAGCATTGCTTATTGGTGACAAACAAAGAGGAATTACAGGAATTTTTCAAAATTTGAAATCAAAACTTGAAACTGCTTTAGATCCAGAATATGGGTATGTCCATTCAAAAGAGGATTCTGTAAATTCCCAATTAACAACTCTTGCAAAATCTATAGCAGATGCAGAGCTTCGACTCGAAGAAAGAAGAGAAGTATTAAAAAATCAATATAATCAAATGGACCAATTGATAAGCAATATGAAATCTCAAGCTCAGAATTCATTTGGTATATACTAACTTGTAGATAAAATAAAAAAATACCAGATATAATCTGGTATTTTTTTATTTTGTAATTTTATATCTCGCGTCTTCCTTCCAATGCTTTGGCAAGAGTGATTTCATCAGCATATTCAAGATCACCACCGATAGGAAGTCCAAAAGCAATTCTGGAAACTTTCACACCAAGTGGTTTTATAATCTTGCCAAGATAAAGACTTGTAGCTTCACCTTCGATTGAGGGATTTATAGCCAGAATAATTTCTGATAAATCTTGTCCTGAAATTCTTTCAAGTAGCTCTCTAATTCTAAGGTCTTCCGGCCCAATTCCATCCAGAGGTGAAATTAAGCCCTGCAAAACATGATAAAGTCCTTTGTATTCTTTAGTTCTCTCAAGAGCGAGCAGATCTTTTGTTTCAGAAATAACACATATCGTAGTTTTATCGCGTTTATTATCCTGACAGATTTCACATGGATCAAGTGAAGACATATTAAAACATGTCCTGCAATATTTAATTGTTTCTTTAGCGTCAAGTATTGCACTGCTAAATTGTTTAACTTCAGCCAGTGGCATTTTAAGTAAGTGAAATGCCATTCGTTGAGCTGATCTTGGACCAATGCCCGGCAATTTTTGAAATTCTTCAATAAGGCGTGCTAATGGCTTTGTATACTGCATTTTAGAACATTCCCGGTATATTTAAATTCATTCCACCTGTAATGGAAGACATTTTTTCCTGTACGGTGTTATTAACCTGAGTAGTTGCATCTTTGACTGCACTTGATATTAAATCTTCAAGCATTTCGATTGTATCTTCATCAACGCTTTCAGGGTTTTCAGGATTTATTGCTTCAGGTTTAATTTTTATGGATAAAAATTCATTTTTGCCATTAAATTTTACTTCTACGACTCCACCGCCTGAAACACCAGTCATCACAATTGTGGCAAGCTCATCCTGAGTACTTTCCATCTTTTTCTGCATTTGTTGAGCTTGTTTCAGCATTTTTTGAATATCAAAACCTTTCATTTTAACCTTCTCCTCCAAAATATCTTCTAATAACAGTATACTTTAATTAACAATAATAGTGTAAATAATCTAAAAACATTATAAAATAACTATAAAAGTAAAAGATTATTTTGCAAGAAATAAATTAATGCCTAACTAAATCGGTAATTAACATAAATTATGGAATCTGTATCTTATATAAATGAATGTCTAAAGAACAATAAAATTATTAGATGGCCTGACGGATGTATGCCATTAACATTTTATATTGCACCGTTTAGGTGGTATAAAGCTAAAAATGATTATAGTTATATAGCTATGGTACATGAAGCTTTAAATATCTGGCAAAAGGCATCTCAGAATAAAGTAAGTTTCAAAATAGTAAATAATATCAACGAGTCGCAGGTTAATCTTGACTGGAAACGAGTAGACAGATCTTCTCTAGGTCACTGTTATTTCTATTTTGACCCTGCTGGAAGATTATATTCAGCTGAAATTCAAATTGGTCTTTCAGATGGTATTATTCATCAGGATTATCAGAATAAGGATGAAGTATTTCATACCATAATACATGAAATAGGTCACGCAATTGGGCTTGGGCACAGTCCCAATCAGGGGGATATTATGTATGTTCCGCATCAATATGGTTCTACCTCATTATCAGTAAAAGATAAAAATACTTTAAAATGGCTATATTCATTTACATATGGTTCTACAACACAGGAAATACTTGCTAAATACAATATGTCATCGCCAAATACCCTTGATAATTTAGTTTTAAAACTCGAAACAGGACAGAATAGTAAAAGTGCCTTTCAGGAAACTATGGAACAAATTCCAGAATTACCAAAGAGAGATCTTCTGGAAGAACAGACAATACTTGCTGAATTAAATAAATTCAATCAGGCAGTACAGAATATAAATGTATCCAATGAAGTTCAGGATTATATAAAAAAAACCAACATTAAAAAGAATTTTGACAAGAAAAAACAATAACATTAGAATTTTAAATATATTTATGACTGAAAGAGAGAATACGATGCAGATATTAAGAAAAGGTTTTACTCTTGCAGAAGTCCTGATAACACTGCTAATAATCGGTGTAATTGCTTCTATAGTAATTCCCGGTTTAATACAGGATTCTCAAAATGCAGAATATAAAGCTGCATGGAAAAAAGCATATTCAGACATAGATCAGGCTGTTAGAAGAATTGTGTCTGATCAGGGCGGAAATCTTATTGGAATGTGTGCAGATACTGATTGTTTAAAAAATGAATTATCAGCGTATATCAGTAATGTAAAGCAATGTAATGCAGATGCAAATACAACTACTGTCAATGGATGCTGGCATATATACAATGGAGATGCTACTTTTAAAGCAAGTTATATGAATGGTTCAGCAGTTACAACATCTACATGGCGAACTTCTCCTGCTGGACTTATATTTAATAATGGAAATCTGCTATATATAGCATGGTATAGTAATACTTGTATAAGAGCATATGGATCAGTGAATGTTTGTGCACTTTTATTTGTTGATATAAATGGATTAAAAGCTCCTAATACATTTGGAAAAGATATATACGGAATTCATGTACTAAATAATGGAATAAAACCTTTTGGAACAGCCGGAGATAACATGCAAGGCAGATGTTCTACATCTACAGATGGCTTCGGATGTGCAGCTGATTATCTTAAGTAGTATTAATGGTAAATATATACAATCATTCTATTAATTAATTTACTCTATTTCACACCATCCAAAGACTGATCTGAAATGTCCTGGTTCAGTTGAGGTGAGTACACTTTTTCTAACCAAATAATTCGCTCTGGAAGATATTTCTTTCAGTTCGACGCTTTCAAATCCTTTACCAGTTTTGGGCTGTTTTATACCGTTCTCTATTAAATAATTTTTTATTTCCTGAGTACTTGCAAGACCTGAATTAAAAACAACAGCTTTGTAAATTTCATAATTCATATTGTTTTTTGTACGCAGATGATTTTTGACTTGAGAAAATGCCTGATCAGGCATGAATACTTTACGCATATTTAAATTTGTTGTGTTATTAACATGTGCGTTAGAAATCTGAATATTTTCTATTTTATTAACATCAGTATTATCTTTATTCTTATCGTGTGCAATATTTACGTTATTATATTTCATGACACCTTTTAAACTTATTATTAGAGAATTTAATTTAAACTGTTGATCTTTTAATTCACGTAATTTTTTTTGACACTGTTCTAAATATTCTATTTCGGGTTTAATTTTTGCAAGTTCTATTTCAGCTTCTTCAACAACTTTTGAGATTCTATCGTTGCTGGCTACAGATAAATTCATATCATTCGTCATTGTTAAATTCTCCATTAAAATAATTGTATTTATAAATCGTATCATAAAACGTGATAAAAATATATAGGTTTTTAAAATTACGTATTTGAAAAACAAAATGTTTATGCAGCATAAACATATAAATAGAGAATGTTGTATTTATACGTAAATAAACTATAGCTATAATAAATCTATTACGTCTAAATTAATAATTTTTATAATGTGACGTAAGTATATTCTTAATTAATTTACTGGTTTAGAAAGTATATTTATCTCTTTGGTATAATGTTTATTATTAAATTAAGGCCCACTATGGTTGACTTTTACCCGGTTATAACAGAAGACGGAACACTTAGTCTATTTAATACTAAGATAAATGACATATATCACAGCAAAATTGGAGCTTATACAGAGGCTCTTAATAAATTCGTGCTGCCGTCCGAAATTGTTGAATATGCCCAAAGCCACGATAATATTCGTATTTTAGATATATGTTTTGGGCTTGGATACAATACAAGAGTGGCCATAAATGAAATATGGAAAGTTAACCCGAAATGCAGGATTCACGTAACAGGAATTGAAATAGACCCGAATGTTCTTGCCTGTTCATATTATGTTAACTTTGATGGAGAGGATCCCCAATGCAGAAACGTTTTAAAAAGACTATTATTATCAAACCCTCTGACTAGAGGTATCTTACTTAATCTTCATAAAGACGTTAATTTTAATTTTACAAGTACCCAAAATATAAGCCCCTTCAAGAAGCTATCTCGAAAAAGGCAGGTAAAATATTACATAACAACTCCAGAAACAAGCTTCTTACATAATATATATTATGGGTCTGTTTCGCACAGAAATAAGAATGAGCGAATAATCAAGTATTGTAATGATCTCCTAGATATTGACTTATGTATATGCGATGTACGAACAATAATATGTGAACTAAAAGGTCCTTATAACTACATATTCCATGACCCATTCACTCCTTCGATACTGCCATCTCTATGGACTGCAGATCTATTTGGAGAAATACACAGAATGTTAGATGATAACGGTAACTTAACTACATATACATCATCGTCTGCTGTTAGATCTGGTATGATTGAAGCAGGATTTTCTATAGGTACAACAAATCCTGTCGGAAGAAAAAGCTCTGGTACTATAGCATATAAAGATGCAAAGTTTATTGTAACTCCATTAGATAAAAACGAGTGTGGTTTACTGGATACAAACGCAGGTATACCGTATTACGATGAAGAACTTAAACTTACTGATGATAAAATACTTGATAATAGGGAGAATATGATTAAGCAATCTGAAAGAATTTCTACCAGTCAGTATATTAAGTCTACTAGATAACTATTGATCAATAGTCTAATGCTCTTTACAAATATTAATTATTGTAAATGCAAATATTTAGCGAGAATATGCTTTTTTTTAAAAAAATTATATTTTTGATGTCAAAAAATGTAATTTACGATTTTTATATATTGATATAAAAAGTTTTTAAATAGGGTTAGAGGAATATTTACATGCTGAAAATTAATCTTGGATCGCAAATACCTGTTTTTTTTACCGGCAATAAAAGAGCTGAATCACTACCCAAAAATAATTTAACATATAGCCCGCCTGTTGATACCTATGAAAGAGCGTATATGCAGGAAGTTATAATGCCAAGGATTAAAAAATTAAAAGATCCAATTGTATCACCTGAACTATTAAACAAATATATTAAAGCTGAAGATATAAATATCTCTGAAGAAAGACTTAATGAGCTTATAGATGACAAAACAGGGGAGTTGTTTATCGCTGCATTTAATCCAGGTGCAATAGAAGACGGAAAAGGAGGAGCTCATCTTCTTGTTAGAGCAGTAACAGGCAAGAACTATCCAGAACTTCCCTTTGAATCAAGACTAGTTTATATGCATTATAAAAATGGAAAAGTAGATCCTTCAAGCATTAAAGTAGTGGTGGAACCTGATGAAGATTTTCCCTGCGGGTTTGAAGACCCAAGAATAACAAAATTTGATGATAAATTCTATATGGTTTGTACCGGATATGATGGAAAATATCCAAAGATGTGTTTATGGAGTGCTGATAAACTCGAAGATAAGGACTCTTATAAATTCGAGGGAGTAATAGGTAGTAAATATTTAATTTCTGCTGAACAATTGGGTAGAAATGAAGATAAAATGTACGATGATAAGGATGCCTTTTTCCATCCCAAAAAAATAAATGGTGAATATATTCTTTATCACCGTATAGGAGAGGATATTCAGGCTGTCAAGGTAAAGAGCATTGAGCAGCTTAAGGATCAAAACTTCTGGGATGAACAAATATCTGATCTCAGTAGTAATACTGTAATGACTGCAAAACCTGGAACATGGGAAAATAAACTTGGTGGCGGACCTCCTCCATTCAGGACAAAAGACGGATGGCTGATGATATATCATTCGTCTGATAAATCCGGTAATGGCAGAACCTATAGAGGAGGAATTGCTCTACTGGACTTAAAAGATCCTACAAAAGTTATATCAAGATCTCCATTTCCTGTAATGGAACCTGATACAGAATTTGAACGTAAAGGAACTGTTGATGCCGTTGTATTCCCACAGGGCATCGTCAAAAAGAATAAAGATACAATTCAGATTTTTTATGGAGCTGCTGATAAATATATCGGAGTGGCAGAAGCAAAGACGCAGGATTTACTCAAATTTGTTAAAAAATTCGACGAAAACGGGAATTTTAAATAGATAAAAAAAGAGACAGGTTGTACAACCTGTCTCTTTTTTATTGTTTGTTAATTATACGTAAAGCTCACAGGCTGATGTTGCTTTCTTCATACCTGCAAAAGCTCTTAAACCAGGGTACTTAGCAACTGAACCCAGTTCCTGTTCAATTCTGATAAGTTGATTGTATTTTGCAACTCTGTCACTTCTTGATGCGGAACCTGTTTTAATTTGTCCGCAGTTAGTTGCAACAGCTAAATCAGCGATAAATGTGTCTTCTGTTTCGCCTGATCTATGGCTTGAAACTGCAGTATAACCTGCTTGTTGAGCTAAATTGATAGCTGCGAGAGTTTCAGTTAATGTTCCGATTTGATTTACCTTGATCAGAATACTATTAGCTGTACCTGTAACTATACCTTCAGCAAGTTTCTTTGTATTTGTAACGAATAAATCATCGCCTACAAGCTGAATTCTGTTTCCTAACTTATCTGTAAGGAGTTTCCAACCAGCCCAGTCATCTTCAGACATACCATCTTCAATTGATATAATTGGATATCTATCTGCAAGGTCAACAAGGAAATCAACCATTTGTTCACTTGTGAAAGTTTTACCTTCTCCTTCAAGAACGTATTTACCGTCTTTATATAATTCTGAACTTGCAACGTCAAGACAAAGTTTAATATTTTCTGTTGTATAACCTGCTTTTTCAATTGCAGTAAGAATAACTTCAATAGCTTCTTCATTTGATGTAAGGTTAGGAGCAAATCCGCCTTCATCACCAACTGATGTTGCAAGACCTTTTTCTTTTAATACTGATTTAAGTGCATGGAATACTTCTGCTCCCCATCTAATAGCCTCCTGAAAATTGCATGCGCCGACAGGAGCAATCATGAACTCCTGAATGTCTACGTTATTATCAGCATGAGCTCCACCATTAATGATATTCATCATTGGAACAGGCAGAGTTATAGCATTAACACCGCCCAGATATCTATAGAGTGGGAGTTCTAATGCTATTGCTGATGCTCTTGCACATGCAAGGCTAACGCCTAAAATTGCATTTGCACCTAATTTACTTTTATTTTCGGTACCGTCAAGTGCAATCATTGCTCTGTCAACTTCGTGCTGATTGCTTGCATCATGGTCGATAAGTTCAGGAGCAATAATATTATTTACATTATCAACTGCCTGTAGTACGCCTTTACCACAGTAATAAGATTTGTCTTCATCTCTTAATTCGAGAGCTTCATAAATACCGGTACTAGCGCCTGATGGAACAGCTGCTCTGCCCATAGCTCCGCTTGATAGGATAACGTCAACTTCAACAGTCGGATTACCTCTTGAGTCTAAAATTTGTCTTGCTTTAATGTTTTCAATAAATGTTGGCATATTTCCTCCATTTCTATTCTTTTTTAGTCTTTACTATGCTGAATTTCTTCAATAACTTTGTACAAATCTTTTGATTCCTGTATAGATACATTTGATAAGGGTACTCTTAAAACTTCTACAACCAGAGTTTTATTATAGTACTCTATAGCAATCTTATCTCCTTCTTTGACTTCTTTTGACGGTTTTGCAAGCTTATCATTTATAAAAATTCTGCCCTGATCGGAAACCTCGTTTGCAACCGTTCTTCTTTTAATAAGTCTTGATACTTTCAGGAATTTATCCAACCGCATCAGTTTATCCTAACAGGAAATCTTTAACTTTCATAAGATACTATAAAAGAAAATTAATTTAAAGTCTTATTGCGTTAAAGTAAACATATTTCAAATTCTTTAAATAAATGATATAAAATACGCAATTTTTTGTTTTGATGCAATTTTAATAATTACGAGAAATTAAACAGCGAGATAAAAATGATTTATTTAAACCTCATAAAAACTTGTTCGAGTTTTATTCAGAATAATAAAAATGAAAATATGCCGGTTTTAAAACAATTAGATAGAGATACGGTATCTTTTTCAGGTTCATTTTATGAACCCGGTTGTATGGATCAGGATTTCGCACTACTTCTAAATGATGCAAAATCTTATAATATTGTTGCTCAGAAGTTATTGCAATATGCCTCAGATGATGGCATTACTGCATCAAAAGAACATTATGATGCACTTATTAAAGTATTAAAAGATCCTGATATTGATGATGACAGTAAAATATTCCTCAATCAGCTCAAGAAAGACTGGAGACTCAAATTAGGGATATTTACAGCTGATTTGAGATTGGCTAAATAATACTGATATAGATATTTTTCAATTTTGTTTTATTAAAAATTCTTATAAAAGTAATAAAAAATTTTGAATTAAGGTTTTTTCAGGTGTATTGTTAGTAATATAGATTAAATCATTTCTAAATAAGGATTATAAAATGACTATTACAATAGCTGATAAAACTTTTAATTCACGTCTTATTGCGGGCACAGGAAAATTTATAGATTTTGAAACAATGCAAAAAGCTCATATAGCAAGCGGTGCAGAAATGGTTACTGTTGCAATCAGGCGTGTTGATACCGGAGCTCCGGGACATGTAGGGCTTATGGATTATATTGATACAGATAAATTTTGGCTTTTACCAAATACTGCCGGATGCCAAACAGCAGAAGAAGCCATAAGGGTTGCAAGACTGAGCAGGGCAATGGGCATTAATAACTGGATAAAACTGGAAGTTATTCCTGACCCTAAATATTTGCTTCCTGATCCAATCGGAACACTGGAAGCTGCAAAAATATTAGTTAAAGAAGGATTTGTAGTACTGCCTTACATTAATGCTGATCCTGTTCTTGCAAAAAGACTTGAGGAGATTGGCTGTGCAACTGTAATGCCGCTGGCTTCACCTATCGGAACAGGACAGGGAGTAAAAACTCTCGAAAATATTAAAATTATAATCGAGCAGGCAAATGTTCCTGTTGTTGTTGATGCCGGACTTGGCGTGCCATCAGAAGCCGCCCTTGTTATGGAACAGGGTGCTGATATGGTAATGGTAAACACAGCAATCGCTCTTGCAGAGGATCCGGCTAAAATGGCTGAAGCTTTTAAACTTGGAGTAGAAGCCGGAAGAATGGCCTATGAAGCAGGGAGGATACCAGTTAAAGCTTACGCAAGCGCATCTTCACCACTTACAGGAATTGTTGGCAAGAATTAATATAATAAATTCACATACCTTAATAATAAATTTATATTAGCAATTTTATATATTTATATGTTTTATAAATATATAAAATTAATGAAGGTGAAAAATATGATTACTAAAATGTCGGGTCAAAGTTTTACAGGATTATATATTCTTCCTAATAACCGACAATCTCAAGAAGTAATGAATCATGTTAAAGATGTTTATAAAAGCTATCCTGGAACTCGGGAAATAACCTGCAGGGAAAGTTTAAATGCAATAATAGTAAAGTTTCTTGATATAACTCAATTACAAAAATATTATACCGATAATTTTGCTGCTTTTGTTAATTTTCATAAAGAAAGACAAGCAGAAAAATTGCTTGTAAAAAAAATTAAAGAAGATAATATACCTTTTTATTATGCGAATGATCCGCATTCTTTAGATTTAACACGTAATCCGAAAGAAATTGCAAACATAGTTCAATCTCTTAATGGATCAACACCTGTCGTTACGGTAGATACTTCAAAATATACCGATATAAACAATATTTTCCATTAACCGCAGACAATATTTTATTAACTTTATGTAGGCTGAGAAAGAAGTATGGGCAGTCTTGTACAATCTTTTAAATTAAGACTTTTCCCTGTTTAGATTATAAATCAGTCTGAGACCTTCGAGAGTTAAATGTTCATCTAAATGGTCAAACGGTCTTTTTAGGCATTCTGTAATAATTGTTGAATAACCTCCTGTTGCAATTGTTGTGACAGGAGATTTTAATTCTTTTTCTATTTCAATAATTAAACCGTCAATCATTGCTGCATGCCCTCTAATAATACCGCTTAACATACAATCTATAGTATTTTTTCCGATTACTGACTTTGATGCTTCTATTTTAAGTTTTGGCAGCAATGAAGTAGATTTACTTAAAGACTCGGCTGCAATTTTAATGCCGGGAGTAATCACACCTCCTAAAAATCTTGCATCATTAGAAACAATATCAAATGTTGTCGCTGTTCCAAAATCAACAACCACAGCCGGAGTTTTATACATTTTAAATGCAGCACAGGCATTGGCTATTCTATCGCAACCGATTTCTTTCGGCTTTTCCAGATCAATTATAATTCCTGATTTTACCTTGGAAGAAAGCACCAGAACAGGTATTTCAAGATATTTTTCTATTGCATTCTTGATTTTTTCTGTCAAAGGTAGAACAACGCTTGAAATAACTGCACCTTCCAGTTTTTCATCAAGATTTCTATGTTTAATAAGATTATTGATAACAATTCCATACTCATCTTCTGTTTTAAAATTGTCACTGCCAAGTCTCCAGCTATATGCCAGAATTTCACCCTTAAAAACACCGACAGTAATATTTGTATTTCCAATATCCGCAACTAAAAGCATAATTTTATCCTTTATTTAGACATTGGTGCAGTAAACTGCACCCCACGGCTGTGCTATTACATATAATAATCAAATTCTTTAATATTTTCTATAGAAATTTTAATAATTACACATAAAATCGGCGATTTTGATACAATAATTAAAATATATATTAAGGAAAAAACGGCATGGAATCTAAAACATTAATTTTAATTGACGGGCATGCACTGGCGTACAGGCAATATTTTGCTCTTGAAAGAACCCATATGAAAACTTCCGATGATAAGCCCACATGGGCTGTATATGGTTTTTTTAAAGCTCTTTTTGACCTTTTAAGAAGAGTAAAACCTGATGCAATTGCAGTATCTTTTGACTGCGGCAGAGACACATTCAGGGCAAAAGCATACCCGGAATATAAAGCCCATAGACAAACCATGCCGGATTCTCTCAGAGATCAGATGAAACTTTTAGTTGAAGGTATAAAGGATCTCGATATTCCTATTTATCAGATGCCGGGCTTTGAAGCAGATGATGTAATTGGAACAATTGCCGAAAGAGCAAGAGAACTTGGACATAAAGTTTTGATACTGACAGGCGATCAGGATTCTTTTCAGCTTCTGGATAAGCAGAATCACATTTCAGTAATTATGCCTCAGAAAGGGGAACTTCTGGAATATGACAGAAACAGGGTTCACGACAAGCTTGGTGTCTGGCCGGAACAGATTGCGGATTATAAAGGCCTGAGCGGGGATACTTCAGATAATATTCCGGGTGTCAAAGGAGTCGGGGAGAAGACAGCAGTCAAGTTACTTGAACAATATGGTTCTGTTGAAAATGTCCTTGATCATCTTGATGAAATATCCTCAAAAAGCCTGAAAGAAAAGCTTGAATCTGATAGAGAAATGGCAATCAAAAGTAAATTTCTGGCGACAATTGACAGAAATGTTCCGATAGAATTTGATTTTGAACATACTCATCTGACAATGCCCGATCTTGAAAAATTAACAAACTTCTTGAAAGATATGGAATTTTTTAGCTTTTTAAAGCAGCTTCCTGAACTTTTAAAGCCCTTTAATAATGGTATACTACCTGAAATTCCAAAAGAATATCTTTCCCCCAAAAAAATAGTTGTAGAAGCTCAGCCTCTGCAAAAATCCATGCAACTTGGGCTTTTTACTGCCGCTCCTGTAAAAGAACCTGTACCTATGCAAATAACTGAAAAAAATAAAGTTAATATTATAGATACAGAAGATGCGTTTAACACGCTTGTTAAAAACCTTACTGATATTAAAACTTTTTCTCTTGATACTGAAACAACCAGTCTTGATGTATACAATGCTGAAATAGTAGGAATTTCTTTTGCATGGAATCCACAGATAACCACAAAAACCGGCAGAATTGCAATTGATGAATCTAAACAGAATATAACTCTTACAGCATATATTCCTGTTGGGCATACACAGGGCAAGCAGTTAAATATCAGTTATGTTCTGGAAAAATTAAAACCTCTCTTTGAAGATAAAGAATTAAACAAGGTTCTTCAGAATGCAAAGTATGAAATAAACCTGCTAAAAAATTATAATATTGAGTTAAAAGGCATTCTATTAGATACAATGATTGCAAGCTATATAAAGAATCCAACATTCAAGCATAATTTAAAACATCAGGCTCTTTCATACCTTAAGTTTGAAATGAAATCTATAGAAGAACTTATAGGCAAAGGTAAAGATGCAACCACTATGGATAAGATTTCCATAGAAGAAGTTGCAGATTATGCTTCTGACGATGCAAAAGCAACTATTGAGCTTGCAAGATATTATTCAAAAAATATCGATAAAGAGCAGAGTAATGTTCTTTATGACATAGAGGTTCCTCTTGTTCCTGTTCTCTCAGACATGGAAAGAACTGGAATAAGCATTGATACGGAGTATTTAAATAATCTTTCTGCAGAAATTCAGAATAATCTTAATAACATTGAATCTCAAATTTATGAATATGCAGGAGAAAAACTCAATATTAATTCGCCTAAGCAGGTGGCATATATTCTTTTTGAAAAACTTGAACTTTCTAAAAAGGCTAAAACTAAAACTGGTTTAAGTACAAGTGCAAAAGTACTTGAGTCTCTTGTTGATGAACATCCGATAATTTCTCTATTACTTGAACAAAGACAATTAACAAAATTAAAATCTACTTATATTGATACACTTCCGGTTCTGGTAAATCCAAAGGATAAAAGAGTTCATGCAAGTTTTAATCAGACTATAACTACAACAGGGAGACTTTCCTGCAGTAATCCGAATTTGCAGAATATTCCAATCAGAACGGAGCTGGGAAATAGAATCAGAGCAGCTTTTGTCCCCAAAGATAAAGAAAATTATATTATTTTATCAGCGGATTACTCTCAAATTGAGCTGAGACTTTTAGCTCACTACAGCGAAGATCCTGCTTTGATTGAAGCTTTTTGCACTAACAGAGATATACATGCTGATACTGCAAGCAGAGTTTTTGATGTTCCGCTAGATGATGTTACAAAAGAAATGAGACGTAAAGCAAAAGCTGTTAATTTTGGAATAATATACGGACAGTCAAGTTATGGACTTGCCAGTGCGCTTGGTATTTCGCCCGGCGAAGCAAAAATGATTATTAATAAATACTTTGAAATGTATCCATATATAAAGAAATATATGGATAAAACAATTGCGCAGGTGTATGAAAAAGGCTATGTAAGTACGCTGTTCGGCAGAAAAAGATACCTGGAAGATGAACTTTCCAGCAGGAACAAAAATATACGAGAATTTGCGGAGCGTGCTGCAATTAATGCACCTTTACAGGGTACGGCTGCAGATTTAATTAAGCTTGCAATGATTGAGCTTCATCAGGAGTTTAAAAATTCTAAATTTGAATCTAAATTGATTCTTCAGGTGCATGATGAATTAGTACTGGAAGTACCTAAAAACGAACTTGTAATCGTAGGTGATATTGTAAAAAGCTGTATGGAACTTAGCCAGCCATTAAAAGTTCCTCTTGTAATAGATATGGCATGCGGTCCTACCTGGATGGAAGCATAAAAATATCTTAAAAGTTATTAATCTGGATAAATGGAAAAGAAAATGATAATTAATAAGAGAATTCATATTACTTTAGCTTTAGCCGTTACTATAAATTTGTTATATTCTGCTTCATATGCGCAGAGTTCAAATTCTGCAGATAAATCAAAAGACTTTTATTTACCAAAGTCTTCTTTTTCTGCTTCTGCAAACTCAACCAAAAAATCTGTATCTGTGTCCCAAAAAGCAGGTACTGTAAAGCCTGATTCAAAAACAATATCTAAGCCTGTAATTAAAGAAAAGATTAAGTCAGCACCTGTAATAAAACCTAAAGTGGCCCCGGTACTAAAACCCAAAACCATGCCGGAAATTAAACCTAAAGTAAAGACTAATGTAGCGCCTATAAGTAAACCAAAAACTACACTGGAGATTAATGCCAAGCCGGAAATTAAGTCTAATAATAAAGTTATTAAGCCTGTAACAAGCTCTAAGACAAGTGCGGGATTAACTAATATCAAGACGTTGAAACAAGTTCAGCAGGACAGTTTATCTAAATTAATTGATTTATCAGATTTAATTGAACAGAAGAACAAACCTGATGTAAAATCTACAGTTAAACAGCAGTCAATAGTTAATAAAAAACCTCTTGAACCTGTTATTTCGCTATCAGATTTTATAGGCAGCTTTAATGCTTCTTATTCAAATACTTTTACTTCAACTCTTTATGCTCTTTCTTCATCAAATGCTGAAATATTATCATTCAATAGTCTTGAAGGAAAGATCTATGCCAGATTATATAACAGGAAAGATTTATACATATTGGTGCATACGGTTAATGACAGAAATACTTCTGTCAGAATAACGCCGACAGACGGGGTATATAATATTCCAAACAGTTTGGTAAAGGAAGTTTTCACTGATATTAAAAGAGAACTCATCGTTAACAGGTAAACACATTAATACAGACTTTTTTAATATATGTTAAAAATCAATATTAAAATTTACCTTTTAAAAAATTTAAAGTAAAATATTACTAGACCACATGGGAATAGGAGAGAACAAAATTGGAATTTTTTCGTAAAAATAATAAATTAATTATAATAATACTAACCGTAACTTTTGTATTCTGGACTGTTAGTGCTATGTTAATACCTCTTTTTATTAAATAGGCACTTTTTTTGGTTTCATTATAGGCAGGAATTTTAGCTGGAATATATTTGTGAGGAATAATGCATTTTATATATAAGCCTGAAAAGGTTGTATCGTTATTACTAACCATATTATTTTGTATTTCATTATCTTTGATAGTTTCAAACGAGTCATTTGCCAGTACAAATAATGACAATTTTTTTAAACATTTAAAAACAAGAGTTGCAAGCATGCGTAAAGTGCTTGAAACAAAGAGAATGGAAACAAAAGCTAAAATTAATGAACTTAAAAAGAAAGAACATGTTGAAGTTGTTAAACTTTATAAAAGTCAGGCTAATTTGGAAAATACTAAAAATGACATCAAACACTGCGAAACAAAATTAGATGCTGCAAAAACTCATTTATCCACTCTGCAATCCAATATATCATCATTAAGTTATGAACGGCAAAAGACAGCAAACCAGGCAGGGGAAAGAATAAAGCAAATTTATAAAGGTGAAAGAGTCAGTATATTACATTTGATATTTGCCGCGCAGGATATAAGCACATTTCTAGACCGGGTTTATTATCAGAAAAGATTATCTGTATATGATAAAAATTTGCTTAATGACCTTAGAATTAAGACTCGAAGATTAGTTTCTGCAAAACATTCTATAGAATATGAAAAAAATAATATTTTAAGTACTCTTAGCGTAATGAACAGCAAAAAAAGACAAATTTCTGCTGCAATCAATACTAGCCAATACCTTATTAACAAATTAAGAACAGACAGGGCTACATATGAATCTGCTGAAAGAGAACTGGCTAGACAATCAGCAACCCTAGAAGCAAGGATAAGAGCATCGCTAAAGAAATCAGAAGTTACAACAAAGATTACAACTGGATTTGCCAGACCATTAATGGGTATTATTACATCTCCTTTCGGCTGGAGGAGACACCCAATATTTGGAAGCAGAAGTTTTCATACAGGGGTTGATATTGCTGCACGCTATGGCACTCCAATCAGAGCTTCTAATTCAGGAAAAGTTATTTACGCAGGATGGTATGGAGGTTATGGTAAAGTTGTAATTGTAAGTCATGGTAATTATAGAGGCAAAGGAACTTCAACACTGTATGCTCATATGTCAAGAACAGCAGCCGGGCAAGGATCTTCTGTACAGAAAGGCAGTATTATAGGTTATGAAGGTACAACCGGATATAGTACCGGTCCACATTTACATTTTGAAGTCAGGCTTGACGGTCATCCAACAAATCCGCTAAATTATATTTAAATATGTCATATAATTAATACGTTTAATCGTAAATAATGATTAAATTTGAATAGTTACAACTAGCAATTTTCTTTAAAACAGTATTTAATAATCTTTAAGGTAAAAGGAAAAATCTATTTTGAGAAAAAATGAAATAATTAATAAAAAATACCTTATTATCTTTGTAAGTCTTATTTGGTTAGGTACATGTCAATTTTCTTTTTCACAGAATACAATTGTATCTGATAAGAGACCTGATCAGCCTGCAGCTTCACACGTATCTGTTCCTCTTCAGGGAAGAGCAATAATTGTTGATGTAAGCAGTGATAAGCTTGATTATTCTTACGAAAAAGATCAGTTTGTCGCTACAGGTTCCGCTGAAGTAGTTATTAAACAGCAAAATTCTAGGCTAGAGGCTGATAAGATAACTTATGACCAGAAAAACCAGATAGTCATTGCCGAAAATAATGTTAAAATCAATAAAAATGGCAATATTATATTTGGAACATACGCCAAAATATTTCTTGATAGAGAATCAGCTTTAATCAATGATCCAGTTACTTTTATAGCAGGTGTCAAAATCAGATCAAAAACTGCAACATCAATACCTGGTCAAATAGATGCATTTAATGGAACTGCCATTATTGATCCTATAATGTTAAGCGGATCTCCATATAAAATTACCTCAAATGAATTTAAAGATTGGCTTACAAAACCAAATTTATCTTCAAGTAAAAAATTACCGTTAACAAATACAAAAATATTATCGAAAGAAATTGATATAGATTGTTTATCAGATCGAAATATTATTACTTTAAAAAATTCAACGATATTTACAGGAAAATATAAAATAGCAACTGTGCCAAAGATGGTATTCACAACGGATAAAGATATAAAAAATATAGAAACGATGCTTCCTGAAATAGGTCAGAATCCAGCAATGGGTTTATATTATGGACCAAGTCATGTTTTCTTCCTGCCACAGGGAGCGACATTTAAGGTTTCACCTATTGCGTCATTGTCAACAAGAGGGGATGCAGATTTCTTTGGCGGTGGTGTAATGACAAGATATATGTCTGAAAAGAACAGGACAGAAGTCGGTTTTACAACAAACCTTAATAAAACAATGGTGAAGGGTGAGCATAAATTATCTCCTGCTACAAAAATTATTTATGGATCAAATTCATACAATGAAAATGGATTTTACGGTAACTGCATTTCAGAATATATTGCTGAAATTGTGGATTATAGAAAACTTGGTTCTATGATGAATTTTGATTTTAATCTAAGGTCAAGCGCCGGCTATTCACAGGATTACTATAAAAGTATGGGTACAACGAAATTTCAGCTTCAAGGTGAATTATTAAATCCGGTACCGATCTATTCCTATAAAAATGATTTATTCCAGTTAAGAACATTATCCCAAGCCAATATTGCTGTATATGGTACAGGAAATACAATTGGTATTATAAGAATAGGGCCATGGATGAATAGTAAAATAGGTAATTTAACTTTATATGGTGCATATCTTCAGTCAGCAATATATGGAGATACGCCATTCCTCTATGATCAGTTTCTTCCCGGTAAAAGTAATGTTGTAGAAGGAATTGATTATAAGGTAAATAAAAATTTGAATATAGGGCATTATGGAAGTTATAACCTTAGAAAAGATAACTGGAACAATAAAATGTTTGCTGAAAATATTGTTTATGTAAGAATAGGGCCGGAAGATATCAAATTTAGAATAGGATATGACTTGGCAAGAAATTTTTCTAGAATTGATACAGAATTTTTTCTGGGTAAAGATACTAAATCAGTTATCAATTTTGACAAGTTAAAAGTAAAACAAAGAAATAAAGATTAACAATAATATGAGGTATTAATATATGAGTTTAAGAGACTGGTTTGCAAAAAGAAAAAACAAAAATCTTAATGCAGCATTAGTAGAATCAAAAATCTCAGGAGAAGATCTTTCTAAGCTGTGGATTAAATGTTTTAACTGCAATGCAAACCTTCCTAAAAAAGATTTGGAAAAGAATCTTTTAGTCTGCACCAAGTGTGATTATCATTTCAGAATAGATGCATACACACGTATTGAACAATTTTTGGATGATGATAAGTTTGAAGAAATTAATGATAAACTTTTGCCTTCTGATCCTTTAGAGTTTGTTGATACAATGAGCTATAAAGATAGACAAAAAGGAGCAATTGAAAAATCTGACATCAATGAAGCTGTGATTACTGGCATAGGTAGTTTAGGCGGATTTGAGGTTGCGCTTGCCGTTATGGATTTTGCATATATGGGCGGCAGTATGGGCAGTGTTGTTGGAGAAAAAGTCACAAGGCTTATTGAAGAAGGTATAAAAAGAAAAATTCCGATCATTGCTGTTACTTCATCCGGCGGAGCCAGAATGCAGGAAAGCTGTTTAAGCCTAATGCAAATGGCAAAAACAAGTTGTGCTGTTTCAAGAGCTAACGATGCTGGTATACTTTTTATTACAGTTTTGACAGAACCTACATTTGGCGGTGTAACAGCTAGTTTTGGCACATTAGGCGATATAATTATTGCAGAACAGGGAGCAAGAATTGGCTTTGCAGGCAGAAGAGTTATTGAGCAAACTATCAGACAAAAATTGCCTGCTGACTTCCAGACAGCAGAGTATTTACTTAAATATGGCCAAATTGATCTTGTTAGTCACAGAAAAGATTTAAAAAATACTCTGGAAAAACTAATAAGAATACATAAATTATCATCAATAAATATGAATACAGAAAAATCCGCAAAACCAGAAGAAAGTGTGAGGTAAGGTTAATGAGTACAAAGTTTGCACCTCTCGATTTTGAAGAATCAATTTATCAGATAGAAGATAAAATTCAGGAGCTTACAACTATTAGCTCCGAAACAGGTATAGATTTGAAAGATCAAATTGAAACCCTGACTAAACAGGCATTGGAATATAAAGAACAATTGTATTCCAATCTGACTACATCTCAAAAAATCCAGATTGCCAGACATTCTAGACGTCCAACTTTTCTTGATTTTGTATATATGATGACAGAAGACTGGATAGAATTTCATGGAGACAGAGAAGGAACTGATGATAGAGCTATTATAGGCGGAGTCGCAATGATTCAGGGTAAGCCTGTAATGCTTATCGGAACACAAAAGGGTAAAACTACAAAAGAAAATATCGAATATAATTTTGGTATGCCTCACCCCGAAGGCTACAGAAAAGCCTTAAGGCTTTATTATCATGCAGAGAGGTTCAATTTACCAATTGTAACTCTTATAGATACACCTGGAGCATATCCTGGAATTAAGGCAGAACAAACTGGTCAGGGTACCGCTATTGCTGTTAACCTCAAAGAGATGGCAAAACTTACAGTTCCTGTAATTGCAGTAATTACAGGTGAAGGCTGTTCCGGAGGTGCTCTGGGACTTGCAGTTGCTAATAAAGTGTTTATGTTTGAGCATTCGGTTTATACCGTTATATCTCCGGAAGGGTGTGCTTCAATTCTTTGGAGAAGTGCAGAGCAGACAAATGTAGCTGCCGAAGCACTTAAAATCACCGCAAAAGATTTAATGAAGCTAGAAGTAATTGATGGCATAATTAAAGAACCGCTTGGTGGTGCTCATTATGATCCAGAATTTACCGCAAAAGCACTTTCTGAAACTCTTATTCACAGTATTGAAGAATTATGCAAAATTCCGGGAGATAAATTAAAATCAGACAGATACGATAAATTCCGCAAAATGGGAGTGTTTGTACAAGGGTAAATAAATATGTTTAAAGAGGCTTTTATAGCCTCTTTAAAAGTAGTGTGCATTTATGCACCAATACAACTATTTTTATCAAAAAAAAAATTTTGTAGTAGTACGATATATTTATACATTAATATAAGTCAGGAATATAATTATGGCAGAATATACAGAGCTTCAGATCGAAATAAATCCCCTATGGGCAGAGTATGTCTCCGAAATACTAATAGAAATAATCGGCTGTCAGGGTGTAGTGACAGAAGAAACGCAATATAAAGATGAAATAATTATAAAATCAACACAAGGTACTGTTAAAGGTTATCTCTGGAATTACGAACAAAAGCCGGTTGATATACAGAATATTAATGAAATTCTGCAAAAAAGCAGGCAGGAATTAATTGATTCAAATATATGTGAAGATTCTCTCGGAAGCTGGAATGTTTCTTTCAAAAATGTTGAAGATGAAGAATGGGCACACAGCTGGAAAAAATACTGGCATCCAATGAAAATAGGCAATAAAATAGTCATTTGCCCGAGTTGGGAAAAATATGAAATAAAAGAGAATGAAATAAAAATTGAACTTGATCCGGGTTCTGCATTTGGAACAGGCACTCACCAAACAACCAGACTTTGTATTGTTGCTCTTGAAAAATATCTGAAAGAGAATGACACTGTTGCAGATGTTGGCACAGGTTCCGGAATTTTAGCAATATCTTCTGCAAAACTTGGTGCAAAGTCAGTTATTGGAGTTGATAATGATCCTTCTGTAATAGAAGTGGCTCAGGAAAACGCAGAAAAAAATAATTGCCTTAACCAGTGTACTTTTTATGAAGGCTCTGCAAAAGACATAAATGGTCAGTATGACACTGTAGTAGCTAATATCCTTGCTGAAATCATAGTATCAATTATGAATGATCTTATTTCTCTCGCAAAAGAGGGAGGAAAGATTATCCTAAGTGGCATAATTTCACAAAAAGCCGATATGGTTAAAGAAGCAGCTGAAAGTTCAGGATTAAAAATAGTAGAAACTCTGACCGAAGAAGAATGGGTTGCTATTATAGCTGAAAAATAATATTCCTGTTACTGTGATAGCCAGGATACATAATAACAACCTCCAGAAGGGCACCAGGTTGTACTTACACCTGGAAAGTCAGCATATACTCCTATTTTAGTAATTAATCCTGTTCCATTGCTGTCATTAGCCTTCATAAGAAATATAAATCTGTCTCTGCCATATTTATTAGGCTGTTTAAATCCGTTGGTATCTACCATTATATAATTCCAGCTGCCACTTGACCAGCACCAGGACATACCGGACGAGTCTATAAAAGAATCTCCACCACTGGGCCAACTGCCGGCAAACAATTCTCCGGAAGGCCAACACTGAGACAAACTAGAAGTATTACAGCTTTTAACAACTGTAAATTTTGACTTAAATGCATCAAAGTTACTTACACTGGCTGCGTCTCCTGTAGAAGTAACGTTTGTTGATTCATAATTTGTAACAACAAGCTTCCATGCATTTGAAGCAGATGAAAATGCTTTTTTATATGCGGCTTTATATTCTGCATTCTGGGTATCAGCAACAATTCCGGGAATAACAATTGAAGCAACTACTCCGATTATTAATAATGTTATTAATACTTCAGCCAGTGTAAAACCATTTTTTAATATATGCATAATATTACTCCCTTAACTCTATTTTATTTTATTTTATATTTCCAGTGAGTGCAAGAATTTTAAGAGAGATAATATATATGTGTATTTACTTAATTTAACTGTTAATTATTACCATAATGCTTTTGGCATAAATCTTTTTAATGGCCAAAGTGGAATGCCTTCAAAGTTATCTGAACCGAATTCGGGATAAACAGTTTCTGATACTGTTAATGCTATAATTGGCAAATTTAAAATTTCTGCTGCTTTTTGAGTTTTTTTGAATCCTGCTATAACGTCATCTTTTTCAGTTTGATCTGCAAAGTGCGTATTACTGATAATACCGCTGAATTTTTTCCAGTTATAGTTGCCTGATCCCTGACTCCATTTAACATATTCGACAATATCATCAACATTTGAAGTTTCAGGCTTTGATGCGTTAATTACAATATGGATATTAAGATCATCTTCTTTCTCAATACCTGTAATTATTTCAAGAATATCAAGACCGCTTGCTCCATATCCTACGTCAATAACAATGTCTCCCGGAAATAAAAGGCAGTTTTGCTGTTCACCGGTAATCACGTTTCCTGCTTCTCCAAGACCTATATATCCTGTCTGGGCAATAACTTTAATACCAAACGTTTCCAGGTTTTCCTTAATAGGTCTGAGTGTATATGCAGGTTCAACAGTATCAAGATCAACCAGAGTAATCTGTTTTCCTTCATTATGCAGCATAAGTGCTCTATTTATAGATATTTCAGATTTGCCGCTTGCATATGCACCTGTATAAACTTCTACTTTTCTTCCCATGTTTTCTTCCTTTTAATATTTTTTCTATTATTTAACTCGAATTGCTAAATAGCCGATATGTTTGTTATTCTTTGATCTTTTGGTGTGTCATCCTGAATTTATTTCAGGATCTGTTAATTTTATTAGATGCTGAAACAAGTTCAGCATGACACTTTTTTCCTTTTGAATAAAAAATTAATTAGCAATTCAAATTATTTAATAATAGTTATACTGCCAATTGAAAAATTCTCATTTCTCAGCTTTCATTAGCAACTATTATGGCTAATAGTACATTAGAAAAAATTAATAAACTAGATATAAATATTTTGAGATTTATCAATAGAAAAATCTCTAATAAAACATTAAATATATTACTTCCGCCGCTGACTAACAAGTACAAATTCCATTATTTGGCCGAAATATTAGGATTATATCTGTATTCACGCATAATGAAAAAGCCTGAGATATTTAAGAATATACTGCTGATTTTCTCTGAAGCCTTTGCTGCAACTGTATTAATTAAATTTATTATAAGACGCCAAAGACCATTTGTTAATCATAAAGATATAATTGACAGAGACAGCGGTTCTCCTAATGTGGGAGCAGAAGAATTTAAAATAGATAATGAAATAATCAAATTTAACAGAACTTCATGGTATGCATTCCCCTCAACTGAAGCTGCAACTTCTGTTATACTTTTTAAAACTCTACTTAAGGCGAATAATCCACTACACAATCTTTTTTTAACAAGTTATTTCAGTCTTATATTATTTTCCAGGATGTATAATGGGGTGCACCGACCTGCAGATATAATATCCGGCAGTATTCTAGGATGGTACTGGCCAAATAAAAAAATTAATTTAGAAAAGTAATTTATTTCTTACTGAATTCAAAGCCTTTAACAAAACCTATTGCTTCTTCTCTCGAATTAATATCACCGGAAATCTGAGCTTCATGAAGTGATTTTACAATTCGACCTACTTCAGGCCCTTTTGACAAACCAAGTATTTCCATTATTTCATGTCCGCTTATAAGCTTTGGGATTTCTACTTTTTCTATAGATTCTTTATACTTTTCAAGCAGCCAATATAATCCTTTTATATTTTCGCTAATTATATCCTCTGAAATTTCAGGACCTTTCGCACTGAGTCTGTCTGCCATTGCTAAAATTATCTCTTCCGGAGTCGGTTTTCCAATTTTTCTGAACATTCTTAAAACAGCCTTCTCTGACATTTCCTCTTTGTTCTTTAAAAGCTGAGATGGGTAAAGATGATATTTTATGAGTCCGGTTATATATTTTATAGAATTTTTGCTGAGTTTAATTCTTTTTAAAAGTCCAACTGCTAGTTCTGCTCCAACTTCTTCATGTTTAATAAATCTATGTCTTCCAAGTTCGTCTATCTGCCATGTTGAGGGTTTACCCAGATCATGCAATAGTCCTGCAAATTTTAAAAGCGACAAAATTTTAATATTTGGTACTATTTCAGAATTTAACCGTTCTTTAAACCATTCCGGCATATCAGGAATATTAACTTCAATTTGCCTGACAACTTCGATAGAATGATCGATTAACTTTAAATGATGATGAAGATTTGGAGGTATATTTTCCTGTACGGTCATTTCAGGCAGTATTTCATATAACAGTCCGGATTCTTTCATTAAATACAGATTATGTGCTGCATGCTGTCCCTCCAATAGTTTTATGAGTTCTGTATTAATTCGTTCAACTGAGACAAGGCTGATTTTAGATTTATGTGTTTTAGTATAATTAAGGGTTGATTTATCTATTTCGAACCCGAGCTGCGAAGCAAATCTGTAGGCTCTGAGAAGTCTCAAAGGATCATTTACAAGATTTTCTTCGGATATAGCTCTTACTATTTTATTTTTCAGGTCAGATATACCATTAAAAGGGTCAATTAATCCTGACTCAGAACCATCAATTCTGTAAGCAATAGAATTTATTGTATAATCTCTTCTTTTTAAGTCATCCTGGATATTTTGATTAACACATCCGGCAAAATCAAGGGTATTCTTTTTATCTGGCAATACTACTCTTGCAATATCAAAATTTTCATCAAGAAGAACAAAATAACCATTAAAATAATCAGCGGCTTTTTTTGCCAGATCAATGGCAGATTTTCCTATAACAGCATAATCTCTGTCATAACAGGGTCTGTTTATTAACAAATCTCTGATATAACCGCCTACAATGTATAGTTCTGAAGATTTTGAACATAAGCTTACAAGGATCTTATTTATTGCTTCATTCTGAATATTTTGAATATCATTATAATTCATATTCATATACCACATTTGATATTGAAGTTATTGCAGCAGTTTCAGCTCTAAGTATTAAATTTCCCAGCGATAAGCGGGCAATATTATTTTTCTTAAATAAAGAAAATTCATTGTCACTCCATCCACCTTCAGGACCTATGATAACAAGAATATCATTAGCATTTGGTTTATTTTGTTTCGACTTTAATAAAAACTCTTTTATTGTCAAATCAGCATCTCTTTCAACGCAAACAAACTTAATATCAAAATCCAGTTTTACCAGTTCTTCTAATGACAAAATAGAATCGATTTGAGGAATGCCGGGTCTCTGGCACTGTTTTGATGCTTCATAAGATATTCTTTGCCATCTTTGAATTTTTTGATTTTTATCTTTTTCATTATCGAATTTTACGACTGTATTTTTTGTAATTAACGGAATAATTGTATTTACGCCAAGTTCTGTAGCTTTTTGGATAACAATATCCTGTTTTACTGACTTTAATATGCTTTGAGCCAGAGTAATATTGGTTTTTAATAGTCTATTTGATTTAAATGAGCTTAAAATTATTGTTTCAATTGAATTATCTGCAACTTTTAAGATTACTGTTTCATAAATAATGCCATTATTATCTGTTAAAATCAGTTTATCGTTCTTTCCAAGTCTTAGAATCTTGTGGATATGGTTAATATCAGATATATTCGTAATAAAAACAGTTTTATCTTTAATATTTTCAGATTGTATAAAAAATTGAGGCATTGAAGTTTTTCTCCAGAAATACAAATTATCAGTGAAAACTGTAAAGTCAATAATAATGATATTATTCAGTTTATTACAAAAACACTTTCTCCTCCATATGGAGTAAAATTTCATCTACAACTAAAGTTTGGTTTTTATGTGCCGATAAGTTGATTATAGAGAAAAAATAAAATTCGGGAGAGTTAATCTAAATTAGTTAAATAACCAGGGAGGGTTTCATATGAGAAATTCAAAAAATTTAATTAAAATTTAAGTCACCGAAGTTTTAACAAAAAAATATTTACTTACATACAGAATCAATAAGGATAACTGTTTAATTTATATTGCAAAAAATAAGTGTGATTTTATTTACAACATAAATAATAGGAGAGTGAAACATGTCTTTAGTTATTAACAACAACATCGCATCGTTGATTGCACAGAAGAATTTAAGGTTTAATACCACAAATTTAACCAACTCAATTGAAAAATTATCTTCCGGTTACAGAATTAACAAAGCTTCGGATGATGCTGCAGGTCTATCAATTTCAGAAAGTTTAAGAAGCCAGATGAGGGGCAATAATCAGGCTACAGGAAACATTCAGGATGGCGTAAATCTTCTGCAAATCGCTGAAGGCGGACTTTCTGTAGTAACTGAAAACATCCAGAGAATGAGGGAACTATGTATTCAGGCAGCAAACGGAACTAACGGATCCACAGAAAGAAGCGCAATTATTCTGGAAATTAACGCTAGAATACTAGATATTGACAGAATTGCAAAATCAACAAAGTTTAATAACGTGTTTGTACTTGATGGCAGCATAACCAATAACGGAAAAATTCAGTGCGGAGCAAATTCTACAGTATCAACAAACACAATTGATTTAGCTCCAGCACTTGTAAAATGTACGACTTCATTCATCGGAATTACTCTGTCAGATACCGGCGCAACATGGACTGCTGATAATGTAAGAACTTACTTAAACAGGCTTGACACAGCATTAAATACAATAATGACAAACAGATCAAAAATCGGTGCTTATCAGAACAGACTTGAAAGTACATTAAAGAGTTTAACAATTATTAATGAAAACGTAACTGGTGCTGAATCCAGAATCAGGGATCTTGACCTCGCAAAAGAAACTGCGAATATGACTAAATATCAAATATTGCAGCAAGCATCAGCAAATGTACTTTCACAGGCTAATCAATTACCACAGTTAGCAATGTCATTATTACGATCATAAACATTATATTAACGATGTATAGAGTTAGTTTAATCACACTCTCCCCATTGGCCAGCAAATGCTGGCCATTTTTTTTGAGAAATTTTCATAACGAGTCTGGTTTAAGACTGAAAGTTTCAGGCTCTAACTTTTATACTTATCTCTGGAATTTTTTAAAATTCTTATTATTTCTGATTCTTCAAGATCAAACCATTCTTTATAGTAATTTGCTACAGCAAAAAAGTATGTTTCCTCAATTAGAGGACATACAAAATTATTAACCATTGATCGAATCTTGTTGTATGCTTCTTCTGATGCAACAGGTACTGCTGCTGTAATTGATGCAGGATTCATTCCTTTGACAGATTTAATTGCTGCTATTAATGAATATCCTGTTGCCACTCCATCATCTACGATAATGGCATCAGAAGTCTCTATGATATCTTTGCCGGCATTTCCATATATTTTTGATCTATGAATTATTTCACTGCACACTTTTTCCGAGATGTGTTTAATTTCTTCTTCATCTATACGTAAATATGAAACAGTCTTTTCATCTAAAACCTTAATTCCATCTTCAGTAATCGCACCAAATCCTGCCTCAGGATTTCCCGGGATTGGTAATTTCTTTACAATAACCGGATAAATAGGTAGATTAAGTTTGTCAGATATACTTTGAGCAACCTGAATACCGCCTCTTGGAATCGCAAGCAGACATGGCTTTTTAAGATTTAATGCCTCAATCTTATCAGCAAGTATATTGCCTGCTTCTTCTCTTGAATAATAAAATCTCATTTTATCCATAAGCCTCCCGATGTATTTTCAGTAAACATGAATTAAATATTGAATACACCGTACAATTTATTAATATATAAGAGTAAAATTATTAATTTAAGAGAAAATAATAAATTTTTATTGAAAATAAAAAACTTGTATTCTATAATTCTTAATCGTGAGGCAATGATTCCCTGTAATAAGGAAATATAAGTCTTGCAAAGATACAAAACCTCTGTTATGCTATTAGAACATAACACAGTAACAAGGGGTTGTAGCTCAGCTGGTTAGAGTGCCTGCCTGTCACGCAGGAGGTCGCGGGTTCGAGCCCCGTCAACCCCGAATTTTCAAAAATAATAACCTGTATCCTTAGGAGACAGGTTATTTTGTGTATTTAATTAAAATTTTAAATTTTAAAAGGTAAGCTGAAACCACACTACAAACTTTTATTTTATGTTTGCCATAATTATTTTTATTATTTATTATAATTATAAATATATTAGAGTAGGATCTTTATAGTTATGAAATTTAAAAATTTCCTTTTATATTTCTTTGCATTTTTTGCACTTTTTATTCAATTTCAAAATAAATGCTTTGCCCAAAAAGACTTGTATAAATTTTATGATAAAGATAAATATGAAATTAGTTTAGTACTTTTGGACGTTATTAAAAAGGAAAAACATAATATATATAAGTCTGATGTTGAAAACGGATTTTTTTATATTCAACCAAAATTAACTTTTAATGGCCAAACTAATAATGACTTTATAATATTCAACCTAAAACAGGTTGATAAAGACGTATATATGTTTGTAGAAAATAATTTTAATTCACTTCCTAAAAAAGATAAAATAATAAGTTACTGCAAAAAAAATGGTTTTGCCTCTATCAAGATTAAAAACAAAGAACTTATGGATAAATTTCAAATAAATTCACAAAATATAATTAATGGTCAATACTCATCAGATGAGATAGTTTATAAAATTGACAAAGAAAATACTGTTGATAAAGAAATAATTTCTTATATTAAAAACCAAGAAAGTGTTACTAATAATAAAGAGATTGATAAATCTGAAGAGAAAAATTCGACTCATAAAAGTTCTAATATACAATTAGAAAATAAAGAAGTTAATAATGTGCCAACTTCTAACAAGAAAAATCAAGAAAAAATTGTAAACAATAAGCAAATAATTGAAATAGAAGAAAAACATGTAATTAAGAATAGTATTATAAAAAAAATTATAGATTTCGGTTTTGATTGTGCCTTATTTGGTATTTTCTTATAGTACTGAGCCAGCAAGGTACACTAAACAAGATACTATTATATATTCTTATATAACGTTTTATGAGAAGTAGGTTGGTTTTTAAACCACCAATTTCAAGATAAAAGTTCTGATCTCGTCAATCCAACCCTGAATTTTTTTAAGAAATCACCTGAATCCTATGGAGAGTTGCGTAGTTGCGTAGGGTGGGTTTTAACCCACCAGAATCAAAGTAAAAGTTCGAGCTCCGTCAACCATGAAATTTTTTTTGCATAAATATAAAAGCAATTTTCCTCATTCAGTTGTTTTAAGTAATTAAATAAACTATTTAGGAGAATTACTTGATAAATGATGCAGATTAATCTAGCTAAAAAAATTTATAATCAGCCGAGTTTTTCGGGAATTTATGCAAATTATGGGGGAGATAATACATATACTTATTTAAATGCTTTTAGACAAAATCCACAAGAGCATCAGTTAAACTCTTATGCCACAAGGATTTTTAGAGAATTACCAACTACACTTGCTGTAGCAAAGTTAATACAAAATAAGCCAACCGATATACATATTTTAGGTTGTTCCGATGGTTCACAATCATATGCATATGCAATAGTAGTAAAAGAGGAATTAAAGGATAAAACCAACAGCGTGCGTGTAATAGGTGTTGATAAAGAACCATTTTTGGTTGAAATGGCAAAAACGGGTTATTTAGTTTGTACAGATCAGGAGAAGATATGGGCAAATGATCCTGTGCAATCAAAGAGTCCTTTAGCTGGCGAAGGGTGGGATAAATATTTGAAAATACAAAAAACTGCTCCTCCTAATTTTCAAGAACTAACAAAAAAATACCCGGTACTTAACCAGATTACACGGGACCCTGTTTCTTCCATTTCTATCGAAAATGGGATGCACTGGTATAAAGTCAATAAAACGGGCTTACCGGAACTATCATTTATACATGATGATATGAGAAATTATGTAAAACAAAGTTTTTCTAGTGCAAGACAACAGATATACGTTGTTGCGAATTCTCTTGGTTATCTTGCCCTCGAAAATCATGGACGTCCTTTGTTAAATGTTTTGCAGAATATACAAAATCAAAATTATAAGAATAAATCAACATATGTAATACTAGGAAATGTTGAGCATCAAGTTTTTAGGAAACTATCATATCTCTCATATTTCATCGCAGAAATGGGGTTTAAACCTGTTTCTATAAACGAACTTAAGCAAATGGGAGTAAAAGAATTAGATAAGGCAGCTAATAATATTTGGAAATTAAGTGCAAAAGCTCCTTATATGATGATCTTTTTATAATTCCAGTTTTACTTAGTTTACAGGTTTTAGTTTGTAGGTTAGGTTAAAACCTACCTGCTACAAACTACTATAAATTTTATAATATAATAATAATTATAAGTATTAAAAAGGAGAAAATATGTATCAGGTTTATATTAAATCAGGCCTTGATCGAACAAAAATAGGTGAATTTAGGGATTTTGACAAAGCTCAGGAAAAAATAGAAGTTGAACTCGCTAAAAATAGCGATCTTAAATATGTTTTAGAAGAAACAACCGGGAGTGTAGATATTTACGGCGAATTAACAGCAAGTGTTATAGAAGAAAATTAATTCTAATTTTTATGCATCGTTTTGCAAAAGATAAGTTCTAAATCTGTCAATCTAACCCCGAATTTTAATTTTACAAATCAAATCTTACCTGTTTCCGCAATGGTTACAGGTTTTTTAATTTTTATAGTTTTCAGTTTTAATATGTTTAAACTTTGTTACGGGAATATGGCATGCCTTCATACTATTTTTTCGAAAAATTTATATTTGAACCTGATGGAGAATTATCCGGAATATTAAAGCCTGAATATCGTCATTCCAGAAGAATTGCAGAATAAGTGGTGCAAATATTTAAAATTAATTAATGATTTTTGTAAAAATAATTGTTTCCTTAGAATGAATGATCTACTATTATTAAATAAATATTAAAATAAAACAGATTAAGTTTACTTAAAAGTAATGTTTCTCATGAAATAAAATTTATAAAATAATAGTATTCAAGTTATTGAAAGGACAAATAGATGAAAATACATTGGCAAATTTTAGTAGCTGTAGGACTGGGAGTTAAAAGGCACTGGCATATTATTTTTGCTCTTATAGCCGGTGTTATTATGGGATTAGTTGTTCAAACTATGGACAACAAAGAAGTATGGATTAATATTCTTGGATTTGTAGGACAGGCATTCATCAGACTAATCCAGATGGTAGTTATACCGCTTGTTGCAAGTGCAATTATTGTTGGAATTGCCAGTCTTGGAGACAGCAAACAACTTGGCAAGATTGGCGTAAAGATGGTACTGTATTATGCAACAATAACCATATTAGCTGTAGTAATTGGTGCTTCTCTTGCATTATCATTTAATCCTGGTAAAAAAGTTCAGCAATTTATTAGTCATCAGCATGCTGTAGAAGTACAACAGCAAGTTCAAAATTTAAAGAATGACCGTTCAAATCTTGCTGAGATATATTTAAATATGATTCCTAACGCTTCTTCACTTGCTAAAGGTGAATTAGCTCCAATTTTATTTTTTGTTATAGTTTTTGCTTTAGCACTTGCTATGATCGGAGAAATCAACAGACCGGTTGTCTCGTTCTTTGAATCGATATTTGCTGCGACGATGAAAATTACTGACTGGATAATGTGGGCAGCAACTCCCGGTGTGTTTGCTTTAACTGCATTTTCGGTTGCAAAGTCAGGCGTCAAAGTATTATTTGATACGAGATTCTACATACTGACAGTAATACTTGGCTTATTAATTCAGCTTTTTGTTGTTTATCCGTTAATACTTAGACTATTTAGTAAAGTTAGTTATAAATCTTTATACAAAGCTGTAGCAGAAGCAATGATGGTAGCTTTTGGGACAGCCAGCAGTTCAGCCACATTACCTGTAACAATAGCATGTTGTGAGAGAAGAGCCGGTATATCAAGCAAAATATGCAGCTTCGTGTTACCTCTCGGTGCAACTATGAACATGGATGGAACTGCATTATTTCAGACAATTGCTGTTATAACTATCTGTCAGGCTTATGGTGTACCGCTGGATATATTCAATGTTCTTCAGATATGTTTTCTGGCTATAATTGCATCAAGTGCTGCTGCAGGGATACCAAGCGGCGGATGGATAACAATTATATTAATACTAAGCGGTTTAGGTCTTAGTCTGGATCAGGTAGGTCAGGGATTTACCTTCTTATTTGCTATTGACCGTCTTGTTGATATGATGAGAACTGTTAATAATATAACCAGTGATACCGTTGTAGCATCAGTTATAGCTGCAAATGAAGGTGAGCTTGATTTCGACTTGCTAGGTAATCAAGAAGTATGGAAAGAAGTTGTATAATAGCAAAGTCGAAGTGATATAATTAAAAAAACGCTGCATAAAGCAGCGTTTTTTTATGCAAAAATTTTCTTATAGAGTATAATCATAATGCAAATTATTTATGGAACTATGCGAATGATTAATCAGAATCATGAAAATAAAAGATTAATTGGTATATGGGGATATCCTGATCCTGACGTTTTAAGTCATTTTTTAAACATTTATCCTATGAACAATGTTATTGACCTTGATGTCAATTATAATTATCGATCTTCAAATATTCTTCCGGATGCTTATTGCCGAATCATAACAAATATAATAGATAATGCTGTTTACCTTAAGGATAATTTAGATGTAATTATTGCTTCAGTTGGCGAAGAAAAATGCGATAACGGAAGATTTGCTGCAAAAATATTGTCTGATATGGGATTTAATATTATTCAGACAAAATACAGCAAATATAATGATTTTGAGTTTATTACACCGATTTCTCAAAGTGATTTGCCATTGAGAAAGAAAATTCTAAATATAATGGATGGAATAATTAAACCGGCAGATAGTATTCCTGATAAATGCAATCCAGAGTTCGGATTTTGGGGAGTGCCGCCAAATGATATTAGTATATTAGATTTATTTCCCGACAGAACACATGTGTTCGGATGGACAAGATGTGTAGAGGCCAGACGACCGGCAGATATTGATCTTGAGATGTTTGTTAATGAAGAACTTCCAACAGTATTTTTTGCTCAAACTTTTTGTGCAAAAATGCAGCTGGCAAAATATCTGGCAAAAAAATTTAATGGATTATATGTTGATGTAGATGATATTGCTTCAAATTCTGTCAGGGCTAAAATTGAAGCTTTTATAAGATTAGGTTAAATTGTATGCATAAATTATTAATTGATGCAGGAACAACCTGGAGTAAAGTTTTAGAGTTATTTGATGACGATAGTGAGATTAAAAGCAGTCTTTTAAATACCGACTCTGAAATTACTAAATTCAAAGATAATAACGGAAATTTATTACAAGGAAGAATTTCACTTTTTCCGTCTAAAGAATTACAAAAATTAAATTTACTGTTTGATAATGCAACTGGGCATATGGTTAAAAATCATATCAAACCGGAAGGCAGTTATGAGAATGAAGTTATAGCTCTTGCTTATGGAGCAAAGAAAATTCTTAATAATCCCCAAAATGCAACTATTGTTGACCTTGGCAGCAGAGATATTAAATGGATAAAATTCAAAGATGGAAAATACGGTGATCTTGACTGGAATGGAAATTGCGGAAGTGCTACAGGCGCAACTGTAGAAATGCTTTGCAAATTTTACGACATTGATGTATCAAGTATTGAAGTTCAAAAAGAAAGAATTCCGGTCACTTGCGGAGTCTTCGCAATGGAAAAAATTATGGATCTAATTGCATCTGATATTCAGGCAGAAATTGCTATAGCTAAATATATTCATGGCATCGCTTTTAATACCTGGAAATTTGCAGGGCAGCCTGATGAAATATATCTATCAGGCGGATTTTGTATGAATCCATGTTTTATTAAATCACTGGAAATTTACTGCCATGTAATTCCTCTTGGCAGATACGTACTTTTAGAAGGATTATATTAATTCTTATACAATAGTGCTTATAGAAGCGTTTATTGGGTCATCTATAAAAGAAAATAATCTTGCAGGTCTTTTCGAAGACAGTTTTGTAAATTCTTCAGATTCATTAAGAATATTGAGAGAAATCATTTTCTTTCTGAAGTTTCTCTTATCAAGATCCTTATCAAGGATCATTTCATATGTCTTTTGTAGTTCTGTTAGGGTAAACATCTTCGGAAGCAGCTGGAATGCTATCGGAGTATATTCGAGGCGGTCCCTTAATCTTTTAAGAGCATGCTCAATAATTTCTTTATGGTCATATGCAAGATGCGGCAGGTTGTATACCGGATGCCAGCTAACCTGCTGAATATTAACATCAGATTCATGTGACAGCTGAATATCGTCAGATCTGATCAATGCAAAATAACTGACGGTTATAACCCTGGCGTTTGGATATCTTCCAGGATCACCGAATGTGTATAACTGTTCAAGATAAACATCTTTTACATGAGTCTTTTCATACAGAACCCTTTTTGCAGCATTATCAAGTGGTTCAGAGAGTCTGATAAATCCTCCAGGCATTGCCCATTTGTCTTTAAATGGTTCATAACCTCTTTGAATAAGCAGAACTTCCAGCTTCTTTTTTCTAATAGTAAAAATAACTATGTCGACTGTGACTTCATGCGTTTTTGTTTCTTGAAACATATTTTAATCTTCTCAAATAATGTGGGTATCGACTCGAACACATAACAGATAATTAAATTATATCGATTTATTCCAAATTAGTTAATACTTTGTTTGATTTAATAAGAAAAAAAATTAGAAATAAATCTTTTACTAATATAAGAATAGCAAAAAAATATATTTTAGGAAAATATTAACTATAATTGTAGCAATTAATTTTTTAAATCTATATTTTTAAGTGCAGAATCATAAATATTTTTAATCGGAATGTTATTTAAAATAGCCAGCTTTGCGCAGTCATCATATTCCGGTTTTGCGGACAATATTTTTCCATCGTTATCTTTTGCTATTTTTACTGATACTTCGCCAAGTCCATTAATATTTATTTTAATAAATTCTCTTTTGAGTACAGCTCTTTGTGTTTTATAACTCCTAATTCCAAGGGTGGATGTTTCTTCAAAAATTATTTTTTCCATTAAAAGCTTAATTTTCTCAGTACAAATGATAGAAACTTTGCACGCAGGACGTGTTTTTTTCATAATGATCGGCGTTAAGTACACATCAAGCGCACCATTATCAAACAGCTTTGAGATTATATGATCATAAAATTCAGGCTGCATGTCATCTATGTTTGTTTCTACGACATAAACTGTATCATTATCAAAAAGAGTTATTTCAGAAACTTCACCAAGAGATACCCTGATGATATTTGCAATATTTTCAAAATCTTTCTTACCGGCTCCGTACGATACAGAAATTATCTGATCAAACGCTGGAAAACTGCCGAATTCATTATTTATTGTAGCAAGTATTGCAGCACCGGTTGGAGTAAGACTTTCTCCCTCTATTTTTACTGAATTATCAACAGGCCAGCCGGATTCTTTTAATATTTCAAGTGTTGCAGGAGCCGGAACTGGTAACGTGCCATGTGCGGCATTTACAAATCCTGATCCGACATTAACCGGACTAACTATAACTTTATCAATATTTAATGAAGTAAATAAAATAGAAAATCCTACTATATCAACTATTGCATCAACTGCGCCTACTTCGTGAAAATGAACGGAATTTATATCCTGATTGTGAACTTTTGCTTCTGCTTTTGCCAGAGTTGTAAAGATTTTTATAGCTAAATTACCAGCTTTAGAGTCAATGCCGGAGGAATTAATTATTTTTATGATATCATCAAGTCCTCTATGATGGTGTTCGTGGTGTGCCAGAATAACATTAGCATCAACGGCAGAAATACCTTTTTTAACAACATTTGAAATTTTTACTTCAAAACATCCCTGAATAGCCTTAATTTTATCCAGTTCATTTAAAAACCAGCTTTTATCAATGCCTGTACCTAAAAGAGAGCCCAGAAGCATATCGCCGCTTGCTCCTGAAAAACATTCAAAATAACAAATTCTTTTCATAGCAAATTAATCTCATTTCTGTAATAATAGGGATATTGGCCAGAGTTGAGTATAGCATAAAGTTAATTAGAGGTATTTATGTCAGAAAAAATAAATCAGACAGATTTTCCCAGAATCGCTCTGAAATGCAAATGCGGCAATGAATTTAACATTAATGTTTTAAGAATGAAAGACAAAGAACCAGTAATTTGCCAGATATGCGGAGAAAGACTTTCTGAAAAAATCGGTGAACAATTTGCTAAAGCCCTTGAAGATCTTTACGGAGTTAAATACCATCTTGAAAAAGAAGGCTTTCCATTCCATTTTTCTTTTGTCTATAAGTCAACATTTAAACAACCGCCGGCGCCTTATCCGTTAGATCAGGAGCCAAACCCCAAGGATGCCTAAGCTGATTCCATATAAAGAGTATTCGGGATCGGAAAATATGTCATTTGACATAGCGATTTTGAATGAGTCCATAAAGAACCAAGCTAAACCGGTATTGAGGCTATATGGATGGAAAAAGCCAACATTGACAATTGGTAGAAATCAGTCATTGACTGGAATTAATCAGGAATATTGCAATCTAAACGGCATCGATATTGTTAAACGTCCAACAGGTGGGCGTGCAGTTTTACATGACATGGAGTTAACATACTGTTTTATTACATCTGCGGATTTTCTCCAAAATACAAAGACTGTTATTTCCTCGTATAAAGAAATTTCTCAGGCTCTTGTAGCAGGTTTAAAACTGTTGAATATTGATCTTTCATTTCCTGAAAATAAAAAAGTTTCAGTACAAAATGATTTTTGCATGGCGTTATCAACAGGTGCTGATCTTAATTGCATGGGCAAAAAGATGATTGGCAGTGCACAGTTTAGAAAACAAGGATATATTCTCCAGCATGGCTCTATTCTTCTTGATATAGACGCTGAAATGCTGAAAAACATTTTCTATGAGAATAATCCTGAGAGGAATTTAATAACAATAAAAGAAATTGACCATGATATTGCAGATATTGGCATTCTTTCAAAAGCGATTATTTCGGGATTTGAGGAGACCTTTGGATTTGCACTAAATCTTATCTGAAATATAATAACGTGTCACCCTGAACTCGTTTCAGGGTCTAAGTTTTTACAGATGCTGAAACAAGTTCAGCATGACAATAATATAAAGATGAAAATGTATGATCAACCAAGACAGAATAAAAGAAAATCTAAAAACTTCTCAAATTGGGAAAAGAATTTTTCTTCACGATGATATTGATTCGACAAACCTGGAAGCATTGAGGCTGATTAATTCATCAAAAGCGAAGTATGGTGATTTAATAATTGCAAAAAATCAGTCTTCAGGGAAAGGGCAACAGGATAATATCTGGCAATCACCTAATGGCGGGCTTTATATAAGTATTATTACTGTTTCAAAAGTAAATGAATTTTCCAATTTGATTACTTTTGCAGCTGGGATTGCCTGTGTAGAATCAATAAAATCTATAACCGGTATTGATGCAAATTTAAAATGGGTAAACGACATAATGTATAAAGGAAATAAACTTGGCGGAATTCTTACCCAGTCAATTACTAGAGGAGATTTATCCACTAATATTACAGGAATTGGTATCAATACAAATTCTAAAATCCAGAATGTAAATAATATCAAATATAACGCTACATCCTTAGCGGAAATATCAGGCAATAATATAAATATGAATTTATTTGCAGCCGAACTATGCAATTATTTTGAAAAATATTTTAAAATATACCAAAAAAATCCTGATGAAATTATTGATAAATGGTTTGAATATTCTAATATTAAAGATTTAAAAATCAATTTTCTGGAAAATGATTCAATGATATCAGGAAAAATAGAAGGAGTAGACAATACAGGTTACCTGAAAGTCAATGCAGATTGTAAAAATTACACAATAACATCAACCAGAAATATTGAAATTTTCTAGATATTTACCAATTAGTATTCAGTTTGAAATTTTTTGTTTTGATACAATTGTTTAATTAATAATATATATCTATTTCGTTATGTAACAATAATAATTTTATATTGCAGTTTTTTATCAAATTTTTTAATAAAAAAATGTTCTTCATTATATGTAGTAATGCGGATATCAGGTAATGGTAAATATAATTAATTACTTTTCAAAACTTGCAACTTCAGATATATCTAAAGGAAAAGTCCCATTAGATATTGTTCAAATTTCTGCAACAAGTGAAATGACAAAATACGTGCCTCAAAAATTTAGAAAAGAATTTGGACAATTAACATCTGAATTGAAAAATTTTGTTATTGATAATTTGCCACCTGTTTTAAAACCTTTCGTTGCAAACGAACAAGGAGTTATGAGTGTTAGAAGATTGCCTAATTTGATTGAATTTCTGGAAAATTCCGACAATCTCCTTTTAAAAAAAGCAGCAGATGAACTGAAAGAAACGGGCAAAATATCTTCGTTTGGATCTAAAATGGATTTTGAAAATTATGCAAGATTAGAATCAATCAAATCTCAATATGGTTATTTGAGAAATTATAAGCCTATGCTTAATTTTGATATCTTACAAAAAATCATAACAACGCATAATTTATTTGATGAACATATAAGAATAATTTTTATTGATGAATTTGTTGATTCCTGCCATCATAGTGAAGTTTCCAAATTTATTAATTTGGTCAAAGATCCTGATATAAAACAATTTTTTTACAAAAGTTTGTTAAATAAGACTCTACGCAGCATGAAATTTATTCCAAACTTTTTGAATGATCTTGATAATGATACATTGAAAGACATAGTAAAGTCTTTTGAACTTGGAGATAATACACAAAAACAAAAATTCCTTTCCCTGTTAGAATCCGAAAATATGCCTTTAAATATTCAGGTTATAATTGGAAAGTTCTTTGATGATGCAACTAAAGCTGACCTGACAAAAAAAGCTCTCAGAGAAATTGATAATTACAATGAAAAACAAGACTATTTGAAACTACTATCATCATTTGATGGTACGACTGACATTGACCTTATAAAAAAAGCTGTCAACAAAATTAGTAATTACTACTCAAAAATAGAAAAAATAGACTTAATAGAATTAGTAGAGTCAATTCAGGATATTTCATTAAGAAAAAAAGTAATTATTGATAATAATTTAACAGATATAGCATCACACAACGGCACTTTTGAAAATATTCAAGATTCAGAATATATAACAAATTTAATAGAGCCGGAACATTCATTAAATGAAAAAATAACTGATGTCGAATCAGAACTTAAACTCCATCCTTTGGTAGATGAGTACGCAGAGCTTATAAAAACTATAACACCCGGGGCATTCAAATATGACAAAATCTTCTGGCAAATTAGGCCTGTTTATAGATTGGACAATCTCACTGAATGGCACATTATTAATTATCTTTTGACTTCAAACACTCCTGAAAAACTGCCTAAAGTAATTTCTGAATATAAAAAATTTATAAATAATCTGCCGGAAATGGTACAAAACCTTCCAGAAGTCAGACAAGACAATGAAATTACTAAAAATGCAAATTTTGTTCAGGATATTCTGGAAAAAAATAAGCTTTGGGAGACTTTTAATGCTATCAGACTTTTTGGTATCGGTAACGCAAAGGATATGTTTACAAAAGACGGATTATACAATTTTTCGTTATTTAATTATCTATTAAATGATCTTGTACACAAATTACCATACAGCAGTATCAAAAAGCTGGAACAGGTTCTTTCCCGCAGAGGAACAGATTCCCAAATGATAAAAAAGGTTATAAATACTGTTAATGGATATGTTACTTTTGGTGAACCCAAACTACTGGAAGATGCACTCGATAAAATAATAGAAAAACAGAGTAAAAACATACCTTTATCTCAAATATATAACGATTTTCAATATGACTTTTTTAACACATTTATTAAACAAGTCGATCTGTCTGATGAATATATATCTCAGACACCGAAAGTTATACAGAAATGGGATTTAGAACATTTTCCTGGATTAAGTTATTTATACAACAATACTGACATAATTCATCAAAAATGGTTAAAATCTCTCGTTAAATCAACTTATACTGATGATTATAAAGGGATTATATTTGATACTGAGACAGATATAGGCAAAATAAACAATCAAACCAGAAATATGTTCAAGAATGCAGGATTAGATTTTAACCAATGGATGGCATATAAACCTGAAAATAGTTTTTCGTTTACTGCTGAATATCAGCAACAATTAGAGGGTATTAAGAAATTTATTGATGACGACATAAGTTTTTTACTTACTTCGAGTGAACAAAAAAATATTATAAATTTTATAAATAATCTTAAACTAAGCTCAATAGACAAGAAAGTTAAACTGATTATTGAAAACGGTACACTTAAAACTACTGACGGAAGTAAATTTACGAGAGACACCCTTCAGGATTTTGTAGGTAAATTTTCCAATTATTTGAGCGATCCCAAGGATAATATATGGTCTAAACTGAAACAAAATAACGAAACTGATTTTCTTGACCTGAAAGATCATTTCAAGGCAAGATTAAAAGGTCTAAAAGAACTTAAATCTGCAGTAAATATGTCTAATAATGGTAACCTAAAAATCAGATTGTGGAAACGTCAACCGGGACATGATCTGTTTCAGGGAGATTACTGCCAATGCTGCATATCTCCAACAGGAGTGAATAATAAATCAATTATTGACTCCCTTATGCATACGGTAGACCAGATTGTTGAACTTGTTGATGCTAAAGGTAATACCGTAGGAAAAACAAAAGTATTATGGATAAAAGATATGTCAAATGACGGCAAGCCTGCACTTTTAGCAAATGGTTTTGAAATGTCAACAGGTTATCAAAACAGCCTCCAAATACGAAAAGCTATGACAGAATATTTAAAGGAATATGCGAGAGCAGTTGCTCCCAATCAGAATAAAATCAATATATACACAGGACAAACATATCAAAAAATACCTATTGATGACCTGAAAGAAGTCAAAATTAATGCAAGACTAATAGGTAATGTAAAAGATAATACTTATCATCTGGATTCTTTTAGTACAACTCAAGGAACGTCCTGGCCTAAAAATCTTGACAGGGACACAATTCCATTAGCTTTAAGAGTTTTAGATGAGGCATAAACTCGATATTTATCCTTCGTTACATGGCGGAGAAATATGAGTAACATCAGGATTTAATGTTGTATCAGGTTCCTGTGTTTCTTCATCAGATTTATATGGAGCTTTTTCAGGTTTTTCTTCTTTAGGTTCAGCCTGTTTTTTAGTCTTTTTAGTTTCGCCCATGGTATCTAACCTCCGAGTTTTTTCAGGTTCGATCATTTTTGTCATGGCTTTTTCTGCTTCTTCAAGTTCATCTTCTGTGATCTTACCTGTTACGCTAAGGCTGATTCTGTGATCATCGGAATTAAATCTGACAACCGTAGTTTCGATTTTATTTCCTGCCTCTAGCGCAGTACCTGTTTGGTTTTGATACTCTACCACTTCTTTATAAGGAAGTAAAGCCTCGACACCTGGGTAAACTTCGATAAATGCTCCAAAATGTTTAATTCTTGTAACTGTTCCGGAAATCTTTTCGCCAACTTTTATTATTTTTGCAGCTTCTGCCCATGGATCAGGCTGAAGGCTCTTTAAGCTAAGACTTACTCTTTGTTTGTCATGGTCAATGCCGATAATTTCAACATTGATTTTTTCACCGACGGAAAGAATGTCAGCCGGATGGTCAACCCATCGCCATGACATTTGTGATAATGGTAAAAGTCCATCTATACCGCCAAGATCGATAAATGCGCCGAAATCTGCAAGTCTTACAACTTCGCCTTCAACAACTTTGCCAATATCGAGTCTTTCGAAAATATCTTTTCTCTGTACGGCCTGTTGGTCGGATACGACTTTTCTATGAGACATGATCAGGTTATTCTGACTTGCATCTATAGATAGAATCTTTAATGAAAGCTTTTGTCCGACAAGACTTTCTGCTTCTTTTGCTCTTATGTGGCTTGATGGAACAAATCCTCTGAGTCCAAGGACATCAACAAGAATTCCGCCCTTAACAACTGATAGTACATCACAGTCAACAACAGCATCTTCCTGCTTAAGATCTTCAAGTTTTTGCCAGCTATAGGCAGCAGCAACTTTTTTCAGGGATAAAGTGAGTTGTCCTTCTTCATCCTCTTCCCTTACTATTAAAAATTCTCTTTCTTCTCCAAGTTGAAGAACATCTTCAGGCGATTTAGTGTAATCAATCGATAGTTCTTTTAGAGGTACATAAGCTGCGGTTTTTGCACCTATATCAATAAGTACCCCATTTGGTAAATATGCAACAGCTTTTCCTTTAACAAGATCCCCTTTGTTAAAGTTATAGTCATACTTTTCGAGCAACTTTTCAAACTCAGTGAGTTCATTTTTGTTATTTGCTCTAATTTTGAGAGCTTTCTCTGCTGACATTAAAATTTAACCTCCAAAAAAACATACCTTTTCTAGTTTATATTATATCAAAAGAAATTATAAAATAATTAAAATATCTAGATTTGTATATGTACACTATTTTATAATTGTCTAACAAAAAACTACCCATAAGGGTAGTTAAGCAATTTTAAGCATATTTACATTAATTTAAGTAACATTTGAGCATGTCATCCTTTAGACAGATATTTTGTAATTTTCTGATCGCTCTGAGTTCTGTCTGTCTGATGCATTCCTTCGTAACTCCGTACATTCCGCCAATCTCATCCAGGGTCTTTGTTTGAATGTTTCCAAGTCCAAATCTCATTCTGATAACTTCCTCTTCTCTTCTTTTTAAAAATCCGAGTACATTGTTTATATCTTTATTTAAATCGTTAATTTCAGAAAATTTTTCAGTTTTATATCCGGAATCTACAAGAAAATCGGAAAAATTAACTTCGCTGCCGTCTCCAAGCTGATAAGTGGTGTCAATTGAAATTGATTTATTAAAGGCATTAATATAATTATTTATTTTAGATGCTGAAAAATTGTGTTTTTTAGCCACTTCTTCAATAGAAACTTTGCAGTTATAGGCTTTTTCCATATCGGACTTGATTTTAGAAAACTTTGAAAGTGTTTCCTGGACGTATACCGGTATTTTCATACAGTGAGAATGTTCTGAAACTGCTTTATTCAGTGCTTGTTTTATCCACCATGTAGCATAAGTACTAAATTTAAATCCAAGTTTATAGTTGTATTTTTCAGCAGCTATCATTAGTCCAAGATTCCCTTCCTGTATAAGATCAGGAAATGAAAGATTGTTGTAGCAGAATTTTTTTGCAATATTTACTACTAATCTGAGATTTGCCTGCACAAGTGATTTTTTAGCCTCTTTATCACCATTTGAGATTCTTTTCCCAAGCTCGATTTCTTCCATAGATGTAAGAAGTTTGTATTCTGAAATTCTCTTTAAATACACTTTTGCTGCATCTTCAAAAAAGTCGGAGCAATCTACCTTTAAGTTCTCTTTTTCTTCCTTTTTTTCTTCCTCAATTTTTACTTCCTTTAGCCCTGCTTCTTCAAGTAAATCTATCATTTAAAATACTCCTTATACCTAACATATCCCTTATTATTACTTTGTAATTCGGCATTACGTCTTAAAAGCAGCATAAAATTAATGTCTGTAACTGAATATTACAGCATATGTTATTTGATGCACACAATAATCAAGGATGCCTTTTACAGTAAGGTTAAATTACACTGTGCAACCTGAATAATGCGCAACAGCTAATAATGTTAAGGTATGAAATTTTTAAAGCCTTAAGTAGGATAGGTTTTAAGAGAATATATACTTTGTATATACTTTATATTACCAGATGTTCATGTATTCGTCAATTCTATTGTAACGAAAAGTTAAGATAAGTTTTAAATATGAGTGATTCACTTAATCTTTCTTAATATTTTGGTTAAATACGCAAAAGTTTTTGTTTAGCTGTTTTGTATGAATATATTCTATTATACAGGAGAAAATATGAGTACAGTTTCATTCACGGGAATAACTTTCGTTAAAACCAAACATCCATACCTTTTAAATGTACTGGAGGCAAAGTTAGGTGAGGATCTGCAAAAACAAGGAAAAGTTCAATTTTTGTATAAGCATACCAGTAACTTAAAATGTAAGGATGATGATCATTTTTATAGAGGCATAATTCTTGATGGAAGAGATAAAAATCAATATCTATCTAAAAAAAATGAGTCAGATCCTGCAGTCTGGGAAAAAATTATGGGTACAATTTTAGAAATATTCAACAAAAGAGCACGAACACAAAATGAGATGATCCTGAAGAATCCAGATGACCTTAAACAAATACCCGGATTTATAGCTTAATTATAAAGCTTCTTTAAATTACTATTTAAATATATATGTGAAAATGAGTGTGTTTTTCATAGAATAAAAGCATTAGCTGAAAAGCGGATTGCGGTATTCATATGAAAAATTCCAGATTTATTGAAGGCCCTTTAAAGTCAGGGAAAACTTCAATTCTTGCAGATACGTTCGTTGAGCTTATTAAATCAGGTGTCTCTTCAGGAGAGATACTTATAATTTGTGCCAACAGCTATAAAAAAAGAAGTTTATCAGAAATAATAAAGAATAAATTAGTAGATGCTTCGCTTGATCAAGTCGGAAGTATCCCCATATTTACATTTAATGGCATTGTTTATAATTCTATCTTAAACAATTGGCCGATTGTTGAAGAAAAAATTCTCAAAGATCCTGTAAACTCAGTAATTATACCTAACCTCTGCGGACTGGAAACAACGGAATATCTGCTGAAAAATTGCATAAAAAGTGTTAATGAAGAGTGTAAGGAAGAAATTGGATTCAGGGATTATTATTCTGATTTAAATCTTATACATCAGCTTTTGAGAAGATACAGGCTTTTTACTGAAAATAACCTGAATGAATCCGAAATAGCGGCTAAATCAGAATTATCCAGGGAAAATTTTACCAAAGAATCGAAGAAGGTTCTGGAAAAGTTAAAGATAAAAACAGGTAAACTCAGGAGTATTGATTATTTAAAACAAACAGAACTCTTTATTTATCTTGTAGAAAATAATTTAATCAGTGACTTTAGCGGAATAAATTACCTTTTTGCTGATGATATTGATGAGATATCTTATTCAGCCCAGTCTTTCATTAAATATTTGATGCCTGATGTAAAGGAATTTTATCTTGCAGCTGATCCTGAAGGAGGTACAAGAAGAGGATATTTGTGCGCATATCCTGAAGGATGGAACGAAATTAAGCAGGTCAAGGAAGCTGAAACTATTAAATTAAGCTGTACAAAACCGATTATTAATGATGCTGTATCGTTATTTAACGCTGTCAAAGACGATTTGAAACCATCGCTTAATTTCATAACGCTTGAAAACTCCATTAAAAAAGTAGAAATGATGGACAATGTCTTTAAAAAAATCTGTGACTTAATTTATAAGAGAAAGGTTTCTCCTGAAGATATTATTATTGTTACCCCATCAATTGATGAGAATATAAGGTTTTCTCTTTCAGAATTTTTTCATTTGCATAAAATTAGATATCAATTTCTTTCCGGTTCCAAAAAGATCATTGATAATCACTATGTGTACGGGAGTTTGATAATTGCACAGTTAATCAATGAAAAGTGGGGTTTTAAACCGTCTGAGTTTGAAATAAGGCTTCTTTTAACCGGACTCCTTAATTTTCCAATGATAGCCTGTAATGAAATAATTCAGAATTACAAGACCAATAAGAAAAAACTTAATGAGGATATTACTTTACTTTCTAAAGACCTGAACAGCAAGTATCATAATCTTATAGAAACTATTAAATATTTGAAAGAAGAAAACTGTAATCTTCAGGAACAGCTCTCAGTGATATTTACAAGAGTACTTGCTCCTGAACTCACTATAGATTCAGATATAGAAGATTTTAATATTATGTTAAAGTCATTAAAAAGCTTTTATGAGGTCTTAAATAAACTTGATGTATCTGAGATTCCTAAAATACCCGAAAAAGACTGGGTTATACAGATTAAAAACACAGTTGTTTCTGATAATCCCCCTCTTATGCCGGATATAAAAGAAGGCAGTGTTCTTATTGCAACTCCGCAGAAAGTTGTTGACTTTGAACTTGAGTCTAAATATCAGATTTGGCTCGATGTGTCTGGTCCACAATGGACAAAAGATGATACAGGGCCTCTTTATAATTCCTGGGTATTTCAGAAAAACTGGGAAGGTGAAAAGTATTCTCCTGAAATTCACAGGAAATTAACTTTAAATAAAACGGCGCATGTGCTTAGAAAACTCGTTATATGTGCAAATGAAGCTGTATTTGCCTATTCTTCGCAGATTGATAATGTCGGAAATGAAAATGCCGGTATTCTTACTCGATATTTAAACCAAAATACAGAAAAAGAAGAAAATATTTTTAACAGAATAATTCCAAGAAGTGATCAGGAACCGATTTTAAAATATACCGGTGGCAAGCTTGCTATACCTGCAGTTCCCGGTGCCGGTAAAACTACAATAATGCGGGAATTAATTATTGAGCTTATAAACCGCAGAGTTAAACCGTCAGAGATTATGGTTATAACTTATATGGAATCGGCTGCAAGGAATTTTCTGGACAGGATAAAGAAAAACTGTCCTAACCTAAATGAGATGCCTTATATCAGTACAATTCATGGACTGGCGTACAGAATAATTAAGGATGATGACAATTTTCTTAAGCTTAATTTTGATCAAAACCTCGATATTTGTGATGATACGGCAAAAATTAAAATTATTCAGGAAATCTGCCTGAAATATATCCCTGACGGTGAAACTGAATATAACTGGATAGATCTGAATACAAGAGCTATTTCAAAGGCAAAACTTGGAGAGCTTGACTACCGAACAATAAAAAAATATTTAAAAAATCATAGTAATCAGCAACTGGAGGAATTCCTGCCTATTTATACTGAATATTCCCAGACTCTCAGAGAAAAGAATATGGTTGATTTCGATGATATGCTCGTTATGTCAGTAAGGCTTTTAAAAAATTATCCTGAAATAAGACGTGTTTATCAGACTCAGTACAGGTTTGTCATAGAAGATGAGGCACAGGATTCATCAAAAATTCAGCAGGAACTTATCTCAATTATCAGTAATTATCACGGTAATCTTGTAAGATGCGGCGATCCAAATCAGGCAATTATGAATACTTTTACAAATGCTGATGTACAGGGTTTCAGAGATTTTATTGCAAATAACCCAAACATTAATATGGTCAGCTCTCAGAGATGTTCCAAAGAAATTTACGAGCTTGCCAACTATCTTGTAAAGTGGTCTTATACTCAGGATGATTTAAAGAGTTCTTTTTTGGAAATATATATGGAGCCGGTAGAAGATAGTAACCCAATAGTAGAAAATTCCGTCAGTTTTAATATCTTTGATACTCCTGATGAAGAAAAAGTCAGAGTATTAAATGAAATTAAAAAACTAAGAGAAGAAAATTCCGATTTTACTTTTGGAATTTTGTTAAAGAAAAATGACGCTGTGGTTGAGTGGGCAAGAATGTTAGAAAGCCATAATATACCTGTAATATGTTACACAGATTCTTTAAAGCAGAAAAAGGTTTTTAGATTTATACTCAGTTTCCTTCAGGTGCTGGAGAATCCATGGGAAAACAAGAATATAGTGGAATTATATGAAGAATTTGTTCAGCTTAAAATTTACCGGAAAAACTTTGAATCTATAGATTTTATAAAAAATAAAATTAAATCACCTTTTATAAGCTTTGAACTATCTGATCTAATGACAGAAAATCTTGTCAATTTCTGGGCAGATGTTTATTATTGGCTTGAATATTCTTATTTACCGCCGGAAGAACTCGTTATAAAAATTGGAAATTATTATTTTAAAGATATTACTGACAAATCCAATGTTTATTTGATGGCAGCACTGATTAAAAAGTTTAAAAACAGCTTTAATGATTATAGTGAAGTTGAAAAAACAGTTAATTTGCCTGACATAATAAATCATTTTAAAAAACTGAAAGATCTCAAAAGGGTTAGCGGTGTGAGATTCTTTACTGAAATGGATGAAGATAACTCTGCTCTTGCAGGTTATGTTCAGTTAATGACTATTCACAAGTCAAAAGGTAATGAGTTCGACGCAGTATTTATTCCTGAAATGCATGATAGTATGTACAGTTATACTGTCACTCCTGATAATATCCAGATAAAGCCTGAAAATATTCTTCTTGAAAAACTGAATATAATTATAGATAACAAAAGTGAAAAGACTGCTTCAAGAATACAGCTTGATCAGGTAGAAGAAAATATGAGAGTAATTTATGTTGGAATTACAAGAGCTAAAAAGAAACTATATATGAGTTCCACATTGAAACTGGTTAATAGATGGGGTAAGTCAACAGCAAATCAGTCTTCAAAAGTATTGGAACATTTTATTTCTCTTAAAACCTCAAAATTACAGGTAGTAGAAAATGGATAAATATACTTTTAATCATGATAAATTTAATACCTGGAAAAAATGTCCCAGGCGTTATTTCTATAAGTATGTCAAAAATCTAAACTGGCCGGAAATGTCTGATGATTATAAGCTGGGGGTTTCTATTCACAGACTTATGGATTATTATTTGCGGGGTTTAAATGTTGACAATCTTGTTAAAAATGCAGATAAGGACGTTAAGGAAGTCTGGAATAATATTAAAGATTATGAGTTGTTGAATAATAAAGTTGTCGCTACTGAATGGGGTTTTAATTGCAGAATCGGCAAGTCAAATTACTGGTTAAACGGCAGAATTGACGCAATATTTTATGATAAAGCAGCAGATAAATATATTATTGCTGACTGGAAGACCGGAATTATCCCTAAAAATCCCGAAGACAGCTTCCAGCACATTATTTATCTTTATGCATTTTACAAGTGCCATAGGGATTTAAAGCTGGCTATAAAACCGGAAAATTTAATGTTTAAATATATCAAAGTCTCAGATCAGATTGATACAGTTTCTATAGATTTTTCGCAGGATAAAATTTTGCAATATGATGAGATATTGACTGCTAAAATCAACGAAATTGAAACTGCAGCAAATTTCATTAAGAATGACAACTGCGAAAAAATCATAAGAAATTGCCAGTATAAATACTTGTGTTTAAAAGATACTGAGTAGTTTAAATCTTTTAAAATTAATAATTTCTTAATTCGTAAATCTTAATTATTTCTTGTTAAATGTAGTACCTAATTTCTTTGTTTTGTTATAATGACAAAATTATAATTACTATAGTAGTATAAAAGACAATGAGGTTATTAATGTGTGCGGAATAGTTGGTTATATTGGATCCAAACCGGTAATACCGATATTAATAAATGGTTTAAGCAAACTTGAATATAGAGGTTACGATTCAGCCGGAGTTGCAGTTTACAAAGAAGGCTGTATAAAAACTTATAAAGCTCAGGGCAAATTACAAAATCTTAGAGACCTTTTGAACTCTTATGGAAACAGTAATAATGCTAATCAAGTCGGCATAGGACATATTAGATGGGCAACACATGGTATACCTAATGAAATTAATGCTCATCCTCATATTAGCTGCTGTAAAAAAGTAGCTGTAGTCCATAACGGTATTATTGAGAACTTTAAAGAATTAAAAGAGGAATTAACTGCAAAAGGACACGTTTTTGTTTCCCAGACTGATACAGAAACAATTGCTCATTTGATTGAAGAAAATCTTAAAACAAATTCGGATATTTTTGAAGCAGTTAGGCTCACTTTAAAGAAGCTTGTTGGAGCATATGCGATTGGCGTTGTTTATAAAGATAGTCCTGATACATTAATAGCAGCAAGAAAGTGCGCCCCTTTAATAGTAGGTATCGGGGAGGGTGAAAACTTCATTGGAAGTGATGTTCCGGCTATACTTGAGTATACAAAAAATGTTATTTATCTTGATGATAGCGAAATCGCTGAAATTAGAGCAAATAGTGTAAAAATATTTGATTATGACGGCAATGTCGTAAAAAAGAAAATTGAATGTGTTCCATGGGAACCTGTGGCTCTCAGCAAGCTTGGTTATAAGCATTTTATGCTAAAAGAAATTCATGAACAGCCTGATGTAATTAGACAAACGTTAAGTGAAAGACTGATTAGTGCTGATTTACCTCTTCAGCTGAATGAAGTAAAACTCACAAAGGAGTCATTGAAACGGCTCAACAGAATTCAAATTATTGCCTGCGGTACATCTCTCCATGCCGCAATGGTTGGCAAATATCTGATAGAAGAATTTATTGGAATTCCGGTTGATATTGAGGCTTCCAGTGAATATATTTACAAAAGAACAATTTCAGGAGTTGACTCGCTTGTAGTGGGAGTATCTCAATCAGGAGAAACAGCAGATACAATCACTGCGATCAGACAGGCAAAAGCTGAAGGAGCGCATGCTCTTGTTATTACAAATAGAGTAGATTCCACAATGGCAAGAGAAGCCGATAGCTTGCTTCCTATTAATGCAGGCATAGAAGTCAGTGTTGCTGCTACAAAATCGTATACAGCACAGTTAATAGCGTTTTATCTATTGGCAATATATCTTGCAGAAGTTAAAGAAGCTCTTCCTGTCGAAGATATCACCAAATTCAAAGAAGAACTTCTTAGATTACCTCAGGAAGTTGAAATTATTTTAAATAATAAAACTGATATAAAAAAATGTGCAAGAAAATTTCATAATGCCCGAGATTTTATTTTTATTGCTCGTGGAGTAAATTTCCCGGTAGCTTTAGAAGGTGCATTAAAGCTCAAAGAAATTAGTTATATTAATGCAACAGGCTATCCGGCAGGTGAACTCAAGCATGGTCCTATCGCTATGCTTGATGACACAATTCCTGTGCTTTCAATTTTAATGCCAGGACTGGTTTATGAAAAGGTACTTTCAAATAGCGAAGAAGCAAAGGCAAGAGATGCACAGATGATAGCACTTACTTCATCTGATGATAAACACCTGGAAAATGTTTTTGATTTCATCATAAAAATTCCAAAGATTGATGAAATCTTTTCTCCAATCCTTACAACTATTCCTTTACAACTTTTGGCATACTATATAGCAGAATTCCTTGGCAAAGATGTAGACCAGCCAAGAAATCTTGCTAAATCAGTTACCGTTGAATAAACTATGAAAATAGTTAATAAACAGTTTATACTTGAAATAACTGATAGTTTATCAGTAGACTACATTGAGAACTTCATTAAAACATCAGGTTATTTTCCGTTAAGATGGTCAATAGTAAAAGCTGAATTAAATAAATTCACTGTTGATGCTGTTCTGATTATAAATTAGATAACTAATTGAGTAATATGTATGGTTTCACAAAATCCGAATGTATCTGTTATAATTCCCTGTTTCAATCAGGGCGAATTTGTTGATGAAGCTGTAAATTCTGTTTTGAGCCAGTCATTTCAGGATTTCGAAATTATCATTATAAATGATGGTTCGACAGCTCAAAATACCATTAATATTTTAAACTCCTATGATATGCCCAAAACAAAAGTAATTCATACTCATAATCAGGGAGCTTCAGCTGCGAGAAATACAGGTATTAATGAATCAAACGGTAAATATATATTGCCACTTGATGCGGATGATAGAATTGGAAGTACTTATCTTGAACAATCAGTAAATATTTTAGACAATAATAGTAATATTGGGATAGTATACTGTGAAGCAGAATATTTTGGTACGAAAACCGGTAAATGGGATCTGCCTGAATATAATTTCCCCGGAATATTATCCAGTAACTGTATTTTCTGTTCTGCCTTTTACAGAAAATCAGACTGGGAGAAAACATCAGGCTATAACTCAAACATGTTATACGGGTGGGAAGATTATGATTTCTGGTTATCATTAATAGAGTTAGGGCTAAATGTGTATAGAATACCGGAAATATTGTTTTATTACAGGCAAAAGCTTTCATCCAGAGATACTGATATGACTTATGAACAAAAAATTTATTCTTTTATTAAATTGTTTGAAAATCATCCAAATTTATACGCAGATTATATGCCAACATACGACCAGCTTATTTCTCACTATAAAGAATTAACCGCTGTAAAATAATAATATTCTGAATTTTGATAAAATTCGTATCAATTGATTAATATTGAGAAGAATCGGATATAATATGATTTTATTATATAAATAATTTAGTATAATTTGATGAATACTGTAATGAAACATAAATAGTAAGGACAGACTTGATGTTTGCATTAAAAATCAAAGCATTTACTTTGGCAGAGGTTTTAATAACCTTATTAATTGTTGGAGTAATAGGATCTATTACTATACCTGCATTAATTAATGATCTTCAGGATTCTAACTTTAAGTCTGTGTGGAAAAAAGAATTTGCTGTTTTGAGTCAGGCATTTATTTCGTATAGATCTGATAATGGCGGAAATCTGGTAGGACTATGTCCTGCCAGCTGGGATGAAAACTGTTTCCCTGCTCAATTTAAACAGTATCTTAGCATTGCTAAAGAATGTCCGGGAGCTCAAACCAGAAATAATTGCTGGGGAAGCACAAGAGGCACTACTCTGGATACAAAAGTGGAGATAGCAGCCTCAACTCCTCTTGAAGATATGTTTACACATTATTGTCCAGGATACATATTATCAGATGGTTCATTTTTAATTATGGAAACGTGGAGTCGAACCGATCCAAATCATTTAGCCAGAATGTTTATTGATGTAAACGGTGTTAAGTCTCCAAATACATGGGGGAAAGACTTATTTGCCGTCGTGGTTACTCAAAATGGAATAAAACCCTATGGAACCAGTTGTTCTGAACAGAATGGTATTGGTTGTTCAGGAGAGTATTTAAAATAACAAGAAATGACTTTATTTTCTTTTATCTTTAAAAAATTTACTATCATTTTTCCTGTCAGCAAGTAAAATATTCCTAAGGTGTGTAGTAATTTTGAGGAGTAAAAAATGCTTGAATTTAACTGGAAAAATGTTGACAGCAGTGTGATAGGTTCAGAACATGGCATTGACGTAAAAAAAGAATTTGATAATCATAAGGACAGAATAGCAGCAATTGTGTCCGACATTTATACAAATAAAACAGCATCAGGCAGATGGCTGGCATGGATGAATCTTGGCTATAAAGAAGAAACAGTGAGTGAAATCAATGAATATGCTGTTTCAGTAAAAGGAAAATTCGATAATCTTATAGTTATGGGTATAGGCGGATCGGCACTGGGAGCCATATCCGTTACTGAAGCTCTTTTAAAACCATATTGGAATCTTCTTAATAAAGAAGCCAGAAATAATTTTCCCAGAATATTTGTTCTGGATAACATCGATCCTGATCAGATAAATGGCTTGCTTGACAGTATTGATCTTAAAAAAACCCTTGTAAATGTTATTACAAAGTCTGGTAATACAGCTGAAACAATGTCTCAGTTTATGATTGTAAAACAAAGACTGGAAACACTCATTGGTTCTGATTATAAGAAGAATATCGTAGTCACAACCGATAAAGAAAAGGGCATATTAAGAAAAATTGCTACCGATGAGGGTTTTAAATCATTTATAGTCCCTGATGATGTAGGCGGAAGATTCTCTGTATTCTCTTCGGTAGGACTCTTGCCGTTTGCCCTTGTTGGAATTAACATATCAGAGTTCTTAAGAGGGGTCAGAGATCTGGACAAGAATTTATCAAATACAGATATTAATTCTAATGTTGCTGCTCAAAATGCTCTAATTCAATATTTAATGGATAAAAAAGGAAAGAATCTATCAGTAATGATGCCTTATTCAAGCAGACTCAGATTTGTTTCTGATTGGTATGTACAGCTCTGGGCAGAATCACTTGGCAAAGAAAAAGATATTAATGGAAATACTGTTCATACAGGTCCAACGCCTGTTAAGGCATTAGGTGCTACAGATCAGCATTCCCAGATTCAGCTTTATAATGAAGGACCTAATGACAAGATCATTAGTTTTATTAGAGTTAAAAAATTCGATACAGAGTTGAAGATACCTAATGTTTATACAGATACTGATCTTGGATATCTTTGCGGCAAGACAATTAATGAATTAATGAATGCGGAAGCGGATGCAACAAGAGCTGCTCTTGTTGATTACAAACGTCCTACTGTAACAATATCAATTGATAAAGTTGATGAGTATAACCTGGCACAGATCTTGTATATGCTGGAAGTTCAGACTGCAATTGCAGGAGGTCTGTATGAAATAGATGCTTTCAATCAACCGGGAGTTGAACAGGCAAAGAATTATATCAACGCTTTAATGGGTAAAAAAGGCTTTGAAAAAATTGCGGAAGAGCTTAATAAGAAGATGAAAGCGTAATAAATTGTTTTAATACAAAAAGCCCCTTTTAAGGGGCTTTTTTGAAATTAAGTTGAGCTAAAGCTTTCGTTTACCTTATTATGACTTACTTATGTTGCGAAAGATTCTTCCTGAATAGCAACACCTGCTATCTGGGTATCTAAAACACATAATTTCTTTACCGGGCCTTTGGCGGACTTTTCTATTAGTTTAGGGATGGAGTTAGAAGCAGATGCGATTATCTGTTTTATTTCGCTGTATAATGCATCGCTATCTTCGACATATAATACTATTGGCGGGCCTACATGTTTTAAAAATATTAATACAGGCCTTCTTGTCTGAATTTTCGGTGATTGTGGATATGGTTGCATAATTACCCTCTTTTTTAGAATATTTTATATCATTATAAAACGAAATTTTATAATGATCATTATTAATTATTATATATCCAATAATTAATATAATTCACGCTATCCAATTATTGGTAGCGTGAAACATAAACATGAGGTGGTTGTTGTGGACATAAAAAGTATATTTTTTTTCACAACATTGATCATCCACCGTCTAATCGATCTTAGTTTGTTGTGTATCACATATACATTCACAAAATAAAATCAATCTAATGCGGTTTAAAGTCTTAAACATTTAGGTTTATTTTTATTAAATCCAGTCCAATGTCAACAATCCCGGCCTGAGCAGTTATTGCACTGGTTGAGATGTAATTAACTCCAGTTGAAGCAACAAAATTAATGTTAGTGAGTGTAATATTTCCGCTGGCTTCTGTCAATGCAGATCCATTTATAATTCTAACCGCTTCTCTTATCTCATCTATAGCCATATTATCAAGCATGATTATATCAACTTCTGCAATGAGAGCTTCTCGTACCTGATCCAGATTTTCTGTTTCAACTTCAATTTTTGTTGTATGCGATTTATTTTCTTTAGCAAAAAGTACAGCTTTTGTAATATTTCCTGCTGCCTGTATATGATTATCTTTTATCAATATTGCATCATATAAACCAAATCTATGCGGACAACCGCCCCCAACTTTTACGGCATACTTTTCAAATATTCTAAAATTAGGAGTTGTTTTTCTTGTATCAGTTATTTTAGCTTTATAAGGCCGTATAGTTTCCTGATACTGATTTGTTAATGTGGCGATTGCGCTCATTCGTTGAATGAAATTAAGAGCCGTTCTTTCTCCTGTTAAAATTGCCCGTGCATTACCAGTAATGATTGCAATATCCTGATTTTGTTCAACAGTTTCACCATTATTTACAAATACATCAATTTTTATTTCAGGATCAAGATGATTAAATACAAGTTTTAAAATATCGATACCAGCTACTAAGCATTTTGATCTTGAATTTATCTTTACTGTTAATTTTTGTTTAGGTCTAATAATGGCATTCGTAGTTAAATCACCAGAACCAATATCTTCTTCAAGAGCTTGAAGAACCAATTTTTTAGCAGTTTGATTATGCAATAGATAGGACATCGTTTATTTGTAGTTCTCCTTTTCTCAAATAACTATGATATGCACTTGTGCCTGTTTCAGGATAATCTTCCCTGAAGTGTGCTCCTCTGCTTTCTTTTCTTGAGATAGCAGCTTTTATAATTAGTTCGCCAATAATAAGCAGATTTCTGAATTCATATTCTTCAATGCTGCTGCATATATATTCTCTGTCAAATGCATTTTTTAATGAATTTAAGAATTGTAATGCTTCTGTCAAAGATTTTTCTGTTCTAATTATACCAGCATTTTGCCACATAACATCTTTTATAGATGTTGTTAGTGCCGAGATTATTTTTACAGGCTGTGGTGATTTTCTATCATACTTTTCAATAATATAATTAATTTTATCATCCTGAGATATAAAGGAATCTCCGGGATTTGCATTTAAATAATTTGCCAGTTCTCTTGAAATAACGACACATTCAAGCAGTGAATTACTGGCAAGTCTGTTTGCTCCATGTAAAGATGAACAACCGGCTTCGCCTATAGCAAATAAACCTGGTATTGAAGTTTCTCCATTTGCAGAAATCTTTATGCCGCCCATTATATAATGAGCAGCAGGAGAAACAGGTATATTCTCATTGAGCATATCAATATCGCTATCTCTACAGGCTTTCAGTATATTAGGAAATCTGTTAATTAATATTTCATTATCTATTAATGAAGCGTTAAGAAATACATTATTTGCCCCGGATTCTTTCATTTCAAAGAAAATAGCTCTTGTGACAACATCTCTGGGTGCTAAATCCCCTCTGTCATCGTATTTATGTGTAAAATCTTCATTATTATTATTTGTAAGTTTAGCTCCTTCACCTCTTACTGACTCAGAGATAAGAAACCTTGTTTCATTTTCCTTTACAGTTAATGCCGTTGGATGAAACTGTACAAATTCCATATCCTGAATAATTGCATTAGCTCTATAAGCTAGCGCAATTCCGTCTCCCGTAGCTATTCTAGGATTTGTCGTATTGCTATAAACCTGTCCTGCACCGCCAGATGCGATTATTACAGCAGATGTGAATATTGCTTCATATTTGCCTGTATCTGTATTTAAAACAACTAATCCTCTGCAAACTCCTTTAGAGTCTATTAATAGATCAACTGCCTGAGTTTTTTGGTATATTTGAATATTAGGATTGTTTTCAACATGCTGAGAAAGTGCGATTTCTATGCTTCTTCCTGTTGCATCCCCGCCGGCATGGAGAATTCTTCTGACGCTATGCGCACCTTCAAGGGTCAGCGCTATTTTATTATCGCTGCCCTTATCGAATTCTACGCCATAAGTTATTAAGTCAGCTATTACTTCTGCGCTGTTTTTTGATATAAATTCCGCTATCTCAGGATCGCTTAGTCCAGCACCAGCGTATAAAGTATCTTTTACATGGAGATCAATGGAATCATAAGTGTTCTCAGGGAGTACACTAGCTATTCCACCCTGCGCATATCTTGAATTACTTTCTCTAAGCGTTGATTTTGTAACAAGAAGTATTTTATTATTCTTATTTTGCGAAAGCTTAATAGCAGCGTATAAGCCAGCTATTCCACTTCCGATAATTACTATTGATTGTCTTGATAACCTCATAATGAACTCTTCGATTATTTATATGTAATATGATATATTCTACCGCTAATTAAAATATTTTGCAGTATAACTTTAATAGTTTATCTTTTCAAGTAATTTGATTTTTTGATCAAGGTATTGTTCATAAATATTTTTAAAATTAATATATAATAAAAGATAATAACTATAAAAGGTGAAGAAATGCTTGATATTAAACCATCTAAAAATGAATTAAATGATCTGGTTAAAAATTCAGATAAAAAATATGTTGTACCACTATATTATGAGATAGTTGCTGATCTGGAAACACCAGTTTCTGCTTTTCATAAGGTATGTAAAGATAAAAAATACAGTTTTCTTCTTGAATCAGTTGAAGGAGGGGAGAACTTCGGAAGGTATTCTTATATAGGAATTGATCCATTATATATTTTAAAATCAGATAAATCCGGTGCTGCTATTTTTAATACCGCTAATGATGATATTATAAGCAGTTCAAATAATCCCTTTGATCTCCTTCAGGATTTCCTTTCGGAATATTCTTCGGTTAGTTATGATTCACCATATTCTCCGGGAGCTTTTGGATATATCAGTTATGATAGTGTTAGACACATTGAACCCGTATTGAATAATACTTTTCTAAATATTGAAGGGTGTGATAGTTTCCCGGAAGCTTATCTTATGATTGCGGGAAGTATTCTTACTTTTGATCATGTAAAACACAAAATCTTCATTATAAACAGTGTTCTTTTAGATAAATCTACTGATATAGAAAAGATTTATGCAGATTCAGCTAGCAAAATTGAAGCAATTCTTTCAAAAATGCAGACATCTCATAATGCAAAACCGTTAAATTTTAGGCCAATAGAGGTTAGTAAAGATATATCATCTAATTTTACGAAAGAAGAATGGGTAAATGCTGTTAACACCGCAAAAGAACATATTTTAGCAGGCAATATTTTTCAGGCAGTTCTTTCTCAGCGGTTTTGTGTGGAAAGAAATAATATGGACACATTTACTATTTATCGATCATTAAGAAGCATTAATCCCTCGCCATATCTTTATTACCTTAATTTTAATGATTTTCAGATTATAGGTTCGTCTCCTGAAATGATGGTAAAATGTACGACTGACAAGGTTGCTTCATTAAGGCCAATTGCAGGTACCAGAAAAAGAGGCTCAACTCCTGAAGAAGATCAGGCACTCAGGGATGAACTTTTAGAAGATCCAAAAGAAATTGCAGAACATGTTATGTTGGTTGACCTTGGCAGAAATGATCTGGGCAGGGTTTGTGAATGCGGATCTGTTAAAGTAAAAAGGTTTATGGATGTAGAAAAATTTTCTCACGTTCAACACATTGTCACCGATATAACTGGAAAACTGCAGGAAAATATTGATTCTATTGATCTTGTTAAAGCATGTTTTCCGGCTGGTACAGTTTCAGGAGCACCAAAGATCAGGGCAATGGAAATAATTTACAATCTTGAAAAAGCTGCAAGAGGTCCTTATGCAGGTTGCGTAGGATATTTCGGTTTTAATAATGAAGTTAATACAGCGATTACTATTAGAACCATGCTTGTAAGAGATAACAAACTGTTTATACAGGCAGGTGCAGGTATTGTTGCTGATTCTGATCCCGAGACAGAATATGTTGAAACTCAAAATAAAGCTGCGGCGCTTGTTCAGGCGATTAATAGTGTAATTTCTGAATCCTGATTATGATTTTTGAACTTTTAGTATCACTTTTATTATGTGATATTAATCCGGCAGATCCTACCGGAAAAACTATTTATCCATCAGGAAACAGGGATTTTGATGATGGTTTTATGAATTATCCTGCATCTAAATATCCAGTGCTAAAGATAACTGTTCCTGTATTTGATAAAGACGATAATATTGTTAATCCTGGCATGTATGAGGCAATGCTCAGAGAGAAGCAAATTATTCTCATTCAGTCTGGTGAAATTATTGCTATTTTGCCTGTAATCGTAATCAGAAGTTTACCCGTAAAAAGTTACTTAACAGAAGCAAAAGCCAGTATTTTAGACACAGAATATGTTCTGATAACTTTCAGAGAAAATATGGTTGAAGCTCAGGCAATTGTTAAAATATCCAGATAGAAATATTTTGATTTAATCTATATAATAAGTAGATAATATTTTGGTTAATTTGAATGTTTGAAATAATGTTTATAGTAAAAAAAGGTTTCACTCTTGCAGAAGTTCTAATTACTCTTTTAATGGTTGGAGTAATCGCATCAATAGTTATTCCTGGCTTAATACAGGATTCTCAAAAAGCAGAATTAAAGAGCGCACTGAAAAAAGTTTATTCTGATTTAAATCAGGCAACAATGATGATAAAACAAGATAATGGCGGAACCTTGCAGGGTATATTTCTTGATAACAGCACTTTTCATTCAGGTACTACCAGTTTATCTGCTATATATGGTAAATATATAAATATTATCAGGACTTGCGGTTCATCAGGTTCAAATATAAGTGCTCCGAATCCCTGCTGGCATCTGAATAATCAATGGTATGGTGAATCTGGCAATCCTACTTCCGGCTGTGATGGGTGTATCACTTTTTACACAAACAGTGGTTATTGGGTAACAGGTGACGGTGGAGGTGCAATTATTCCAGGTTGTAATTATACTGATGCGTCCAGTGGCATAAAAGATGCCTGTGTTTTCGGTATATATGTAGATATAAATGGAGTTAAAAAACCAAATAAGATAAACTCGGATATTTTTTGGTTTTATCTTGATAAAAATCTCCTAAAGCCGTACAAAAAAACAGCTGATTTTATGAATCAGTAATATGCAGAAGCATAACTTATTTATTGATAAGTGTATTTGTATTTAATTGTAATACATATAGATTTTGCACATTTAAACCTATATAATAGATACATATTTAAGTAGATAAAATGAAAGTTTAAATAATGTTTATAGTAAAAAAAGGTTTCACACTTGCGGAAGTCCTAATAACGTTACTAATTGTGGGTGTAATTGCTTCAATAGTAATTCCCGGTTTAATTGCTGATACTCAAAATGCAGAGTACAAGACAGCATGGAAAAAGGGCTATGCGGATTTAAGTCAGGCAACCAAACGAATATTAATGGATAATGGTGGAACATTAAAAGGAATATGTACAAACTCAAACTGTTTAAGAGACCTATATCTGCAGTATCTTAACTTCTCAAAAAAATGTGACGCTGGTACAACTCTGGGTAACTGTTTCGATAGTACAACTAAAGCTCTAAGTGGAGCTGTAATTACGGGTGACTGGTTTACATCTTTTACATCTTATTCAGGAGTTATTCTTGCAAATGGAAACTTTGTCTTATTTGTCTATAATTCAAACTGTAATTGGACACCCACAATATCTAATGTTTGTGGAAGTATAATTACAGATATTAACGGTTTTAGGGGACCTAATACCTTTGGCAAAGATATTTATAAAACATATATTCTACAAAACTCCATTCCTCCATTTGGAGTTCAGGGTGATGGTAATGAGAGTGACTGTAATACAAACCCACCATCAGGCAGTGGACTGGGTTGTTCCGCAAGATATCTATATCAATAATTAATAATTTTTAATATGTTTATCAAATTCTGATAAAATTAATATATAGTTTTATTTGAATATTTGGAGATGTTAATGCGTGAACTTAAAAAGGGTTTTACTCTGGCAGAAGTACTGATAACCCTCTTAATTATAGGAGTAATTGCCTCAATAGTTATTCCCGGCTTAATTGCAGATACGCAAAAAATAGAATATAAGACAGCATTAAAAAAAGTTTATTCTGACTTAAGTCAAGCTTCTTTAATGATAAGGCAAGATAATGGAGGTACTTTTAGAGGTATATTTCCTGATAATGATACATTTCATAGCGGAACCGCTTCAGGCTTTCCGCATGTGTTTGGAAAATATATTAGTATGTCGAGAATGTGCGGTACTTCAGGTTCTAATGTGAATGATTCAAATCCTTGCTGGCATGTTAACGGTAAATGGTTTGATTCAAGCGGTAATCCAATGAGCGGTTGTGATGGTTGCCAAACTTTTTATACTAGTAATGGATATTGGGCCACAGGATCCGGTGTGGTCGGAAGCTGCAGTTTGAACGATGCACCAAATAATATAGTAAATGCCTGTGTAAGCTACATATTGGTGGATATTAATGGAATTAAGAAACCTAATAAAATTAATACGGATATTTTTTATTTTTATATTGCTGAAACTGGTATAAAACCGTACAAATCAACGTCAGACTTTCTCACTCAACAATAAAAGAATTATAGTTATTTAATTTGAATCCAGTTTTGGGAATACAAATATATTGCCGTCGTTATCACGCCAGCGGATCCAGCCAATTTGAGCTGTTTTATTGTAATCTATTTCTCTTACAAGCATCCAGTTACCGCTTATATAGACTAATTCAATTTCCTGTGGAGAGAATGAACTATTATCGATTAACTGGCTGTTTTCATCTGGATCTGTGTGCATTGTCCTGCATTTTACCGGAATATCAGAAAGTAAGTACAGTCTGTTAATTTTTCCATATTTACGTATAAATTCCAGCCATGTACTGAATTTGTCGTATGTTGGGTTTTTTATCCATCCTTTATCACCGTTTTTTTTGTTAAAAATAATTTCAACCCAGTCACCATTGTCATTTTCTGAAATTACTGACATAAGTGCAAATTTTTTGTTAGGTACAAATGCTAAAAATGTTTCTGCGGAACTTAATTCCTGAGGAATAGCTTCAACGCCAAGAGCATTCCATCTTATTATTTCAATCAATTCACTCTTTTCATCAGGAGAAGCATATATTTTAATTTCTTCCGGAGCAAAATAAACTCCAATAGAGTGATTATTAATAGAATTTACGGACCTCGGCATAAATTCAGCGGCATAACTGTGCGCAGAAAAACATATATGTGTCATAAAGGTAAAAATGATTAATAGAAGCAGTTTAATAGTTTTATTCATTTAGTTAACCTTATGTTGTCTATTAAGTTATTTAAAAATTATATTGAATCCAGTATGGTTAATCAAGCAAACCTGGTAAGTCAAGCTAGGTAAACAGACAGGAATTTTGTGCAGGAGAATAATTTTAATGTTCCTGTAAGTATGGTTTTCTTGGTAAAGAATTATTATTAACAGGTAATAATATTATGTCTCAAATTAATACAGCAAGAGATCTTGAAATTAAAACCAGTATACAGAAATTAATCAGAGAATGGTACGAATTAAAGCTTGCCCGGATAAATTTTCCCTTTATTCACGGACATACAAATATACCGGTTTTTGATATGGTTTTTGATGATGAAGAGCTTTTGATGTTATCTGAATCCTGCCTTGACTTTACACTTGCCGGAGGCAGATTTGTAAGGCAATTTCAAGTACAGTTGACTAAACTTTTTGAAGTTAAAAAAGTTATTTTAACAATATCTGAGCAAATGGCTTTTTATACAGCTTTTCAAATTTTAACCACTCCTCATCTGGGTTCCAAAGCATTATTACCAGATGATGAAATTATTATGTGTCCTTTTGTTTCAAGTTATATTTTTGAGCAAAGTTATTTAAAGCCGGTTTATATTGATATTGAGCCTGATAGTTGTAATATTGACGTATCATTAATTAGAAAAGCAATAAATTCAAAATCCAAAGCTATAATTGTATCCCATGCTGCAGGTAATCCCTGTCAAATAGGTGAAATTGCAGAAATTGCAAAAAATAATGATCTCTGGCTGATTGAATCTTGCGTTGATGCAATAGGTTCAAGATTTGATAATCAGTATTTAGGAACATTTTCAGATATTTCGATTTTTGGGTTTGGATTAAAGCAGCAAATCACCACAGGAGAAGGTGGTGCATTATTTATAAATAACGATATTTTAAAAAATATTGGTGTGCCTGAATTTAAAATGAGTGAAATGCAGGCATCTATTGGTTTAGCTCAGTTGAGAAAACTTACTTATTTTATTGATGCCAGAAAAAGAAACTTTAATATGCTGTTCGATTATTTAAGACCATTTGAGAATTTATTTAAATTACTTGATATTAGAGACAAATCTGAGCCATGCTGGGCATATTTTCCGGTTATAGTAAAAGAACAAGCAGGTTTTGATAAAAGTGATCTGGTAAAATATCTCGACAATTTCAATATATTAACAGAGCCATTGTTTGAACCTGTCAATAAATGCGGGAAATGGATTTCAGAAAGTTATAATTTTGATTATGTCATTAAAAATGGTTTTAAAATTGGTTTATATCCAACTATTAGTGATGATGCCATTAGATACACAGTAAGCAAGATAAATGAGTTTATAATAAACTTTTCAAAAGCATGAGCCCTTTTTTATCCTGCAAGTCAGGAAAAAATGTAATGTTGGGTAATTGGAATATGTTACTCCGGGACTTATGCTACTTTAATGGCTAAGATTTCTGTAATTATCCCGTTCAAAGATTCTTCGGCGGATATAAAAAAAGTTTTATATTCTGTATTAAATCAGAATATGCAGGATTTTAATATACTAATTGTTACTGATATGGATATAGATCTGCCTTTATCCAGTAAAATTAATATTATTAAATCAGATAAAGAGCAAAATGTATCTCAAATGCTAAATATTGGCATAAAACAGACTAGCTCAGAATATATATGTTTATTAAATCCTAATGACCTTTTTTTATATAATGCATTAAAACTTAGATATGAAGAATTTCAAAAAGATAAAAGTCTTTTTGTATGCTACGGATTAGGAATTGATACGGATATTAATTATCAAATAAAACAAAATATTAATTATGAATATTTCGTACAAAAAGATATATCATTTCCCGGAAATGATATAAATGCAGTATTATCTATGGATATGAATTTGTCGATGTCTTCTCTTATGTTCAGGAAAGAAGTTGCTGATAATATAGAATTCAATCCATTACTAAAATCTACATATCTATGGGATTATTTTATTAGACTTTTTGCAAATTATGAAAATAAAATCTGTCAGATATCCGATCCTATTTATATTTCACGTGATGAAGAACATAATATCAGAGGCAATAATCAGAAATATTTTATTGATTTTTCAAAAGAATCCATTTATGTGCTGGATTGTTATTTTAGCAAAGGAAATATTACTGAAGAATTAAAAGAAGTACATATTCAATGTTTTAAGAACCTTTATTCATATTTATTTTTTATTTTAGTTGAATATTTTCCGTATAATTTTTGGTTAAGATTTTATTTGTTAATTTCATACCTCAAAAAAAATAAGCAATTTAATAATAAATTAATTGATTTTTGGTTTATCGCAATTTTAATAAATAGTATTTCCTTAACTAAAAAGCGTTTATTTAGTAATCAATTTGCACAATAAGTAATCAATTAAATGGATTTAGTTCAAATAGATTATCTCCTGTCAACGAATTTATAATAGAATATTATATTGAGAGTTATGTATTATCGAAAATAATAGCTTTCTATAAAATATTTTTGAGTCTTAAGGAAAAGTTTTTTATGGAATTAGATAACACAGAAATAGTTAGCAGTGAAATTGATGAATATTTTCCAATAGGTCAGAAGCTAAGTATCACAAAGTTATTTACTGAGGATAATGAAAATTATCCTTCTTATGTAAAAGATATTGGAGAAGATGCAATTTTTATTGATCTTCCTACAAAATCCGGGGTTCGTATTCCAGTACATGTTGAAGATGTACTTGAAATTACTGTTTTAACAAATGCTTGCGCTTTTTCAGGAGAGGCAGTAGTTTTAAGTATTGAAAAAGAAGAGTTAAACGGGCTATGGATTAACATGCCAGAGATGCTTGAAAAGATTCAGAGGCGCGACTTTAAGCGCTGGGAAATAAAATTTCCTTTGAAGATTTGTGTAATGTCAGAAAATAAAGTTGTTGAAGAAATAAATGGTGAGAGCTTTGATATATCAGGAACAGGTATTTCAATTTCTTCAAAATATACCGTTCAACATAACAAGGATTTTAGAATAAAATTTCAATATAAAGATATAGATGCATTTTTAAAAGCAAAGTTTATACATATACGTTATGATGTAGTGAAAAAAAATTATGTTTTAGGTTTTGAATTTATGGATATTGACAGGCATATAACTGATAAAATACATAAACAAGGGATTTTGTTTGAACTTGACTTAAGACGAAAAGGTTTGATATAACTAACTATAAATAATCACGTCAATATGGGTGGCTATTGATTTAAGTATCTAGCTGAACAACCGTAGCCAATACCTGAAGCTGGACTTGTGTTACAGTCACTTTCAAATCCATCTCCCTGAGTCCCCCAAGGTTTGATAGTGTTTTTTAATATCCATACATAGAATACATCTTTACCAATAGTATTTGGTTCTTTAAATCCGTTTACATCTATACTTATTGCTGAAAATGCACCGATAGTTGCATTAGTACCTATGCTAGCTCCTAATCGAAGGAGTGTTCCATCATTTAAAATAGCTCCTGCATTATTACTCCAGCCAACAGGATTTCCACCCAAGCTTTTTGCCGTTGAAGTCCAGCAATTCCCAAGAGAGGAACCCGTAGCACACACTTTTATACAGTTTAAATATGAGCAATAAGCATTCGTTAGTAGATCGTCAGTTGTATATGTACCAGTTAAATTTCCGGCATTTTCTTGAGACAATCTTAAAGTAGCCTGGTTAAGACTGGCAAAAGCTTTTTTCCATGCTGCTTTATATTCAGCTTGCTGGGTATTGGCAATTAAGCCAGGAATAACTATTGAAGCAATTACACCCACAATTAATAGTGTTATCAGAACTTCTGCTAAAGTAAAACCAGTTTTATTTCTCATATTAAACATAAATTTGCCTTTTATTTGACATATAGGTTAATAAGAAGATTTTATCATGTGGTTAGTGGCGAATCAAAAATATTAAATTTTGAAAGAATCCAGACTGAAATGTTATAAATCTATTTAAGATTATATATTGATGGGTCTATTTCTTTTGCATAAGCTGATTTAATAAGTGTACTGATTGTCTTTAAATTTTCATATTCAGAATGGCAGCTTTCACAGTTCTTTAAATGTTCATCAACTAAATAGTGAAGTTTTAGAGTAAGTTCTCCGTCATAGTAAGCAGAGACTTCTTCTAAAACTTCACTACAGGTTAGCTTTTTATCAGTATACATTCTATTTATAACTTTGTTTGCTATTTCATATAATGGTGGAATTACTTTTTGGCTAAGATTTTTAAAATAATTTGAAACATTTTTTATATTATTGAAATCATTAGTGCATTCAGGGCAGTTAGTCAGGTGCTTTTTTATATTATTTGAATCTTCTTCAGAAAGCTCATTGTCAAAATATGCAGATAGAAGCTTTTTGATTTTATCACAGGATTGTTCGCTCTCCATTTTATAATCTCCAATTTAATTAATAATTTTACTAACCTAAATATGGTTTTATTTGCTCCTGTAGCTTTGCTCTTGCCCTTGCAAGACGTGATTTCACAGTTCCAATATTGGATCCTGTTATTTCTGCAATTTCATCGTAACTCAACCCTTGTAATTCTCGTAAGACGATAACTAATCTAAACTGTTCCGGCAAATTTTCTATAGCATCTTTAATGTGTTTATCTAATTCACCTCCAAGGGTTCTTTCTTCGGGAATTTTAGCTATATCAGGTATTTCTCTTGCGGCTGATATTTCTGTTTCGCTGTCCATATACGGAGCATCCATAGAAATTGTCGCTAGCCGTCTTGTCTTTCTCCTAAGTTCATCGTAAAAAAGATTGGTAATTATTTGATTAAGCCAGAATTTGAATGTCGCAGGATTTCTCAGGTTTTTAACTGAGCGTGCCATCCTAAATAGTACTTCCTGTGCAAGATCTGCTATATCAGTACGGTTGGGATCAAGGTGGTAAAGTGTACCGTAAATGGTTCGTTCGTTTCTTTTAATTAGTTCTTCAAGAGCAATACGGTCGTCCTGCTGACATTTTTTAACTAGCTCAATCTGATCCAGATTCTTGTATATTTCTTTTAAATTGTGCTTCAATCAACACCTGCCTCCCTTTGATTGGTCTATTTATGATAATTTATGTTCATTCTTCGTGTTATAATCACTTAGGTAAACAATCCGGCTATAATTTTGAGGTCAAGTAAAAATCTCAATTTTTGTTAAAAATTAGAATTTTTCCCTGATCGAAATTGGAAAGTTGAATACAAGCACAGCTTGTATGTAACTAGATCATGAAAGCTTAATGAGGCAAAGTTTGAACAGGATTATTGATGTAAATCTAAACAGGGCAACTGAAGCACTCAGAGTGCTTGAAGAAATATCAAGATTTTATCTTGATAATAAAAGTTTCTCTATTTCTTTGAAAAACATAAGACACGAACTTTTTCAAACAATTAATATAAAATATAAAGACCTTCTCAGCTCTAGAGATACCGAAGGCGATGTTGGAATCGATATTAATAATCCCAGCAGCAAAGGAGATATAATTGGCATATATAGAGCTAACTTTAAAAGATTACAGCAATCATTAAGAGTTCTTGCCGAGTATAGTGCACTTGAAGGGCTGGATACAGCAATATTTGAAAAAAGTCGGTATCATACATATACGTTGGAAAAGGATATGTTTGAAGAATTATCTAAAAAATTAAAAATTAAGCGTTTACAGGATAAAAGATTATACCTTGTTACTGACCGATCTACATTTGAAACAACAGATTCTTTTTTGGATGCAGCTGCGTCAGCCTTAAAAGGTGGTGTTCAAATAGTACAGCTTAGAGAAAAAACTGCTACAGCAAAAGAATTCATCGAGCTTGCCCGAAAAATTAAAGAACTGTGCGCACTATATGATGCACTGTTTATTATTAATGACAGGGTTGATATTGCTCATATTGTTGGATCAGATGGAATACACCTTGGACAGGACGACATAGATATTAATTCAGCAAGACATTTATTAGGAAAAGATACTATTATTGGTATTTCCACACATTCTCCTGAACAGGCACTGGAAGCTATTAAATCAGGTGCTGACTACATAGGAGTTGGTCCTGTTTTTACAACTCCAACAAAACCGGGTAAACAAGCTGTCGGGTTGGACTATGTAAAATGGGCTGCAGAGAATGTCGATATTCCCTGGTATGCAATTGGCGGGATTGATTTAGAAAATATTGATCAGGTGATTGAAGCCGGGGCATCAGGGATTGCCGTTGTAAGAGCAATTATGAATGCCGATAATCCGGAAAACTCAGCTCAATCTTTTCTAGTTAAAATCTCTAAAAACTAGAAAATTCATAAATTTAAAATCTAATTTAAAAAATATTCTGGTACGGAGAAAGCCTATTACCAGGAAATTTTAACGAATATGTTAAGAAATGTAAAGTTTTTGCAAATTTACCCTAAAGTTTTTTAGAAACGTGCCGATAAATATATTATAAGGCCAATAAAATGGTCATACCCCAACCTCCTCCCCAAGTCTAGTAGCCGCCCAAAAGCGGCTTTCTTTTTTTGTTTATATGTAACTCGTCAATGAGAGATGCGGGAGTGAAGTAAAACTCAAATAATTTTAGTTAAAAAATAAAAATTTCGCCTTTTTTTAGTTCAATATTGAGTTTATCGCCGTCAACATACAAAACCTTGCCGGAAAGTTTGTCCTTAAAACTATTCTGAATGGTATTCAGTTGAATTTCAGCTTTTTCAGAAGATTCTACATTAACATTCATAATAATGAGCAGAGAAGTATTTTCGTTAGTTCTTTCAAATGCAAGAATTTTTTTGTTTCCAGTTTCCAGCTTTCTTGTTGTTTCAGGATTTGTATTAGTAATCAAATCGTTAAATCTTTTTCTAATTTTGGCTACATTTTTAATAAACTCGACAATGTTATCTTTTTTCAGCCAGTTGTAGTTGCTTTTATAGAAAAGTGGCAGTTTTTTTCCATTAAAGAACTTCTGTTCTTCCTGTGTGAAACATAATCCTGTGTTTACGGGAAGAATTTCTCCAAGTTCAAATCCGGCATGCAGAAATGGAATGGAATTGGGTATAAAACTATTTAATACCCATGTTAGCTTTGAAAAAAGGATGCCTCCCTCTTTCGATATAGCTCTTGGCGTATTATGAGTTTCTGAAGTACCAAAGAAAGGCAAAGCTACTTCTTGCATTGATTCATCAAGAGTTCTTTCAAATCCGTCTTGTTCTGCTTCTACTGCCCATGCATGTCCAATTACAGCATTATAACCATCATCTCTGCTGGATTGCTGAATTTTAAAATTTTCATCCCAAAAAGCAAAGTCCGGATCAATCTTTCTGGCTGTTTCAATCATATGCTGTTTAAGTTCTGAAGGAAGTGCATGTCCCATATCTATCATAACGCCGTCTATTCCAAATTCCTGCTGGTAGAATGGAATTATGTTATTAATCATAGTCCATAGCTCTCTGTTTGCATTTTCAGGCTTTGCAAGTTCAGGATCATAAAATCTTATGGTGTTATAAGCTATATAATTATAATTTTCTTCACTGCTATAAGGATAATTATACATTCTTAAGTAAGTGACATCTCCCCATGGCGGCTGTATATCATTTGGCGGCCAATCTGCAAAAGCTCCCGGAATTATTAGCTCACCTTCAGTGGTGTTTGCAGTATATCTGTTGCCATCATTTAGAATATTTTCCAGTTTCGGCGGTATTTTAAATATATTTTTATATCCACTTCCTGGTGGAATATATTTACCACAATTCTCAGGAACTTTTAAGATATCTTCGAGATCTTCTCCGGAAAATTCAGGAGATTGATATTCATCTGCCATTTTTTTATCAATCCAGTAAAACCAATCAGGATGTGTTTTTATCCAGTCAGCATCCTTTGAAGCAGTTCTGAACACAAATTCCAAAACAACTCTCATATCAAGAATATGAGCTGCTTCTATAAAAGCTTTGAATTGTTCTTCAGCAGGCAGGTATATTAAAGGATCTGCCAGATTATTATCTATTTCATAAGGATTTTTTATTGCATAAGGAGAACCAAGATCTCCTTTATTTCCGTCTGTTCCTATAGAATTAACAGGAAGCAGATGAATGGTATTTATTCCTAGCTCTTTTAAGTACGGCAGTATAGCAATTGTTTTTAAGAATGTGCCGGTTTCACGCATACCTTCACTGTTTAGTGTTATATCTGTTGGCAGTCCACCAATAATGCCGTCCTTGTCGTGATCATATGCAGTAGTTAATCTGACAAAAATATTATAAATGGTTGAACTTCCTGTCCAGTCACCGGGAAATTCATGTTGTATTCCTTTTATTAGAGAAAGGGATTTATTATAAGAAGTGTTAGATTTTCTTTTTTCCAGTATTCCATCTATCACTTCATCAAAAAACTTGCAGGGATTGACCTTTACATTTTTAACATTATTTTCATTCAGCCATAAAGAAGGTATATGATAGCTATAGTTGCATAATTCTTCTTTTAGTATTTTAGATATTTCATCTAAAGCCATTCTTTTTCCTTACATAATCTAGCTTTAAAACTGATCTTTTACTTTTTACTGCTGATATTACACAAGTATGAGCTGTCTGTCGAACTTTTTTATCTCATTTTCAAAGTCTTCAATACTTGTAAATTGCTTAAAAACTGATACATATCTAATATATGCAACCATATCGATTTTTTTAAGTTCTTCAAGAACCTTTTTACCCAAATAAAAGCTTGAAATCTCTCTTTTACTTGATATAGAAAATTCTAATTCAATATTATCAATTAAGTCTTCAATATAATCTATGTCAATATCACATTTATTGCAGGCTGTATTTATACTGGTGAACAGTTTATTTCTTGAATATTCTTCCCTTGAGCCATTCTTTTTAATAATAATTAATGGAAAAAATTCAATTTTTTCGTACGTGGTAAATCGTTTCTGGCAACTTTCACATTCTCTGCGTCTTCTTATGCTGGATTTTTCTGCTGTTGAACGTGATTCTAATACCTTACTGCTTTCATGGCCGCAAAACGGACAAAGCATCACATACTCCTTATAAAATTTATTATTTTAATGACCCCAAATATAATGATAATAATTTTATGTAAAAGACACTTCACTGTCTAGCTTATTTAGTATATTTTTTTACAAAGTATAAGCCTAAGATGCCTAGTATAATAAAAATTATACTTATTAACTGTGCGACTGGTATCCCTAATACCGTATAAATACTGTCTATTCTTATACCTTCAATTATAAACCTGCCTGATGAGTACAGTATTAAGTATGAAAAAAATAAAGCTCCATTCTTACCTTCGAATTTTTTTCTAAGAAAGAAAAATAAAATTGAAAATACTATAAAATTCCATAATGATTCATATAAAAATGTCGGATGAAAATACTGATAATTTACATATTCTGCTGGTCTGTTTTCTACAGGTATGTATAGTTTCCATGGTAATTCAGTCGGAGAACCAAATGCTTCTGAGTTAAAAAAGTTCCCCCATCTGCCAATTGCCTGTCCAAGTATTAATCCGGGTGACACTATATCTGCATATTTTAATAGCGGTAAATTATGAATTTTTGAATATATAGCGCCTGTAATGAAACCGCCAATTATTGCCCCATGTATTGATAAACCCCCATGCCATGTCATAAATATTTCCAGAGGGTGAAATTTGTAAAAATTCCAGTTAAAGATCACAAAATATAGTCTTGCTCCAATTATTGCCCCTACAAGAAGAAAAATTGCAAAATTTATTATTATATCAGAATTTATACCCTGTTTTTTTGCAGTTTTTATTGTTATTGCAAGACCTGCTAAAAAAGCAAGCGCTAATATGATCCCATACCAGTATATTGTTATTGGTCCGACATCTAAAGCTACTGGACCTGGTGATTTAAGCATTATAAATTATTACCATTATTTTCTTGTGAATTATTATTATTTAGCATTGCATCGTACTTGTTTATATCGATATTTAGTATCTCGATTTTACTTTTTATTGATTCAGCATCAGACGGATTTTTTGCTAATTTTAGATATTGAATGTAAGCTTCCTGAGATTTTTTTAGATTACTGCTAATAATCAAGACATTATTTTTGTCAGTTTTTTTATTTTTTTCAATTAAAGTGAGAGCTTTTTCTTCACATATAATGCCAAGTGTGTAGTATGCGTCTACAAAATCATTTTTAAGACTTATAGCTTTTTCTAATGAAGCTATAGCTTTATTATAGTTACCTTTTTTACGATAAGCTATGCTCAGGTTGTAATGTGTTTCAGGAAAATTGGGATTTAAGTCGTTAATAGATTCAAGTCTTGATATGGCTCCATCTACATCACCGGCCTTCATTAAAATATTTGCTTTATTATTGAGTTTTTGAATATCAATATTTGAGCATGAAGTAAGCATTATAACTGATATGCATATTATAGGTAAAATTTTTGAATTTAAAATATTTTTCATAGATGTTTTTCCTCTTAACTGTAGAGGATACAACAAACAGGCCTGGTTTGACAACCAGGCCTGTATTTGATTTTTTTAGACTATGCATCAAAGCTTAGATTTGATTTTCTGTTGGAAATTCCATCCATTAAGCTTGATCTTGTACTAACTAAATTGTGAGATTCAAAAACATTATTTTGGTCATTATTTATTTGAGCCTGGTCAGAACTTATTATGTTTGCCAGTTCATTTAATTTGTTATCCTGTGCACCAATTTTATTTGATAATTCAGTTTCTTTTGGTTCAGCAATATTTATTTGATTTGATAAAGCAGAACCTTTTGTTATATAGTCAGCACGTTTTACATCTTCTGCTTTTATCTTTTGTTCTAGAAGAGCTGCCTGTTCTTCTATATTAGTAAGTTTAACGTCTAAGGTTTCCTTAAAAGAACTTAAATTACTTATTGAGGCTTCGAGAGTATTCTTTTGTGCCTGTAATTTTTGTTCTTCTTTTTCCAAGTTTTCCTTAGATGCTTCTAATACTTGTACTTCAGCTTCTAACATTGATTTATCGTTTTCTAACTGTGATTTAGTTGCTCCTAACTGATTTATATCAGCTAATAATTGGGATCTTTTTGCTATTAATTGTGATTTTCTTTCTAAAAGTGCAGATTTATTGGGATTATCAATTTGTTCCTTATTAGTTGAGTAGAAATTACCAGCGTTTGTCTGACTTTCAGCTTTTTGTCTTTTTAGTTCTGCAAGACTGTTTTTCAATGTCTCGAATGCCAGTCTTTCTTCAGGCGTTGTTAATTTACTTTCGTCTGTTTTAGCTATGTCTGCTTCCATTTGAGTAATGCTTGCGCTTAAAGTATTTGTATTTGCATTTAAAGTAGCATATTCATTTCCTGGTGCTAATCCAGCATCGATTTGTGCTAATTCAGTATCGATTGATCCTATTTCAGTATTTTTAGATGTCATACTGGTAGATATAGATGTCAAGCTGCTAGTTATTGATGATAAGGTTGTAACTTTTGATGATAAGCTGCTATTTACTGATGATAAGTTATTAGTTACTGATGATAAGCTATCTGTTATTGTTGAATACTCTACTTCTGTAGATGATAAGCTATTTGTTGCGCTTTGTAAGTTTTGGAATGTATCCATTAAGTCTGAATTGGTAGCAATCATATTGGTATTTAAATTTGCTATATTTACATTACTCATTGCTATAGAACTATTAATTTGGCCTAAACAATCTGTAAGAACAGATATTTCATTTGTTACGAAAAGTTTTGATGTATTCAAAGTTTCTCTTTGTTGTAATTCTATACTTTGACCTGTTAAATGACCGGAAGCAATACCTGTAGAATAATCGAGAGCTGCGGAACTTTGTTCAAATAATGATAGTGCACCGCCTACATCCTGAGATGTAAAAATATTTTCTTTTGCATCAGGACGTTTTAGAACAGGTACTGGAGAACTAGAGATGTTTTTGGATTCATCTCCGTTTAGTTTGTAGGGGTTAATTGTGATGTCAAACATACACATTCTCCTTTATGATATTGGGGAAGTTACATAAATTTTATTACTCTTATATATATTAAGTATATCGATGTTGCCAAATTTCAAATTTACTCTAAAACTTTAACAAAAGTTTACAATTATTATATTCTTACATCAAGAATCAATACAAGTAAGCTTTATCAGACCGAATTGACTTGTATTTCACCTTCGCCCAAAACAGTAAAAAATAATTCTGGATTATATTTAACCTGAATTCTATAATGACTAAGGTAAGATTTTATCTGTCCATATATATTACAAGTGAGGATAAATGCCGGCATATTTATACTGGGGTGAAGAAGACTTCACTTTGGAAAAAGCTGTTAAAGAGCTAAAGGATCAAATTCTTGATCCTGAATGGTTGCTGTTTAATCACAAAGTTTTAGATGAACCTGATATAAAACAACTAATAGAATCTCTGCAAAGTATACCTATGGTTTTTGGTAATCTTCTTATTGAGATAAGAATATTGAGTTTGTTTTCAAGGGGCGGGAAAAAAAGCTTTGCAACAGATAATGAGTTTGACAAGTTAATGAATATTCTGGAAAACCTTAATACTAATATCCATGTTTTATTTGTTAGCCGTATTCAAAGAGAAAGCGGCAAAAAAATTGATTCTTCCTTAAAAATCACTAAATTAATTCAAAAAATAGGTAAAGTAGAGGCTTTTGAATCTTTTAAATCTTATCAGGAAAGAGAACTCATTGAATGGATCAATAAATGCGCTGATTTAAAAGGTGTCAAAATTATTAGGGAGGCGTCGTTAATACTGCTTCAAAATACAGGCCCGGAACTCAGAAAGCTTGATTCAGAGCTTGAAAAGTTAAAGTTAAATGCAGCTCCAAAGACAATTATTACCAAAGAAGCGGTAATTTCTCTTTGTTCAACCTATGAAAATGTTTTTATTTTAGCTGAATACTGGCTCCAAAATAAAAAATCCAAAGCCGTTATTGAGTTACATAAGCTTTATGAAAAGGATCACCCCTTAAAAATAATAGCCACTCTTCAAACACTGCTCAGAAGATGGTTAAAGATCAAAATTGAATCCAAAACCAAAAATTCTTTTGAAATATCCAGAATAGTTAATTTACACAAATTTGTCGTAGAGAAAGATATGGAAAAACTGCGGTCTGTTTCTCTTGAAAAGCTTGTTGAATTCAAAAAAAGACTTACAAGCGCAGAATATAATATAAAAGCAGGAGAGCTTGAGGCAGAAATGGCTCTGGATCTAGCAGTATCGTCATAAAGGAATGAAATGTTCAGTGATAAATTAAAATTAAATCAGCCAATTTTAACGCAATTTTTTGAAGCGGCATTAAGTAATGTTTATAGGCTTCATCATGCCTATATTTTTTCAGGGGGAGATCCCTTAGCCCAGTATTTTGCCGCAATGCAGATTGCAAAAGTTCTAAATTGTAAAAACGGTAAACCTCATACTAACTGTACCTGCACGAACTGTCTCTGGATTAATAAAAATAGGCATCCAGCTGTTATAACAATTTCTCCGATTGATTATACCTACGGAAATAAAGATTCCAAAGCATCTACTGTTATATCAGTTAATCAGGCCAGATTCTTAAAAGAAGCTTTATCAACATCTTCTCCGTATTATAGAACTATTATTTTTACAGATGCAGTTGAGGATAAAGCTTATGAAAAGAAATCTGAAATTTTGTGGAAAGAGTATAATGGCTTGCTTGCTCCACCTGTATCATCCGAAAATAATTCAGAAAGTGAACGACCTTTATGGCTTCCCATGCCAATTAAAAAGGAAACTTTCAATCCAGCAACTTTAAATTCCCTCCTGAAAACTATCGAAGAACCGGAGGACAGGGTTATTTTCTTTTTCCTGACAAACGATAAAGAAGAGATTCTTGACACTATAATGTCAAGATGTCAGGTTTTACCTGTTAAATCAATGCAAAAACCTAATATTAACATTGATATATTCAGTCAGATTTCTGAATATTTTCCACCTAAAGATCATGCACAGGCACTTTTTGTTTCGGAGAAACTTATTGAAATTTCAAAGCAGGAATCGTTAAATACAGAAGATATTTTAGATTCTTTGCAGGAATATTTTAAAAGGTTACTTGTGAGTAATGTAAATAACCGTCTGATATCGTTAAAATTTATAGATTATATTCAAAAGATAGAAACTGCTAAAACAGAACTAAATCATTATATGACTCCCCAGACTGTTCTCGAATCCTTATTATTGGGATTTGTATAAAAATGTAATCTATCAGGCCAGTTTTCATGTTTCTTTATATAATATAATGCAGATTTTATGATTAAATATATTAGTTGAGAGTCATAGGGGATAAGTTATGCAGTATGATATCGCAATAATCGGAGCAGGGCCGGGAGGTTACGTTGCGGCAATAAGAGCAGCTCAACTTGGTGCAAAAGTTGCTCTTATAGAAAGAGAAAATGTCGGAGGTATTTGTCTGAACTGGGGCTGCATACCTACTAAAGCTGTTATTAGTTCTGCTGATAAATATAACGAAGCAAAAAAACTTTCTAAATTTGGTATTAATATAGAAAATTTAAATTTTGATTATGGAAAAATCAATGAAAGAACATGGACAGTTGTTGAAAAAATCAGAAAAAGCCTTGAAGGACTTATCAAAAGTTATAAAATCGACATAATAGCAGGAGAAGCTGAGATTGAGTCAGCACACTTATTAAAAGTTGCTCAAGCTGAGTCAGTTATTGACGTTGAATATAAGCATTTAATAATTGCAACAGGATCAAGATCTTTTTCACTTCCGGGTATTGTTACAGATCATAAATTTATTTTGAATACAAACGATATTTTAACTATAAAGTCTTTGCCCGATAATATTATGATCGTTGGAAGCGGTGCTAACGGTATTGAATGGGGCAGAATATTAAACAGTTTTGACAAAAAAGTTGTTATAGCCGAACTTGCTCCAAAGCTTGCACCAATGTTTGACAAAAGCATATCAGAAAGGCTTGAAAGAATATTTAAACGGCAGAGAATCGAGTTTTACACTAATACCTGCATAGACAAAATTGAAGGTTCAAAAGTAACTTTGCAAAACGGCAAGGAATTTAATCCAGATATAATTCTTCTTGTAGTTGGTAGAACTCCTAATATAGAAATAAAAGGACTTGAAAAATTAGGAATAAGTACTTATAAAAAAGGCATTGTTGTCGATGAGAATTTACGTACTAATATTACAAATATCTATGCTATAGGTGATATAACAGGAATTCTGCCTCTGGCTCATGTAGCTTCTCATCAGGGTGTAAAAGCTGTTGAAAATATATTACTGGGTAAAAGTTTACCAATTAATTACAATGCAGTGCCTAAAATAGTTTATGGGCATCCTGAAATTGCTTCTGTCGGTTACACTGAAGATGATTTAATTAATCTAAATATTCCTTATGAATCGAGTACATTTCCAATGAGTGCAATAGGAAGATCCGTGATAGAAGATGAAATTGAAGGATTTGTCAAGATTCTTGCGAATAAGGAAAGAATCCTTGGAGTGCACGTTATTGCAGATCAGGCTGTAGCGATGATACAGCAAGCCGCAATCGCAATCAATTCAGAGCTGACACCTGACGATTTAAAAGATACCATTTTTGCTCATCCGTCATCTTCAGAAGCACTTTATGAAGCTTTTCTTGGTATAGACGGCTTCCCTATACATCTACCTAAGCAGAAAAGCTAGTCTCTGATGCTGTATTTGCATCCGCAGTAGGATTGTCTGTATAAATCATATTTATTAGATAATTCCAGGCTTCTTTTGTAACCGTCCTGTTTTTTGAAATCAGTTTCTAAAAACTCTATTCTATACTTTTGAGCTGTTTCTTTGCCAATTTTATTAATTATTTTTGAGTCTTTATGAGGGCTGACGCTTAAAACAGTTGTAAACAGACTAAAATTATTTTGCAGGGCAAACTGTGCTGTTTTCTCAAGTCTTAGTCTGAAACAAATTTCACAACGCATACCTTTTTCTGGCTCGTTTTCAAATCCTTTTACAGCATTATTCCAAATTTCAAAAGAACCTTCCTTTATAAAAATTTTGTACTTCATTATATCTGCAAATTTTATATATTCATTCAGCCGTCTTTTATATTCATTTTCAGGATAGATATTTGGGTTGTAAAAAAAACCGTATATCTCTGAATATTCTTTATATAGCTTTTCAAAAACACTCGAAGAACATGGTGCACAGCAACTATGAACCAGAATTTTCATAATTATCTTAAATTACTCAAAACAATATTTTTTAATTCAGGATACGGCATAATTCCTTCGTATTTTTTCATTCCGATATATATAGTCGGTGTTGCTGTAATTCCAAGGCTAACAGCTTCTTTTGAATCACTTAGAAGCTGCATTTTTGCTGCTGGATCATTTGCATCTTTTTTCAGTTTATTGGTATCCAAGCCAAGTTCTTTTGCAATCTGAAGTATTTTAGCTTCAGAAAGATTTTGCTGATTTTCAAATAATTTGTTATTAAATTCCCAATATTTTCCCTGTGCTTTAGATGCTCTGCTGTATAATGCAGCAGTGCAGGAATCTTTATGTATAGAATTTTTTATAACAGTATTGCATTTTTTGTTTAAAGGGAAATCATGATGAACTACTTGTACACCGGGAACCTCGTTAACGAGCCTTTCCATCATTGCATTAGACATACCGCAAAATGGGCATTGGAAATCGGTATATTCATGAATAGTTAATTTTGGGTGTTTTGCGCCTAAAATATTTCCGCTTGAAGTATATTTAGAAGAATATTGAGCAGGACTTGCTAATGGGTTTTTAGGGACAAATATACCTGATGTTTCGAAATAATATATAGATATAGCTGAAATACCAGCTAAGAAAAGCACTAATAAGGCATTCGTAGATTCAGACAAAAATGAAAACAGATCATTTACGGTATTTTTAAAATGGTTTACAGTTGAAGTTTTATTTTTACTTGCAACGAGAATACATAAATTTAAAAGGTATGTAATTACGCATAATATGCATACTTTATGAATTTCTGTTGATGAAATTCCGGATAAAATTATGGAAATTAGTATTGAAAATGAAGAAATAACAAATATATAACTTTTGGAATTTTTAAGTTCTTTCAAAAATTCCAAATTAAAAGAAGGTAGCAGGCTCAAAAATAATATAAATGAATATAGTCCGAGTCCCCATATTGAAAGAGGTAATCCAAGGAAATGAGAGAACTGGGTACGTGCAACAGCATCGCAGTCAATAGTTTCACTTATTGCGCAAAAACTAGGTTGGGCGCCTGAAACAAAATTTGCATAAAAATATATCTTTATTAATTCCAATGATAAAAGTATTCCAATAACTGCTAGCGCAGGTAAAATATATGGTTTAATCTTATTCATCATAGAACAATCTAACTCCAATTCGTGTTTGCTAATTTCCTGCATATTCTATCCTTTATTAATAATTGAACTTTATTTTCATATTATCATATAAATCCTATCTTATTTCAGTCTTTTTTAGCTGAATTTTTATTTGTTCATCTATCAATTTTTCAAAACAGGCTGGGCCGCCTGTAATATGAATTACATTTTTTGGAACTCCATTAGGCTCAATTCCAACACTAAAATAAGTAATGTCTATACTTTTTTTAATAATCATTTTGCTGTCGCTTCCTTCAAATCCTGCTATAGAACCAAATTCATCTCCGCCAATCAATATCTCGGTATCTTTAATATTATATTTTTCTGCCAGATTAAGAAGAATCCAGTTAATAGAATCTGACTTGTCAGTCAAGCCAATCTCGAGGTGCTTAACGTCACTGGTTATCTTTGCTCCAGTGAACCCTGAAGTTTTGGCTATATTCGATAACACGTTATATGCTTTTTTAATTCCTCCTGCAAATCCGTTTTCGTCTAGACGTTTTTCTGTCATTATAAGTAACCTGTCAATTTCACTTTTTGGAGGATCAGGCCATTCAGGTATAAGGTCAATTTTTCTTCGGTTTAATCTGTTATATATAATAACAATCTTTGCATCAGATGTATTTTCTATGGCTGATTTTGTTTTTTCTGCAGCTTTATTAAGTAACATATCTTCCTGTTTTGATGCAGTTCGTTTGTATAACAATTTTAAATCAGATCCTTCATTAAATCCAAATACTTCAGATCCTCTGTTTGTACATATATATAGGAACTTTTTATATGTACCTTTAATTAATGAAGAAAATTGACTATCGATATTATTAATATTCGTCCCTGAAATGACTACAATATAAATCCCTAATTTTAATAATTTTTCTAATTTTGAAGTTATGATGGCAGCATCTGTTTTTCTGTTTTCAACAGCGGTGCCATCCCAGTCAAAAGCTATTAGCTTGAAAGGTCTTAATAGTTCTTGATAATTTTCAAAATTACAATTATTGTTCATAATAAAGCCTCCAAGAAGGCATAATTACCACAGTTAATATTTTTTTTCAGGTTACAGTCGATTATATCCACTAACAATTTTTTATTCAGTTTTAAGAAATGTAAATCTAATTAATATTTTTCACTTTATTATGCAATATCTAAAATTCAGGCAGTTTATTAATTTATAGTAGTTTATTTTAATTTATTTGTTATGAATAAAATTGGAAATGTAAATCAGATTTTGTATATCAAAATCAGGACCAACAATCCTGATAATAGTGAAAATGAAATATTAACGCGGTCTTATAAAGATTACAAACCACTATCATATTATTGCAAGGTAATTTTACCCGGAGTTTCTTTTACGGGAAGCGATAATGAAAAAAATATGCTGAAATGTTATGAAAATCGTGAAAACTTGTTGTTAACTATTAAAAAAAATGCTAATAAAATAAAATCTTCAAGAAATTTAGCAGAAAAATATATTGATACTCTGGGTAACATTAAGCTGGTTGCTCTTGATAAAAATGATGATGAAACCTTAAATCAATTAGATTTGTTAACTGATAATCTATTTGAAACTAAAAAAAACAGAGAATCATTTTCTGAATTTGTTTCTGATAGCAGAAAAAACTTGCAAAGAGCGCTATTAAGTGAGAAACCTGTAGTTTTTGTAATGGGACATGAAAATCCTGATATGGATAGCGTTGCGAGTTGTCTGGCAGAAGCTTATAGAAACAGTTGTATTGATGATAATGCTGTTTATGTTCCGGTCATTAATGGTAATGAAGTACAAAATGGTATCAATTACATATTAGGGGATAAAATTGCTGAATCGTTATTATTTTCTAATGATTTAATGTATACAAAAGCAAAAAACAACCCAAAAACGAAGTGGATACTTGTAGATCATAATTCCAGCGAAATTCAGGATAGTGTAATAGGTATAGTTGACCATCATGATTTGTCTGAAAAATCTTTAAAAGATAAATCTATACCAATTACCCGTGAAATAGTCGGATCTACGGCAGCGCTTGTCACTCAAAAGATACTCGGTACAGGCATAGAAATCGATAAAAGCCTTGCTAAAATACTATATGGTGCAGCTCTAAAGGACACGGGAAATTGCAAACAAAATAAAATGACTCACAAAGATGAATTGGTAGTGAAATATCTTGGAAAAATATCAGAAATTAAAGATAGAAACACTTTTTACACCGATATGATGGGTTCTTTTTTAATTTTCAGAGATTCAAATGAATTATTTTATAGGGACCTCAGAAATGATCAATTCGGATATGCAATTTGTGAGATGCAGAATGTATACGATAAAAATGACAATATATCATCAAGGAATCAGAAAATTGTTGAAGAACTTATAGAAATAGCAAATAAAAATACTAATTCAGAAAATTATCCATTTACCTTAGTAGTTATTTATGATTTTAAAGCTGATAAAGTGACGGTTAATAAACGCCGCATATATATTGTTTTCAATGAAAATATACCTTCTGAATACAAGCAAAATGTGGTCAATTATTTATGTACTGAGCATTATGGAGCCCCAAAAGAGGTTGTTAAAATATCTGATGGAGCATACTGGTTTGATGTAAAACAGACAAATGAAACAATATCCAGAAAAGTAAAAACGCCAAAAATTTTAAACTGTATGAATAATAATCAATATTTATTAGGAAAGGATGAATAATAATGAGAAATGTTGAAGCAATTTGTTTACCGGAAGTTAGTAAATTGCCGAATTTAAGTAAATGTTCGCAGCAGGAAAAGCAAAATTCATCTATCAATTATAAACTGATAAATTCTGATTATTCATATGCAATCAGATCAAATGCATTAGCAGGTATTAGTTTTAAATCAAAATATAAATCTGCATATATTGAGCATAAACTTATGCAAATTCTTGAAGACGACCGATTTCGCAGTATACCGGTTATATTGAAAATAAAGCCAAAGTTTATTTCAAGAATAGCAGCAGCAGTAACAAATAATCCTGAACAACGCCGTGTTTTATTTGTATCAGGTTTATCCGGCTCGGGAAAAACTACTGCAATAAAGGATGCTGTCAGTGAATTAAGTAATAATAACGGAGTTATCAGCTATTTAAACGGTGATAATTTCTTTTATGATATTTCTGAAGAATTAAAAAAAGCTGGCAGTTTTGATGCATTGATTAACAGCGGAAAAAATATGGATATTCCGGATGTGGTTGACCTTAAACGCATGGCTAAAACAGCAAAAAGACTGGTCAAAGGTGAACAGAAAATTATGATTCCATATTATGATTATGCAACCGGTGGAGTAGTAGATAATATAATACCGGTTACACCTCCAAATAAAGGTGGGATAATCATTGGTGATACGATTCATGGACTTGGGCCAGCATTTTCAAAAGTCCGTGATATAGGAATGTATGTTGATTGTCCTGAAGATGTAATAACAAGTCGGTGGTATGGTCGATCTGCAGAAAGAGGAAGAACGGGAAAAGATGCAGATACGTTATACAAGTCAGTTATGGATACAGCAAATATTCATATAAAACCATACAAAAAAAATGCAGATTTGGTAATTAACGGATTAGCAGATAGAGAAGATTCTGCCGCTACTTTAAGTCAGTTGTTTAAAGTTATGGCAGGCGCTAAATAAGAAGAGAAATTTTCCAGCATCGGTGTCATTCTGAGGGCTTTAGTCCGAAGAATCTACGAGGAAGCTCAATACAGATTCTTCACTTCGTTCAGAATGACAAATGATAGTATATTAACAAATATTCTATTCAAACTGAGACATAATATCTTTTAATGAACAATTTCCTGAATTACATTTTGATAGTGCAAGTTTGTTTACTTCGTTAAGTTTTTCACTAAATGTTGGTTTATCTATATCGTAAAATAAACCTGTATACAGGTTTTCATTTGTGAAAGCCAGTTTCATTCCTGCAATTCTTTCTTTTGTATCGTGGTCATCAGGTAATTTTTTGATTCTTTGTTTTAAGCTATCATACGTAACTTTGTGATTATATTGAACGCATGGCGACATAACATGAATAAAAGAAAAGCCTTTATGCTGGATTCCTCTGGTTATCAAATCCTTTAACTGATTTGGATCACCGGAAAAGCCTCTTGCAATATACGATGTATCAAATGATAAAGCCATCAGAACAGGGTTTATTCTTTCTTCAATTGCTTCGTATGGATTGACCTTTGTAATTAAATCGTCGTGTGATGTTGGAGAATTCTGACCTTTTGTAAGTCCATATATCTCATTATCCATTACTATATAAGTAATATCAGGATTTTTTCTGGATGTATGTATAAAATGATTGCCTCCAATACTAAAGCCATCGCCATCACCACCGACTGTTACTACTGTTCTTTCAGGATTAGCTGTTTTAAGACCTGTTGATAAAGGTAATGCTCGTCCATGTATTGAATGAAAGCCATATGTACTTGTAAAGAAAGGTAATCTGCTCGAGCAGCCAATACCAGATACTATAACTGTATTATCCGGCTCTATATCAAGATCGGAAAATGCACTTAATAATGCATTAAGTACTGCATAATTTCCACAACCTGGACACCATGTCGGTTTTACATTACTTTTATATTCACCCGGATTCAATTTTATACCTCTTCTATTTATTAATTATTAAACTAAATTGATATTCCACCGCTTTGTCTTGTAAATTTAAGTGATTGACCCTGAATTATTTCTTCAATCTTTTTGAATATTTCATTTGATGTGAAAGGTTCTCCATCATATTTCATGAAATTATATATTTTTAAATCCTTTGACATGCAGGTGCATCTGTATACCAGAGTATTTGCAAATTGTGCGCTGTAATTACATTCGACAATAAGTAAAATTTCTTTACCTTTGATAAAATCATTAATCCACTCATCCGGGAAAGGATAAACAGTTCTTGGATAAAGTGCCTGTATTATAAATCCATTTTCTTTTGCCATATCTATTGCTTCCAATACAGCACCGGATGTGCTGCCCCAGCTTAGTATGCCTATTTTTGCCTCATCAGGGCCATATTTTTTTGCCGGTCTGAATTCTTTAACAGCTGTTTCAAGTTTTTTGAATCTTTTTTTGGTCATAGCTGCATGAACTTCCGGTGAATAAGATGGTGCAGCATATTCATTATGTTCGAGTCCAGTTGCTATATATGCTCCACCCTGATCTCCAGGAGACGATATCGGAGATACTCCGTCAAGAGTGATTGTATATCTTGAATACGGAGTATTTTCTCCTTGTTTATTATATTTAAGCCTGTTGATTACTTCAATATTGTCAAGATCTATCAGGTTAACACATTCTCTTTTCTGTCCAAGAACTGCATCTGACAACAAGATTACCGGTACCTGATATTTTTCCGCAAAGTTAAATGCGTTTAATGTTTGATAAAAACAGTCAGCTACATTCATCGGAGATATAACAATTTTTGGAGTGTCTCCGTGAGTGCCGTAAATTGCCATGTTAAGATCGGACTGTTCAGTTTTAGTAGGCATACCTGTGCTTGGTCCACCTCTTTGTACATCCACTATAACTAGTGGAACTTCTGCCATTGAAGCGAGACCTATTGCTTCTGACATAAGAGATAATCCCGGACCGCTTGTTGCAGTCATTGCTTTTATTCCTGAATAGGATGCGCCTATTGCTGACATAATTGCAGCGATTTCATCTTCGCACTGGATAACATTACCGCCCAGTTTGGGCATTTCTCTTGCCAGCCACTCCATAATGTCTGTTGCCGGTGTTATAGGATATCCTGAATAAAATCTGCAACCAGCCACCAAAGCTCCAAAAGCTATTGCTTCATTTCCACTCATAATTAATTTTCTTCCTGATGTTTCCATCTGTAGAGAATCAAGAGAGTCTATTCTGATAAGCTGATTGTCTGCATATTCATATCCACCATGAAAAGCAGTTAAATTCGATTTAATAACATCTTCACCTTTAGAAGCATATTTTCTTTTAATATCATCTTCAAGCTTTTGAAGTAAGTTCAATTCAGGCATAAATCCGGCTAATATACCTAATGCAACCATGTTTTTTGTTCGAACTGAGGCCATTGATTTTGCCATGTATGTTATTGGAATAAAATATTTATAAATATTGTGGTATTCGCTGAATTGGTTATAGCTGTTTGACGAGTCAAAAATTAATATACCGTCATTTTTAAGGTCTTTAATGTTATCTAACAGAGTTTCTTCGTTGAATGCTATTAATACATCAACCTTTTCAGAAGGAGTAAGTACTTCTTTGGAGCTGATTCTAAACTGGAAAAGGCATTTCCCCTCGCCTCTTATTTCAGAAGGAAATGATTTGTATGTAGTTACGTATAATCCGTTTCTTGCTGAAGCTAGAGTGAATATGTCACCTGCACTTATTACTCCGTCTCCGGCTGTTCCAACAATTCTTACGACTAATTCAGACATATGTTTTATATCCTGTTTTCTCTTTGAATTTATGACACAATAAAGTTTATACTTCCAATATTAGCGTAATTCAAGTTTTATTTGAATAAATTTTATCTAAAAATTAATGTTTTTTTCTTTTGACTTTATTCATGACTTCTTCAAAACTATGAATAGGTACAAATTTAAAGCCGCAGTCTTCAGTTATAATACCGCCCATCATGAAAATTTCTTCCATTGGGTATTGTCTGCAAATTAAAGCTCTATTTTTGTATGCAGTACATTTGCCAGTTTCTTTGTTTAGTTTTGTACATTCAAAAACAAGACCAGAGTCGTCTTTATCAATAACATTCAGATATCCATAGAAGAAATGCTGAGGTTTTAGCCTTTCAAATTCTTCATGATCTTTAATTATATTTTTTGAATGTCGCACATAAATTCTCTGACAGCATCGACCGCAGCCTTTACATTTTCCGGTTCTAATATACTTTCTGCCAAGTATTTTTGATGCAAAAAATTTATCGAATTCATTTTGCATTAAATTTATTTTTTTTAAAATTTTGCTAAATAATTTTATTATCATATTAATAAAGTATAACAATATGTATATAATGAGGCTACTTAAATTTTAGCTAAAATCTCGTTCTTTTGTTATCTTCCTGCTTTTGCAAAGGCATTTAAAGTATTTCCCATCTGCTTTGCGCATGCAGTTATCTTTTTATTAACTATTTTTTTATATTCACCGTCAGGAGCTAATAATAAGTATCTTTTGTATGCATGAATAGCTTTATCATATTTACCTTGCTTATAACAAGTATCTCCTATTTCATAAGCCGTATTTGCAGCTTTTAGAACAGGATTTAGATAATTTTTCAGTTCATCAATACGTGGTTCGAAAGAATTTATTAGATCAGGTTTAAGAATTATGTAATTTTCATATTCCCATAGAGCATCTGTGTATTTTTGTTTTGCATAGTATGCATCTGCTTTTTCGAGATGTTTGCCCACCAGTTCTATGTGATTATCAAGATATTTTTTAAGCTGTTTTAATCTCTCATCTATATCGTATGAGCGTCTGTTGCTCATATTAATAAATCTTATATACATGCAGTAAGCTAAATCGTATTTTTTTAAAATATCGAAAGCTACACCAAGATTACAATATGTATTATCATAAGCCGGATCAATTTTTACTGCCTGTATCCAGTATTTTATGGCATGTTCATATTTTTTTGCCATATAACAAATACTTCCCATATTAAGATGAGCTTTAGCAAAATTAGGATATGCCTTGATTGATTTTAAATAGCACATAGCAGCTTTTCGCAGATTGTTCCTTTTTTGGTAATAAAAACCTGATTCCAGATTATGTTCAGCAATCTTTTTTGAATTGTTAACTTTGGTGCTAATTTTTTGATACTCTTGAGATCTGTCTTTTGGATAATATTTCAAAAATTCTTCATAATATTGAAAAGCTTGTGACATGTCTTTAAGCTGCTCATATGCTGCACCAAGATTCATGAGTGCGGTTGTATGATCCGGTGCCATTGTTACTGCTATAAGCCAGTGTTTTATTGCATCTGTAACATTCTTATTTAAATAATGTCCGTTACCTATGTTGATATAGCATGATACCTGAGTAGAGTCGAGGCTCAGAGCTTTCTTCCAGCAATCTATTGCTTCCTGTGTCTGTTCAAGTCGATAATATGCATCGCCAAGATTAACATGTGCCTCGGGCAGATCGGGATTTGTACTTATAATACTTTTAAAAACTTCTACAGCACCATTATAATTATGGTGCCTGTAATCATGCATCCCTTTTTTAAATAGATCAGATATATTTTGTGAAATCTGATTATTTAAAATTTGGGGTAAATTTTCAGCTGAAAATTTTTCTTCTTCCATTTATCCATCTACATAATAAATTGTTTCATACCGGTTTATTTAGATGAAAATAAATCTACAAAATCTCTATTTTCGAGTAATGAATCTGCCAGTTCTTCATTATTCAAATATTTGCCTGAGTTTATTAAATCAACTATTTCTGTACCGGAATTTTCATCTAATCCTTCTGTTACAAATTTACAGTATTTCTGAACTTCTTTATCTTTTTCAAACAATTTTTTTGCAAGTTCAGATATTTCTGATTGATCCATAAATCCGTCAACTTTTGTGTACGGATTTTTTTGAAGCTCTCTTTTATCAACTCCAAGAACTTCTTTCTGCTGCTTAATATTGGTATTTGTATAAAGATCTGAACCGTTCGTCACATGGTTAAGCATTTAACCCAGCCTCCAGTATTTATAATCCACCTCGTATATTGATATTATGTTTATATTTTCTATATTTGTGTACGATCAAATGGAGTATTTTACTTAGCCAACTGGTTAGTTTTTGAAGTTTTGTCTAATATATTGTATACACTAATCCTGCGTCTCTATAACGCTTGTTTATAGCACTTATGACGTTTGGAAATAATTTTTTCATTAAATGGTCATCGGCATGATGCTTATGACATTCTTGTAACTCTAATTTACTGCCGTAGAAGCCCCCATTGCGACAACCCCAGGCTATTGTATCTGCAAATACTTCATGAAAGAAAATTTTATCAGTTAATCCCATAAATTTTCTTTCAAATAAAAATTTTTGTAATTGATCTCCATTTTGTAATTTTTTTACAAGTGCATTTCTATCTTTTGAAATTGCACTTGTAAAGTTATTGTCAAGCAATAATTCATCTTTATTTACTACGCCATGGCTAAATTCATGATTTACTACTTTTTGTGGTATTTCTCTGATTTGTGGTCTATCTGCCAAGATTATATAATTATTCCTGTTTAACGGATGATAACTGGTCAGGCCAGGAAGATTAATTAGTGGGTTATCGGCCTGAAATTGATAGTTATTTTTCAAATCCATAAGTATAGTTTTAGATGATATCCCTGAATGATTTATGCCATCAGATATGCTTTCTGCGAAAACTATTTTGAACTTAGCATCAAGAATTTTCTGCATTAATGGCTTTGGATATTGCTGTATAGCTTCAAACGCTTTATTAATGTATTCAGGAGTTACTCCTGCCAGGATTTCTACTTCCGGCAGCCCATTAAGTTTTATTCCTTTAAAACTAACAGATCGATTATTCTCAGGTTGATTTATGGCGTTTGTACTATGTAAATATGACATATTATTTAAAAATGGAGTATGATAAATCATTATATTCACCTTTTATTATTTAGCAGTGAATATTTAAAAACTAAATGTATTTATTAATTGCTATTTTTATTAAATGAAATATTAAGAAACTTTTACATTTAATTTTGGACTGATTTGATATACTCGTTATATATACAGAATATATCAAATATATAAAATTGTAATATTTTATAACCTTTTCATATTTATTCTTTATATTTCAGGTAATTACTGAGGCAATTATTTCAAATAAAAGGTTTTTATAAATATATAGATAGCGCACCATACGGAAAAAGTTTTCGGGGGGAAGAAGCGTTAATCGCTTTGAAGGTTAATATTAAAGGGGTATGAAAAAGACCTCTTTTTTTTGTTTAATTTTATATTAAATAACTCGAATTGCTAGATAGCTAAAACATTCGATATTACTACGTCTTTTTGTGTGTCATCCTGAATTTATTTCAGGATCTGATAAATCTTGCAGATACTGAAACAAGTTCAGCATGACACTTTTCTTCATTTTATGAAAAAATTAATTAGCAATTCAAGTTAAATAATTTTCTTATTGATATAAGTATTTTGCAGAACAGCCCCAACCTGTTTCGCTTGTAGTGCAGTTATCGGATAAATCAGGAGAGATTTTCTTTAAATATAATATTGCTTTAAACAAATCTTTTCCTATAACATTCGGTCCCTTGTTTCCATTTACATCTACATAAATATATCCACAAGCACCATTTATATCTCCAGTACCCCAACAATTACCTATCTGCTGAGCTCCCTGGTCGAAAACTATCTGGGTTCCATTTGCTAAAATTAACCCTGATGCGTAAGAAGAAATATTATAAGTACTGTTATTTAATGTTTTAATTGGGTTATTCGTAAAGCAGTTTCCTAATCCCTGTGATTGAGAACAACTTTTTGTATAGTTTAAATAACCCTGGTATTGTGCTCTTATACAATCATAGTCGTCAAGGCACAATTTATAGAGGTCTCCTCCATTATCCAGCATTATCATTTTTGTAGCCTGATTTAAATCAGAGTATGATTTTTTCCATGCAGTTTTATATTCTGCTTGTTGAGTATCAGCGATCAAACCGGGTATGACAATTGATGCGACTACACCTATAATCATTAAAGTTATCAGCACTTCTGCAAGCGTAAAGCCTTTAATTCTCTCATTAAATTCCATCTATAATGACCTTTAAATTAATTACAAGTGACATTGTTGTACAATTACTAACAAATGTTAAATATAAACCTGTTCGTGTTTATGTTATTAATATAAATTATAGTACGGTTTGGACAAATAATATATGTTTACAGGTTTAATAGAAGAATTAGGAATAGTTAGGATAATTAACAGACTTTCGTACGGTGCTTCTGTTTTTATAGAATGCCGTAACATTCTTGATGATCTTAATATTGGTGACAGTGTAGCTGTTAACGGAGTATGTCAGACAGTCACTAAACTTGAAAATAATGGATTTGCAGTCGATGTTTCACAGGAAACCATTGATATCTCAACGTTCAAATATCTGGAAACCGGAACGAAGGTAAATCTCGAAAGAGCTATGAAAGCAAATGGACGCTTTGGAGGACATATTGTTTCGGGACATGTTGACGGAACAGGTAAATTCCTTAAAAAGATTTCGCAGGGAGTTTTTGAAATTTACTATTTTTCTGCCCCTGAAGAAATTTCTCGTTATATGGTTTATAAAGGTTCTGTTTGCGTTGATGGTATTAGTCTCACAATTGCTTCGCTTGAAAATAATGTTTTTACCGTTGCAGTTATTCCTCAAACGTCTGCGAATACTAACCTATCTTTGTTAAAATCAGGGAATTATGTAAATCTTGAATCCGATATTTTTGCAAAATATATTGAAAAGTTTGTTTCAAAGACCGATAATACTACTGATAAAATCACAGTTGGTTTTTTAGAAGAACATGGGTTTATGTAAATATGGAAAAAATTAAATTAATAAATATAAAAGATGAAGAGCAACCAGAATTTAATACTGTTGAAGAAGCCATACAGGATATTAAGGACGGTAAAATAGTAATAGTTGCAGATAATGAAGATAGAGAAAATGAAGGAGACTTAATCTGTGCTGCAGAAAAAGTAACTCCAGAGATCATAAATTTTATGGTTACCGAAGGTCGTGGGTTAATATGTGTGACATTAACTCATGAAAGAGCTAATGAACTACAATTATCACAAATGGTGAATAATAACACAGAATCACATGGTTGTGCATTTACCGTAAGCGTCGATGCAGAGGGAATGTTCGGAGTAACAACAGGAATTTCAGCAAAGGACAGAGCTACAACTATTAAAGTTGCAGTTTCTCCTAATACAAGACCTTCCGATTTAAGGAGACCAGGACATATTTTTCCTATAGAAGCAAAAAAGGGCGGAGTTCTTGAAAGAGTTGGCCAGACAGAAGCTAGTGTAGATTTAGCCAGATTGGCAGGTGTTTATCCTGCAGGAGTTCTATGTGAAATACTAAATCCCGATGGAACAATGGCAAGAAGAAATGATCTTGTTAAATTTGCCAGAAAACATAATTTGAAATTTATTACTGTATCTCAATTAATTTCTTACAGACTAAAAAAAGAGAGAATTGTAAAAAGGATTATAACTGCTAAATTACCGACAGAATACGGTGAATTTGATATATATGGATATATTAATGAACTTGATAAAATTGAACATGTTGCTCTCGTAAAGGGTAGTCTGGAAGATTTTAATACAAAGACTCCTGTTGTCAGGATGCATAGTGAATGTTTGACTGGAGATATCTTTCATAGTTTGAGATGTGATTGTGGAAATCAGCTCTCATCCGCCTTAAAGCTTATAGAAAAAGAAGGCTGCGGAGTATTGGTTTATATTAGATCTCATGAAGGCAGAGGAATTGGACTCCTTAACAAACTCAAAGCATATTCACTTCAGGAAAAAGGACAGGATACAGTTCAAGCTAATGTTTCACTTGGTTTTGCGCCTGATCTCAGAGATTATGGTGTTGGTGCGCAGATTCTTCTTGACCTTGGAGTGAATAATTTCAAACTTATAACTAATAATCCAAGAAAAATAATTGGACTTGAAGGCTATGGCCTTGAGATTGTTGAAAGATTAGCACTTCCATCTGAACGAAATGAGTACAATGAAAAATATTTAGATACAAAGCGTGAAAAAATGCATCATTTGATATAATTGAATAAAACTTATAATGGAGAAAGAAAATGGTTAATTATTTTGAAGGCAAATTAACGGCAGGTAATGAAAAATATGGCATAGTTGTTGGCAGATTTAATGAATTTATTGGATCAAAACTTCTTAGTGGTTGTATTGACGCACTGAAGAGACATGGAGTGAACGAAGAAAATATTGATGTTGCATGGGTGCCTGGTGCATTTGAAATACCTGTTATAGCATCAAAATTTGCTGAAAGTAATAAATATGCGGCTATTATTTGTCTTGGTGCTGTTATTAGAGGAAACACTCCTCATTTTGAGTATGTTTCATCTGAAATTTCAAAAGGTGTTGCTCATGTTGGTTTAAAAACCGGTAAACCTGTTATTTTTGGTGTATTGACGACTGACAGTATCGAACAGGCGATTGAAAGAGCTGGAACTAAATCAGGTAATAAAGGTGCTGACGCTGCACTATCTGCTATTGAGATGGTAAACCTTATTAATACAATTAAATAATTTATATCTGTCATTTAAATTTAATCAGCTACTATCAGGTAATTGTAAATAATATTATATAGCTGGATAATTATTGTTTACTTGTATTCAGAAGTCTTGATGTAATTCAGTTTTTGGGAAATATAAGAATATGAGCATTGATATTAATAAAGCTATTAATACGACATTTAAAGATCCTAAATGGGTTCAAAAATTATTGATAGGCGGTTTATTTTATTTTGTAATTCAATTCATCAATTCCTTAATAGGTATATTTAATTATATAAGTCAAAATCATTTTGACTTTTCTCGATTCCCCCTCTTTTCAATATTTTCAGCAATATTCTTTCAATTATCCATTTTAATTTCCCTTATATTATTATCTGCTATTCCAATCGGATATGTACTGCAATCAGTTCATAATCAAATCATTGCAGAGAATGAATTTTTACCCGAATGGAGAGATAATATTTATTCATATTTTATTAACGGTTTAAAATATATTTTGATCAAATTTATTTATTCCTTTATTCTGTTTTTTTTGGTTTCAATACCATTAATATTAGGAATCTCCATATTTAAGATATTTATAGATAATCAGATAATTTCTTATGCCGGTATTATTTTAACTTCTTTAGTTGCAGTCTTTGTAATTTTAGGATATGTACTGATCCTGCCTCTTATTTTTATATCATTTGCAGAAAATTACGTCATTCAGGACTCATTTAATATAAAAAGAATGTTTGGCATATTTATAAAAAACATCAATGACTTCATATTATGCGACCTTTTGGTACTCGCTGCGTTTATTATCCAGATTTTACTGTCGCTTCTTCTGGTATGCACATGTATAGGTATCCTGTTTATACCGTTTTTATATCTGCCATTCTTTTTAATTGTTATGAATCTTTTTACGCAGGCTTATCTGAATGCTAAATCAAGTGTATAAAATACCATTTTAACTTTTCTAACAAATCATACATTTTGGGGTTGTTCCTAACTATAGTTAGGAGTATAATTTATTCATTATATTTTATTAGGAAATTTGTTATAATTTAGTAAAATATTTATAGGGGGATTTTTATGGATTATCGAATTAATCCTGTAACAACCCAATCTAGAATTAAATATCAGCCATCAAATTCACAATCTTTTAAGAGTGATGCAGGTATGACTATAATAATTCCATCGCAGGATATGTTTATTAAACAAAATAATGATGATATACTTGTTGACAATAGAAGTTCGCATGAAGTTTTTGGCAGTTCATTAATGAATGCCTGGCGTAATCTTAAAGAAGTCTTTCCACTTATAGATCCAATAAATGCTTTTATGGATGCGTACTCAGAGGTTCAGTCAAGTAAATTAGAGGATAAATAGTAAGTATATCACCAGACTATGACTTATAAAGAACTGGAAAATTTGAAAAGAATTATAGAGATCGTAGAGATATTACGGTCACCTGGTGGTTGCCCATGGGATAAAGAACAAACTCACAAATCCCTTAAAGCAAATATGCTTGAAGAAGCTTATGAGGCAATTGATGCTATTGATACAGGCAATCCAAAAGATTTGTGTGAAGAACTGGGTGATGTTCTGCTTCAGGTAGTTCTTCATTCTCAAATTGCAAGCGAAGAAAATAAGTTTGACATAGAAGATGTAGCTAAAACAATAGCTGATAAGATTATTAGGCGACACCCGCATGTATTCGGAGATATAAAGGTTTCGGGCACTAATGAAGTACTGACAAATTGGGATTTAATTAAACAACAAGAAAAGCCTGATAGAAAATCTGCATTATCAGGAGTAGCGAAGTCACAGCCGGCTCTGCTTGCAGCTTCCGAATACAGCAAAAAAGCTGTAAAGGTTGGTTTTGAATGGCCTAATGAAGAATCATTGTGGGAATGCCTTCAATCAGAAATAGAAGAATTTAAACATGAAGTGGATGCTGGCGATAAAGAATTAATGGAAGATGAACTTGGAGATATTTTATTTTCAATAGTAAATGTTGCAAGATGGCATAAAATTAATCCTGAATTAGCTCTTATAAAAGCTAACAATAAGTTTAAAAAAAGATTTCAGTTAATGGAACAAATTGCTGACAAAGACTTGAAAGAATATACGCAGGCCGAACTTGAAGAATTATGGTGTGAAGCTAAAAAAGCTCTTAAAGGAAAATAAATGTTTAAAAAATCTTTAAATAAATTTAAATATACTCTTTTTGAAGACAGGCGAGTTGCTATTGTTAAGCTTGAGGGAATTATTATAGATATGATTAATTTTCCCATGGCGACAAGAGTTATTGAAGCTATAGAAGACGTTAAGAAAAAAGATATTAAAACTATGGTGCTAAGGATAAATAGTCCCGGTGGTACTGTGGGAGCTTCTCAGGAAATATATAACGCTGTAAAAAGACTACAAAAAGAAGGCGTTAAAGTAGTTGTTTCAATGGGTGATGTTGCTGCAAGCGGAGGAGTTTATACAGCTGTGGCAGGTGATAAAATTTATTCAAATCCCGGTACAATAACCGGTTCTATTGGGGTTATTATTAAAACAAGTGTTATAAAAGACTTATATCAAAAAATCGGTGTTGATCATCAGGTTATAAAATCAGGTCCGCATAAGGATATTCTTTCTAATATACGATATTTAACTGATGATGAGAAAAAACTCCTTCAGGATATGATTGATGACACATATAATCAGTTTATAACAGCGGTCGCCGAAAATAGAAAACTTGATACAGAAAAAGTAAGAGAATTTGCAGACGGAAGGATATTTACAGGTCAACAGGCAAAAGAACTTGGTCTTGTTGATGAAATAGGATCTCTTGCAGATGCAGTAGATGAAGCAGCAAAATTGGCAGGAATTAAAGGTAAACCAGACATTGTAGATATAACACCTAAAAAATCATTCTGGCAAAAATTTGCAAACTGTTCACTTGCAGAAGTCCTTGAGAATTTTGGCGTCAGTTCATCATATTCAGGAATCCCACTCTGGTTGATGATCGGAATATAAATATGCCAAGTAAATCTATAACTCTCCTTGATTGCAAGATTATTTTCCTCGAGATATTCATATAAATGTGTCAATTATTAAAAATATAAAAACAGGTTGGGACAATACCCAAACTGCTTTTATCTTTTATATTTTTAATAAATTATGTTAGTGTTAAGGCATGCTGTCAGGAGTCATAAGTCTCATAGCTGCACAGCCGTAGCCATTAGTACCTGCATTGGTACAGGAAGTCCCAGGAATAGCATTTGTATCACCCTGGCTTCCGGCTGGAAGAATTGTATATACACCATTTCCGGTTCCAGTATTTTTTAGTGTTACATAGAACCAGTAATAATCCTTACCAAACATATTCGGACCTTTGTTGCCATTTAAATCAACCCTTACTTCTCCACATGCATTTACACCATAGCTAGTACAGTTTGCTAAAGATCTGAAATATAATAACGTACCATTATTTAATACTGCTGCAAGATCAGTGCTAGTATTATCTTGACTCCAGTTTCCACCCTTATAGAACTTATAATATGTGTTACCAAATATATTAAGTGCACTGTCTTTTTTAACGCAGGACATTACAGTACAAAACTCATCTCTGAAAGCTGTGCAGGCTGTTGTACCAGAACTTGTACCAACAGTTACAGTTCCCTGGTTATTAACCTGGATTAATTTAGCAGCCACTGAAAGATCAGCGTAGATTTTTTTAATACCAGCATTATATTCAGCATCTCTAGTATCATTGATTAATCCCGGGATAACAATGGAAGCAATTACTCCGATTATTAGCAGTGTTATCAATACTTCTGCTAAAGTAAAGCCTTTTTTTAACATACGCATTCTATTTCTCCTAATTCCTTATATAAATGAAATTATATATTTATTTTAAATTAATAGCAATAATAGTTTTAGAAATTTATATAATTAAAATACTGGACTTTACTGTTTTTTTAGATTTTTAATCATGAAATATAAATATATCATTCTGAAATGATTTGATCATTTTTATCCATGTTTAGTATTACTATAAAACCTGCTCCATAACTTTCATTACTTCAGCATAATGAATTCTGGGATTATATTTCATTTGATGAGAAAAAACTCCTTCAGGATATGATTGATGATACATATAATCAGTTTTTAACAACTGTCGCCGAGAATAGAAAACTTGATATAGAAAAAGTAAGAGAATTTGCAGACGGAAGGATATTCACAGGTCAACAGGCAAAAGAACTTGGTCTTGTTGATGAAATAGGATCTCTTGCAGATGCAGTAGATGAAGCAGCAAAATTAGCAGGAATTAAAGGTAAACCAGACATTGTAGATATAACACCTAAAAAATCATTCTGGCAAAAATTTGCAAACTGTTCACTTGCAGAAGTACTTGAAAATTTTGGTGTCAGTTCATCATATTCAGGAATCCCACTCTGGCTGATGATAGGATTATAGTCAGAGTTACTGATAAAGGTATAAGGCTGCACATCCTCTTCCATCCACTGAACAATCTAGGCTTGGAACATCACCTTGAATTCCGGTTGGTTTTATAATTTTTTCCAGTAACCAGACTCTGTATATATCCTTACCAATTGTAGCAGGTCCTTTGAATCCATTAATATCCATGTATATAATTCCGCAATAAGTGTATCCTGAAGTCCCTATTGCAGAATTACATGTTGCATCAGGATATTCAAAGGTGAGCATAGTACCATTATTTAGTACTAATGATGGATAGCCGGTATTTGCATCTGGTGTCCCGTTAAGATACTTCCATTTATTTGCAGCGTACCAGCAATTATCAGCACTTACACTTCCATTACAATCTTTTACATAATTAAGATAAGGCTTAAACTGGTTTTTTAAACAATCATTATCTCCTGAATTGCAAATACTTTTTAAACTACCTGCATTGTCGGAAATTAATCTCATAGTAGCTTGATTTATATCCGCATATCCTTTTTTATAAGCAGTTTTAAATTCTGCATTTTGGGTATCTTGTATTAATCCGGGTATAACAATAGAAGCAATTACTCCGATTATTAATAATGTTATTAATACTTCGGCAAGAGTAAAACCATTTTTTAAGTTATGCATAATATTCTCTCTTTTGTACGATTACTTTTAAATATTTTATATCATAATTTCAATTTTATCCATGTTTAGTATTGCTATAAAACCTGCTCCATAACTTTCATTACTTCAGCATAATGAATTCTTGGATTATATTTCATTTCCGTTATCTTTCTTGCGGCTCTTCCCATTTCTTCACAAAGAGTTTGTTGAACCATAAATGTATTAATTTTTTCCGTCAATTCATCAATATTGTTATATTCATAAAGCTTACCGGTAATATTTTCGTCAATGTACTCAGGTATACCACCGATTCTTGCTCCAAGAACAGGTTTACCCAGAGAATAGGCTTCCAGTATAACATTCGGTGAATTTTCATACCATGTAGATGGTACTACAACAAGTCTGCTGTTTCGTATAATTCTATTTAATTGTTCATCAAACATACTTCCCAGAAACTTCACATTTACAAGATTTTTCTTTTCTTTAATCTTTTCAAGTCTGGTTCTTTCAGGTCCATCTCCAATAATGAATAGTTTATGAAGTTTTAGCCTTGACATTGCTTCCAGCAATAACGGCAATCCTTTTTCACAACCAAGTCTTCCAACATATACAAGATAAGGCTGAGAAATGTATTCAGGCCTATATTTGCTTGTATCAATAAATATTGGGACATGAGTAATTTTATTTGCCGGAATACCTCCTTTTATAACTGTCTCCATTAAAAATCTACTGGGTGCAATGAATTTATCAACATTATTAATGTACAGCTTAAATTTATGATGAATATACATTTCGGCTGCTCCAACTATGCTGGCCAAAAGTGAAGGATTTTTCCCGGAAGATAATCCTTTTGTCTGTCTTACACATCTGTATTTGACTGCATTTAGGTAGGATTTACTGGAACAATACAGTTCATTACAGTTTGAACCGTCACCTTTTATAAGCCTTGAGTCAGGGCATATTAATGAATAGTCTGAAAGTCTGTGTATAACTGGAATAGATCTTTTTTGAGCTTCGATAAAAATTGAAGGAGAAATGTGTCTGTGTATTCCAAATCCCCATACCAAATCAGGTTTTGTATAATCAATAAGTTGTGAAAATTTGTTCTTTGCATCAAGATTGTAGATAATTTTAAAAAGGGCTTTAGCTCTTTCCAAGACGGCAGTTTTGTGAAAATTTCCTATCTCCATATATTCTGCAAAAAACTGTTTATATTCACTGTCAATATTTTTATTATAGGTAGTAGAAAAGGGTATTACCTCGTGATTGTATGATTTTAATATTTCACTTATTTTGAAAAGATATGATTCTAATCCGCCCCTTTGGTAATAAAATTTTGATGCGACTACAACTCTCATTAATTCACCTGCGATATAATTCTTATAATATTCAAGGCGTATTATGAGATCTATGGTAAAAAATAATATCAGTTAGATTGATATTTTCTAATATTAGTAGTTTCTGATCAAATGTTCTAATATATTCAGGCTAGTTATTCGCATTACAGCTTAAAATCCAGTTGGGATAGTATGTATTACTAATGATTCTGACTTGATTCTTATCTTCATAATGCTAAAAGACCGACCCTGTAAGGTCGGTCTTTTATTAGCCAACGGCATTTATTTAATTACTGTTGTTACTGTATTCGATGGTTGGGATTTGCCTGTAGCATTAACAGCCTTAACATGGTAATAGTGAGTCCCTTTTACCGGACTTGCTCCAATATTAACACTGTATCCCTGTGCATTGACTGCAGGAGTTTTGATTATCTGATAGCTGCTTGTTGAGTTAACAGACTCCAGAATTTCATATCCAGTTTCATTAGTCGCATTATCTTTCCAGGTAAGGTTTATGTAATAACTACCTGATGTTGCACCTTTTGTTACACTTGTTAATACCAGGTTTGTTGGAGTAGCCGGTGCTGTTGGCGCTGGCGTTGATGTTCCGACTTTAGCTTCAATAGTATTTGAAGGTTCGGATTTTCCTACTGAGTTAACAGCTTTTACCTGATAGTAATATGTACCCGGGGTTGTACCAATATTAACACTGTAACCCTGAGCATTTACAGCCGGTGTTTTAATAGCTGTGAATGGACCGGAAGCACTCGATGCCTGAAGGATTTCATATCCGGTCTCATTTGTTGCGTTATCTTTCCAGGTTAAATTAACGTAGTAATTACCTGATGTTGCACCTTTTGTAACGTCTGTTAATGCAAGGTTTGTTGGTGCAGCTGGTATATTTTCTACTTTAACGCTGCCTGTATTTGATGGACTGGATTTACCGACAGAGTTTGAAGCTACAACTGTGTAATTATATGTACCAGCAGTCGGAGTTGCACCCAGATCAGCTGTATAAGTTGTTGCATTTGCATCAACAGTTTTAACTACCTGTGCTGTACCTGCTCCAACAGTCTGATTAATTTCAAATCCAACTTCGTTAGTTGAGTTATCAGTCCATTTTAGTTCAACAAGGTAATTACCAGTTGTTCCTTTTGTTAAATTGGTTGTTAAACCTGTAGGTGCTGCCGGTGCCGTGGGTGCAGGTGTAACTGTACCAACTTTTGCTTCTATGGTGTTTGAAGGCTCCGATTTTCCTACTGAGTTAACAGCTTTTACCTGATAGTAATATGTACCCGGGGTTGTACCTATATTAACACTGTATCCCTGAGCATTTACAGCCGGAGTTTTGATAACTGTGAATGGACCGGAAGCACTTGATGCCTGAAGGATTTCGTACCCTGTCTCATTTGCTGCGTTATCTTTCCATGTTAAATTAACATAGTAATTACCTGAAGTTGCACCTTTAGTAACGTTTGTTAATGCAAGGTTTGTTGGTGCAGCTGGTATAGAATCTGCTGGTGGGAGTGTAATGACACCACCATCATTACTAACTGTTTTAAGCACAACGCCTCTGAATGAAGGAAGTGTAACAGAATTAACCTGAGTACCATTAACATTTTTATAAACCCCAGCAGGTAGACTAACAGTTACAGAGCCGCTTGTATCATTAAATAATACTTTACCTGCTGTAAAGTCTCTCTGTAAGATATTATTAGCTCTATATCTCGCAGCTTTGGGTGTTCCAACTTTTCCGACCTTATCCATTATTGCAAATATTTCTGTATTATTTTGAATACCAAAAATATCATCAGTTAATAGGCAGGCAGGCAAGCTGAAATCAAGAATCGAAGGATATGTACTCATATATCCAATAGAACCGTCATATACCCAATAGATAGTATCTAATGTTGCTTGTCCATAACCTGCTGCTGTGTCACTATCTTTTAAAAATGTATTAAATGCGCTTGAATTGGGAGCATTTCTTGATTCAATCATTGTTATATCTCTTGACTGATAAGTGCTCCAGGCAGGGGAGTTACCAATTAGTATGGCATTATCGCCCATAGCAGTTTTTGTTTTCTGCCCCATGGTTTCCCAACCTTTTTGTATTTGAGCAAATCTTGTACCACTGATATTCCAACCCTGTGAATTAGTCCTAAACCAGTTATCAGAGAATACTCCATCCATTCCCTGTGTAACCATATCTTTACAGTGATTTGCATAATAATCCTGCCAGTTTGTTTTTACCGAATCACCAGCCCATCTCTGTGTTCCATAAGAGCTTTGATACGGATGAACGACTTTTCCTGCATCGTCGTACAGGAAGGCATTATTATTTTTCATCCATGTATATGTCGGCTGGCTCTGCCAGACATCCATTATGTTTACATACTGAAGTACTTTTACGTTTGGATTTATTGCGTGTATCTGTTTTGCGATATCAGAATTTGATCCGTTATCAGCAAACAAATCTCCGGATTTGTTAATTACCAGTATGTCAAGGTTTTTTGCACACCAATTTAGTTTTGTTGAATCAATTCGTCCTGAAGAAAATTGATTACCCATAACAATTGGATAAGACCTGGACATAACACTTTGTATTGATGGTTTCCAGTTTGCAGCTTCTGCCTTGTCATTGTTTTGAAGCATTGCTGGCAATCCTTGCAGCAACATAAGAGTTGCGCCTAATGTAGCCATTGATTTTTTAAAATTTAACATTTTTTACTTACTCCTAATTCTTCTTACTTAAAATGTTTAAAATTTAATTTGTTTTTGTGGATTATAGATTTTATAGATTAATTTTGTGGATTATAGATTTTATAGATTAATTTCCTCCTTTGAATTTTTTCTAATTTTTTTCATTTAAGTAGATACTGAATTTACTTCAGCATGAAAAAGAAATATTTTATTTTCATATATCTACTTTTAAGAAACTGGTATCATTTCTTCGGTCGGCTGTGTTGTTGTATCGGTTATTGTGGATGTGGATGTAGTTGTAGGTGTTGTTGATTCTGTAGTTGTATTATATGTTGGTGACGAATAATAAGTACTACTACTACCGCTTTGATTGTTAAGTCTATTAAGCATCATTGTCCCAATGCTATAGATACCCTGTTTTATAGCATCTTTTACGAGATCATTAACTACAGCAACTTTAACAGTTTGAGTATTCTGATCATTAATTGAATTTGTAACCTCAGCTTTAACAAAACTTGCTGAAGCAATTACCATAAAGAGTGCTATTAAAGTAATCTTTTTTTTCATAAATTTCTCTCCTTATTTAAGATCAATTTGTTTAATAAACATTATATATACATTAAATTAAATATTTCAAATTTTTCACCAAAAGCATTAATACCAGCTATTCTTTTAAATAGCTGGTATTAATAGAAAAGGTAATAAGAAATCTTGGAGCCAATTCGAACTGCTAAATCGTTAAATGTTTTATTACTACTAGCTTGTCACCCTGAGCGGAGCGAAGCGTAGTCGAATGGGTCTTACTAATTTTCATTATGTACTAAAAGCGTTTATTGGCAAGATCCCTCCATTGCAGTCGGGATGACTATTAAACTAAGTTGGTAGATTCTAATTTAATAAAAAAATTATTTTTTTATTAGCTGTTCAAGAGAGTCAGTTTTTGCTAAAAACTGTAAACTTCAGAATTTAACGTAAAAGGCTTGTGTCCTGAGACTCCGCCCATGTTAAATTCCGCAAAAGATTCCAGGCAAGACGTTTTGGCTTTTAGCTAAACTCGTTCCTATTTTTGTTTTTTGGCCATATGCAGTTTAATTACAAGATGAATATCATTCATTAAATCAGACCATTCATCTTCTGTTTGTTGGCTTGGGTCTAATCCCATACATGAGATAAAATTCTGAGCTTCTTTTATTTGATTCCAAATTTCCCATGGAATAACTTTATCTTTTTTTGTGCCAACCGGAACACCTTCTTTTGTAGAGTTCTTTTCAAGTTCTTCAAGAAATTTTGATTTATCATCAGCTTTGTTAAAAACTTCTTCTTCAGAATATCCTCTGGCTATTTTTTGAAGATCATCAGCAGAGATGTCAAGACCTTTAGAAAGTTTTTCAAAAGTAGAGAGTGTTGGACTGATAGGTTTGCCAGTTCTTGGATTTACTCCTTTTATGATCTGGTTGATATAAGAATGACTAATACCGCATCGAGATGAGATTTCTCTTTCGGATATATGCATTTCTTTTATTTTTTTTTCAATAAAAATTCCTAAGTTATTCATTTTTTGTTCCTGAATTATTGTATACTTTACTATACTATTTTACTTTAAAAATTTAAATTTGATAATTTTTTTTATTTTCTTTATAAATTGCTACAAATTGGTTCATTTATCATTCAAACTAACTAAATTTTAAATGAAACTGTTTATTATATTATACATGATTATATATGTAAAAGGTTGAAAACTGATAAAATATATATTAATACTTTATGATAATTCCAATATATATTTATGTTTTATCCATTAATTTACAGATTGTGCAGTATTTGCATTTGTTTACACTAAGTTATATAATTTATTAAAAAGAGTGAGAATTTTGTATTCAGGATTCCAGCAGTAAATCGAGAGGGAACGATGAAGAATATCGTTATAGCAGACGATTCAATGTTTATGAGACAATGTTTAAAGTGTATTTTGGTAAAAGCGGGATATAATATACTTGGTGAAGCAGAAAATGGCCTTATTGCAGTTGAAATGTACAAAAAATTCAAACCTGATTTGATGACATTAGATATAACAATGCCCGAACTTGATGGACTGGGTGCATTGAAGGAAATTAAGGGAATTAACAAACAGGCTAGAATTGTTATGTGTTCATCGATGGGACAACAATATCATAAAGAAGAATCTGATAAGTATGGAGCACTTGATTTTATAGTAAAACCATTTCAATCAGAAGATGTTCTAAAAGTAGTTGAAGCAGCATTGAAGAAGTCAATTGATTAGTTTTATTTTAACTGATATATTTGAACTTTAATGAAATCTGTTATAAATAATAACTTATTTAAAATATTTAAATATTTTTACTAAATATGGAATTTTTTGCACTATTGTAAAATGACTGATAATTTATTAAATAATCTTGAATACATAATAAATTTTTATTCTGATTCTATAGAAGGAATATTTATTTTAGACAACGAGAAGAATATTGTTTTTATAAACAATTCTGCGAAACAGATTCTGGAAAATATTAATAATTTAATATCCATTGAACAAAGATTCAGTTTTGATGTTTGTGTTCTTGACGAAGACAATATATTAAAATTTAGTCCGATCTTTGCAGCTATTGAATCAAGAGAATTATTTAAAGCTGAAACATTGTTTCAATCCGGAGAAAATCATTATAAAAAACTTATTATCAGAAGTTTTAATTTAGATAATTTTAAAATTATTTTATTATCTGATTTTTCTGACGAAGTAGAAAATATTGAACTAAAGAAGCAAAATTTACTGATTACAGAAACAGTTACTCGTCTTGAAAAAGATAATAAAGATTATGCAAGCTTAAAGGAAAGAGCTGAATCTCAGGCAATAAGAACAGGCTTAATTCATAGAATTTCAACTTCAATCAGGGATACCCTCGATATTGAAGAAATTATTAAAACTGCTTTATCTGAAATATCAAGATCTCTCAGCATTTATAGAGGATATTATGCTGATTATTCAGATGAAAAATTAAATATTAAATATGACTGGCTTCAGGATGAATTTTCAGGTTTTGGCGACATACCTATAAATTTTGATCTTGACTATTCGATTAAGGAAGCAATAAACAGTTCTTCATCGCAGGTTTCATCTTCATATGATGAAAAATCAAATGAAATTAAGCCGAGGCTTGTTACGCCTGTTTCATATCGTGGAAATATACTAGGCATATTAGCTTTTTATTATAAAAATCAGAACAGAACTTGGCATACAGAGGAAGTTAGTCTTGTTGAAGCTATAGCAGCTCAACTTGCAGCTGCTATTAATCAGGCTTCTTTATTTGTACAGCTTGATAATCAAAAAACAGAATTAGAAACGGCGCTGGCAAAATTAAGGATAGCTCAGTCTCAACTAATCCAGTCAGAAAAGATGGCTTCATTAGGTAAGCTGGTTGCAGGTGTTGCTCATGAGATTAATACTCCAATTGCTGCCATTAACAGTAATAACAGTGTTATTCATAAATGTACCGAAAAGTATAGTAGTTTTGTTAATAGTTGTCCTGAGTTGGTAAAATTTTTTGGTATTCTAATAGATGTAAATGCAGTAAATACTGAAGCTATTGAACGAATTAATTCTATAGTCAAGTCTCTAAAGAACTTTGCCAGACTTGATGAGGCTGATTTAAAAGAAGTTAATGTTCACGATGGACTTAAAAGTACAATTAAACTTTTAAATCACGAAATTAAGGATAAAATCACCATTAAAGAAGAATTTGGAGATTTGCCTTTAGTTCAATGTTATCCGAATCTTTTGAATCAGGTTTTTATGAATATTCTTATGAATGCAATTCAGAGTATAAGCGGGAAAGGTGTTATTAAAATTAAGACTTTGCACGCCTCAGATATTATAAAAATATCTATTACAGATACAGGCTGTGGAATTCGCTTTGAAAACTATAGTAAAATTTTTGATCCTGGCTATACTACAAAAGGTGTGGGAGTTGGAACAGGGTTAGGACTTTCGATTTGCTACCAAATACTCGAAAAACATAAAGGATTCATTGATGTTCAGAGTGAAATCGGTGTAGGAACGACTTTTACTTTGAATATTCCTTTAATTCAGGAAAAATGAATTAACTTTGGATTACGAATTGTTAAGATACTTGCAAAAATTGAAATCTTTGATAGTAATAAATAAATTCTATTTATATAAAAACAGTTATTAACAAATGTAAAGTAATGTAAACAAAGTACTGAAATTGCTTGAAAATATGATATTATTATAAATACGTATTGAGTGTTTAATTTACCCTTAATATTTTGAAACAAAAACTTAACTTAATGAAAGTTAATGTTTACATCTCAAGTTAGCAATTATCAGAGGCAGAATGTTTTAAAAAATATATGAAGCAAGTTGTCTCTTAAAATAAAATTGCAAACTGGAAATGGCTTCAGTGTAAAACCCCCGGTCAGGAAACGTTGGAGGAAGTCAGAATCATGGTGATTAAAGTTAATAACCGTAAAAAACAAAATGAAAAAACTTTTGAAGAATTGATTTATGAACTTGAAAACAGCAATTCAGAAAAAGTTCGCTATAATGCTGCAAGAGTATTAGGCGAGTTAGGTGATTCAAGAGCAGTTGATCCGCTAATTGATATACTTAAGAACGACAAGAATGGTTCAGTTAGACTATACGCTGCAAGAGCATTAGGTGAATTAGGCGATATTTCTGCTACAATTCCACTTATTACATCACTCAGAGAAGACAGAAACGTAGACGTTAGAGTTAGAGCTGCCAGAGCGCTTGGACGTCTCGGAGGAACAGAAGTTGTTACTCCTTTAGTAGAAGCTTTAAGTGATGAAAATAGTCAGGTATGTATTACTGCAACTGATGCATTAATTGAAATCGGTGAAATTGCCGTAGACGCTTTAATTGAATCCTTAAGTCATGAAAAAGTTAACGTACGTTGTGATGCAACAAGAGCACTTGGTGAACTTGGCAATACAAAGGCTGTTGAACCTGTTATCGGCATGTTAAAAGATGAATGGGTTAACGTTAGAATTTATGCAGTTACCTCTCTTGGTAAACTGGGTGATTCAAGAGCAGTTCCCGCACTTATTGATGTTCTTAAAAACGAACAGGAAAATGAATTAGTAAGAGCTGGTTCAGCTGCAGCACTAGGCGTTCTTCGTGATACAAGAGCTTTATTACCTCTTAGAGAATTAATTATGGTTGCTGATGAGCTTGGCGAATTGGAAGATACAGCTCTAAAGGCATTCAAAAAAATTATGGCAGCTAACTGGCAATCAGTTCCAGGAGCTACAAACAATAAGAAAGCTACTTGCGCAAGTAAATAAATAGAATAATAAGATTAAAGAGAGCGGTAAATTACCGCTCTCTTTGTTATTTGAAGTTAAATTTGTGTAATATACAAACTACTCAATTCTCTTTTTAATTTTTTCTTTAACAAAATAAGTCATCAATTAACTTAATTTGCAAATTATTGTCTTTTAATATTTTATTAACTCGATAAGCTAGATACTCAAGTTCAAGCACACTTAAAACAATGATTTCAGGGTTTAGTGATTTAAGCTCATCAGCTGAATAAATAGGGTAATTACAGATCTTTTGCCCTTTTTTTGCGGAATTTCCATCTATAAAACCAAGTATATTCAGTTTTGAAAAATCATAAGTATTTAAAATTAATTTTGCTAGTTCTCCTGCTCCCCAAAAACATATTTTTTTACCTTGATTCTCTATAATAAATTTTTTAATTTTTTCTTTAGGTTTATAAACACAAGTACTCAGTATCTCTTGTTTTTGTTCATTACGAACATCACACAACTTGTTTTTGAAAAATTTATAGGGATAGTTAATATCATTAATATTACAAGAATCATTATCATTTATAGTTACTGTACCATCTGAGTTAATTCTAAGAATTATTATATCTGAACCTTTTACCTCGGTATCTGCCGAACTTGATAAAGGGGAAGTACCGAATGTAAATTTGTATGGTAACTTTGATAGATTTTCTATTAAAGTATCCCATTCCAATCCAGAGATAATAGATTTCTTAGACCATTCTTCATCCATATGAAAATATGAATCAAGGACTGGAGTTCTGAATTCGTGTTCATATGCTAAATATCTTGAGTGACAAGCATGTGTCATACTTAATAACTCGTTAATATTTTGTTTAAATACCATTGTTGTAAATTTAATTTTTGGAGCTTTGGGGTATTTCTTAAAAGTTGACACCAAAGCTTCTAAATTTGATATAAAATTTTCAAACTTAGCACCTTTTCTTAATGATTCATATGTAATAGGATTTAGAGAATCAAGAGAAATATTTATATGATTAATATTTGTTTTTGCTAATGCTGAAAAGGTTACATGGGATTGTTTTATAGATAAATTTGTTGTATAAAAGACTTTATTTTTTCCTTCTTTAGGAATCATTTCTAATAATTGAACGAAATCAGGGTTGATTGTTGGTTCGAATAAACAGGAAAACATAAATCTATTATCTCTAGCTAATGGTAATATTTCTATTACTTTTGCAAAAGTCTCTTTTGTCATATTTACATTACCAGAAATATTCTTAAAATTATTTGAGCAGAAAGGACATCGGAGGTTACAATTGCTTGTAATATCCAATGAGATAAAATCATAATACTCTCTTAACATAACATTACTCATAAATGCTCCCTTTTATCAGTAAGTATATATAACAAAAACAAATGTAACAAGAATATAACCAAATAAATAGCTTTCTTGCACAAATTATTTTCACGTTATTTCATCCTGCTTTTAAAAGATGTAAGTTGAGAGTCATAATAGGAAGAAGTAGTAATCTTGTCTTGAAGACTATACCGAAAAATTCTTGGTAAGATTGATTATAAATAATATTACTTACTTGCATCTCAGTGAACCAACTAAATTTATTTATATTTAATGACTATTTATTACTAAATTCTAAAATTGTAGAAATTCAAAGAATATTTCTTGAAAATTTATTATTAAATATAAGATAATTTATAAGGTACAATTTATTAATTAGTCAGAAATGGCATTTATTTAAAAGAAATAATAATATATCGATATGTTTAATAGAAAAAATTTCATTATCATAACTGTAATACTGTTTTCGATGACATTCATGTTCAAAGCCTGTGTTCATAAGGATGAACCTGAATCTATAGTTAAAACTTCTGCAACTGACAGTTTAAAAGTTGTAAAAGTAAAATATCCCGGAGAGTTTAAAACAGTCGAAAAAAATGGTGTTGAATGTAAGCTTGCAAGAGGAGTTCCGGGAAAGTTCGGAGGCTCACTCTATAATTCAACTATTGGTGAAGGTCCAAAGACATTTAACCCATGGACTGCAAAAGATGCTACATCATCTACTATTGGAGAGATGATGTTTGATGGTCTTGTCAGCACTGATGCCTATACTGGACAAACTGTCCCTCAGCTTGCTAAATCTGTAAAAATTAACAAGTCCGGAACCGAATATATTGTTAGACTCAGAAAAGGTTTAAAATGGTCTGATGGGATGCCCATCACATCAGAAGATGTTGTATTTACCTGGAATGATATCGTTACTGCAGGTTTTGGCAATACCAGCATGAGAGATAATATTATAATTGACGGGCAGCCTCCAAAGGTGGAAGCTTTAGACAGATATACAGTTAAATTCACTACTCCTCAACCTTTTGCTCCATTTTTGAGACAATTAAGCCTTAGCATTGCTCCAAGACATATATTGTTGCCAGTTGTTAAGCAGGGTAGAAAGTCATTTGATTCATTCTGGGGTGTCACAACTCCGCCGGATCAGTTCATTACAAGCGGTATGTTTAGACTTTCCAGATATATACCTGCCCAAAGAGTGGAACTGGTTAGAAATCCCAATTATTATGTAATTGATAAGCTTGGCAGAAAATTGCCATATTTAAGCAAGTATATAATGTATATTGTTGGTGATCTTAATAATGAAGTTTTGAAATTTGAATCCGGAGAGCTGGATATGCTCTCTGTAAGGGGTGAAAATGTAGCAAGGTTTAAAGAGCTGCAAAAACGCTCAGGATACACCTTATATAATCTAGGACCCGATACCGGAACTATGTTCCTGTCATTTAATGAAAATACAAGAAAAAATGATAACGGTAAATATTATGTAAATCCCATCAAGCAAAGATGGTTTAATGATGTGAACTTCAGGAAAGCAGTTGATTATGCAATAGATAGAGAAGGTATTGTCAGCAATGTTCTTGGTGGAATTGGTTCACCTTTATTTACCGCAGAAAGTCTTTCATCTATATACCTAAATCAAAAACTTAAAAATGGTCATCCCAGAAATCTGAATATCGCAAGGGATTATCTCAGACAATCAGGCTTTAAATGGGATAAACATGGAAAGCTTTATGATAAGTGGAATAACAGAGTAGAATTTAACTTATACACAAATGCCGGAAATACAGAGAGAGAATCGACAGGAGTAATGATCAAACAGGATCTTGAGGAGCTTGGTCTGAAAGTTAATTTTAAACCTATTGAATTCAATGTTCTCGTTGGCAAGCTAGTTGACTCGTTAGACTGGGATGCAATAATAATATCTCTTACCGGAAGTCCACTTGAACCTCATTCCGGCAGAAATGTCTGGAGTAGTACGGGAAGTTTGCATCTTTTCAACCAAAGAACCGGTAAGTATCTTACTCAGACTGATGATCTCAAACCCTGGGAAAAAGAACTTGATAATTTGTTCGAAGAAGGAGCTCGTACTATAGACTTTAATAAACGACATAAAATATATAACAAATATCAGGATATAATTTATAATGAACTTCCGCTTCATTATCTATATTCCCCTTTGCGGATTTATGCTGTAAGAAACAAATTCGGCAATCTTTATCCGACTCCTTTGGGCGGAGTAACCCATAATTTAGAAGAAATTTTTGTAAGGTAAATATGTCAATTCCTGTATATATATTAAAAAGAATACTTCAAACTCTGCCACTGCTTTTCTTAGTGTCAGTAATGAGTTTTTTAATTATTAAACTTAGCCCTGTTGATCCTCTTGCGGAGTTAAAACTAAATCCGTCTATATCACCACAAACTCTACAATCCGAAAAAGTAAGGCTTGGACTGAACTTGCCGCTTCACCAGCAATATATAAAATGGTTATCAAGCGCTGCAAAAGGAGATTTAGGTGTTTCTACATCTGGTGAAAAAGTAGCTGACAGACTAATGGAAAGGATACCCAATACTCTTTTACTGACAATAATTACTATTATAATAACCTGGATTTTTGCGGTACCTCTAGGAATATTTGCTGCTCTTCACTGGCGATCACCTGTTGACAGAATTCTGACAATAGTTTCATCTTTGGGAATGGCAATTCCATCATTTTTCTTTGCACTGTTATTGCTTATATTTGCTGTAAAAACAGGTTGGTTTCCTGTTGGCGGATTAACAAGTGTGGGTTTTGAAAAATTTAGTATACTTCATAAAATAATTGATATAGCACATCATTTGTTCCTGCCGGTTGTTGTATTGACTACAGTTAGTCTTGCCGGACTGCAACGACAAATGAGAGGAAATCTGCTTGATGTCCTTGAAGCTGATTATATAAAAATGGCAAGAGCTAAAGGATTGTCCGAAAATGTAGTTATCTACAAACATGCCTTAAGAAATGCTATAAACCCAATGGTAACGATGCTGGGATTTGAATTTGCATCTTTACTGAGTGGTGCAGCATTGACAGAATTTGTCTTTCAATATCCGGGTCTTGGAAGACTTATACTTGAAGCCGTCATTAAGCTAGATATCAATCTTGTTATGGCTTCATTGATGATTGGAGCAATTATGCTTATTCTTGGAAACTTAATTGCAGATATATTATTAAAGTTAGTAGACCCGAGAATTACACTTGATTAATCAGGATAAATACAGATGAAGGATTTCTTTAAGCAAAAAACATTAATAAATCATTTAATTAAAGATAAGTTCGCACTTAGCGGAATTATTGTTCTTGCAATTCTTTATCTTGGTATTACTTTTGCAAGCTTTATTGCTCCTTATTCAAAAGATTTTAGTGACAGGCATTTATCTTACGCTCCGCCGTCTAAAATCTTTATGATTGATCAGCAGGGACATTTTTCCCGGCCTTATACCTACAATTACAAAAGAAAATTTAATCCTGATACGTTCAGCATGGATTATAGACTTGACAGATCTAAAAAATTCTATCTCAGTTTTTTTTCAGAAGGTTTTAAATATAAATTTTTAGGAATTATTCCAACAAACATCCATCTGCTTACAGTTAAAAATACTGGTAGACTTTTCCTGCTTGGTTCAGATATAAACGGCAGGGACAATTTTTCTAGATTATTATATGGCGGGCAAATTTCGTTAACTATCGGCTTTTTAGCTTTAATTATATCTTTTCCTATAGGACTAATTTATGGTGGTGTTGCCGGGTATTTTGGTGGAAAAATCGATAATATAATGATGCGTTTAGCGGAAGCTATTATGAGTATCCCAAGCTTTTACCTTTTAATAAGTCTTGCAGCTATTTTGCCAGCTAATATGACAAGTTCTCAAAGATTTACACTAATAACTGTAATTCTCGCATTTATTGGCTGGGCTGGATTTAGTCGTGTAATTAGAGGCATGGTTCTGTCAATAAAGAATCAGGAATTTGTTGATGCATCGAAAGCACTTGGATCAGGTTCTCTTAGAATTATTATAAAACATATTTTACCTCAGACAGCAAGTTATGTTATAGTAGCTATGACATTGAGTGTTCCCGGTTATATTCTTGCAGAATCCGGTCTGAGTTTTCTGGGATTGGGAATACAGCAGCCGGATGCGAGCTGGGGAAATATGCTCAAAGAGGCTCAGGAATATGTAAATATTATTCACAGACCGTGGCTTCTGGTACCTGGTTTATTGATATTTGTTGCAGTATTGTCATTTAATCTGGTGGGTGATGCTGTAAGGGATATTCTTGATCCTAAGAGTAAAGTTAGAGAGTGATAGGAATATTATATGGTTGTAACACATTTATTAAATAATCTTAATTCTGAAATAATAATTAGAATATTAATAGCAATTTCACTGGGTTTTATTATCGGATTAGAAAGAGAATTAACTAATAAATCAGCCGGATTAAGAACACATATACTAGTTTGTCTAGGTTCAACTATTTTTACTATTCTGTCTTTGTACGGTTTTACCGATCAGTCTATCCCTCAAACTTTCAGTAGACTTCAAAATGACCCTTCCAGAATTGCAGCTCAGATAGTAACAGGTATTGGTTTTATTGGTGGCGGTGCTGTCCTTCATCATGGAATTTCTGTTTCAGGTTTAACTACAGCGGCATCATTATGGATAGTTGCAAGTATCGGTATGGCTGTCGGTGTTGGTGCATATCACGTTGCTATAGTCTCTACAATACTTGCATTCTGCGTTCTTGTATTTATAAGAATACTTGAAAGAGGTTTTCTCTCAAAACATACAAGAAAAGGGGCGAAAATCAAAGCCACAGTTATTGCTAAGTCAGATTATGTAACAGATATACAGGATTGGTTCTACTTAAAATTCCCGGATATTTTTGAAATGAAAGTTTCTAAATTAGCAAGTGATGAGGAAACAGTTAAAATAACTTTTATACTGGATATATTTGACAGCAATCCAATTGGTCTTGCTTATAAGAAAATTAAAGAACTTAAAAATATTGATTCTCTTACGTTACAGCAAATAGTAGATGAAAACTAAAATTTAGTACATTTGAAATTTATAAAAATAAAAAATTTTTTTGTAAAAAAACTTTAAATATATAAAAAAAATAGCAATAAAAATTATTTTCAAACTTATTATATATAGTTTGGAAAATAAGTTGTGATTGAATTTTGAGCATTTTTTTTACAAATACCTTTTTAAATAATGATATAAAAAACAATAATAACAAAGATAACAAATATAAAGTTGAAACTGTTATTGTTAAAGCTAATTGTGCTCAAATCCATAATAATTCATTTAAAAGTGATATTTATAGAGCTAATTTTATTCCATTTTTGGGATCTGGTAATTATAAACAAGTAAGCCACGAACTTGAAAAGCTAATAGCTCCACACCTATTGGATGCTAAAAATGGTTCAATTGAAGCAAAAAACTCCATACTTGAGATTAGTTATAACTGGATAAATATTAATGCCAAAAAGCTAGCCGGAAAATATGATAATAGGATCAACCCTGAAGATATAGCAAGTGATACTTATATGTTGATACTGGACAGTAACTTATTTAATGGGTCTTTTGACAATACATTCTTAGGTTATTTATATACATCGATGAAACATAGTACTATAGGACGGCTTAGAAAACTTAATAGAGAAGAAAATAAATTTATTTCTTTAAACGCACCTATTTTTCACAATAAGAAATATAGCAGTGGAACTAATATGAAGGTTGAAGATTTATTAATTGATCAAACTCATAATTTAGAAAATACCATACTAAGTAGAATTGATATAGAAGATTTATCAAATTTTTTATCACAAAATATAAATTCGGAGGAATTAGGGTTATTAAAGTCATTTTATGTAGATAAACCAGTATTAGATAAAAATCTTGAGATTTTAGAGTCCGAATCTGGAATATCTGAGGCGCTAATATCTATTTTTGACAAATTTAATAATTCTAATAATAAAGATATGCCTGAATTATTTAATGTTTTTATTAAAAAATTAAATGAGACCAGATTAAAAAAATATATTCTGCATTTGAACATATCCGCTAAAGGGCTTGTAGAATTATATAATCAATTATCAAAAGAAATGGGTAAAACGTTAGAATTTGGGGAATTTCAATCCATTCTTAAAACAAGAATTGATGAGAGGTGTCAGGTAGGGCTGATATTAGATGAAGATAAGAAATTGTTAAATTCTGTACTAGGATTAGGAAGCAGCAATAAATGGGTTAGTCAGGCTAAAGGTGCAGAATTATTAAAACTGAATATTTCTGAATCTACTCCTAATAAACGTATTAGCAGTGCTACAGATAAAATAATCAAAAGTATTATGGATAATTACCGTCATCATATAAGTTTAACTGCATCAGGTTTTGTTAAATTATATGATCAGCTTACTGTAAAAAATGGCACAAAATTAACTTTTGAAGAATTTCAAAATGAACTTAAAATCAGAATTAATGATAAATGTAAAAAAGGTATTATATTAAGTGAAGATGCAGAACTCCTAAAAATAGTACTTGGTTTGGGAGATAGTAAAAAATGGCTGTCACAGGCCGAAGCTGCCAGAATCTTGAAATTAAAGCTTAGTATTTCAGGATCAAATTGTCGTATAAATAGTGCAATTGAAAAAATTAATAAACCTGATATAGAAAATTATTTGAACCATTTAAGTAAATCTGCATCAGAATTTAAACTCTTATACGAACAATTGTCAAAAGAAAATGGGGAAAATCTAAAATTAGAAGAATTTCAAAATATTCTAAAAGAAAGGATTAATAATAGACTCGAATTACAACTAATTACTAATAGTGAAAAAGAATTTGTTGAATTAGTACTTGGTCTGGGAAGCCATGAGAAATGGTTCAACCAGTCTGAAGCCAATAATTATCTAAACTTAAATTCTTCATTAATGATATCTAAAAAGCGCATAGTAAGTGTAATAGATAAAATATACAAAACTGATGTAGAAAATTATCTTGATCATTTAAAAATTTCTGCATCTGAATTTGTTAAATTCTATGATCAAATATCAGAAAAATATGCCGGAAAATTGACATTAAATGAATTTCAAAATGAACTTAAAAACAGAATTAATGATAAAAATAAAAAAGGCTTAATATCAGATGAAAATAAGAATTTCCTTGATTTAGTTCTTGGATTGGGAAGTGAAAAAAACTGGTTAAATAAAACTGAAGCGGCACAAATTATAAAATCTAAAAAAAGTGACATGGAAAATTATATTAAACACCTGAATCAGTCAGCTAAAGGGCTTGATGAATTATATAATCTGCTATCAAAAGAAAAAGGTGAGAATTTAGGATTGAAAGAATTTCAGCACAAAGTTAAAAATAGAATTAATAAAGCTTGTAAGGCAGATCTTTTGACAACAGAAGATAGTAAACTTCTCGAATTAGTACTAGGATTAGCAAAAGATAGAAAATTATACAGTCAGTCTGAAGCTGCCCAAAAACTAAATTTGAATCTTTCTTCGTCCACGATAAATTTACACGTAAAAAATTCATTAGATATAATTACAAAACTCAATATAGAAATAATAAATATAGTTGATCAGAAAGGCCACCTGACTCATTTAAATAAATCTGCATAAGAGATTTGTAAAGCTTTTAAATTGTATTCAAAAAAAAAGCAATATTTTCGTTGTTGGTGTTTTTATAATAATAAGAACTAAATGTCGACAGTTAAAATAGGTACAAATGTGCAGGAAATTTCTCTTAATCTAAAAAACGTTCAATATGCAACTAAACCAATATTTGACGACAATATCACTTTAAAACTGGAAAAATTGCAGGGAATTGGATATTCACCGGTGAATGCTCAGCATTACAGGGCAAATTATATTGCTTTTCTTGGCACTGATCCTCAAACTAAAAAAGTAGGATTAAGCGAAACAGAAGTACGAAAACTGATAGAGAAAGTCCAAAAAAGTTCAATTGATTCTGATGAAGCTTTGAATAAGCTAACAGTTTCATACGAAGGACTGGTGAAATCTATAGCCAATAAATATACCGGGTTTGGAGTGGATTTTGAAGATCTGGCACAAGAGGGCCAAATTGGACTAATAAAAGCTATATTTAAAGCCGATGTTTCTTCTGAAGACGCATTTAGCACATATGCTCATTCATTTATAAAAGGACATGTGGTAGATTATATTCAAAATAACAGTACTTCTCTTAGTTATTCTAAAAATTTAACCAGAGCATATTCAAAATTTATTAATGTCAGGCATAAATTAGAAAAAATGCTCGGCAGAGTTGCAACTAATGAAGAAATATGTAAAGAAATGGAGATATCAGAAGAAAAACTTGAAGCATTAAAATTGTGTTCCCAAAAAGTAAGCTCAATTCAGGAGCAGATTTTTGAAAATAAAACTCTTGAAGATACTTTACCTAGTTGCAGTCTGGCTGTAGATAATAAAGTAATAAAAAAAGAGTCTGATAATCAACTAAAATCAATTTTTAAAGAAAACTTGTCACCTAAAGAAGCTAAAATTATGGAGATGCTTTATATGGAAAGCTTATCGCCTAATCAAATTGCGAATAAGCTTAAAATGAACAATTCAACTGTAATAGAACATATTTTACTTAGCATTAAGAAATTAATAAAAGAACCTGAATTTGTTACGTCCAGAGGTGTTACGGATATTGAAAATCTAACAAACTTGATTAAAGTACAGGATTTTGAAAAATATATTCATAAGATTAAAAAACTATTTCCTGAATTTGTACCCTTAGTAGACAAATTGATTGAAGATCAAAATAATGCTTGTTCTGTAGTAAAAATCAAGGACAGTTTAGCAGAAGTTATAGATAAAGCAGGATTAACAGATGTTCAGAGAAAGCTGGTAGAATCAATTTGTGATCTGAGATCTGAAGATATAACTAAAAATCAAAATCAGCTTGAATCCGAGTTAAATCTTAGTGAAAAGGCAATATCTAAATTAAAATCTGATGCAAGTATGAAATTGGATAAAACTGTTAAGTTGTCTCTTGGATACAAGCCGGAAATAGTTCCGACGTTTTATGAAATAGTTCTATTTACAAGAGATTTGGATAAATTAGTCGAAGAAGCCAAATTAACTGAAAAAGAAAAAGAAATACTAAATCTTTTATTCGATGGAAATGGAATTCTTAGAGATCAAAGGCAGCTTGTAAAAAAACTCGGTTACAGGGATGATTCAAGAATAGCTGCTTTTAAAAAGAATATATATAGTAAATTTTTAAAAGCGATAAGTGAAAATGAGGATTTAAAACCGGTATTTCCTTTATTCAATGAAATAAAGAGACCGGAAATTCTAAATAAAATTTTAAAAACATTATCTCTTGAACAAAGAAAAATTATTAGTTTAAACATAAAAAGTAAAACTTATCAGGAAATATCTGATACATTAAATCTCAACAATGTTAGTATTGTTAATAATCAGAAAAATAATGCTGTATCTAAATTAAAAAAGTATTTTCCAAATTGTTTCGATAATCTTGATATATTGTTAAATCGAACTTCTGGTGGCAAGGCTACAAGAGAATATCTTGAACATTTAATTCTAAGAATTCCAGAATTTTCATATATTAAAAAACAATTGGATCAGGAAAAAGGTGGATCTTTAACAATTGAGGATATTAAGGCAATAATCCAAAATATTATCGAAAAAGCTAATTTAAGTCCTCGCCAAAGGCAGGCAATAGATCTAATATTAGATTTAAATACTGATAAAGAAATTGCCGAAAAACTAGGAATTGATATAAATACAGCAGATAATCATATCAGCCTTGCAACAAAAAAAATATCAAAAGTATTAATTGATAATTACAATGTTAAGCCCATAGTTAAACCCTCAATATATGAAATAGTTTTGCTATCAGATGATATAAATTCACTAATGGAAGCTGCTAAAAATGATAAAAAGACGGCGCTGACAGATCTTGAATTAAAAATCTTAAAATCTATTATTAACGAAGATGGAAGAGTAAGGGAATTAAAAGAGTTATCTGAAGTTGTAGGCGCTAGTTTACCTTATGCAAAGAAAGTAAAATATATCTTAACTGCTAAGCTTCAGGAAGTAATTAATACTAACCCTGAATTTAAACCTAAAAGCCCTACTATTGAAGAGTTTAGCACTCAAAAATACTTTAATATCATTAAAAATATCCTCACTCCCTTGCAGCAAGAAATATTTCAACAAATTTATTCAGGGAAACCACAAAGAGAAATTGCGAGAGAAATGGGTGTTACTGGTCAGGCAATCGATGGACAGAAAAAAAATATTCTAGTAACATTAGAGCATCGTTTTCCTAACAATATCGATAATATAATCAAATTAATTAGAAAATAATGCTACAAATGAAACTGTAAACAAAATATAAATCTAATTATAACAATGGGGTATTCTACTGAGATTTTAGCATACCTTGTCAAAACCAATTTTTTAAGAGTAATATTTGTATTGGTTTAGAAGTAAATTTTTATCTTGTACTTTTGTTTTTGAAAATTTTATTCTATAATAAGATAAGGATGCAAAATGACTTTAAAACATAATTTACTAATGATGGTTTTGATATATATATTGATAATAGCTGTAATTGATAGCAGATTGAGATAATAGTAGATATATGAAGAAAAAAATACTTATAATAGAAAACAGTAAAATCCAGCTTGAAATGCTAAAGAATATTCTAATTGCAGCAGGTCACGACGTTATAACAACAAATAACGGAGCAGAAGGGATTAATGCTGCTTATGAACATCAGCCTGATTTATTAATATCAGGCATTGTTCTGCCGGACATAAGCGGACACCATTTATGCAGGCTCTTAAAATATGATGATGTAACAAAAAATATTCCTATCATTTTACTTACAAGTTTTAGTAAAAAACTGGAAAAGTTTTGGGGTATTAAAGCCGGTGCTGATGCATATGTTGTAAAGGACAGCGGTTTTAACGGTCTTGTAGAAGAAATTAACAAACTCTTTTCAGTTATGAAACCTGTCAAAGAGAGTAGAAGTCAGACTAGTAAGCATTTGAATTTAAAGGGAACAAGTATTCAGGCAAGAATTAATTATCTGCTTGATCATGCATTGATGGAATCTGTCATTATCAACGAGTTCAGAAACTTTTCAGAATTTGTTCCTGACATAGCAGCTCTTAACAAGGGGATATTTTCCTTGTTATATTCACTCATTGATTACAATGTAGCTGGTATTTTCTTTAATAACAGAGATGAGAACAGTCAAAAGTCCATAAACTTCAGTATTTATGACTTAAATATATCTGAAGACATGCTGAATATGATAAGAAATGACTTTTTCTCTACTATTTTCCCCACTAAAAATCTTGATAGTAACGGGTCGTATTTTTTTAATATTGCTGAGAAAAATATAGATAAACCTATTTCTATAAGTGACATTTCTCAATTCCAATACAAAAACATTTTGCCTATTGTATATGATAATCAAATTCTTGGTGGACTTTGTTTATATCAAGTTAAACAAAGTTCTTTTCTTCCGATAATTTTAAAAATAATTTTTGCCGAATTAAAAATTCTTATGAGAATTTTATGGCTGCATTCGGAAACCAAATATCTTTCTGTAACAGATGAATTAACAGGTTTATACAATAGAAGATATTTCAGACAAATTCTTGATGTTGAATTTTCTAGAGCAAAAAGATGCTCTAGTGCGCTAAGTCTCGGAATGCTTGATATCGATCATTTTAAAAATATTAATGATACTTATGGGCATCAGTTTGGAGATAAAGTACTTTCTGAAATTTCCAGTATTATTCGTAAATCACTAAGAAAAACTGATATTGTAGCTCGTTATGGCGGTGAGGAAATAATAATTGTATTACCTGAGACTACACTGAGTTCTGCTCACATACCGTTAGAGAAACTTAGAAGACTCATTGAAGAACATGATTTTGTTTACGAAGGTACGACTATTCATGTAACTGCAAGTATTGGACTATCTACGTATGGGTTAGATGTTCCAAATGAAAGTGAACTCATTAAACGAGCAGATGAAGTTCTTTATAAAGCTAAACATAATGGAAGAAACAGAGTAGAGATCTACGAGAAACCACTAGAAGCCTGTAAAGACTGATTCATGGCTCAATATACTGTTACTGTCAGAATAAATACGTATAAGAGTATTTATATCTCTTTGTGTTATTAGAGATTTACCTGGAATAGCTTTTTTGTACGGTTTAATTTTTTTATACATAATGTCATTGTAATTGCGGCTATGATCTAATGCAAGTGCATGTCCCAGCTCATGAATAACTATTTCTTCATTTTCCAGATACGAATAATTCTTTTTATAAAGTACCAGTATTTTGCATTTGTGAATACCTTGATTATACTTGTGATCTGCAAGGCCAACTATTCCTTTGTACTCTGGTGGCATTTTATAAATCCAGGAAATTATTATATCGCTTTCATATTCTGAATTACAGATCTTAAGAGGAATATAAGAGCCCCATTTGTTAATTGCATCTGTAACAATGCCCTTATATCTTTGTGGAACCTGTTTTATATATATGGTAATCGGAAATATATTCCATTTATTTTCTTTCATTTCCATTGACTGCAAATAATAGTCTCCATAAGCAGGATTATAATTATCTATGGTTGTTGGATTTGTTAAATTTCTGTTAATATATGCTATCTCTGAGAAACAGGGATTTTGTTGTAAAATTATAATAAGCAGCGAAAGAAACATTATAGGTAGTATTTTAATCATATTTTAATTCACTCATTAAATTTCGAATTAGTAATATGATTATAAGCTTTGTTATCGAATAACTTCCAGTATTTTATAAGTAAAAAAGCGAGTTATACCATTAGTATAATTATAATTTGATTTTCTTTGACAAGTCTTCGTGCCAGTAAATAGGGTTTCTAAAATCAGGTATAATATACAGTTTATTTGTTAGATTATTGGGTAACAGCACATAGCTTAAATTATCAGCGTATGCAATGTTCCAGTTTTTTAATTTTTTCAGCTTTACAAAATTAGATTGTATTCTGGGCATAATGATTATATCGGTATGATATTCATCAATAAACTTCTGCCAATTTTCATTTTGATGCTCATCCTTTTTATAAAGATGCCAGTTTGTATCTATATCTCCTGAAAATTCTGCTGCCATACTAAAGACGCTATCTGGATAGACTTCCTCATATCTACCGTCAACAGATACAAGACACTGAGGATAAAGCTTCCACATGGCATAACTACCCCATCTATAGGGCACAAAAAGGTTTCCTGATAAATTATTCTGTTTAATAAATTCTATCGCTCCTACAGGATAAAAAGAGGGTACTGCATATATTTTTGTAGAGAATATATTTTGTGACATTATAAGAAGCATTAATATTGATATTATTGAGATATTTTTTATTTTGATAAGCTTTATAATCATATTTTCACTATGCTTGCATTGGATAAAATTGCCAATGCTTTTGAATATGTTTATATAGTATGAATATAAAAGGCTGAATGCTGTTAATACAAATAATACAAGATGACGCTGGTGTTTTAAGCCTAAATAAAGAGTAATTATAATTAATAATATTTTAGTCCAGTCAATATCTGATTTTGTTATGATTAGTTTTATTGCAAGAATTATAGTTAAAACAGCTATTATTTCAAACCCAAGGAACATATGCACCGAAATACCAAAAAGCGAAATAAATGGACCCTGCAAAGTAAAATGCTGCCACTCAAAAATATGCGGCCTTTGCATTGAAATAGCTTCTAATATGTATTTCCAAAAATTTATTCCATAAGGATTAATTAAAGTAACAGGTAATGTTATAGCAAATATTTTCAGATATTTAAGAATATTTTTTCTGTTTAACGCTTCTCCGATGGTATAAATTATAATTAAACCTAATCCTGTAACAAAACCTCCGTGTAAATTTACCCAGATCAGCATTGTTGCAGGAAATATCCACAATAATCTGTTATCATCCCTTTTTATTTTTTCTAATATACAGATCCACAATACAAAGAAGGTATAAGTAAATAATTGTGATCTCACTGTAGCAACAACAGAAGGAAAAATGGCGAAAGCAAGAAGAACTAGCATTGATATGTCGATATTAACGCTTTTTTTACAATTTAGCTGAATTATTTTGTTTACGAGTAAAAAGATAGTAAAAATAAGTGTGAATTTCAGGATAAAAAGACCAAAATCTCCAAAACAATGAATAAATGTATAAAATATGACACCGGATCCCCATTCATGATCTATCCATAAAGTTTTAGTTGGAGTGTAAGCGAATATATCCTGTGTTAACACATGTCCTGTCTGAAAGAAAAGAGATCCTACTGCAAGTCTTGCCCATAAATCAGCATCAGCTTCTTTTATAATAAAGGTTAAAATATATGCTGTTACTGCAAATATCAGGTATAAAAAGATATTTTTTTTATTTATATTTTTAAAAATCATTCTTAGATTAATACCAGCTATAGTTCGATTATAAGAGAACTATAACATAACAATGTATCATAAGGCATAAAAAAAGAAGACTCCATTCAGGAGTCTTCTTTTTTTTAGTATAATTACGCATTATTAAATTTATCTATCGCACTTCCAATATCAGTAACAGTTGTCCCTTTAGTAATTGCTGTAAAGAAATTTGTTACTTTGTTATCCTTACCTGTTTGAGTTAAATCGGAATTTTCAATACTCTTTAAACTTGACATTAATTTATTGTAAGTCGTTTTCATATCTGATAAAGATGCTGTTGTATCACTCAAAATTTGATTAGTTGAACTTACAATATTCTTATTCTGTGTAGCATTAGAAGCAGATGCAACATTATCTAACATGTCTCCTACTTTTAGCCCTTTATCAGCTGCTTTGTCCACTGTTTTAAAAAATTGCTGAAAAGTGCTGTCATCCATTTTTTCAACAGAAGACATAAAATTACTAAATCCTTCGGAATTTTTGGCATAATGCATTGCTACTTGTCTAAGTCCTTCAGCCCCGCTCGTATTTCCAGCATTTTTTAACTTTAAATCCATTGCACTTAAGCTGCTTGCAAATGTAGAAATAGCTAATGCATCTTCTTTATCGACAATTTTCTCAGAATAATTATCTTTAATAGTTGCAATTTCAGTTTTTGTATCAGTCTGCGTAGCTTCTAGTGAATCAGTCAGTACATCATTTCCAATATCTGTTATTGATTGGCGTCTTGTTCCATTAAATATAGCATCAGTAACCGCAGCATTTGATGATATCTTAGCCCAGCCTGCAACATCCATATTTTAGACTCCTTATTGTTTGAATAATTATTTATATTTTGATCAGTATTTAATTATAAGTAATCATTATAACATTTATATAATATAATTTCATTATTTAAAATTTTTAACTTTGCATTAATATTGCTTTATAAATTTAATAAAGCATATAATAATTGGTATATTGCTCAATATTCTTTTTTTTATATAAATAAATTATTTATTTAATATTTATTAATATAAAACTGAATTAGAATTTGGAGTATAATTTATAAAATTATTTACATTATATAGAAAAAGTAATCCAGAGTTTGTTTATCATTGTTAAAATTTTAAATTTAAGGGATTGATAAATTTATGGTTGATAATATATCAGAAAATTCTGAAAACAAGCATACTATACATTCCTGGATAATTAATAATATAAATGAGTTTGTTGGAATTGATCAATTTTCTTCCGAAATAGTGAATAAATTGGGTAAATCGTTAAATTCTGACGGATGCTCGATTTTTTTATATGATAAACGTACTGGAAATTTTGTTTTCAAGAGTGATTATATAGCTGATCAATGTAATAAAATACTTCTTAATAAACAAATATTAGAAGAAATTATTGCTGACCAAAAAGAAAATATTATTAATGCAGAAAAAATTATTATTGATAATGAAAATGGTGTTCATAAAAGTGATACTGCAAAATTTAATTTCAGGAATTCCAATATTAAATCAATAATTCTGGTCCCATTACATAACAATGGGTCATTAACCGGTCTAATTGCAATATATTACCAGAATATTGAAAAAAACTGCCTGATTGAAAATATTAATATATTAGTAAGTATTTCAGAACTTATTGCTACTGTTATAAAACAAATTAATTTATATGCCGAATTCGAAAAACAATCAGAAAGAGAAACCGGTTTAAACAATATCATTAATATTATTAGAAGTTCACTGGATATTAATGAAGTATATGATATTATTTGTGAAAAAGTTTCAAAATTATTTAATGTAGAGAGAGTCTCAATAACTGAATTTTGTAGTGATAATAATCGACATGAAAGAATATTGCGGTGTGAATACAGAGTTGATAGCTCAACAAAAAAATTTAAAAAAATCAATTTTGATAATCAATATTGGAATTATTTGATAACTAATGTATTTCATAACAATTTTAATATTAAGCTTGATAATATACCAGATTCAGATACACCAGGTTATTTTAAAAAGGTGTATAAAGAATCAGGTATAAAATCACTAATGGTAGTACCAATTAAAAGTATAAATGAGACATGGGGAATGATTGCAATTTCCCGATCAGATTCTAACCATTGGACTAAAAATGAAGAAACTTTGCTTCAAACAATAGCTGATCAGATATATATATCAGTTAAGCAGGCTGAATCATTTACTACCACCAGAAAACATGCTGAAAGAGAAGCTATACTCAGAAAAATATTCGAAACAATAAGAAGTTCCCTCGATATAAATGAAACATTAACGGTTATTTGTGATGAAGTAGCAAAACTCTTTAATGTTCAAAGAGCAACTATTGTTGAATTTCCAGATTCTCAAAACTATGAAGAATACCGCATAAGAAGAGAATATAAGCAATTACCTGAAATTCGAGGTTTAGATAACAGTAAATATAAAAAAAAGGCAGCTGCATACTGGGCTATAAAGACTCTTGAAGAAGGTATAAATCTTGTAATAGATAACATTCCTGAATCTGATACGCCTGATTATTTTAAACAAAGTTATGAAGGACTGGGAGTTAAATCTATATTCGGATTTCCAATAAAAAGAGGGAAAGATATTTGGGGCACATTTGTTTTATCTGAGTACAATTATTATAGACATTGGACAGATGATGAATTAAATCTTTTAGATACAATATCTGATCAGGTATATTCAGCTATTAAACAGGCTGAATTATTTACTGCCACTATGAAATATGCTAATAGAGAGGCTTTACTTAGAAAAATTGTTGAAGCAATAAGAAGTTCGCTCGATATAAATGAAACATTAACAATTATTTGTGATGAAGTAGCAAAACTCTTTAATGTTCAAAGAGCATCAATCGTTGAATTTCTTAATCCTAAAAATTATGAAGAATATATAATAAGAAGAGAATATAAAAGTATTCCTGAAGTAAAAGGTTTAGATAATGCTGTACATCAAAAAAAGATAGCTGCTTATTGGGCTACAAGGATTCTTTGCAAAGGTACAAGACTAATTGTCGATAATGTTGCAGATTCTGATACACCTAGTTATTTTAAAAGAACGTATCAATTGCTTGGAGTAAAATCTATACTTGGATTTCCGATAAAAAAAGGGAAAGATGCATGGGGAACATTTGTTCTATCTGAATGTAATCGCATAAGACATTGGACGGATGATGAAATTAGTTTGCTTGAAACAATTACAGGCCATATATATATTGCAATCAAACAAGCTGAACTGTATTCTACAACGATAAAGCAGGCTGAAAGAGAACATGCTTTGTATGAAAGTGTTAGCGTTATTAGAAGTACACTTAACATTGATAAAATTAAGAAAACATTTATTTTTGAAGCTGCTAAATTATTTCAGGCAGACAGAAGCTTTATTGTTGAATACGATACAAGTAATAACAGAATTTTGCCAGTTAGTAAAAGTATTGAATATCTTGCATCTTCGGATGTTAAAAGCATAACGACATTAAATATCAGGTACCTATCATTCTGGTTTAAAAGAATTATTATTGAAAAAAATGAAATAATTATGCTTGATGGTGAAAGATACCTTCAGGAAAATCATTTGGAAAGTTCATTAGTAGCAAAATTTCTTAAGGATCTAAGTATAAAATCCAGTGTTGTTATTCCCATAATGCACGCTGATAAGGTCTATGGTGTTCTCGTAGTTCAGCATACAAATAAAAAAGTTATATATAAAAATGAAGATATTGAATTTATTAGAACTTTGGCTTCTCAGGTAGGTATTGCTTTTTATCAGTCCCAACTCTATTCTTCGATTGAAACAAGTAATAAATATACTAAATTTATTTTAAATGGGATTAAAGACGGTGTGATAGCTCTCAATGAAGAATATTTTATCGAATCCTGTAATCATGAAGCAGGTAACATCTTTGATTATCCTGTATCAGAAATAACGGGTAAGAGCATTAGTTTGTTAATACCTCAATTAGTAATTGAAAAAGATAAACTAATAATTAAAAAAGAGAATCAAAGGATTATTCCTCCAAATTCAACTGACATTGAGCTAATAGGGCTCAATAAATCAGGACTTCAATTTCAACTGGAAGTAGGTATTAATAAAATTCATTTTGAAAAAAAAATTAAATATATATTTTTAGTAAGAGATATCACTGTGCGTAAAAAAGTAGATCAAATGAAAAATGAATTTATTTCAACTGTTAGTCATGAATTAAGAACACCTTTAACTTCTATACAAGGCTCATTAGAACTTATTTTAAGTAAAGCATTTGGAGAATTGCCTGATAAACTGCACAATCTGGTAAATATAACCTATAAAAACAGTATAAGATTAAACAATTTAATAAATGATCTTCTTGATATGGAGAAAATTGAAATTGGTAAAATGCAATTTAACCTTGAGATACTTGATATATTTCATGTAATAAATGAAGCTATTGAGTCAAACAGGTTTTATGCAGAAAAATTTAATGTAAAATTAAAATTTGAAGATAACGGCTGTATTGTTAGAGTTAATGTTGATAAGGACAGACTTATTCAGGTAATTACAAATCTTATTTCTAATGCAGCTAAATTTTCGCCTCCTAACGACATTATTACTATCTCAATGCAGCAGATAGATAATAACGTTAGAATAGCTGTTACAGACCATGGACCAGGTATTCCAAAAGAATTTAATAACAGAATATTTCAGAAATTTTCGCAGGCTGATTCTTCTGACACTCGTCAAAAGGGCGGTACTGGTCTTGGTCTGAGCATTAGTAAGGCTATAATTGAAAAAATGAATGGAAATATCAGTTTTATTTCAGAACTAAACAAAGAGACTACTTTTTACTTTGATTTACCAATAGTAATTAATTAAGAACATATATTTATTCTGGTTTTATCAATTCATTCATTAGCAAAGCGTGCATTCTTAAGCCAAACTCTTACTTAATTATTATAAAATTTATAATTTTATTTTTGACAGAAATTCTTTACAAATCATATTATTTTGCCAAAAATCGAGTTTATACTTAAAATAAATAGATGACTAGATTTTAAAAAAGCTGGAGGATAAATAAATTATGAATAATGTTAAAAAAATTACGGCTCTTACAATTGCATCTCTCATGTTAACCGGTAATTTTATATTAAAAGATCTTTTTACTAACAGTGCTCAAGCACATCATGAAAATCAGAGTATTAAGCTGGCATATACTCCTATGAATACTTACAAAGCCGATATTCAATCTCAAAGAATACCTGCTGGTACTGTTATTAAAATCAGGATGGAAACACCTACAAATACAAATAATTCATTAAAAGGTGATCCCTTTTTTGCAACTATTCTTGATGATGTAAAAGTGAACGATAAAGTTTTACTCCCATCAGGAACTATTTTAAGAGGTAGTATAGCTGAAGCCAAAAAGCGTTCATATCTTAGCAGGGGTGGAGCTATAACATTATATTTTGATCATATCGTTACTCCGGTTGGCAGACAAGTTCCCATTTTCTCAAGAATAAGTAATTGCGTTAATTTATCATCTAAAGGAAATTTGGCAGCAGGAGGAGGCTACTTGAATGCTGTTTCAAAAAATCTTGATCAGGGCGTTGAGATCTTTACAAAGACTACTTCATATGGATTTAAAGGTGGATTTACTAATTCTAGTGGTGCGCCTGTTATTCTTGCAGGCCCAATATGTTTTATGGGTGGTTTGGTTGCTGGTCCCTCAGTTTTCTTAGGTAAGTCAATTTTTGCATTAGTTAAGCAGGGCGATAATATTATTATTAACCCTGGTGATAGAATGGAAATCACACTCATTCAGCCTTTGGATATTCCTCTCAATTAATTGTGCAGCTGAGTAGGCATAGCTAAAAGCTTTGTTCTGAAAATGGTGCAGCCTTTTACAAGTAAATACTTTCATAAGGAACTAATTATTGACAGCTGAAATTTTGTGCATAGGAACAGAATTACTGTTAGGTGAAACAGTTAATACTAATGCATCTTATATTTCTAAAAAATTAGCTGATATTGGTATATGCTGTTTTTATCAGACAACCGTTGGCGATAATACGGAACGGATAAAGGAAGCATTAGATATTGCTTTAAGGAGATCTGACATAATTATCGTTACCGGTGGACTTGGACCTACGGGTGATGATATTACAGTAGAGTCTATTGCGGAATATTTTAATGAAGAACTTATTCTGGATGAAGAATCATTAGAAAATATAGAAAAATTCTTTAGCTCTCTTAATAAAGAGATGACTGCAACAAATATTAAGCAGGCCTATAGACCTAAAAACGCAAAAGTTATAACGAATCCTGTTGGTACTGCGCCGGGCTTTATCTGGGAAATTGATGATATTTTTGAAACTCAGAAAGTAATTCTGACATTTCCTGGAGTTCCTGTTGAGCTTTATGCAATGTGGGAAGAAACGGCTGAAAAATATTTATCTAAATTTTCCAGTGGCATTATTTTAGCCAGATCGCTTAAGTTTTTTGGAATTGCAGAAGCAGCACTTGCAGATAATGTTAAAGATCTTATGGAAAAATCTAATCCAACTGTTGCACCTCTTGTTGGAAGGGGTGAACCTCGCCTTAGAATTGCTGCAAATGCAGATAGTATTGAAGAGGCTAATAAGCTTATTGATAATGTTGAAAAAGAGATCCTTGCAAGAACCGGTGAATACTTTTACGGATATGATGACGAAAATCTTGAACAGATAGTCGGGGAATTTCTTATTGAAAAAGACTTAACCGTTGCAATTGCTGAATCCTGTACAGGAGGACTTGTCAGCTCTCGATTAACTGATATTTCAGGTAGTTCTGCATATATAAAGATGAATTATGTAACCTATTCCAATGAAGCAAAAATTAAGTTTCTTGGAATAAATGAAAATATTATTAAAAACTACGGAGCTGTTAGTAATAAAACAGCTTTATGCATGGCATTGGGAGCAAGAGGATTTTCTGAATGTAATATAGGAATAGGTATCACAGGAATTGCAGGTCCAACTGGCGGAACTGACACAAAACCTGTTGGTCTCGTGTATATCGGTATTTGTGACAGATTCAGGATGGAAGTGCATGAAGTAAGAATTCCTGCACATTTGCCAAGAGTTGATATAAAATATCACGCAACCCAGCATGCGTTAAACTATTTAAGATTGTTTATAAAAAAATACTATTAAATAAATGCTAAAATTTAACTGACATGATAATTTCATTACCGGAATTTTAAAGGTAATTTATAACATGTTTTCAATTAAGCGGTTAATAATGCATATGCCAAAACATAAATATGTATTGCTATTTTCTCTTATTTTAATGATTCTTTTCCTCTTATTTTTAGGTGGAAATACAGGCATTAATTTTCTAAAAGTTCAGGAATTTATTCATCAGCAGGGAATTCTTGCACCATTTATTTTTATTCTGGTATATACAATAGGTCCGATTTTTTTTGTGCCTATTACGCCGCTTTCTGCAGCTGCTGGAATTTTATTCGGTCCGCTATGGGGCACATTGTATTCTGTAATTGGTGCGACTTCTGGGGCATGTGCTACGTTCATTGTGAGCAGATATTTGCTAAAAGATCTAATATCAAAAAAAAATTCATCTAAATTATTGTTTGTTCAGGAAAAAGTTGAAAAAGAAGGCTGGAAATTTATTTTTTTGGCAAGAATTACACCATTCTTTCCATTCAATTTACAAAATTACTTTTTTGGCGTAACAAAAATAAGGTTCATAACATTCTTATGGGCATCTGCATTGAGCCTTATTCCAGGAGCGTTTGTATACGTTTATATAGGGTCTGTCGGTAAATCTGCTCTCTCAGGTGACACAAACACTATTTATAAAATAGTAATTGCATTTGCACTATTATTAATAATAAGCATTTTTCCTTATTTTATGAGAAAACTTTCTAAATCTAATGTTTTGAGTAATAAGTAGATCTGAATTCTAATATATGATTAATTTTCTTTTGAAACCCAAATACTATTATACTTTGTCAGATAAGGAAGATGCTCGTTTGTTATTCTTTCACCCGGAACAAGGACTGGAATCCCTGGCGGACACACAGCTATTACTTCTGCTGATATTTTTCCAACAGAACGCTTTGGTGAAACTTTTTCTTTAGGATTAATGTATGCCTTTCTAGGAGTACAAACCATTTCTGGGGTATGAAACGGCATATATTTTGTATGATCAAGGTAAGTAATATCTGAGTAATTGCTATTAACTATAGATTTAATACTTTCCCAAAAATATTCCAGATCATCATTTGTATTTCCGATATTTGAAAGTGCTAAAATGCCTAAATCAGTTGCAGCTTCAACTTCAATATGATATTCAATTTCAAGTATGCTTTCAAGTCTCTTTCCGCTTAAACCTTCTATCTGAATATAGATTTTTGTCGGATCAATATTAATTCCGTCTATTGCGTTGAGACATTTTACTTTAGGCAATGATGACAGTTTTTCTCTAATAATATCTGCATTATTAATTGCATTATCAAGTTGTTCAAGACCTCTCTCACTTGAAAGATAAGCCCTTGCTCCATCAAGACTGGCAAGCAGCATGTAAGAAGGACTCGTTGACTGAAGCATTCTTAAATTTGCTTCAACTTCATCTTTATTAATTTTGCTGTTTTTGCCTATATGGAGGACTGAACTTTGAGAAAAACTCCCTCCTGTTTTGTGCAGAGAATGAACTACAGCATCTGCACCACTAGCCAGAGCCGGTTTTGGAAGTTTGAAATTAAAATTCCAGAGGCAGCCATGAGCTTCATCAACTAATAATGTTGCTCCCTTTTCTCTGCAAATTTTTGAAATAGCCTCAACATCACTGATAACACCTTCATAAGTTGGGTTAGTAATCCAGACAATTTTTGCATCAGGATTTTGATCAAGAAGTCTTTCAATTTCTTTAGGATTTATAGCTCCCCATATGCCCCATTCATCAAGCATATCAGGAATAACCCAAACCGGAATAGCGCCAGTTAATGTTAATCCGCTAATAACTGATCTATGACAATTTCTATTTACTATTACTTTTTGATTTTCTCTTGTCGCAGTAAGCGCAAGAGCAATATTTCCAACTGTAGATCCATTTATTAGAAAAAAAGATTTGGAAGCGCCGAATAATTTTGCTGTTAATTCCTGAGATTTGGCAATTGGTCCGTCAGAAGGGTGAAGTGTGCCTAAACTGTCAAATTCATCTGTTGTGTCTATATCAATAATTTTCTGTCCGAATATTTTTGCGATTTTAGGATATATGCCGCTGCTGCCTTTTGCATGACCTGGAATGTGAAGGGGAACCATATGATTATTTATGTAGTTTTCAAGTGCGTCTAAAATTGGTGTTTCTATATTATCAGTAAATTCTGATAAAACTTCATATTCATTAACAACGTGCAATTTAGAGTAAATTAACTCATTTGTCAGCTTCACGTTTTCAATGCATTTTATATTGTCTTCAGAAGACGCTATGTGTCCTTGAATGTTCTGGGGAGTGACATTAACGTCACAGTTTGACCTATTTTTGACCAACTATAGTCTCCTTCACTTCGCATAAAAAATCCTTATTTTTTTCCTATTACATAAATTAAAACATAATTTATTTTATAATTGCTATAATTTATACTTTATTTTTCTTCAAATTGCAATACTTTTCAAGATGAATTCACTAAAATTTTCAAACGGAATGACTGACTGAACAATATTTACTTAATATTACTCGTTTCCAGTCAAATTATTGAGTATATAAATGTATGAATTTAATTAATAAATCTTGATACTCCAGAGAATGAATTAATCATCGCTGAGAGTGGCAAGAGTTATATTGCTTATATAGTCTTGCATTTCTGCCAGCTGCGTAATTCTGACCAGATTATATCTGTGTTTAGCGGCATCATTTATACCTTTAATGTACCATCCAATAAATTTTCGGAAAAACTTCACTCCATATATTTCGCCCCTGTATTCTGCTTCACTTTTACAGTGAAGAAGCATAATTTCAAGGCGTTTTTTTATATCAAGTTCAGGAGGTATAATTCCAGTTTTTAGATATTCGTTAATTCTATATGTAAGTGATGGATCAGCTAAGATGCCTCTGCCAACAGCTACTCCGTCACATTTGGTTAAATCAAGACAACTTTTTGCTTTTTCAGGTGTCGTTATATCTCCGTTGGTAATTACCGGAATTCTAACTGATTCTTTAGCTTTTCCTATAGCTTCCCAGTCAGATTCACCAGAATACATCTGAGATCTTGTTCTTCCATGTATGCAAATTGCATCTGCACCGGATTCTTCGGCCATTTCTGCAAATTCGATACAATTTTTACTATTCTTATCCCAGCCTAACCTGAACTTGACTGTAACAGGTATATTCACAGCATTTTTGACTGAGCTAATTATTTGCGATGCAAGAAGCATGTCAGTCATAAGTTTTGCGCCATCATTGTTACTGACAATTTTAGGTGCAGGGCATCCCATGTTTATATCTATTATTGTGGATATATTTTCTAGAGTTTTAGCTGCTTCAGCCATTAATTCAGGTTTATGTCCCGATATTTGAAAAGCCAGTGGGTATTCAGTATTATTGTGATCAATTATTGTCTTGTCACTGTTCATCCTTAAAGCTTCAGAGCTAACCATTTCACTTGTCATAAGAGAATCCTTGTCGAATAATCTTATTAAACCGCGATATACCGTATCCGTATATCCAGCCATAGGTGCAAGTGTAGCTAGACTTGCAAGCTTAATATTACTGATTACCAGTTCTTTGTTATTTTTTTGTTTTCCAGCAATAACCATTAATTATAATTTTTTGACTCTTTGTTTAGCATATTTAACGTATTCATCTTCGGAATCTTTTGAATTTTTTATAAATGTTTCATAAGCTTTTTTGGCTTCAATTCTGTTTTTTAGAATATCATAATCTATCCCAATAGAATAATTTGCAGAATTTAAATCCTGTGATTTATCAAATGATATCTTATAATTTGCAATAGCGATTCTATAATTTTTTAAAGCATCATAAACAAGGCCTTTGTAATAATATGCGTATCCATTATCAGGGTCAAATTTTATTGCATCATTAAAAATTTGTAATGCAATCAAGTATTTCTTTGAATTATACTCGCTTAAACCTTTTTCCAGTTTAGCTTCCGCAATTGCAACTTTTGATGCACTGATTGAGCTTATAATATCTTTGTTATCCGGAACTATTGCCAGAGCTTTTTGATAATAATCCAATGCTTTTGCATAATTTTTATTTGAATAATAAGCAGATCCAAGATAGTAAAGAGCGTCTGAATTTTTATTATCAATTAATAAAGCTTTTTTATATGAATTTATTGCTTCATTAAAATTATTATCAGCCTGATATGCTGAACCTAAGTTGATATAAACATCAGCACTCGGGTTTTGCGTTGAGATAATATTTTTGTACTCTTCTATAGCACCTTTATAATCCTGCTTGTTATATTTATCAACTGCAACCTGATATTTATTTGTCATTAAATCATCATTTATATCAGCAATCATTTTTTTAATTTTCTGATTATCTGTATTAACAGACAAAGCATTTTGAAGTACTGCTGCTGCCTCTTCATACTGAGTTTTTTCCCTGTATATGGAGGCAATATTCAAATATGAGTCAATTAATTTCGGGTCAATTGAAACAGCCTTTTGATAATATTCTAATGCTGCATCTATTTGCTTTCTGGAATGTAATTCATAAGCTATATTGTATTGAGCAAGAGCATCAGAAGGATTCATTTTAGCAAAGTCACTTAAAATGGCTAATCGTTCATCAGAACTAGGAGAACCTTTCGCTGTATCAAATATAGCTTTTCTTGCAGGTAAATAATTAGGATCAATTTTTAATACTATTAAAAATTCATCTATTGCTCCTTTATTATTACCAAGCTGTTTTAATGCAGTTCCTCTGTAAAAATGAGTCATTGTATGAGTAGGGTAAAGCTGCAATATGGAATCGTAAGCTTTTATTGCCATATCAAGGTTACCCTGCGCTTGAAAGAGGGTACCTAAATTAAGTCTTAAGTTTACGTTAGCAGGATCAATAAGTTCTGACGCTTTGTACTGAGATAGAGCTCCTTCAAAATCTTTTTTCTTTTGCAGAACAACCCCAAGATTCATATGAGCAACTGCATCCTGTGGATTTTCGACAATTTTAGCAGTCCAGATATTCTCGAGGGCTGAAATAATTTCTGTATTATTTTCTCCTGATTCAAGTGCTAAATTATATTCTTTTACAGCCGAGTCTATATTTTCTGTTTTATTTAGTACTCGTGCAAGTTTCAAGTGTAATATTGCATTTTGCGGGTCAAGTGATAAGGCATTTGAATAATATTCGATGGAATTATTGTCTTTTTGCAGTACACGCATAATATCACCGATTGATTCATATGACTCAATTTTCAGAGAATCATTTACCAGCGCTTCATTATATTCAACAATTGCTTCCTTAAAATTACCCTGTCCTCTTAGGCTTTTTGCTACTTTAAGTCTTGATTTTGGATCTAAGCTGATTTTCTGTTGTAATAAAACTCTTTTTAGACTTGATACTGCAATATTTAGATTTAATGCAGAAGTCCCCTGAATAGATGAAACTTCATCATATTTTAAATAGTAAATTGCTTTTCTGTAATCATTTGCAGCATTAACCAAACTTATTGAATTATTTAAATTGTAATTTCCTCTGTCAATATATGCCGCAGCAAGATTATTTCTTGAAGACTGATCTGCAGTGTTTTGATTTAATAATGATTCATAAGTGGAGATTCGGTTATTAATTGCTGCCGGATTTTGCTGTTTATAAGCTACAGGAAGTACATCCTGGGCATAAACTATATTAAAATTTCCAATAACCGATAAACTAAAGATTGTTATTGAACTGAGTATCACTGCTTTATTTAATAGAGAGCCTTTTTTCATAATGTCTGGTTCCTCAATTAAAAAACTTATTACAAAAACATTTTACGACATTTATTTTAAAATACTTATATAAAGTTATCTCAATAAAAAAGACTGAGTATTAACCCAGCCTTTTTTATGTTTTTTAATTTTATACAGCTCTTACAACTTTGTTGGCTTTTATGCAGGAAGTACAAGCTTTGACTGTTTTAATACTACCATTAACTGTTACTTTTAAACTCTGCAAATTAGGTTTCTGTCTGTATGTGTGGTGTTTGTGTGAAAAGCTAACTTTATTTGCTTTTAATGTTGATTTTCCGCATATTTCACATTGTCTTGGCATTATTTTTACCTCTATCTATGTATTTATTACTATATTATTTATATTACTACAGATTAATATAATACTTAAAACATTATTTCAAGGCAAGTATTAGTATAAAAAAATCAAAAATACCTGGTTTCATTGATTTTATAGAAAAAATATTTTAAGATTTGACCTGATTATAAATGAATTAATAAGTATGAATAAAAGTTGATTGTACATAAAATATAAACCATTAAGCTGTTTGTTTTTATAATGATTAGTACCCTACATTATCTGGATGATTTTTATTTAGTATGAATATGTTAATTTAAACCCTGAAGATAGGAGTATTAATTACATATTAGTTATAGAGGGAATTATTTAATGAACAAAATTTCTTTCAATCCAAGCGAGTTAAAGGTATTTAAGCGCGATACGGCTAAAGCTGCTACAATCTCTAATTCATCAAACCCTTTTGGAATCAGTTTTAAAGGCAGAGTACTTAATTGTGATGTTTTTGAATCTAGTCAAAAACAAGATCAGCTTTCATTTACCGGAGCAGTAAAAAAAAGAAGTATACTTGCAGCCAGTGCAATAGCCGGGACATTCAATACAACAAAAAAATTCCTGAGTGAATCTTTTTCCAAGGTTGCTGATTCTATAGGTAATGTTAGCACTCTGGTAAACAAACTCAGTGAAACAATGAATGTTGATGTTGTTGAACTTGTAAAGTCTATAAGATTCATTAGAAATCCTTATAACGGGAAACCGATTAATGAACTCGCACAGAAATTCAGAGATTTAAATAACGAAATGGCAATGTCTGCCGTTTAAATTATTTGAGGTGATAAGATGAGTAAAACCAGAACAGTAATTGAAATATCAAAAATTATTGAAGCTCTTGGAAGGCATTCAGATGGTTCAGCAGTAGAAATACTGGAAGAAGTAGGAACGAATAGCTGTGACGACATAATCCGAGAACTTACCGCAAAAGCACTAATTAACAGAAATACTAATGATTCTCTTAAAATTGTACTTGTTTACAAAGGAAAAGGTATTCATGATTTAAGTGCTGAAGTTGCTGAAACTTCTATAAATAGTCTAAAATCATTAAATGACAAATCAGAAGCATTTAAAATTCTTAGTGAAACAATTAACTCTGATTATGATGAAGCTATAAAAACCAAAGCCAAAGAAGTTATGGAGATAATCAGTAATAATTAGAAATTCAATATAAAAAAAATGGTGCTTTGATCAAAGCACCATTTTTTTTATGCTTCTTTATTAGGCAAATGTTTAGACCAGTCGCTTCCAAGGCTATAAAAGAAATTATGCGCATCTATAACGTCATCATAAGTAATTGGTGTTGTATCTTCAGTTAATTCAATTGGAGCTTCATCGGTTTGCTTTAGGTCGTTCAGATATTCCATTGACTTTTTCATGCTGTCTTTATCTAGTCCCAGCATTGCCATTCCGATATTCTTTCCGCATTTTTTGCAAGTAACGCGAATAACTGTATAATTGTTCTCGTGTCTGACTACGTTTATTGATTCTTCACCGAAGAAACAGTGACATTGAGTACATCTTATATTTGAAAAAAATTCTTTAATTATGTCATTAATTTCCATAATGTACCGCCTAACCTATTATCATATTTGATTAATATTATGCTATTTATTTATTTTTTCTTCAAATATGTTTTAAGTCAAAATTTTTAAATTTATCTTTTTCAATGTATTATTAAAGTGTTATGTATATGAGCCGAATATTATGCCAGCAATAGTAAATTCAGTAATTAATGATAGTATAGCTCATCATCTAGACTTAATGCAGGGTGATGAAATTTTACTTATTAATGAAATCAGGCCAAAAGATTTAATTGATTATAAATATCTCATATCAGGTGAAGAAATATCTCTTCACGTAAAGCGTATTTGCGGTGAAGAAGAGATAATTGATATAGAGAAAGATTCTGATGAAGATTTAGGTATAAATTTCGAATCTGCTGTTTTTGATAGGGTTATTCCATGTACCAACAGATGTATTTTTTGCTTTGTCGACCAGCAGCCAAAAGGTCTGAGAAAAAGTCTTTACGTCAAGGATGACGACTGGAGACTTTCATATCTGCAGGGAACATACATAACTTTGACAAATATATCCAGTATTCAAAAAAAACGTATTGAGACGCTTCGCCCTGGTCCATTATATGTTTCAGTTCATACAACAAATCCAGATCTTCGAGCTTTTATGCTTAATAATGATAAAGCTAAGGATATAATGAATAAGCTTAGATGGTTAAATGATTTAGAAATACCGGTACATACTCAAATTGTGTTATGTCCGGGTATAAATGACGGTATCGAGCTTGAAAAAACATTAAATGATCTCTATTCGCTTAAATCTAATATTTTATCAATTGCTGTAGTTCCTGTGGGTATTACTAAATATCGAGATGAACAGGTTTTGTCTAAAATAACTAAAGAGATTTCGGAAAATGTAATCGAGCAAATAATTAACTTTAATAAAAAAGCCAGTTATAATCTTGCTTATCCATCTGACGAATTTTATATTCAGGCTGGTTTTGAAATACCGAATAATAAATTTTACGGTAATTTTGGACAACTGGATGATGGTGTCGGCACTTGCAGGCTTTTGCTTGATGATTTTGAGAAATTTAGATCTAGCTTACCTGATTCTTTACCAGTTCCTAAAGAATTTACTCTAGTAACAGGAAAAATTGCTGTGAAATCACTTCAAACTATTGCAAATGAACTCAATAAAATTAATAATTTAAAGGTAAATGTAGTACCGATAACAAGTAAATTTTGGGGTGATGATGTAACTGTAACAGGACTTATTACCGGTCACGATTTGCTTGATAATCTTGTACCAATTAAATCAGAACTTAAAAATATTATAATTCCGTCCGTGATGCTAAGAAAATTTAGTGATGAATTTCTTGACGGGTTAACAATACATGATATTAAAGATAAATTATCTGTTAACATTCATGTAATAGATAATTACTATAGTGTTGAAGAGTTAATTAATTATGTAATCTCTTAATATTAATAGTTCATAGCCCCTTCTGCGAGAACTTTTTTAGCACAACCCGTACTAGTGATTGTATCGCAAGATCCTTCTGGAGGATATATTCCATATTTTGTTATCGAAAATTGAAAGTAATCTCTACCCATCTGATTTGGACCTGATGCTCCATTAACATCTATAAATATAATTCCACATGTAGATCCATATAATGGACTGTCAACAGAGAATTGACCAGCACCAGCACAACTATTAGCATTAATTGTAACTCTCATCATTGCACCATCTGCCAGAATAGCCTTGCCACTTTGTCCATTGAAACTCGTATCCAAAGCTGCTACCCATACACTACCATCCAAGTATTTAAGAGGAGAATCGTACCAGCATCCCATGCCTGAGCCACAGTTTTTGACTATATTCAACTTGGTTGCAAACGTATTCATTGCATTTGCAGCTGTAGTTGCACCACCTATAGATGAGCTAATATTATCATCATTTACAATCGATCCGCCTGCATCCAGAGCTATCAGATTAAATGCCTGATTAAGAACGCTGTATTCTTTTTTTAGTTTTGTTACATATTCAGCTTTGTTTGTTGAATTTATTAAACCGGGAATGGTAAGTGAAGCAATTATTCCAATTATTAGCAATGTTATCATTACTTCTGCCAGTGTAAATGCCTTTTTATATAATATACGCATTATAGTTCACCTTTTATTTATAAAATCATTTTATCAAATTCCTGAAAAAAAGAAAATGTAATACGTAATTCGTTCATACATCCTTGACACATTTCACTTTTTTATTTTACAAAATGAATTGTATAATATGTTTTAAATAAATACAACAAGGCAGTTAGGTTTTTAACAATCAGCTATTACCCCACCCCTACAGGGTTTTAGGCTATACGGTTATGAAATATAACAGATGGTCTAGACTGCAACCTTATTATATTTGGATTGTAAAATTCTTTTTTGCCGTTTGTCTGAGGTCTTCTAATCTATTATCGCCTTATTCATAAATTTACTTATTATTTCTAAAATTAGACAATTCTTAAATTTTTCTTTAGATTTTAAGAATCGCTCAATTTTACTGTTATAAATGTATTAGAAATAAATTTAATCAAATCTACTTTTTTATAAGGAGAAATAAAATGGCAAAAACAATTGGTATTGACCTTGGTACAACAAACTCTGTTGTTGCAGTTATGGAAGGCGGCAAACCTACAGTAATTGCAAATGCTGAAGGCAGCAGAACAACACCGTCCATAGTTGGATTTTCTAAAACAGGTGAAAGATTAGTTGGGCAGCTTGCAAAAAGACAAGCAATTCTCAACCCTGACAGAACCATAATGAGTATTAAACGTCATATGGGAACTGACTTTAAAGTTAATATTGACGGAAAAAATTATTCACCTCAGGAAATCAGTGCAATGGTTCTGAGAAAATTAGCCGATGACGCATCTAAATATCTTGGTGAAAAAGTTACTTCTGCAGTTATCACTGTTCCTGCATATTTTAATGATAGCCAAAGACAAGCAACTAAAGACGCAGGAAAAATTGCTGGTCTTGAAGTATTAAGAATTGTCAATGAACCTACAGCAGCTGCTCTTGCTTATGGCTTAGATAAAAAATCAAATGAAAAAGTATTGGTATTTGACCTTGGCGGTGGTACTTTTGACGTAAGTATCATGGAAGTTGGTGACGGAGTATTTGAAGTTCTGTCAACAAGTGGAGATACAAAACTTGGTGGCGATGATTTTGATGACAAAGTTATCAACTGGCTTGCTGATGAATTCAAAAAACAGGAAGGCATAGACTTAAGAAATGATAAACAGGCTATGCAAAGACTAAAAGAAGCTGCAGAAAAAGCTAAATGCGAACTTTCAACTGTAATTGAGACAACAATAAATCTCCCATTTATTACAGCTGATGCAAATGGTCCAAAACATATGGACATAAACCTCACTCGAGCTAAATTTGAAGATCTTTGTTATGATCTTCTCGAAAGATGCAGAAAACCTGTAGAACAGTCTTTAAGTGACGCTAAACTGTCACCAAGCGAAATTGATGAAGTTGTTCTGGTTGGTGGTTCAACAAGAATTCCTGCTGTACAGAAACTTGTTAAGGACATTACCCATAAAGAACCAAATCAGACAGTTAATCCTGATGAAGTTGTTGCAGTTGGTGCTGCAATTCAGGCAAGCGTTCTTGCAGGTGAAATCAAAGACGTAGTATTACTTGATGTTACTCCACTTACATTAGGTATAGAAACATTAGGTGGTGTAATGACACCTCTGGTTCCTAGAAATACCACTATTCCAGTTAGCAAAAGTCAGGTTTTCTCAACAGCTGATGATAATCAATCAGCAGTTGATATCCATATCATTCAGGGTGAAAGACCTATGTCCAGAGATAATAAATCTCTCGGTATGTTCAGACTTGATGGAATTCCACCGGCACCAAGAGGACTTCCCCAAATTGAAGTTACCTTTGACATTGACGCTAACGGCATTGTAAACGTTAGTGCAAAAGATAAGGCTACTAATAAAGAACAGAAAATTACCATTACCGGAACATCAAATCTTAACAAGGATGAAATTGATAATATGGTAAGAGATGCAGAATCTCATTCTGAAGATGATAAAAAGAGAAAAGAAGAAGTAGAAATCAGAAATAATGCTAATAGTCTTGTTCACGCAGCAGAACGTCTTGTGAAAGATCTTGAAGGCAAAATTTCTGACACTGATAAAACAAAACTTGAAGAACAGAGAACTGAACTTGAAAAAGCATTGAATGAAAACGCTGATATAGAAAGAGTTAAAACCCTGTCAGAAGAAATTCAGCAGACAATGTTCGCAATTTCATCAGCAGCTTATCAACAAGCCGGAGCAGGTGAAGCTGAACAAACAGCAGGAGCTGAAGGTACAGAAGAATCCAAACCAGCAGACGATGATGTAATTGATGCTGAATACTCAAAACAATAAATATTTCACTAGAAATAAAGCAAAGCCTCTAAATTAGGGGCTTTGCTTCTTATTTAAAGGCAGAATGAAGCAGAAGGTTGTACTTTTTTTTATCTCCGTTTCATACCATATTCTTCCTTTATGAGCTTCAATTATCTGCTTTGCAAGGTATAAACTCAAGCCTGCTCCTATTTTTCTTTCTATTGTCGCTGCCATTTCATACCTTTTAAATATTTTTTCTCCAATTTCAGGTACTATGCCTGGTCCGTTATCGTTTACGCATGTAGTAATATAATTATCCTGTTTGTAACAGCTGATTATTACTTCTCCACCTGTTTGAGTATACATAATAGCATTTTCAATTAAATTATAGAGAGCTTTTTCGATTTCTGCCCTGTCTATTTTAGTATACGGAAGATTCTTTTCTATATTAACAACTATTTTCATTGATTTTGACTTGACAAATTGTATTAGCTTTGCTAATACCTGATTTATAACAGATTCCATGTTACATTCAATAAGATTTAATGATTTTTTACCTGATTCGTAGTAATAACTGTCAAGAAGTCTGGTTAACAGATTAAATAAATTCTGGTTACTCTGTATAGTTTCTTTAATAAATTCTCTGAATTTTCCTATAGGTTGCTCAGGTAAACGAGATTCCAGAAATTCAAGAGCTTTTTTCTCCCCTACAAGTGGTACTTGTAGATCGTGTGCCAATGTCAGGATAAATGTATCTCTAAGTTCATTTATTTCATTGAGTTTTAAAATCTCCCATAGAACAGTCACTACTGATTCGGTAATGGATTTTAATAGCTCAGTTTCTTTGGACGACCAGGATTTAATCCCACTAGAGCATAATGAAAGAATTCCAAATTTTTTAATTTCCTTATTGAATTTTACAAATGGAGAAGTAATAAAAGATTTAATATTATTATCTTTAAAAAACTTTTGTGCTTCTTCATTATCAGAATGAAATTCGTCTATATTGTTAACTACAAGAGTTTTTAAGTCATTAAGTATTTCACGAAACATTTGCTGACAGGATTCAGGCAGTTGTTTATTTTTAACAAAAGGTAAGTTTTTATTACATATGTATTCATATTTTATTACTAGTTTTTCAAATTTAAATTCCGGTATTTCTATAAAAATTGCTCTGTCAGCGTCAAATATTTCTGATAATTTTTCCAGTATATATTCATAAGCAAGATCAAATGTCTGAAAAAGTTTTAGTTCACTTATAATTTCTCTTAATAATTTTTCTTTTTCAGCAGTTTGTTTGACTGATTCATAGAGTTTTGACTGATAAAGAGCAATACTTGCCTGATTAGCCAGAATTTTTATAAAATCAATATCGCTATGAGATAGCTCAGTTTTTTCCTTGATAAAGTGAATGGCTAATGTGCCCAATATTTCATAATTATGTGTAAACAATATTTTTAATATTCCTGATTTTAAAGAAGATTCTTTGAGAAATTTTTCTATAGAGGTATTTTTTAGGTTATTAGTAGTTATAAACTGATTAACATCATTTATAACTATTGCGTCATAGCTTGTTAATTGTTTGTTACCGAAAAATAATTGCACATCAGAATCGAGTTCCATGTTAACAAGACTTTTTATTTCAGGGGAAGATAAGTATTCCGATTCAGGTGTAGGGGAAAGAAAAATTCCTTTATTTTCGTCATAATCTCTAATTAAGCATCTATCTGCATTAAAAAACTTTCCTAACTGATTAACAACAGTGTTTTTTATCTGATTGAAAACAAGGGTATTCCTTGTCAGTTCAATCATTTCTCTTAATAACTTTTCTCTTTCAGCTTGATTTTTTGTTGATATGTATAGCTCAGCCTGTTTAATAGCTATGTAGACCTGATCAGCTATTGTTTGGAGTAGATTAATCTCTTCTTCTGTCCAGTGCCTGTAATGATCATATTCTGATATGAACAACACTCCCCATTTATCAGCATCTCTTTTTATAGGTACACCTAAAATAGACTTAACTCCCAATTTTGTATAAGTTTTCTTAAAATAATCCGGCGTATCTGATTCTAGAATATTGTCAAAAACCATTATTTTTCCTTCATCGAGTAAAGTTTTACCTATATATATTTTATTTTTCGCATCATAATCAGGAATTGTGACACCTTTAATATCAAGTCTGCTTTTATATTCATGTCTTACAATCCAGTCAGAATAATCAAGTTTATTGCGATATTCACCTAATGCAACTCTTTGTACCTTAAATAATTCCCCTACTTCATTACAAATAATTGCAATCATTTCATTTAAATCAAGAGTACTCCTGATTGTTTCAACTACTTTTCTATGCAATGCTTCTCTTTTAGCTTGTTTTTTTGTTGTTGAATATAGCTCTGATTGTCTTATTGCAGTACCTACTTGAGTAGAGATCGTTTCTAAAAAGCTTATTTCATCTTTAGTCCATTTACGATAATAATCATATTCCGATAAGAAAATTCTGTTCCAGAGAATATCTTCAGATTTTATAGGTATGCTGAGTATGGATTTTACTCCCAGCCTGGCATAAGCTTGTTTAAAATCATCAGGAGTATTTGATTCAGGAATATTTTCTATAGATATAGTTTCTATCTCTCTATTTTTAAGAAGAACGTTTGTCCAGTAGGATTTTATTATTTCAAAATCAGGATCATTCGAGAATATTTTTGTATCTTTATTTACTCCGTATTCTTTATATAAATATAATCCTCTGGATTCTAACCTTGGATTGAATTCACCAATTGACACCCTTTGAACTTTAAATAGATCAATAATTTCTTTTGAAACTGTACTCAAAATTACATCTAAATCGAGTGTATTTCTGACAGTTACTATTATTTTTCTCAGTATTGCTTCTCTTTCTACAATTTTCCTTACACTTTCAAATAGCTGAGCTTGTTTTATCAAAAGATATGACTGATCTGCTATAGTCTCAAGCAAGCTTAGATCTTCTTCTGTCCAGTGTTTATAGTAATCTTTAATTCCTACATACAAAATTCCTATATTGTCGTTGTCTTTTTTTATAGGAACAGTTACCATTGATTTAATTTTCCAATTTGTATAAAGCTTTTTCAAATGATCTGGAATGTCTGATTCAAGTATATTATCTATTATTAATTTTTTTCCAGGTATCATTATCTCGCGTAACCAGTAATAAACATAATTTATATCCTGAGGATATTTAGATACAAGCTTTTCATGCTCTTCATCAAAACATTTTCCTAATCGTATGCTTGATACTATTTCATTTATAGGTATATTCTTACTTAATTTTATAGATAATTGTTCCTCCGGATCAGATGATAATAATGATATACCCGATAACTGAGCATTAAATGCTTTTGTTGCCTCATAACAAATGGCATTTAGAACGTCAGGGACGTTTTGAGATTTTCTGACTGTTCCAATAAGATCTGCCAGTAAGGTTTCTCTTTTGAGTTCTCTTTGTGCAATTTTAGTCTGTTCTTTAACTTCCGAGTATAACTCGGTTTGTTTTATTGCATTATAAATTAGATCAGAAGTTAAATGTAGTAAGTCTATTTCACTTCCTGTCCATTTTCTGCATGAACGATATTGGAGTAGTCCTAGCATTCCCCATTTATTTGCACCTTTTTTTATGGGTATAGCAAGTATTGATTTAACCCCCAGCTTATTTATATATGTATCCTTAAAATAATCCGGATAATTTGATTTTGCTATATCATCAAGAATAATATCCATACCCTTATCAAGAAGATAAGTTCCAAGGTAGACTAGAGGGAAATCAATATCTTTCATTCCTGTAAAATTGGAATCACTCACATATTCAACATTAATTTTCCAGTCTGAGTAATTACCCAACGTAGGAAAGCTTGCAATATCTACTCTATCCACTTTAAATATATCAAGTAGTTCCTTGCAAATAGCACTTAATATATCATTTAAATCAAGAGATAAACAAATAACATCTATTATTTTTTTTAATGATTTTTCTGTCTTATTCATTGATTTTTTTAAATTATCTTTAACCAGAAATATATATGTCACCATAATGAAAATTATTCATCACATCCCAGGCTAATCTATTTATTGATAAATTTAATTAAGTTAAATTTTGAACAAAGCGCGGACTGGAAGATATCTGTTTGAGTAATTTCTAAAAACATATAATATAAAATATTATTTCCTGATAGAATTTCTATAAAGTAATTAATAGTGGGTAAGAATTTATATGCAGGAAATAAAAGAAAATATATCAAAAATAATAAAATCTCTGGGATTAGTATTTGGTGATATTGGAACCAGCCCTATATATACATTTACAGTCATATTTTTACTTTTACCTAAAACAATACCAAATATAATTGGAGTTTTGTCTCTAATTATCTGGACTCTAATACTACTTGTAACCGTTGAATATGCATGGCTTGCTATGAGCCTTGGAAAAAAAGGTGAAGGTGGAACTATAGTACTTCGAGAACTCTTAGTTCCTCTGCTAAAGTCAGGCAAACAGATTGCAATAGTTACTTTTTTAACCTACATAGGAATATCGCTTTTAATGGGTGATGGAGTTATCACTCCTGCCATAAGTATACTTAGTGCAGTAGAGGGTTTACTTCTGATACCCGGATTTGAACAAACTCCGCAGATAGTTTTAATAATTATTGCAGCAGTTATTGCTATCTTATTATTCTTTTTTCAAAAGCACGGTACTGAAAAAGTTGCCCGTACTTTTGGTCCAATTATGTTAATCTGGTTTATCTCTCTTGCTGTTTCAGGTATAGCTTCAATTATCTATTTTCCTTCGGTATTAAAAGCAATCAATCCTTATTTTGCAATTAAGTTTCTTATTGATCACGGACTAGCAGGTTTCTTTATACTTTCTGAAGTGATTCTTTGCGCAACTGGAGGTGAAGCGCTGTATGCAGATATGGGGCATCTGGGCAGAGTACCAATTGTAAAGGCCTGGTATTTCGTTTTTGCAGCTTTAGTATTAAGTTATCTTGGGCAGGGTGCTTTCCTTATACATCATACTAGTGCTAAAAATATTCTATTTGAGATGATATACAATGAATACAAATTATTATACATACCATTTTTGTTATTAAGTATTATTGCGACAGTCATTGCGTCTCAAGCAATGATAAGCGGAATGTTTTCAATTGTATATCAGGGAATCACAACAAGAATATTTCCGATGTTTAAGGTTGATTACACTTCTACAGAGATGCGATCACAGATTTATATAGGTTTTGTAAACTGGTTCCTGCTTATTTTTGTTCTCTTAGTGATGTTTGATTTTAAAGAATCAAGCAGACTGGCTGCTGCATACGGTCTGGCAGTATCAGGAACAATGGCATTAACAGGTATATTTATGACCTGGATATTTTATCTCAAAAAGAAATTCTTTATCGCCGGTATTTCCCTTTTTATTGCATTTGTAGATATGGCATTCTTAATTGCTAATTTTTACAAGATACCTCACGGTGGTTATTGGTCATTAATCATTGCAGCTATACCTCTATGTATCATAATAATTTATACATCAGGACAGAAGAAGCTTTATCAGGAATTAAATCCAATGGACTTAGATGAATTTCTGCCTCAATATCAGCAAGTTTATAAAGAATCCTATAGAATAAGGGGAACGGCATTGTATTTTGCAAGAAATATCAGAAAAATTCCACCTTATATAGTCAGGACAATGTTTGTAAATAATATTATCTATGAAGATAATATTATTGTTTCAATAAATCAAAGTGAAGAACCTTATGGAGTTACTCCATATTTCAAAGAAACTATGGCTGAAGGATTAAGAAAATTCCAGATAGATGTTGGGTATATGGAAGTTATAGATTTAGAAGAACTTCTTGATTATGCAGGAATACACGAAAAAGTTATTTTCTATGGTCTTGAAGAAATTGCAACAGATAATCCTATTTGGCGTATATTTTCTATTCTTAAGAAGAATACTCCTGCTTTTGTACAATTTTATGAATTACCTACTAACAAACTTCATGGTATTGTTACAAGAATTGAAATGCAATAATTCATTAAAATATTGCAAATTTGAGAAAAATCTTTATTTATTAACAGAATATCTATTGAAATATTAATTTTCCTGCTAGAATTTCAATATAGTGAAGGATTTTGCATGAGAAATTTAAATGTCAGATATTAAAGCTGATTTTTCAGGAATAGTTAAATCTCTGGGGTTAGTATTCGGAGATATTGGAACAAGTCCTATATATACGTTTACAGTTATATTTTTACTTTTACCTAAAACACTACCAAATATTACCGGAGTTTTATCTCTTATTATATGGACATTAATACTTGTTGTTTCGCTTGAATATGCTTGGCTTGCAATGAGTTTAAGCAAAAAAGGCGAAGGCGGAACAATCGTTCTGAGAGAAACGCTTTTACCTTTATTAAAATCCGGTAAACAAATAGCAATTGTAACTTTCCTTACATATATGGCTATATCACTAATTATGGGTGATGGAGTAATAACACCTGCCATAAGTATACTTAGTGCAGTAGAGGGTTTACTTCTGATACCCGGATTAGAACAAACCCCTCAAATGGTTTTAATCATTATTGCAGCAGTTATTGCTGTATTGCTCTTTGTTTTTCAAAAAAGCGGAACTGATAAAGTTGCTGGCGCATTTGGACCAATAATGCTGGTTTGGTTTATTGCTCTTGGTATATCCGGGCTTGCTTCAGTTATATTTTATCCGGAAATTTTAAAAGCAATAAATCCTTATTATGGTATTAAATTTTTAATTGAACATGGATTAGCAGGCTTTTTTGTTCTTTCAGAAGTTCTTTTGTGCGCCACAGGAACTGAAGCATTATATGCTGATATGGGACACCTAGGAAGATGGCCTATTATTAAGGCGTGGTATTTTGTATTTATAACATTACTGCTTTGCTATATGGGTCAAGGGGCTTTTCTGATTAATCACCCACATGCCAACAATGTTTTATTTGAAATGATATTTAACCAATTTCAACTACTTTATATTCCTTTCTTAATTTTAAGTATTATAGCAACTATCATTGCTTCACAGGCCATGATAAGCGGTATGTTTTCAATTGCTTATCAGGGAATAACAACAAGAATTTTACCCATGTTCAAGGTGGATTATACCTCCGTTGAACTCAGGTCTCAGATATATATCGGATTTATAAACTGGTTTTTGCTTATATTTGTATTACTGGTAATGTTTATATTCAAAAAATCCAGCAATCTCGCTGCTGCATATGGAATGGCTGTAGCTGGAACGATGACTGTAACCGGTACGTTTATTACAATGATATTTTACTTTAGAAAAAAGAAAGCTCTAACTTTACTAGCTTTATCTCTATTCCTAATTAATTTATCATTCCTGATTTCTACATTGTACAAAATTCCTCATGGAGGTTATATTTCCCTGGCTATTGCGTCAATACCTCTTTGTATCATTATAATTTATACTTCAGGGCAGAAGAAACTCTATAAGGCACTTGATCCTATGGATCTGGAGGTATTTTTAATCAAATATCAAAAAGTTTATAAGGAATCCTACAGAATCAGGGGAACATCACTCTTCTTTGCAAGAAATATCCGAAAGATTCCTCCTTATATAGTCAGAACAATGTTTGTAAATAATATCATTTATGAAGATAATATTATTGTTTCCATAAATCAGATTGATGAACCGTTTGGAATAACTCCTTATTTCAAGGAAACTTTGGCAGAAGGCTTGAGAAAATTTCAAATCGATGTTGGGTATATGGAAGTTATTGATGTGGAAGAACTTCTTGATTATGCAGGGATCCATGAAAAAGTTATTTTTTACGGACTTGAAGAAATTTCTACAGATAACCCTATATGGCGTATTTTTTCGATCATTAAAAAGCTTACACCAGCGTTTGTTCAGTTTTATGAGCTACCTTCATACAAACTGCATGGCGTTATTACAAGAATCGAAATGTAATAAATTCAATAATGTCACTTTATTGCCACTCTTGACAATGCAATTCTTTTTAAAATTCATGTACAGCAAAATAAAGTGATTAATGATCCTTCAGTTCAAGATCCATTAGGGATAATGCTTAATAATTTCACTGAGCATATTAAGCTATCCCTTGAAAAAAAAGGAATTGATACAAATGATCTTTTGTTTAAAGACTTAAAAATCTTTAAATCAGGAATTTACCGTTTTCATATATTAATTTGTCATCAGCGAATATTTTACCGCCGTTTTTCATATTCTTTATAATATCCCAGTGAAGACCGGATTGGTTCTTGCCGCCTGTCTCAGGATAAGAAGAACCTAAAGCCATATGAATCGATCCGCCAATTTTTTCGTCAAATAAAATGTTTCCTGTTACTTCCTGAATCATTTCATTTGTTCCTACGGCAATTTCTCCAACAAATCTTGCTCCTTCATCCTGATTAATCATATTGAGGAAGAATTCTTCACCTCTCTCCGCTTTTGCATGAATAACTTTTCCTTCTTTTAACTCAAGATAGATTCCTTGCGCTTCGTTACCTCTGTAAATAGCAGGAAAGTCGAAGTAAATTCCACCATCTGCGCTATTTTCCACAGGTGATGTAAATACTTCGCCATCAGGGAAATTATTACTTCCACAGCAATTGATCCATTTTCTACCTTCTGTTGAGAATGTAATATCTGTTCTATCACCGGTTATTCTTAATTTTGATGTGTTATTCATATAATTAACAAGTCTGTCCTGTTGCACTCCAATTTCTTTCCATTTTGCTACAGGGTCATCAAGGTGCAGATAACATGCCTTAAATAAAAATTCTTCATAGTCATGAAGAGACATCTTGCCTTCCTGCGCAAGGGCATTCGTTGGAAAGTCGCAAATTACCCAGTCAAGTGTACCTTCAGCTGCTCTTTGCAGAAGCTTATTGGATAAATGTTTTGTTGCTTTAGATCTTCTAGCAAGCTTTGTTGAGTCTGATTTAGCGAGATTTTTAGTGTTATAAGGAGCACCGATGGAAATTATTTTATCTATTTTATCGTATTCCAGTTCTGAAAAAGGATCTACATAATCAAGCTGCTCATCAGATGCAAGCCTGAAAAAACTTTCATTAATACCGTCAAGTGTTGTTCTTACAACAGGAAAAGCTCCTTTTTTCAATATTTCTTCATATACAGCCAGAATAAGCGGCTGTGCCTGCGCATCACCTCTTATTATAACCAGATTATTTTTCTCAACTTTAGTTGAATATTCAACAAGAACTTTTGCATATTTTTTCCATAATGTCTGCATAAATAGTGCTCCTTTACAGAATTTACAAGGTTAATTATTTACAATAACCTTCCAAGTTTATCATATAAACTACCAGGATAGATATATGTTAATTCTACTTAAACAGCAATTTGAAATTTTGCTTGCCAGCTTTATTATTAAAAATTGTAGCTGCTTTTCTTATTTCTTTTTTAAAATGTGGCTCTGTAACAGCTCTTTCAGTTTTTTCTAAAACTTTTAATACCGGTACATCAACTAAAACTGTTTTAAAAAAAACTGCAGCACGCAATAAGTCGCTGTGTAGAGAACTCATCGCAGTAAAACTGATCTGCTGCTTTTTATTACTAAGATTAATGAAATCGTAATTAATATTCTTCGAAGCCCTAAGTAAATTATTACTGTTTGTTGAAGAATTATTTGTTGCAAATGGTCTTAGACCAGCATTACCAGTATATACTTGCATATTACTACCTTACCTTTTTGTAAATATCTTTTTAATACAAATTATAATAATATTCTAACAAAATATTAATATATATAATATTAAATATTAATATTTTAATTATTACTTGTTTACAAATCTGAGTAAATTTTTTAACTGCACAAGTTATAATCATTTTTTCTTATTATATTTAATTTAATAGAGCATTATTTTGTGGTTATAATATATGTATTATGTTTAATCTGGATTTTTATACCGATATAATTGATCTTCCTGATAAGGAAGAAACAGAAAATAAGATTTCCTATCCGCTCGATTTGAATATAAAATCAGCAGAGGGTTGTTATTTGATTGATGAAACTGACAATCGATACCTTGATTTAACTTCCAATAAAGAATGTAATCCTCTAGGTTATTCTTTCATTAGTCAGGTTGATAATGGTTATCTTTTTGATTCTGAATTATTTACATCTACAGACTCAATTAATCTTGAAAATTCTTTAAAAAGATTAACTGGACTGAATAAAGCTATCTTTACGTCATCTAAATCCGAATCACAGGTTATTACAAATAAATTAATAAAAACGTATTTAAGTTCCAATACAAAAAACAAAATTTTAGTTTCCTGTTTATATAAAAACCGTACTAATTATCATTTTGATAATATTAGTGTGGATTTTATTCCACTAAATAATGATACACTAGTAAGAAGCTTATTAACAAAGTCTGTAGGAGCGGTCATAATAGATCTTGTTCAAATTGGAGAAGATATATTAATTGCAAATCAGGAATATTTGACACTATTAAGAGCATTATGTAACAGAGTTGGTGCACTTTTGGTCTTTGATGCAAGTTCAGTATCACCTCAAAGAACGCTAAATGGCCCTTTTAATTTTGATTCAGCTCTTGTAAAACCAGATATCTTGATTATTTCTAATTCAACTGCTCAGGGAATACCCTTTGGTGCTGTTATTATTTCTGACAAACTGGATGAAATCCCGGGAACAGGATCTACAATCTTTGCATATAAATCAGCATTAAAATTTATTAATGAATGTACTAATCCTGAAGCAGTAGCGATTATTAATAATAACAGGTTATATATCGAAAAATCGCTCAATGAACTGGCAGAAAGATTTATAACTGTTGCTGATGTTATTTCTTACGGGATGCTTTATACAATTATTCTTGATATTTCTGCATTTGATTTTGTTAAGGAAGCGTTAAAAAGACAAATTATTTTAGAAGCCCTTAATTCCAGAACTATAAAACTATCTCCTCCTTACAACATAGGTAAGGAAGAGATAGATAAATTAATGTATTCCTTTGAAGATATATTGGATAATCTAGCTAAATACGATAGATTAATGTAATCTAAGCAGGTTGCAGTTCTCCGGATGCCCAATTTATTATTACACTTAGAATTGATAGCAGTACTGAACCTAATAATGCAGGGACAAAGCCAGCTACCAGGAATCCAGGTACAATAGCTCCAACAAGCCATAATAATAAAGCATTCACAACGAAAGTAAACAAACCCAGAGTTAATACATTAATTGGCAGTGTAATAGCTAGAAGAATTGGTCTTATTAGTACATTAACTATACCTATAACCAAAGCTGCTATTAGTGCTGCAAAGAATCCATTCACTTGAATACCAGGAACAATCCAGGCAACCAGGAGCAGTGAAAGTGCTAATAATACCCATCTTACAATATAATTAATCATAATATTTTCTCCTAACTTTAATGATTAAACGCACATAATAATTTATCAATATTTTCATCTATTTTCATCAGATTAATTAGCAAATAAACTTATTATCCTTTTGTCCAATGATCTAAAAAAATAATATTATTATTATAGTTGCATATTCTGTAAAATAAGCATTTGCAAAATGATCCTGCAATAAATACAATATTAAGGAGTTTTTTATGATTGATGTAGAAATAGCAATTGTTCCAATTGGAACAGGTACAACCAGCACGAGCAGTTTTATTGCTAAATCGGAAAAAGCTTTATTGAAGCATCCGGCGTTAAGTTATAAGATTACCGGAATGGCAACTGAGATTGAAGGCGAAGATATTGATGATATTTTTAATGCACTTAAAGATATGCATCTTGCTCAGATAGGTCATGGGGCAAATAGAGTCCAGACCAGTATCAGAATAGATGACAGACGAGATAAGGAATGTACACTTTCAGAAAAAGTTGCTTCAGTTAAGTCAAAAATTTAGAGTAATCCTTATATAATTTATCTTCTCCTGATACACCAAGTCCAAAAATTGCAAAATCATATTTAACAGGATCGTTCGGATCCAGTTTCTTAAGATTTTCAGTAATTTCTTCTGCTGTTACCCAGTCATCGGCTTTTCTGCTGACAAGATTGAGTTTTCTGGATAATCTTGCTACATGTGTATCAAGCGGAATGATTAATTTATTCGGTGAAATCTTTTTCCAGTTATTTAAGTCTACAGGACCTGGCCTTATCATCCATTTTAGAAACAAATTCAGTCTCTTGCATGCGCTGCCTTTTGAAGGATTGGGCAGAAGATAATTAATTCCTGATAAATTATCTTCATTTGCAGGAATATATGATTTTAGTTTATTTACAAAAATTGATAAAGCAGGTTTTATATTAATATCATTAGCAGAATATCCTTGTAAAAAAACTGTCTCCAAATCAGTATATTCTTCAAGTGTTCTTCCAATAAGATGTATTAGCATTGCTACATCTTTTCCCTCGGTGTACCTGTGTCTGAAATTTATAAAATATTTTAAATCTTTCGCTAAATTAAAATTCTTTGCAAACTCAGCAGGTTTGTTATTCATCAATTTATGAATTGTTTCAACATCCTCTATGATTTTTTCTCTTCTGCCATAAGCAAGACACGAAGATATTAGACCGGAAACTTCCTGATCTGTTTTATCTAAAAACCTATGGGGAAACTGTATGGGATCACTTGCAATAAAATCAACAGTTTCATATTTTATTACAAGTTTATCCAGAAACATTTTCAATTGATCATTCATAATTATTGCCTTAGAACTTTAAAATAGTTTTTCAGGAGTTCTGAGCATTTTTTTTCTTCTATTCCACCTGTGATGCAGGGGCTGAAACTAATATAATTTCTTAAATCAAGTGCTGAGCCTAATGCTCCATATAACGAATCATAAGCTCCAAAATATATATTTGGAATTCTGCTATATAAAATAGCTCCTGCGCACATCGGGCATGGTTCAAGTGTTACATAAAGAGTTGTATTATCAAGTCGCCAGTTACCCAGTATTCGAGAAGCTTCCCTTATAACAATTATTTCTGCATGGTTTGTTGCATCATTATCTTTTTCTTTCTTATTGCAGGCTTTAGCAATAATTCTGCCATCTTTTACTATTACTGCTCCAATCGGCACATCTCCGGAAGATTTTTGTGCTTCTTCAATAGCTATTTGCATGTATTTATAATGTAACTCCCTGTTATGATTCATTTTAGAGCTGGCTTTCTAATTCAATTTGTTCACATTCCGCAATTGCTAATGGTAATGTTAACTTTACTTCAAAACCTTCTATGGATGAAAGAGTAATATGCCCACCCATTGCTTCGGCTAGTCCCTTGGCAATAAAGAGACCAAGACCGGTACCTCTTGTTGTTCTGGTCAAGTTTTCATCAATTCGTACAAATTTTTCAAAAAGTTTATTTAGCACATATTCTGGAATAAGTTCGCAATCATTATTAATTTTTACAACAGCAGTACCATTTTCCTGAAATACGATAACTTCTATTTCAGAATTATCAGGAGAATATTTCACTGCATTATCAAGTAAATTTAAAATAATTTGTTCAACTCTGTCAGGATCAGCATAAATACCGGGGATATTTTCTTCAATTGAAAAACTAATTAGTCTTGATTGCTTTTGTTGAATAGAATGTATGCAGCTTTCAAACATTTCTTTTAAATGAATTTCATCCGGTACAATTCTTAAATGGCTGGATTCAATTTCAGGTATTACCAGAAGGTCTTCAACTAACCTTGATAGCCTTTCAGTCTGCTGTTTAACTACTTTTAGGGATTTAATTTTCGTTTCATCATCAATATTCACATCACTTCTTAAAAGTCTTGATGTATAACCTTTAATGCAGGTTAATGGTGTTCTAAATTCATGACTAACAGTATCAATGAGATCGGACTTCATTTTATCAAGTTTTGATAATTTATAGTTGGCATTTTGTAAATTATTATGAGTTTCATCTATATTTTGAGCCATTTTATTGAATTCATTTGCTAAAAATATAACCTCAAAAGGAGTTAAAGGATCTTTTAGAAGTCTTATTCTTCGGCTGTAATTACCTTTTTCCAAAGCAGAAATGGCTTTAAGGAGCTGTTTAATATTTGTGTTAAGAGAAAATGAATACCATAATCCCCCAAGAAGAATTAATAATGCAGCACCAATCAATACTCCAATAATTTTAAATCTGGCATTAATAATGCCATAATTGGTTAACTTTTTGGGAGTAACAACAACAATTTTCCAATTAGGATCTTTAAGTCTTAACAAGACATTTGGCTGATTTTTTACAGGACCAAAATCAAAAGGTTCACCTATTTTAGTTTCTTTAGGGAAATAAGGAATAAGTTTATTAATCAGATTACGTCCTTCTTTATAGGACATAATTATTTTATTTTTTGAATCAAGAATATATACCTGTCTTGTGTCATTGAAAAGATACCTGAATATTTCATTTTTTATTTTATCCAGACTTATCACTTCTTTTAAATATTTATCACCATGAATTCTGGCATAGAAAACAAGGCTATTTTGCTTAATATCATCCGAAATATATGTTAAAGGATTATTAATATCAGAATTTTCAAGTAAATCATTCTTATTCACAATGGTGACTTCTTTTATATCAGGCGATATTTTTTTTATTTCTAAAATAAATTTTTCAGATATTTCCTTAGATTTTATGTAATTGAGGCTTTTAGCATGTAATATAACTGATGACTTTCTGTTTGCTATACAGTTTAAAAGATGTTGATAGACACTATCCGCAGCAATACCAGCTGAATATCTGAGTTCTTTTCTAACAGCCTGCTGATTAACATTAGTTACGATTAATGCTGCCAGGCATAGCGGAATAATTACAGCTATTAAAAGAACTATTAAAAGTTGTTGGGTAATTTTTAAACGTCTCATATAATTAAACTCTTTTTAATTTTTATCATCTAGTATTGGGACAAGTTTGTAGCCGACATTTGTAACTGTCTGAACATATTGTGGAATTTTAGGATTTGGTTCAATTTTTTGCCTGAGACCACCCATATGAACTCTGACCATTCTTACATCTTCGTCAGAGTCATAACCCCAAACTTCTTTTAATAAAGTATTTAAATTTACTGCCTGATTTACGTGCTGCATAAGACAGTATAAAATCTCAAATTCAGTAGGGGTTAACTTTATTAGGTTATTTTTTATTTGAACTTCAAGTGAATCAGGAAATAATTTTATATCTCCGGCTGTTAATAATTCATTCTGTTCACTTTCTTGCGGATATGATCGTCTAAATAGAGCACGCATCCTTACAAGCAGCTCCTGTATATCAAATGGCTTAACGAGATAATCGTCAGCTCCTTGATTAAATCCGGTTATTTTATCTTCGATTGTTCCCTTTGCAGTAAGCAAAATAATTGGTAAATCTTTATTAGTTTTTCTTATGTTTCGACAGACTTCGTAGCCATCCATTTTTGGCATCATAACATCCAGTATTAAAATATCATAATGATTTTGTTGAGCTTTTTGAAGTCCACTTAAGCCATCTGTCGCACAGTCTACGGAAAAACCACTAAGCTGAAGATCTAAATACAGCCAATCCATAATTTGCTGGTCATCATCTATAATTAAAACTTTATGTTTCATAATAAAATTTTCTTCGTTTCTTTTTCGATAACTTATATATTTATTTTTTCATAATCTACTTTATTTAAAAATCATTTATGACTTTTAAGCTTAATATATTAAAAATATTTCACAATTCAATCTAATAAGTAAGTATGAAAAAAACTGCTTAAATAAATTAAGACAAAAAAATACCCCATTGAATTGGGGGGATTAATTGTTAGATAAGATTATTGATATAACAATTTTTGTTAATCGATTTTATTATACTCGTAGAAAATAAATTTTCAAGTTTATTTTTATTTTTTATTTGTGAAAACTTTAATAAGTATATATTAATCTTTGCCATTTATTAACCCCTTGCGTTCTGCTATATATATAAAGTATATACTTAATTGAAAATTGACAAAGTTTTGCAGCATTTGTTACATTTCTAAATAAAAAGAGGCAATACTTTTAATATTGCCTCTTTTTCGATTTATATTTGTATAACGATTCTTGTCAGACAGTTCTAGTTAGCTGGTGCTTGATAAACTTTTTTAGTTATAGCTACAGCGCCGCCTTTTCCATATCCTGTGAGTGTAATGTATCCATTTGTATCATCGCCTGCAACATTAACTGTCCCTTCAGTTACTGCTGTTGTTGAAAATGCATCATTAGCTTCATCAAATGGGTTTTTATTATCTGTATTTAACTGAGTTGCAACTGTACTGGCTACTGTAGTTGCAGCTTCGCTTGTTTTGAGAGCAAATCTACTGGTAATTGACGATGCTGCTGCGCTTACATTTGCTTTAACTGTACCTTCTTTTGCTTGATCTGCAGCATTCAATAATGATGGAGCCGCAATAAGTGCTAATACACCAATAATAACTACTACGATTAATAATTCAAGTAAAGTAAACCCTTTTTTCATTAAACTTCCACCTTTCATAACAGATAATTTTACTACTTACATTTTTTGGATTTTTAATAATTTATTATTGTTTTAATTTAATTATTAGATTTTCACCTCCATTCAAATTTATATAACTAATAATATTTGTAAATTGCAAAACGTGTTTCTAATAATAATAAATTTTTTTGCATAAATATATAAATACCCAACTTTAGTATGATCTAAACTAAAATTTTTAAAATTGTTATAATTCGAAACATATTTCTGATTATACTAAATACTTATTAAATATTTTAGTAAATTGATTTTTGAGAAAAATCCAGAAACATATTTGATATTAGGATACTTCACGTTTTGATAAAAGGCAAAATTTAACTTAAAGTATAATGTATTCTCAGTTATATATTTACTAATTGCAGAAAAATTTAATTTTTTAACATCTTCTAGTATAATCAAAATATATTGCAGTTTATTGAGGGATAGAAATTGAAAATTCTAAATCAAGTTAAATTAAATGACTCTATAGAATTTGGATCTGATAATCTAGTTATTATGGCTGGTCCTTGTGTAATAGAAACTGATTTATCTGTTGTATTAAAGACTGCAGAAAAATTGAAGGAAATTACAACAAAATTAAACCTGCCTTATATTTTTAAAGCATCTTATGACAAGGCAAACAGAACATCTCTCGATTCGTACAGGGGACTTGGAATACAAGAGGGTTTGAATATTTTATCAAAAATTAAAGAAGAATTTGAGGTTCCAATAGTCACAGACATACATCTCCCCGAAGATGCGGATATAGTAGCTGAAGTAGCAGATGTTATTCAAATACCGGCTTTTCTTTGCAGACAGACAGATATACTTATTGCAGCTGCAAAAACAGGAAAAATTGTAAATATTAAGAAGGGTCAGTTCCTGGCGCCAGCACAAATAGAGAATTCAGCACAAAAAGTAATCAAAAGTGGTAATAATAAAGTTATTATCACCGAAAGAGGTACCAGTTTCGGATACAATAACCTGGTTTCAGACTTGAGAGCAATACCTATCATGCAGGAACTGGGATATCCTGTAATATTTGATGCAACACACAGTATTCAACTGCCAGGTGGAGCTGGGACCAGCTCATCAGGTGAAAGGCAGTTTGCCTTAACACTAGCAAAAGCCGCAGTAGCAGCTGGATGTAATGGATTATTCTTTGAAATACATCCTGATCCTGATAATGCATTATGTGACGGTGCAAATATGATACCTCTTAGCCAGGCTTATGATGTGCTAAGCATTTGTAATGACATTTTTAAGGTTGTTAACAGCAACAATAAATAACTTGAATTGCTAATTAATTTTTTATTCAAAGCAGGAAAGTGTCATGCTGAACTTGTTTCAGCATCTACAAAAATTAACAGATCCTGAAATAAATTCAGGATGACACAATAAAAAAGTCAATAACAACAAATGTTTTAGCTATTTCGCAATTCAGGTTAAATAAACACCTTTAGTTCACTTTATTTATTACATTACCTGACATGTAACCGTTAATATTGTCGATTGTAGTTTTTAATATTCTATAAACTGCTTCAACTGTGTCAAATGCAACATGTGGTGTTACAATTACATTTGGCATTTCAAGGAGTTTATGATTTATTAGGGTTTTGCTTAAACATTCCTGCCTGATACAATCTACTTTCATAAGATATTGGTCTTCATTTGCCAGAATATCTTCGCATTCTAATACATCAAGCCCGGCACCTGCCACTGTTCCACATTTAATTGCTTTATAGAGCGCCTGAGTGTCCATTATTTCTCCTCTGGCTGTATTTATTATTACTACCCCTTTTTTCATTTTATTAAAGCATTCTTCGTTTATCATATGGAAGTTTTCTTTTGTTGAAGGTGCATGAAGACTTATTATGTCGGATTCATTCAACAATTGATCGAGATCTGCATATTTCACATTATATTTTTCTATCATCTCAGCTTTCGGATATGGATCATAGCAAATAATATTCATTCCAAATCCTTTAGCAATTCTTATTGCGTGACAGCCTATTGCGCCAGTTCCAATAATTCCTAGTGTTTTGCCCATTAAGTCTTGTCCGATATCTTCCTGAACATTAATAAATCCCTCTTTTAAATTTAGATATGAAACTGTTATCTTTCTGTATACGTCAAGTAGAAGCCCAAATGCAAATTCTGCTACAGTGCAGTCTCCATATCTTGGAACATTTACAACAGGAATATTATGTTCTTTACAGTAATCTGTATCTATATTATTAAATCCGGTTGATCTGGCCGTAACAAGCTTTAAATTTGGAAATTGCTTAAGAAGATTCGCCGGGGCATTAGTGGATGTAAAAACAGAAATAATTTGAGCATTTTGAATTTCATTTATTTTTTCAAAATCGTACTTGTGTAATGAGTCAGTAATCAAAATAAATTCACAATTATCTGGTTTATTTTTGTATAAATATTCTTTTTCAATATCTTTTACATCAAAAAAAACAACTAGAATTTTATCCATTATTATGGCTCCATACTTATTCTATAAAATTTAAAACTAATTATTATTCTGATTTAACAGATTCTTCAGTTGAAACTGCTTCTTCATGCTGCTGTACTAATAACTCAGTTACTGGATATGTTCTTGATAAAACCAGTTCATTATTTTTGTAGACGTAAAATGTTACAGTTTTAGCATCTTTAGGTAGTATTATTTTTAAATTTGGCGCTATTGCGTTGTAAACAAAATTATCATGAGGAATATTTGTTTTAACACTTCCTAATTCAACTGGTTCCTCATTGTCAATCTGCACATTAATTTTTAAGTCATATTCCCCGGTTTCCCAACCGGGTCCACACATAACAGCCAGATCAAAGAAGGATTCTGCCGGCGTGCTGAATGTAATAAACTGGTCATAAATGTTAATACAGCTTAGCTTGTTATATTTATATGTTATATTCTCGGCTATAATCAGATATTGATTTTTCATATTATCCTCCAATTCCTGTTATTAGTATTAATACATTAATTTTTGTAAGTCTAGCACAAATGTTAAATTTTCAAAATTACTCCTATAAATTATGGTCAAAAATTTATAATGAATGTCATAATAAAAATAAGAAATATTCATTTGTAACGGGGATTTAAAAGTTGAGTGAAGTAAAAGATATTAAAATGCTGGTTATTTGTATTTTAGTGGCTGATATACTCGGTGGTGTAGTATATGGAACAAAAGGCAATATTGTAGGCTTGTTTAACTGTGTATCATGGTCAGTTATTGCAGCATTTGTTCTTTTTAACTTTAAGAATATTTTTAAATAAAAATATTCTTAATAATACATTTCAGCCTCCAAACTTGCCGGTTAAAACCGGCATTTTTATTATTTTTACCTAAATAAGAATGTTGCAAAATGCAAAATTGATCTATATAATTATATTTACGGGGGTTTACTACTAGTGTGCCAAATATCTTCGTGTAAAGTAGCTATAAATAATGGGTTTACACTGACAGAAGTGCTGATAACTCTTATGATTGTTGGTGTAATCGCATCTATAACCATACCTTCTTTAATAGCTGATGTACAAGACCAACAACATAGAGAGGCATGGAAAAAATGTTTTTCTGATATTTCTCAGGCTACTAAACGGATTGTAACTGAGAATGGCGGAAGTATATGGGATAATAGTAATACTGATGCTGCTATAGATTCTCTAAACATGAAGAATGAATATAAAAAGTATTTAAACGTAATTAGTGATGATACATCCAGCAATATATTTAACGGCATTACTTATTCACAGTATAAGAATAGTAATTCTACTTTTAATTATAATACTGATACTCGTCCTAGTTTATTACTAAGTAATGGAGCATTAATACGTATTGCATCTAAAGTAAACTGTTCAATTACTTTAGGCACATTAACTGATATATGCGGTGATATTCGAGTTGATATTAATGGTGTTAAGGGGCCAAATATGATTGGAAGAGATTTCTTTGGTTTATGGATTATTAAGAAGGGCAGTACATATATTTCATTGCCTTACGGAATTACCGGGGACACAAAAAGTTGCGTAAACCCATCTACAGGTACTGATCAATCAGATGGATGTTCTGCTCAGATTCTTTATCAATAACGTAATATATTAATTATTTCGACTTGAAACAGTCCAATAAGATAACTTATGTAACGAATAAATATAATATAAAACTGTAGATCAGACTTTAGTATGATGATTAATTAGACGATTTAAGCCATTCAATCATACACTTTAAGGCTTTGCTTCTGTGACTGTAATTATTTTTCTGCTCAAGAGTCAGCTCTGCCATAGTTTTATTAAATTCAGGCAACAGGAATATTGGATCATAACCAAAGCCGTGCTCACCTTTTTGCTCGTCTAAAATGATGCCTTCACATTTACCTGTACATGAATAGAGAGTTTCACCTGAAGGTGCTACTATCACCATAGAACAAACAAATCTGGCTGTTCTTTTGTCAGGTGCAACATCTTTTAATTCTGTTAAAACTTTATCAATGCGTTTCTGAGTATTTTCTGCATATCTTGCAGAATAAATACCAGGCATTCCATTTAGAGAATCAACTATTAATCCCGAATCATCTGCAAGTGCCGGCATATTTGTCAACTTAGCAGCTTCAAAACCTTTTATATAAGCATTTTCTTCAAAGGTGCTGCCTGATTCAACAGGATTAAAATCCCCTTTAATTTCTTCAATCTGAATGCCAGTATTTTTTAAAAGATTATTTATCTCAATGACTTTGTTTTTATTTTTTGTTGCAAGTACAAGTTTATTCATTAATCCTTGCCAAACCTTCTATCACGTTTTGCATATTCAAGAATTGCTTTTTCAAGTTCAGATTTTCCAAAATCAGGCCAGTGCAAGTTAGTTATATAAATTTCTGTATATGCTGACTGCCATAACAGGTAATTACTTAGTCTTTGCTCTCCGCCAGTTCTAATTAAAAGATCAGGATCAGGAATACTTGCAGTATAAAGATAACTGGAAATAAGCTCATCTGTTATATCCTGAGGGTTAATCTTACCTGCTTTTATATCTGAGGCAATGAGAGAAACTGCATGGCAAATTTCTTCTCTGGCTCCGTAATTAATAGCTATTTGCAGATTCAATCCTGTATTATCGGAAGTAACTTCCATTGCTTCTCTTAAAATCTTCTGCAGATCTTTATTTAAAGTTATTAAATTCCCTATTATTCTAATTTTTACATTGTTACTATGAAGTTCTTTTAATTCTTTTCTTACGGTTTCACCGAGAAGAAACATTAAAAAGTCCACTTCTTCTTTTTTCCTGCCCCAGTTTTCTGTAGAAAAGGCATAAACTGTAAGAAAATCTATTCCTAACTCTCCACAAGATTTTACTGCATTTTTTAATGATTTTACACCTGCACTATGACCCGATGTTGAGGGAAGTTTATGTTTTTTGGCCCATCTTCTGTTGCCGTCCATTATAATTGCTATATGTCTTAACTGGCATTTTTTGATTATCTGCTGAATAGGATTTAATTGAATTTCATTATTTACGACCATATTAAAATCTGTCCTTATAAATTTTTTTAATTATAAAGATTATCGCAAACAAAAATCTATTATCAATAACTTTTCTAAATTTCTTTAATTATATTTACTTATATAAATATGTATTCATCGAAAATTATTAAACTTTATTTTGAATTAGTAATTTTCTTCTTTTTGAATAATCTCATAAAGAGCATCATCCGCAGATTTAAAATCAGGACTATAACCTAAAGCTTTACTAAAATATTTCTTGGCTGAAACATCATTATGCAGATTTTTATAAATTTCTCCGATCCAATACATAGAAATATAATCATTAGGGTTCAATTTAATAACCTGCTTATATATTCTTAAAGCAGAATCGTTATTACCCAAAATACGATATATATCAGCATTTTCACGCAGTTTTGCAGCAGCAGCTATATTTTCATACGATACGTCTGTAAATATAGCAGATTTGACTATATTCTTCCTGAAAGGTAAAGGTTCAACCAATTCTACATTTATGTAACCAACAAATTTCTCTTCATTGATTTTTTTGTTAAGAAAATCAGTTATATAAACATTTGAAATTGATGCTTTTTTACCGAACATTGATACATCTTTTTGCCATATAACTTCAGCTATTGAAACATTTTTAGTTAGTAAAGGCTTTAAAATTTTAAATGCAGCTTTTCTCTGATCTATTAAATCTTCGGGTGCTGATTCTTCCAGCTTTATACATATAGATTTGTCATAATAACTAGTTTGATTTGACAGATTATTGGCATTATTAGCCTGGTCTACAGTATATTTAGCATTAGCAAAACAATCAGGTGAAATTACACCGCACCAAAAAATAGAACAAATTATAATATTAATTTTTGAAATATTAGATAAAATCATGATTCTATTCTAATATCAATTCTTGAAATTGTGAAGAATTAAAATCCATTGTTTATATAAATTAATAAAAATTCGCTATTACAATACTTAACAAATAACGTCAATTTTCTAAAGAAAATACAAATATATTCCGATTAATTAATTATGGAATCAAATGTAAAGGGAACTTGACGGTATGATCACAATTGATACAGATTTAGTTTATCAAACTAAATATTATGAATTAAACACCCGCAGGACTAACCTAAATGCATATGCGAGCGTTGATTCCTATCCTGAAGATTATTCTACAAAAAATGCTACAGATTCAGCCAGTGCAACTGAAATAAATACCGGAGATGCAGATTTAGATGCTATCTTACAAGCATTAAAATTATATGTACCGGAAAACAGATTTTCTCTTTTATTAAAGATGAGCCGTGAAGATCTTTTACAAATGCTTTTCCTTCTTGATAAAGATAATCTTGCACTTGGATTAAAGTTTTTCAGCAAGGATAAACTTGTTGACTATGTTTCAAACCTGTCAAAAGAAGAGATTTTAAAAATTGTTGGTCAATTGTATTCTAATGAAGAAATATTGGCTATGCTACCAATTAAAACTTTAATGAAGTTTATGGATAATACTAATATTGAACCCAGCGAGTTATTAAAAGTTCTAAAATCACTTCCAACAAATGTTCTGGCTCAGATCTACGAAGCGTCTACCGGAGAGTCAGCAGGCAAGATGGACTATGATCAATTTATCCAGGAATTTCAACAGATAAATCAGAGACAGATTATGGAAGGTTGCAAATCACTTCCATATAAAGAACTTTTAAATATAGTTAATATATTTACCGAAAACAATCCTGATTTAATGAAATCATTTTCGTCACAAACGTTATGTACTCCGTTATTAAAATCAATGAAGTCAGAAGTTATTGAAGGAATGAAAGCCCTTGATCCTGAAAAATTAATCAAATTAGTAGGACAGCTTCCAGACAAACTTCTTGCAAATATAGACACATTACTTGATCCAACTGTGCTATCTGAATATTTATTAAAAAATAACAAAAATCTTTTAGCATCATTGGCTGCATAATATTTATTTATTATAAGATTAGAACCATATAAAATTATGGTTCTAATTAACTTGAACTGCTAATTAAAATTATTTTTTTAATAAATTAGAATCTACCAACTTAATTTAAATAGTCATCCCGACCGCAGTGGAGGGATCTTGCCAATAAACGCTTTTAGTACATAATGAAAATTAGTAAGACCCATTCGACTACGCTTCGCTCCGCTCAGGGTGACAAGCTAGTAATAATAAGACATTTAGCGATTTAGCAGTTAGAGTTAATTAGTTATGAAAATATTAGTTGCTCCAAATTATTATAAAGGTTCACTATCGGCATTAAATGCAACCGATACTATTTCTAATGCATTAAAGTCAAAATACAGGGATATCGCAGTTATAAAATGTCCGCTTGCTGATGGCGGAGACGGAACACTTGAAGCAGTTTATGCTGCATCAGGCGGGGAATTTATAACTGCCTGCGTCAATGATCCGTTATTCAGAAAGATTGATTCTGTATGGCTCAGACAGGGTAACGTTGCAATCATTGAATCAGCAAGAGCAAACGGCTTAAGCCTTTTAAAACCAGTTGAATACAATCCTTACAAAGCGACTACCTTCGGAGTTGGTGAATTAATACTTAATGCAGTTCAGAATGGATGCAATAAAATAATTATTGGAGTTGGCGGTAGTGCTACCAATGATGCGGGATATGGTGCACTTAGGGCTCTTGGTGTTAAATTTTTCAGGAAAGATAATAACGAAATTGATTTTGATATTCGCTCCTTTTCTGAAATATCAAAAATAGATACAACAAATGTTAATCCTGTTTTAAAAAACATCGAGATAATTGCAGCAACGGACGTAAAAAATCCGTTATGCGGGCAAACTGGAGCAAGTATGACATTTGCAGGACAAAAAGGTGCAATGCCTGAAAATTTATCTGAACTAGATTTATTATTAACTCATTTTGCAAATGTCAGCAGTAAATATCTAAATATAGATAATCGAAATATTCCGGGAGCAGGAGCATCAGGCGGACTTGCTTACGGCCTCAGCGAATATTTAGGCGCTAAAATAGAAAATGGATTTGATTTAATATCGAAAATTTGCAGACTTGAAGAAAAAGTCAAAGAAGCTGATTTAATCATAACAGGAGAAGGCAGGCTCGATGAACAGTCATTATGGGGCAAAGCTCCAATAAAAGTAGCTGAACTTGCAAAAAAATTTAATAAACATTGCATTGCAATTGTAGGTACTCTTGATGATAAATTTGACTGGAATAAACATTTTCAATCAGTCTATACACTTGCAAACCAAAATACCAGCGTTGAATATGCAATAAAAAATGCAGATGAACTTATTACAAAGGTTGTGCAGGATAATATTGATTTAAACTAATTTTTAACATCAATATTTTTTCGATATATAATATTAATGATTTTGAACGTAATGTTTATATTAAAGGAGCTGCCGTGTTAAATGAGCAATATAACCCCCAGGAAATAGAAAAGAAATGGCAAAAAGTCTGGGATGAAGAAAAAATTTATAAAACAGAAAATAAATTCGATAAACCTAAATATTATGCATTATCAATGTTCCCGTACCCGTCAGGAAGGCTCCATATGGGACATGTTAGAAATTACACAATCACCGATGTTATTGCTCGCTTTAAAAGAATGAATGGTTTTAATGTTCTTCATCCTATGGGATGGGACAGTTTCGGGCTTCCTGCTGAAAATGCCGCAATTAAATCAAACACAAATCCTTCTGTATGGACACTTTCCAATATAGATTATATGAAAGATCAATTAAAAACCCTCGGTCTGAGTTATGACTGGGATAGAGAAATAGCTACATGCAAACCAGATTACTATAAATGGACACAATGGTTATTTTTGGAATTTTACAAAGCAGGACTTGCTTATAAAAAGGAAGCAGGTGTTAACTGGTGTCCCGGCTGCGCAACTGTTCTTGCAAACGAACAGGTAGAAGAAGGTCTTTGCTGGAGATGCAGCTCTGTTGTAGAAAAGAAAAAGCTTTCTCAATGGTTTTTGAAAATTACTGATTATGCTGAACAACTGCTTCAGGATCTGGATAAATTATCAGGATGGCCTGAAAAAGTCCGCCTGATGCAAAAAAACTGGATCGGTAAATCTTACGGAACAATACTTAAATTTAAAGTAGCAGAGAATGATGGGCTTGAAATTCCTGTCTTTACAACAAGGCCGGATACCGTGTTCGGCGTTACTTATCTTGTTGTAGCTCCTGAATATCAAATTATTGATCAGCTAATTACTGCTGAATGCAAAGAACAGGTTGCTGAATACATAGAAAATGCAAAAAGGCTCAGTGAAATAGACAGAACTTCTGCAGAAAGAGCAAAAACAGGTGTACCTTTAGGAACGTACGTTATAAATCCTTTCAATGGTAAGAAAGTTCCTATCTGGACAGGCGATTATGTTCTTGGCGAATATGGAACAGGAGCTGTTATGGGCGTACCTGCTCATGACACAAGAGACTTTGATTTTGCAAAAAAATATAACCTGCCAATTATTGAAGTTATTAAACCGAAAGACAAAAATAGCGGCGAAGAACTAGCAGAAGCTTATACGGATGCCGGGGTTATGATAAATTCAGAGGAATTTGACGGACTTGACAGCGAAGTTGGTATAGATAAAGTTTCTGAATGGGCTGAATCTCATAACGCAGGTAAAAAGCAGGTACAATACAGACTTAGAGACTGGCTCATATCCAGACAAAGATATTGGGGCGCTCCAATTCCAATTATTTACTGTGATAAATGCGGTTTAGTACCTGTACCGGCTAGTGATCTGCCAGTCTTACTGCCTGAAGATGTAGATTTCAAAGTTCAAGGTAAGTCTCCGGTCTTAACATCCAAAACTTTTGTTAATACCACATGTCCTAAATGCGGTAATTCTGCTACACGTGAAACCGACACAATGGATACTTTTATTTGCAGCAGCTGGTACTATCTTAGATATATTGATCCGAATAATTCAGAAAAAGTTTTCGATTCAGAACTTGTTAACAAGTGGATGAACGTCGATCAATATGTAGGCGGTATAGAACACGCTATTTTACACCTTTTATATTCCAGATTCTTTGTAAAAGTTTTAAGAGACAGAGGACTGGTGAATTTTGATGAACCATTTGCAAACCTGCTTACTCAGGGTATGGTTCTTAAAGAAGGTGCCAAAATGAGTAAATCCAAAGGTAATACTGTTGATCCAGATGAAATATTCAGAAACTACGGTGCAGATACAGCAAGACTTTTTATACTTAGTGATTCTCCTCCCGAAAGAGACCTCGACTGGTCTGATGAAGGCGTAGAAGGATGTTATAGATTCCTTCACAGAGTATGGCGACTTGTTAATAACTGCAGTAACAACATTAATTTCAATTATTCAGAACCTGATATAGAATCACTCAGCCAGAAAAACAGGGATCTCCTGAGAGAAATTCACAAAACAATCAAAAAAATATCACAGGATATAACTAATGAATTTCAGTTCAATACTGCTATCAGTAAATGCAGGGAGTTTGTAAATTACATATATGAATATACTAATAATAAACAATCCTATAATGAAGAGGATAAAATTGTCTTAAGCAAGGCTATTTTCACTCTTATTAAACTGTTATCTCCTATTATTCCACACATGACAGAAGAACTCTGGTATGAATTAGGAGGCAAAGAGTCAATACATACTATTAAATGGCCGGATTACGATGAGTCTCTTGCTATATCAGAGAACGTTCCTATTGTTGTCCAAATTAACGGTAAAGTTAGGGATAAATTTATTATGCCTGTAAATTCTACAAATGAAGAAATAGAAAAAGTGGCAATGGACAGTGAAAAAGTACAGTCTTATATTGAAGGTAAGGAAATCGTTAAAGTTATAATCATCCCAAACAGGCTTATTAATATTGTAGTTAAATAATTAAAATGCTAAGTATTGAGTAATCCTGTGTCATGCTGAATTTATTTCAGCATCTATTGAGACCCTGAAACGAGTTCAGGGTGACACAATATAAGGAGAGAATTATGTCAATAAATATAAAATATCTGGGACACAGCGCATTTATACTTAGCGATGAAAGTTCATCTGTCATAATTGATCCATTTCTCACCGGCAATCCAAAAGCGTCTGAAAGTTCTGACAAAATAAAAGTTAATGATATCCTAATAACTCACGCTCATAGTGATCATTTAGGCGATGCCATTGATATCTCTAAAAAGACTCAAGCTAATATAACTGCAATATTTGAGCTTGCTAACTACTGTTCTAAAAAAGGAGCTAAAGCTCAGGGAATAAATATGGGCGGTAAAATTAGATATCCGTGGGGTTATGCTGTATGGCTTCCTGCTTCCCATAGCAGCAGTCTTCCAGATGGTCAGTATGCAGGTGATCCGGCAAGTATCTTTATTAATTTCAAAGGAACATCGATATACCATGCCGGTGATACGGGCTTACATATGAATTTAAAGATGATAGGTGAATTTTACAAACCTGAAATCTCCTTACTTCCAATTGGAGGCTATTTCACCATGGGACCGGATGAAGCAGTTCAGGCTGCAAAATGGCTGGGAAGTAAAAAAATTATTCCTATGCACTATGATACATTTGCACCTATCAAAGTAGATGCAAATGTATTTAAAAATAAAATCCAGTCTGAAACAGAGGCAGAGTGTATAATTCTTACCCCAGGAGAAATAATTACCTTTTAATAGATTTCCTATATTTATTATAAAACTGATTCAATAAAGGTAATGCCCAGAAGACAAGCCCTCCTGATGCCCATATTCCTGTTAATAATCTTACATAATGCGGACTTGAATACAGATTAAACGTCTGCGCAATTCCGTCTATAATTATTGGACTTAAAAAAAATATTAAAAATTTAGGATCAGGAATATCTATTGAATTTATTTTTCTGAATAGCGGATATATAATAGCTCCTGCAAATATCCCGAGATATATTCCCAAACATCTTATACAGACAGGCATCTGATAATCCCAGATGAAATATGACCTTTCAGGCAATTGATGACAGATTAATTTAAAAAGAGAATAGTATAACGTAACAATGACATTGTTTTGGAAGCCATGTGCCTGTAAATACGAACCCAACATCAAAATTATTAGCCATAAAAAACTTAACAAAAGAAAAATAAAATATACTACCATTATGTTGCTCTATCGAATATAATAATAAACAATTAATGATTTTATATTAACAGAAATGCCTGATTTTAATTATGCAATTAATGAAATTCTCAAAAAATAAATTTTATAAAATAGTTTTATCAATTCTTGTATGCAGTTTCGTTATAGGTACTGCAAATAAAGCATTTAGCGTACCTTATACAACATTTTCTTTATATAATACTGAACCCAGATTCTCAAAAGTTTTAATAATTTTGTCAGAGAATTATACAGCTCAGGAAGATTATGACAAAGCTAAGAAATTACTGTTGCAAGCGATTAATTTATCTCCTGATGACGTTGTAGCACACTTGGAACTCGCAATCGTTCATGAATATCTCAAAGAATACGAGGGCTGCGTAAAAGAATACAAGAAAGTTCTGGAATTATCTCCAAATTATAAAATTATTAATTACTTTTTAGGACTTGCTCTTGATAAAACAGGCAATACTGGTGAAGCTTTGCTGTATTTAAATAATGCAGCTGAATCAATACCAAATAATGCCCTTATTTATTACGATATAGGTGTTATTTTTGCCAAAAATAATGATTATAATAAATCAGTTTATTACTCGCAAAAAGCAGTTGATTTAAAACCTGATTTTGCTGAAGCATATAATAATCTATGCTACGGTCAGGCAAATTTAGGCAAGTTTCAAGAGGCACTTTCTAACTGTAATAAGTCAGTAGAACTTAATCCTTTAAGTGCGCCTGCATTAGACAGCACTGGATTCGTTTATTACGGGATGAATAATTATGATAAAGCTATTGAATATTATAAAAAAGCATTAGCGGTCGATCCTGGAATCGGTGAAATTCACTTCCATCTAGGCAAAGCATATCAGAAAGTAAACAAAGTTGATAATGCCGCAGTATCATTCAGGGAATATCTTAAATTAGATCCGGCAGCAAATGATATAAAGGAAATTAATCTCTTAATTAATAATCTAAAATGAGGATATTTTATGAGTGAATTAAAAAGCCCATCAACAAAACAAATAAAACAGTATATTAAGGATAAGGCTATACTGGAATTTCATACTGTTAACAATGAAATTATAAAAGGACATATTGTCTGGTATGACAGCAATTTATTTCATGTATTGCTCGATAATGGTAAAGAAATCACACTTAATAAAAATGCAATTGTTTATTATACACAACTGTAATAATGCTCAGTAATTATGCTAATTTATCAAATTTAGGCATTTGATATTCGTGCCTTTTCATACCATGAAAAACTCCAATTGCTTTGTCATTAATACTATTTAGCAAATTCTGGCAAGCTTCAAGAATGGTATTACCAGAATCTTCTAATATGCTAAAAGTATTATTTTCATCTACACTCATAAATTTCCCATTTTCTCTATGAGTTAAAGAAACTACGTCCTTACCATTTCTAGTTCCTTCAATAAGGATATCAAATCCTTGCTTATCAAGTTCTTTAAGAGCACTCTGTGTTGCTTTTGATGACATATCTGAACAGCTTGACATTTGTCTAAATAAATCTGTTACTGTAAATGGTTTCACATTCATAATTTTCTCCTTGATTCCATAGATTATTTTTTATTCATAGCTATAAAATGACTGTGAATAAAAAAAATTGCTAAATTCAGACATATAAATTTATATTAATATCATTTTATCTACTGAAATTCAGTAATATTGGATTTATAGATACTTAATAAAAGGGAATATACATCAATTGATTAGTAATTAAAAATGAAATATGAAAAGAGATTAAAACTTGCAGCCGGATTCGTGAAAGCCTTCGGGTTCAAGCTGAATTGTTACATGTTTAATTCCAAATTTTTCATTTAGCATTTCATCAACTTCGCATAAAATTTTATGGCTGTCAGATTCTGACGCAACAATATGTACGCTTAATGCGATATTTCTGGATGAGATACTCCATATATGAAGATCATGAACATCAATAACATCCGGTAAATCTTTAATTGCCTGTTCTACAGCACTAACATTTATATGAGAAGGTGAAGCTTCAAGGAGTACAATAATTGCTTCATTAATCAAGTTTATTGCACTGAATAAAACCAATAGGGCAATAATTATGCTTATAATTGGATCTGCTAAATAAAAGTTCCAGAGAAGTATGCATAAGCCGGCAATTATAGTACCGATTGAACCAAGCAGATCACCGACTATATGTAAAAAAGCTCCCTGAATATTAAGGTTTTCCTTGCTGGATTTATGCAAAATTGATGCGCCTATAATATTTACAACTAATCCGCCTACTGCAATAGCTATCATTAAAGGAGCTTTTATATGTTGAGGTTCAACAAATCTTGCATATGCTTCCCAGATAATATAAGCAGCAATTGCGACAAGCGTTATTCCGTTAATAAATGCAGCAATTATTTCTGTTCTGTAATAACCGTAAGTTTTTTCCGGAGATGCAGGTTTTAGAGAAAGCCAGATAGCAAATAATGATAGTCCCAGAGCTGCTGCATCGCTAAGCATATGACCTGAATCAGCCAAAAGTGCTAAACTGTTTGTAAATATACCTCCAAGAAATTCTGCAAGCATATAACCAGCGGTAAGCAGCAAAACAATAAACAATTTACCGGCATTCTTATGCTCATGTTCGTGGCTATGATCATTATCATGATTATGATGATGCACTTTTAGCTCCAAATGTTATCTTTTATATCTATAACACTGCACGCTGGATTACGTATTTCAGGAAATATTATAATTGGAGATTTTTTTAGTTCAGAAGGGGCTTTTGTAGCTTTCCAGTAATCTTTAACAAGCACCTGATAACGCTGATTAATTGTAAAGTTTAAATTAGTTAATGACTCACTCAATTTTTCACTGCTCTGATAATATTTTCTAAGATAAATTGATAATTTTGCATCTTCAGACTTATTTTGAACATAACTAACTATATAATTCACAATATCTTCATAATAATTCTGAAAAGCAAGAGATAAGACAACATCGGCCCAATAATATTTTCCATCTTTTGTAGTTACATTAACATAACCTTCTATTACATTTTTAGCAGGGTCTTCAAATACAAATTTTTTAGTTTTGTATCCAGCAATTTTATTAGCTAAATTACTTTTTAATCCAACTTTAAAATCAGACTTACTGTTTATAAGAGAAATTCTATATTGAGGGAAAATACTCTGCTGATCAAATTCTTTTAAATTTTCAGCATCAGATGGTTTCGCATCTCTTAAAAGATTAAAATTTAAATATAAATCCTTATTAAACTGGAGGTTATCCTTTTCAAATACGTGAATTTGAGTACAGCTTCTAAATCCGCAATTATTCTTAAAAAGTGCAATAGCTTCAGCAGATGTTTCATTCAAAATTGTTATAAATGTTTCAACACCTGCTCCGCCATATTTGTTCACAACAAAGTCTATTAGCTGTTTTCCGACCTCGTAAGCATTTACATTTAAAATAAGCTTGTTAATTCTCCATCTTGTTTTCTGCCTTGTATCAGGCGTAAGGCTGATTAATCCAAGCACTTCATTTTTTTCAACAGCAACATAACTTTCCTGTAAAAATTTCAGGTTTACAGGCAGTAAATCATGAATTAAATTTAGGGGATAAGTAATAAATTTATCTTCTGATATTGAATTTGAGGCAACACCCGGTACTACATACTGTATCATTGCCTGTATTTTCTTAATATCCTGATATTTTAACTGCCTAATTTTAGCCATATTAATTACCCGGTAAATTTTCTTATCAATATAATTTTAAATTATTTTAAAATAAAGAGCTATACCATTCTCATAATGAATTTAGAATTTTATATCACTCGTGAAACGGTATGCGGTAGCGGGATTGATGAATTTCGGAATTCCTTCCTCCTCAGAAGAAATTCTGAAATTAAAACTCGTTCATGTAGACTTAACTTGCACAATTAGCTCAAGTTCAACTGAAGCTAATAAAGGTAATTCATTGACACCAACAGCTGATCGAACGTGTTTGCCGTTATCTCCAAATATGCTAACAAGTAAATCAGAAGCTCCATTTATAACTTTTGGCTGATCATTAAAAGACGGAGCACTGTTTACATAACCTGTAACCTTAATTATTCTTTCCACATTGTCTAGTCCGATAATATCATTAATAACACTAAGCGCATTTAATGCGCATAATTTCGCAGCTTCATATCCCCTGTCAACGGAATTAAGGAAACCACCTATTTCCTTCGTATATATAACCTTTCCATCTAACATTGGTAATATTCCTGATGTAAAAATCAGGTTACCTGTTCTGATAGCAGGTATGTAAGATGCTACAGGCCTTGGAGCAATGGGAAGCTCGAGACCGAGTTCATTTATTTTCTGAATAATGTACGACATTATTTAAAATTCTCCATAAATGCTGTTCATACTCTTTTTATAATACAGAATATTTCACATTATTGCTATTATATAAATTAAATATTTAAACTAAAACTTATTATTTGACTCCTGGTATTAAATTTAATATTCTCTTATTGCAGGGGATTTTTATTACGAGATTTTAATATGATTGAACTTCTTACGCTTGTTGTACTGCTGGAAGAAAAATGTACAATATACAAAATCAAGCAAAATATAGAAAATAAATATGGTTTTTTTCTTAATATCAGTTTTGGTTCAATTTATCCGGCTGTTAAAAGGCTGGAAGAAAATAAGTACATATCTGTTAAGAAATCAATTTCTTCAGGTGGTCAGAGAAGTTCGCTTTATTCCATTACTAATTCAGGAAAAGATTATTTTGTTGATCTTATGAGTGAAGAATTGCCGGATAATCCGCTTATTGCAAGCCAACTAATCAATATAAAGATTATGTCAATTAATAAAATAAATAAAGAACAAAAAGATTCTGTAAAAAAAACAATAACAAATTATCTTGAATTGAAGAAGATTTATTCAAGAAATTTAATTTTGTCTACGCCGGATATTTTTAGTGATATAGAATTAAAATACATTAACTATAATATTCAAAAGCAAACTGAACTTGTAGAATGGATAAAAGCTAAATTATAACTATATAAAGGAGATAATTTATGGAAAAATCAGAAAAAAAATCGATTGTAGGCTCTCAAACTGAAAAAAATCTTATGTGTGCTTTTGCTGGTGAATCTCAGGCAAGAAACCGTTATACATATTATGCCAGCATTGCGAAAAAAGCAGGTTATGAGCAGATATCTGCTATTTTTATAGAGACTGCAGATAACGAAAAAGAGCACGCAAAAAGATTTTTTAAGTTCTTGGAAGGTACTCCTGTTGAAATTACCGCAACTTTTCCTACTTCACTTGGTACAACAGCAGAAAATCTACATTCAGCAGCAGAGGGAGAACATGAAGAATGGGACGTTTTATATCCCCAATTTGCTGATATCGCTGAAAAAGAAGGTTTTAGTGATATTGCAATCGCATTCAAAAATATTGCAGAAGCCGAGAAACGACATGATCAAAGATTTTTAAAACTTTTAAATAATTTAGACAGTAATAAGGTTTTCAAAAGAACTATTGAGTTGGATTGGAAATGCAGAAATTGCGGATATATACATTATGGCAAAGCCGCACCGGAATTATGCCCGGCATGTGCACATCCACAAAAATATTTTGAGGTACATACAGAAAATTATTAATAATATATGATATTAAGCACCTGTATATTCTGCCGGTGCTTTTTTATTGCCTGAATTAATAGAATACAGGCGAGTACCCAGTTGTACATTTTCGATATAAAGTTTTTTTATTATTGGACTGAAAAATGTACAACTTGAAGATTACATTAATTCTATTAATATTCGGCCTGTTTTTTATGCAGAAAGTTTTTGCACAGCAGGTTATTGTTACTGTGCCTAACGCTGATGTTCTTGATAAAGGATCGACACTATTTCGTATATCAGATAGATTCAGAACTTTTCATCCTGGCAGAGCAAACTTTCTTTCGACATCGCTTTATTACGGAATTGGTTCCAGATTAGAAGCCCAGTTAGGAATTTCAGGGCTTGACTTCAATGATAGTAATGAAATAGCGGGTCTGCTCGGAGTTGGAATAAAGAAAGTTTATTTTATTACTGATCGATTTAAATTGACAGCTGGAACCCGTATTGATGTTAATCTTGAGCATAATAAAACTCCATATAATTTTAATTATGCTCATCTCTCTTATCAATTTCCATGGCGAGATTTGCGGCTGACATCAGGTATGTTTGTGCAAAATGAAATTCCAAACAAAGATTTTTTATCTTATAACACGGGAGTCCTCCTTGGCCTTGAAGTATTTATAATTAAGGACAAACTGTATTTTGTATCTGATTGGATATCCCGAAAAGAATTGGTAGGGAATTATGGTGTAGGATTTAAGTATAAACCAACACCAACAATCGGCATAGTTCCAGGTATATTGTTTCCTAACAAAGATATGTCAAGGATTGTATTTTTCATCGCAGCTGCTAAAGTATTTAATTAATTTTAAGATTTAATTCTAAATGTGCTATTATGTTTTTAAGTTAATCCGAGTAATAGCAGGTAAATTATGGAAGTTAAGAAAATTGAATCTTTTGAAGAAACTATATTAAATCGTTTTGATGAAACAATTTCAGTTTTGACAGTAATGAAAAAGAATATAAAGCCTATTGAAGAAACAGCAATTTTAATAACAAACTGTTTTAAAAGTGGAAACAAACTGTTAATTTGTGGAAATGGGGGGAGTGCAGCAGACGCACAACATATTGCAGCCGAATTTGTAGGTAAGTTCTATAGAATTGACAGGCCGGCTTTGCCTGCAATTGCATTAAATGTCAATACGTCTATAATTACGGCACTTGCTAATGATTTCGGCTATGATGGAATTTTTTCAAGACAGATTGAAGCCCTTGGGCAAAAAGGTGATGTTTTAATGGGCATTTCTACAAGCGGTAATTCAAAAAATATCATTGAAGCTGCAAAATTAGCAATTCATAAAGGAATGTTTTTTGTTGCTCTGACCGGACAAAACAATTGTGAGCTTGATAATATTGCACAGATTGCAATAAAAATTCCCAGTACTAATACACCAATTATTCAAAATACTCATATTTCAACCTGTCACACAATTTGTGAACTTGTGGAAAATCAGTTTTAAAAATAGAAATTTGTAGAATATATATTCTGAAATTTTAATGTATTTTAAATTATTATGAATTTAAAAAATATTTTAAAACTGATATTATCAATTCTTATTTGCCAGTCAGCAGGAATTATCGGAAGTTTGTTTACTATATCTGCTATCCCAAGCTGGTATAATGGGCTAAATAAACCTTCATTTACTCCGCCAGACTGCATATTTGCACCTGTCTGGGGAATATTATACACGCTAATGGGGATATCACTATATTTAATTATTAATAAAAAATTCAAGTCTAATGATAAAACATTAGGATTAATTTTTTTTGCAGTTCAATTAATCCTAAATGCAAGCTGGTCAATTATATTCTTTGGAGCAAAGTCAATTCTGGGTGGGTTTATAGTAATACTATTACTCTGGACCTTCATAGTATTAACCATAATAAAATTTTATAAGATTTCGAAACCTTCAGCAATAATGTTATATCCATATTTGTTATGGGTAAGCTTTGCAGTTTTATTGAATTATAGCATCTGGAAATTAAATTTGTAGTTATTATACTTTTATTTCGCTTATTACAATAATATTTATCTATATATAAACAATATTACAGAGTATTAATTTAGAATATTCGGCATAAACAGGTCTTTTGGGATATTTTATATAATATATTTTATCAGCAGTAGCAAGAATTTTATTTGGTTTATTTTTTATACATTTAAGCATTTTAAATATTTTTTTGTATCAAGGAATAAATTAATGACTTTTATTAAATCAAATTTCTCTGTGCCGACTAACCAAAATTCCCATATATATAATACTAATACTCAGAATAATTCTACAATTTCGTTCGGATATGATAAAAAACTGAGTAAAACAGTAGAGCATAGGGCCAATATGGCTGATATGCCTGAAATAGTTATTTTACAAAACATGTGTAATACACTTGAAGATGGGATCAGGGCTAAAGAGACTTGTCCGAATGTAGATGAAAATGATTATTATGAAGTTCATACTATGTTAATTCCTTTAAAAAAAGCATTGGCAGAAATCATTGAAAATTACTTTCCTCGTTTAAACTATACAGCAATAGAATCTGCTCATTATATTGATGAGGATTGCGTTTATATTTATCAAAAAGGGTGGCGTGCTGAAGTTAGCGACAGTTTGGAAGAATCCCTAAAAGCTAGAAAAAAAGATAAAAATCCAAAAACTAATTGTTGTGATACTCCGAAAGTTAGTGAAAATGCCAGCAAAGATACTGAAAAAAAGAAGATTAATTCTATTATAAAAATGTTTGAACCTAATGAATACACACCAAAAGGCTTTGCTGATGTTGCAGGTATGGATCAAATTAAAAAAGAATTGCAAAAATGGATTATCGATCCGATAAAAGATCCTGAAATCAACGTTTTAAGAAGAAAATACGGCATTAAAATGCCAAATGGATTTATGTTATATGGACCTCCGGGTTGCGGCAAAACATTTATTGCTGAATCACTTGCCGCAGAAGCTGATATACCATTATTTAAACTTAAAATTTCTGAAGCTGGTTCAATTTATATTCATGAATCTTCCAAAAATTATAAACTGGCTTTTGACGAAGTAGAAAGAAAAGCTAAAGAATTGAACAAACCCTGTATTTTATTTATTGATGAGATAGACGGCTTAGCAAGTGCAAGAGATTCTCTTAGTAGTGAAAGTGATTTTAAAGTTGAAGAAATTAATACACTTCTCGATTTATTAAATGGTGCTTCAGCAAGAGGAATTATTGTTCTGGCAGCAACAAATAATCCCGGCGGGGTTGATAAAGCAATTAAACGTTCAGGTAGATTTGATAAGGAATTATACGTCGGATTGCCTGATGAGCAAGCCAGATTGAGCAAGATTAAGCTTGATCTATCAAGACGTGAGAAAGCAAATAATATTTTAAATAATGAGGAAGCATTGTCCAAAATTGTTGATAAGACTAAAGGTTATTCAAACAGCGATATTAATGTCATTCTGGAAAGTGCCGCAATGAAAGCAATGGATAGGAGAGACGAAATATTACTTCAGGATATTCTTGAATCTGTAGAAGAAAATAAAGTTAAAAAATTATCCCCTGAAGAACTTAAAAAATATGACATTGAACCGCTAAAACATAGAATAGCAGGGTTTGGTGCAGTTAATGACTAATTTATTTAATAAATAATGATATTTATGAATTTTCTTAGAGAGGAATCTGTTAAATGACTATTATACAGCCTAATTTTAACAATATTACACAAAATATGATGCAATACCGGACTTTAAACAAACAACAGCAATCTGCCGTTTCATTTGGATATGACAAAGAACTTAATCAAAAAGTACAAAGGATTGCAACGGCTGCTGATGTTCCGGAAATTCTCGTATTACAGGATATGTGCAATACGATTGAAAATACTATTGTAGATAATGAAAATGCTCCTGAAATAGACGAGAAAAAATTTCATGATGTTTATATTAAATTGATTCCTTTAAAAATTGCCTTGACACGACTTGTAGAAAACTACTTCCCGACTTTATGTTATGCAGAAACAGAAAAACAACATTATTTAAAGGAAGCTGACACATTTACCTCTCAAAAAATCCATGTTAAAGCAGGATGGAGATATAGTCTTTGCAGATCTTTAGAAGACGCATACGAAGATTCTCTGGAAGATTTAGATGATGAATCTGCTGATGCAGTATCTCAAAGCAGTGAACCTGCAAATGATACTGTAAAAAAAGCAGAAAGTTCTACAAAAAGCGAAATTGATTCCATAATAAAAATCTTTGAACCTAATGAATATACTCCTAAAGGATTCGCTGATGTTGCGGGGATGGATAACATCAAAGATGAATTAATATTCTGGATAATAGATCCTATTAAAAAGCCAAAAGAAATCAATAAAAGAAAACAATACGGGATAAAAATGCCTAATGGATTTATGCTTTATGGACCTCCGGGATGCGGCAAGACATTTATAGCAGAAGCTCTTTCAGCAGAAGCAGGAGTTCCTTTATTTAAACTTAAAATTTCCGAAGCAGGTTCCAAGTTTATTCACGAATCCTCTAAAAATTACAGGTTAGCTTTTGAAAAAGTAGAAAAAAAAGCTAAAGAACTGAATAAACCCTGTATTTTATTTATTGACGAAATTGACAGCGTTGCAAATTCGAGAGATTCACTTAGCAGTACAAGTGATCATAAAAAAGAAGAAGTTAATACACTTCTTGATTTATTAAATGGTGCTTCAGCAAGAGGAATTATTGTTCTGGCTGCAACTAACAACCCTGATGGCGTTGATAAAGCGATAAGACGTTCAGGAAGATTTGATAAACTGTTCAAAGTTGATTTACCCGATGACCAGGCCAGATTAAGTAAAATAAAATTAAATCTGGCTGTCAGAAAAAAAGCTCAGAATCTTTTAAAGAATGCAGAACAAATGTCAGAAATTGTTAAAGCAACTGAAGGGTTCTCAAATAGTGATATAGATACTATTTTGGAAAGTGCTGCAATGAAAGCAATGAAAAGAAGTGATAAAATATCACTTTCTGACGTGTTAGAATCTATTGAGGAAAATCAAGTAAAAAAATTATCGCCTGAAGATCTTAAAAAATATGATATTCAGGTTATAAAAGAAAAACGTATGGGCTTTGTATTAAAGAATTAGTACGTTGAAACATTCTATATAATATCTGTTAATTTCTTTACAACAGAAATATCAGCATCTGCAAAGTCATAACTGTTTAATTCTGACTTTGTTACCCATTTAGCTACATCATGATCTGTTAAAAACAAATCCCCTGTTAGATATACTGCCATATATACCAGAAGTTCAACAGAAATATGCTCATACGAATATTTGCTTGAACAAAAAAACTTGCCAACCTTGATTTTTATTCCCAGCTCTTCAATAATTTCTCTATACAAACACTCTTCAGGAGTTTCGTTCGGTTCCAGTTTGCCTCCCGGAAATTCCCATTTTCCCGCTAAACGAGAGCCTTGTTTTCGTCTGGCAATTAATATTTTTCCATTTTTAATTATTATTCCTGCCAGAACTTTAATCATAATTATCCTGCGACTTAAATCCACCAGGGATTTGTATAATTCCCTTTAGTCCATTCCAATGCTTGCTCTAGTATCCCTTTTACTGACAAGTCTCTGGTTTTATTTATCTCACTTGTTATACTGTTTTCAACTTCTTCTTTCTTAAGCGCCTGAAATACATCGCAACTGAGTTTTCTTAATAATCCTCTTGGTTCACCATTTTTTGCATCTTTTATTGACTTCCATAAGTTAAGCCTTTGACTAATTCTTATCATTTCACCATAAGTATTATCATGCGTTTTTAAATAATAGAAAGATTTTTCACCAATGCTTCTTTGTAATTTCATACAATACTTTAGCTTGTCATCAATTGGTTTATACATATGTATCATTGTGACAAACGGACGGGGTTTCGTTGCTACTGGCATCTTCACTCCTCCCTTTTTAATGATTAATAAATGGGGGAAATAATCTCTAATAAATATAAACTCATATTTAAATTTGCCTCACAATAATATTATTATAAATAGATCAATATTATATAAAGTTTTATAAAGTAAGTTGACAAATACTAAATTAAAAGGTAAAAAATCACGAGTAGCTTATATTACTACTCGTGATAAATGAAGTTTATATAATTTTACGAAACTTAATATTACTGGAAGTTTCTTTTTAATAAACCATCAAACATTGCAGCATGGCGACCTTCATCTTTAGCAGCACGTAGGAAAAATTCTGCGGCATCTGTTTGACCATTATCTAAAGCTAGTTTCGCTGCATCAGCTTTACCTTTTTGAGCACCAAGTTCCGCTTCAACTCTCCATGCCAGATTTTCCTTAGTAGATTTAACCTTACCCTGCACTTCATAAATCTGAGCAGCATGATAACCTTCTTCAAATGCTATTTTGATAAAGGCAGCGGCTATTTCAGGAAAACCTTCATCTTCAGCTTTTTTTGCAAATGCAAGATACATGCCAACTTCTTCCGTTTCACCATCCCAGTTTGCATCTAAATTTTTTGCAGTAGAGTCCTGATTTTCTAATATTTTCTCAAATTTTTCTTTTGATACTGCACAAACCGGGCAAACTTCAGGAGCTTCATTACCTTCTGCAATATAACCGCATACTGTACATCTGAACTTACTCATATCTTTTTCCTTTCATATTAAACTACCGTATTATTAGTTTAGAATATTTATTACTTGATAATGATTCTAAACTAATAATATTTTTTTGTCAATATAAAATTAAAAATTCATTTATGACTGGTACATAACTATAAAAGTTTTTGCTTTTTGGCAATAATTAAGTTATACAGCAGCCTATATTTTGTTTAATATAATAAAATAAATACAGGGAGACACAGAATTTTTATGGCTATAACTACTAATCGAGCATTAATATCTGATTTTGACGGAACAATAAGTAAAAAAGATTTTTTTTGGTATGTAATAGATTTACTACTGGCAAAGAATGATATCGAGCCCTGGAATGATTATCTTGCAAAAAAAATTACGCATATAGAAGCTTTATCTCGTATATTCTGCAAAATCAGGCTAGGTGAAGAAGAATTTCTAAATTTTGTTTTGTCACTGCCTATAGAAGAATGTTTTGTCAAAACTGCAAAATATTGCCATGAAAACAATATAGCGTTCTATATAATTAGTGCAGGAGCAGATTTTTATATAAATTACATTTTAAAACACTTGGGCGTAGAAGATCTTGTCACATTGATATCTAATAAGAGCCATTATAAGCAGGATACTGGACTTGTTATAAATGCACCTGATAAAAACTATGAATTCTACTCTGAAAACTATGGTATAAATAAAAAATTGGCAGTAGAATCAATTAAGAAAAAATATGACTTTACAATTTATGCAGGAGACGGCAAACCAGATTTTGAAGCGGCAAAAGTTGCTGACAAAATATTTGCAAAAGATAGTCTCCTTGAACTTTGTCAGGCTAACGACATTCAAGCATCTAAATTTAGTGATTACTGTGAAATTCTGGAATATTTAAAAAATGATTAAATCCTGTCAAATGCAAATATCAATACCTTCTATTTTAAAAATCAGTGAGAATGAACTTGATTTTATTGGAAACCACCTCAAAGAGTTTTCTTTAATCAATATTGCAATATTTTACAGCGAAGGAATCGATAGAATCTATGGAGAAAAAATAGAAAGCGGTTTAAAGAAATCCGGAGTTAATATCGTTCACCAATTAACGATTAATGAAATAAACATAGAAAACATTATACATACTGCATTCAGTATACCTAAAACAATCAATGCACTCATTGGCATAGGCGGCGGAAAGGCTTTAGATTATAGCAAGTATTGCGCCCATGTTTTAGCGTTGCCTTTTATTAGCGTGCCTACTTCTACGTCAAATGACGGTTTCTGTAGTCCTAATTCTTCTCTATACGTTGATAATAAGCGTAAATCTGTTAGTGCAAGAATTCCTTTTGGTGTAATTGTTGACATTGATGCAGTAAAAAATTCCCCAGCATCCTGTATTTATTCCGGCATTGGAGATTTAATTTCGAAAATAACTGCAGGTTGGGACTGGAAAATGGCAGTTCAAAAAGGACATGAAGAATTTAATGATTTTGCTTATCTTATCTCACAAAATACAGTTTTAGATTTTTTAAATTACCAGAAGCAGGATATTAGAAGCAATAAATTCATATATCATCTGGTTAATTCTTTATTAATGAGTGGAATTTCTATGGAAATTGCAGGATCAAGCAGACCTGCTAGCGGCAGTGAACATTTAATTTCTCATTCTCTCGATATGATATCTAATATTCCTAAAATGCATGGTTTACAGGTAGGATTTGCAACGTACTTGTGCAGTTATTTACAGGATAATCAATTTAATCTTGTAAAAGATTTTCTCTTAAATACAGGATTCTTTGAATATTTATACGAAAATCCCCTTGATAAAAACTCTTTTATAGAGGCAATCAAAATTGCAGATACAGTAAAAGAAGACTTTTATACTGTTTTATCCGAGACCGGTACTATTGAAAAAGCTATTAATTTTATAAATAGTGATCCCATTAGTTCTAAAATACTGATTTAGATCCCGGAAAACTTTCAATCTTCAGTTATTTTGATGACACTTACTGGGCATGCTTCTGCTGCTGCTTTACAATCATCTTCATTGCCTGTTATATTTTCTTCAATTACATGAGCTAACTCATTTAGTACAAACACTTCACCATTTATGGCTTCGCAAGCCCCACATGATATACATCCCGGAAGAATTTCAACTTTCATTTTTAACTCCCTAAAATTTTTTATACTGAAATTATTCCAAATGTACAAATGAATTGACATTATCCAGTTGAATAAACTTATTTATAGCTACTTATTCAGATTTATTTGGATTTTTTAAATAAGCATGCGGATATGTATAATCCTCTCTAAATCCTATTTTTCTATACATTCTAAGAGCAGGATAATTATCTGTTTCAACTGTCGCATTAATTTCATTAGCCATAATTTTTGCATTTATAATCATTTTAATAATTTTTTCTACTGAATTCTTCAGAAGCATTTTTCCAAAACCTTTATTATTATGCGGCCTCTTAACTCCAATAAGAGGAACATTCGCAATAATAGCATTTGTCATGTTTACAAAGCATATACCTTCAACATTCCCTTCATGTAAGAGAACCGTTGTAGCTTCCGGTAAAAATGTACCAAATAAGCCGGAAATAATTTTATGAACTACCTCTTTTGAACCGTCTAAAGTTGTGAATCTTGGATCAAAGTATGCATCGGCAGCATTTTTGAACGATTCGTGTATAACATCTGATGCCTGATCAAAATATTGATCATTCCATTCGTCAATAGAGAATCCCTGCGTCATTTCTGGTATAACAAGATTTTTAAAGATCAATGGGGAAGTCCTGTCGGTAAATTTAAATCTAACTATTGCCTGTCCAACCATTTTGAATCCCAATTGAGGAATATCTCTAGTGAATGATTCCTGGATTCCCAACATAGGATAGCTCACAACACCCCATTGTGCAGTTTTATATTTGTCAAGAAGTGCCTGTACTAATGCTTTTCTTCTCTTGTTAATATCTATATCATCAATTATATGAATTAAGTTCAACTCAATCGCATACGTAGATTCTATAAAATACAATAAAAATCCTTTTGCCTCTGAATTTTCAAAAATAACAAATCCTTTAAGCGCATTTGCTTTTACAGAATCTCTAAAATCAGCATATTCAAGAGGAGCCATTTCAAATTTATAATCTTTTATGGCTCTTGATCGGAAATTTTCAAATAAATCCTTAATTCTGCCTGAAAGTTCATAATCCAGTTCTTCTATTTTTAATTGCGATTCCACATTCTGCATTTTTGTCTCCAAATCCCATTAGATATATAATATATAGTACAGCATTAATATTTTACATATTAAACAAATAATTTACCAGATCTTGTGTAGATTTTCGTCAATATGTACTAAATCTTTTATTTTGATAAAATATAATAGATGTTACAGAATAATTGAAGTTTTCCAAAACGCCCAATTAGAAATATTTTTAAGATATTTATGCATAATTCTAATTATTCGAAAATTGAAAATAATTTAGCTAAATTACCTGAAGAAATCCGGGAATTTAATAATTTATTATTGTCCACAAACTGGGAAAATGTTGATTTTAATGTATTAGAAGGAAATTATAATTCGAGCTTATCAAGTCAAATATTCACAAACGCTCATAGAGAACTTATACATAAATTAGTTAAACTTGTTCCTGAATGGAAAAGGGTTATTGGCTGTAAACAACACATAACACATTCATTTTGCCTTGATATACATATTCTTTTAGTTGTAAAAAAAATTATGGAACAGGAACAGTTCAAGAAGCTGAATAATTATTACAAATTGATAACATTATGGAGTGCATTACTCCACGATATTAAAAAAAATGAAAATATGGTTGACCCGGATCATCCCTTAAAAGGGGCTGCGATTGCTGATATTGTTTTAAACAGACTTGGATTTGATAATTACTTTATTAAAAGCGTTTATAAATTAGTAAGATATCACCCTCTAATAGGTTTTATAGCTATTGAAAAACTAAAACTCGATATACCCGATATTATTAAAAAAATAGATGATGAAAAAATTGTAGATCTTTTTATAATTTTTTCAATTGCTGACATCAAAGCTGTTAAAAGTAAGGATGCATTTTTCAATAGCACTATCGATACAAGCATTAAGCGGATTCATGCTGAGATATTTAATCATTATAAAATTTAAATGTGCTATATATTTGTTAAAATCAAGTAATCAACTTAATAATGTAGTCAAAATCGGGTATAATTTGTTAATATAATTAAAGTATTAAACAGCAGCGAATTTTGAATCAATAATATAATTTAAAAATAAAGGTAATTAGCTGGGTTAATGAAAAACTTCTCTATAAAAATTAGTTTAATGTTATTCTTAGTACTTTGCCTGGTTTTCAGTTTAAAAAGTACTGTTTATGCAGCAAAAGCGTCAGGTCCAACTATAGTTCAGTATCAGGCAACGGATGGATTTAACATTACGGGTTTGCTTGATCTTCCTAGCGGATCTTCTATTAAAAAGAAAGTACCTCTGGTAATTTTTCTACATTCACTAGGAGGTAGCAAGATTGAATGGGGAACATTTCCAAATTCAGTTAAGTCCCTTGGATTTGCCACTTTAAACATTGATTTAAGAGGGCATGGTCAAAGTATTCTTGATAAAAGAAATAAAAAAAAGTATTGGCCTAATTTTAATAAAACTGATTTTAGTAAATATCCCAGTGATGTCAGTCTTGCAATTAATTATCTGAAAGAAAATTATCCTGAAATTAATACCGGCAAAATTGCTATTATTGGCTCAGATATAGGCGCAGATACAGCGATTCTTGCAGGTTATAGATTTAATAAAAATGTTAAAACATTGATACTTCTATCGCCAACTACTTTTTATAAAGGGCTTGACACAAGAGTTCCTCTGGTTGGGTACGGCGTGCATCCGGTATTAATAATTGTCAGCCAGAGTGACCGTTTTTCATACAATGATTCTACAGAACTTATTAAATATGCTCAGGGTAAAAAAGTATTAAAAGCTTATCCTTATGGCGGCAGCGGCATTGATCTGCTTAAATTTCAGCCGGATTCAAAAGGATTAATTCTCAATTGGTTAAAAACTAATTTAATCTAACTTCAATGATTATGCACATGTGTTTTTTCATTATGAATATGTGGAGTTACTGTAACTTGATTGTTAACAGCAATTTGACTGGGTGCACTGTTATGTACATGGTCATGGCTATGTTCTAGTAGATGATGCCTTGTATGCATCTGATCTGCTGTTAATTCGTCTCTGCAAAAAGTGATTTCACGATTATACTTTAACATAAACTCAACAGCTTCGAGCTTTTTGCCTGTAACAGTCTTTTTCATTTCAAGTAGTTTTTCTCTTTTTTCATCAGTAAGTACGCTTCCTGCTGATATTTCTCTTTGATAAAATACTTCCAATTCTATTTTCTTTTTTTCCATATGTTTTTGACTATTAATTACTTTTTTAAGCAGTCTGTCAAAATCATCACCAAAATCAGCACCATCAGTAGTTCTTATGATTTTAACCAGAGTAGCGATATCATCCATATCATCATCACTATAGAATTTATTGCCATTCTCCAGAGCTTGTTCAGTTGATAATGCAAGAGCCTCTTTAGTAGATTTGATTATACTGCTATATTGCAAATCTAATTGGCTATCGTCAAGGTTTTCATTTTTAGGCTTGAATTTTTTTAGATTATTAGCAGAAATGAGCGATAATACAGAATCATTAAGCACAGTTGATTGACTCATGGCTTCTCGTATAGTTTCTCTGTCTTCGATATATCCGCTATTATGATAATCTGTTCCTCTGCCAATGGTATTATTTTTTATTTCTTTTTGGGCCTGAAATTCTGTTTCTGCCATAAAAAATTCTTCTACAGGATATTCAGCGCTGTTAAGCATCTTATTTGAAAAGCTAAGCAAAAATGCTGTAACTTCTCTTGATGCTTCATTCCTTAGTTCAAGAAGTTCAAGACGCGTTTTATTGCGATTAATTTCAATATTTCTCATCACTTGCTCCATAAAGTCCTGAGAAACCTCTCTTCTTACTCCCTGATGCGGCGTACAATAACCGAAAGAAATCGGAGATTTATAATATATAGCAGGTATCATTGCTGTGTGATTTGATATTGTATTATTATGACTGTCACTATTAGGTTTCTTTACATTATAGACCTGAATCTGTGGACTGATTGCAGCAATTTTCATTATTTCTTCCTTATAGTCTTACTTTTAATTATTGCTTCTTAGTGGGGATCAATATTATTGCAGTAAATTTCATATAGTAAATAAAATAAAACTATAAATTTTATTGCCTTTTTTAGGAGATTTGTTAATTTATTTAAAGAAAAGATATAAATCAATAGTTATAAATATTCAAAAACTTGCAAAATAGTTGCTATATTCTTGTAGTTCTCTTTCTGGGCATAAAATATAGGTTTGCAGCCATAGTTATTTTCTATACCTGGATTAGCACCTTTTTTGAGTAAAAAACTGACAAGAATATCATCACCTCTCATAGCTGCTATTGTTAAAGGAGTATTGCCAATGCCATTTTTAGCATTTACATCAGCACCCAGTTTTAGAAGATATGAAATCAGATTAAGTTGCTCATCTCTTTGTTTCTGGCTATCGATTTTTCGACTTGCCAGTAAGTGCAATAAAGTTGAATTCGTTAATTCTTTAAATTTTATATTAGTGATTTCCTTTGCATCAGGATTATTCAATTGTTTGCTAACTTTGCTAATATCAAAATCATACGGATTAGATTCAACGATTTTTATTAATCTGCCGGTTAGATCTGATTTTGTCTTTTCTACTCCGTTATATGTTTGTAATAATTTAACACATCCTGATTTCTTATTTTTTTTTGCGTAATCAAGAGCTGTTTTACCTTCATTGTCTTTTATATCAGGATCAGCTCCGTATTCAAGCAATAGTCTCAAAATATCAGGATTGCCATACAATTCTGTTGCTCTCATCAGTGCAGTTTGACCTCTATATTCTCGAGAATCAGGATTTGCTCCATAATCAAGCAATAATTTTACAGTTTTTGGTTTATTATAGAATGCAGCTGTCATCAGAGCTGTTGAACCCAATTTAGTACTTATATTTGGATCTGCTCCATTTTCAAGCAATAGTTTTATTACATCATATTTGGTTTCACAAGCTACATACATAGCTGTATCGCCATTTTGACCTTGTGAATTTAAATCAGCTTTATGTTCAATTAATTTATTAACTATATCAATATAGCCCCACGATGCTGCTATTATCAAAGGTGTCCAGCTATTTCTTTTTTCATGATATTCCAGGTCAGCACCACTATCTATAAGTACTTTAGCAACATCAAGGTGACCTCTGCGTATTGCACTAATTAACAGGGTATCTCCGTCTTTATCTTTTAAATCGACATTAACACCTTTTTCGAGCAGTCGTTTAACAGTATTTGTTTGGCCTTCTTTTACAGCATAGATCATATTATCTGACATGGACTTATTACTCACATTATTAACAGGCGGATCGAAATCGTTTTCTTTAAAGCTGATATTTTGTTTTTTGACAAACATATCGTTTAAATATACACTTTTATTAATATTATTGCTTTTAGCAGGCAAATTATTACCTGAATAATTCTGTTTTATGAAATTATCATTATATAATCCGATTTGCATTAATTCTTATCCTTGTTGCGCTGTAGTAGATTCTCTATGCCCTTATGCTTGAATTTTCTCGCATAATCGATTGGCTTAAAATTATAACTATTCATAATATTTGGATCAGCTTTATTTTCAAGTAAAAATTTCACCAGCATTTCATCGCCTCTCATTGATGCAATAGTAAGAGGGGTATTACCGACTTCATTCTTTGCATTTATGTCTGCATCATGTTTTATTAAATCCGAAATAAGCCCTAATTGTTTTTTTCTCTGATTTTCATCTTCAATTTTCCGTCCGACCAGTAAATGTAAAAGTGTGGAATTCTGATCTTCGAATCTAATTTTTGCTAATTCTGTTGCTTCTGTTGTATTTAAAACCAAGATAATATCCAGACTGAACTCATAAGGTTTTTCTTTAATAATTGACTTTATTCTGTTAGTCATTTCACTGGTTTTTGTTTTATTTTCAGTATATTCACGTAAAATTTCTTCACAGCGCTTATTTCGTCCTTTAATAGCTAATTCCAAAGGGGTTTCGCCGTTATTATCCTTAATATACGGGTCTGCTTTGTAATCAGTTAGTAATTTAACCATTTCATACATACCCCTGTATGCAGCATATGCAAGAGGCGTCTTTCCATATAACTTTTTTAGATCAGGATTTGCTTTATTATCAAGTAATAATCTTGCAATTTCATCGTTTTCTGATCTCACTGCCAGCATCAATACACTATCATTGAAATTATTTAGAATATTGGGATCAACTCCAGCTTCTAGTAAAACTTTAACCATATTCACATTTTGTGAAGATACTGCAATTGTTAAAGCTGAATCTCCCGATATAGATTTGATATAAGGATCTGCTTTAGATTTAAGCAATTGTTTTACAATATATGTTTGCCCTTTTGCAACTGCATACATAAGAGCTGTTTTGCCGGTATTACTTTTTATATTAGGATCAGCACGTAATTCCAACAATGCATTTACTATTTCTTCTTGATCTTCAGTTACAGCTATCATTAACGCTGTCATGCCTTTATCATCCTGCGAATTTATAATATTTTTATCAGAATTAATCAACTTATTTACATAGTAAAGATCACCTCTACTTACTGCTGATAAAAATTCCCGTTTAATGGAATTATCATTGTCAAATACTTGGACATTGACATTTGGATTTGTGGAACCAGCACCTTTTTCTATAAAAAAAGTAATAAGTTTGAAATTATTATTATTAATAGCAATCTCAATAGGCGTTAGCCCATTGTTATTTACTGCATTTAAGTCAGCACCGAGTTTAATCAGGTATAAAACTAAACTTAACTGTTCATTTCTTTCATTTTCATTCCTACATACATGTGCTGCAAGTAAATGCAATAATGTTGAATTTGCCTGATCATTAAATCTCATATTTACTGCATCTTTAGCTTCAGGTTCACTTAAAAGCTCTGTAACTTTGCTTATATCAAAATCATAAGGATTATTATTAACAATCTTTTTTATTCTGTTTTCTAAATTGCTGCCATATGTTTTTAATATTTTTGCAGAATTCTGCCAAATTACCTGATATGCCTTATCATAAGCTGTTAGCCCTAGATTATAATCTTTTATATCAGGATTTGCACCATTATCCAGTAAAAGTTTGACTATTTCAGGCTTATCTGCTTCTACTGCGGACATTAGGGGAGTTGTACCATCATTTATTTGAGCGTCAATATCTGCGCCATTTTGCAGCAAAATTGAAATCATTTCCTTATCATTCATGCAAGCCCGATGTAGTGCTGTAGAACCTTTTTTATCTTTTTGATTTATATTTGCTTTGTGTTCCAGTAATAAATTAGTTATGGCTTTTTGGTTAAAAGTTACAGCAGTCATAAGTGCTGTACTCAAATTTAGATCACCACATATATTGGGATCAGCTCCAGATTCCAGAAGTAACTTAACCGTACTAGCGTATTTATATGCACATGCATTAGCTAAAGCAGAATCGCCATAATCATCCACCACATTTGGATCGATTCCTTTATCAAGTAATTCTTTAATTTCTCTATTATTGCCACGTCTAGCAGCATCCATAAATGTTTTTACTTCAGCATCAGTTGGCGTATATTTAGTAATATCACTTTTAATCAGTCCTGAATTATTCATATATTCAGAAATTATTCTGGCACATTCTGTATTGTTTGCTTTTTGGGCTCTTTCAAGTGCTGTTTTACCATAACCATCTTCAATATCGGGATCTGCTCCATTTTCCAGTAACAGTTTTACAACATCCGTTTTTCCACTGGATACTGCTGACATTAAGGCTGTATTACCCAGTTCAGTAAAACCGTTGTTTTTTTTGTAATTGATATCTGCATTATAACCAAGCAATAATTTAACTATCTCTTTTCGCCCAAATGCTGCAGCTAACATCAAGGGAGTCAATTTAATGTTTTCATCCAACAAATTTGGGTCAGCACCATTTTCAAGCAATAATTTAACCGTGCTAACATGACCTCTCAATGAAGCTTTGTGTAAAGCAGTATTTCCGCTGTAATCCTGTACATTAGGATTTATTCCCTTTTTTAATAATGAGATTATTCTGTCATTATTACCAACTTCTGAAGCCTTGATAAATGTTTTTATATTGTTTTCAGAAGGCGAATAGTCTACATATTCAATATCCCCACCTCCGAAGCTGATATTTTGTTTATTGACAAAAATATCACAAGGACAGTTCATTTTAATATTTAATGCGCTTCTTTTCGACACATTATTACCGGAATTATTCTGTTTTATGAAATTATCGACTAACAATCCAACTCTCATTGTTCCTGCCTCTTACTATTCAATAAATTTTCAACTGCCTTATGCTTGAATTTTCTAGCATAATCGATTGGCTTAAAATTATAACTATTCATAATATTGAGATCCGCATTATTTTCAAGTAAAAATTTTACCAGCATTTCATCGCCTCTCATTGATGCAATAGTAAGAGGTGTATTTCCGATTTCGTTCTTTGCATTTATGTCAGCATCCAATTTGACCAACATTAAGATAAGATTTAGTTGTTTATTTCGTTCCTTTTCATTTTCAATCTTTCTGCCGGCCAGCAAGTGTAAAAGTGTAGAATTCTGATCCTTGAATCTTATTTTTGATAATTCTTTAATTTCCGGTTTAGTTAAAAGCTGTATTATATCTATGCTAAATTCATAAGGATCTTTTTCAATAATAGAATTTATTTTTTCAATTAGACCTGTTTTTGCTTTATTATTTTCCATATATTCTTTTAAAATTTGCACGGAACCATAATTTTGTTTTCTCATAGCTAATTCCAAAGGCGTTTTTCCGTTATCATCCCTGATATATGGATCTGCTCTGTGATCAGTTAGTATTCTAACCATTTCATACTTGTCATAATTTGCTGCATCTGCAAGAGCTGTTCTTCCGTCTTCCCCTTTTATATCGGGATCAGCACCTTTTTCAAGCAATAATTTGACCGTATCAAAATGATTCTTGTTTACCGCATAAATAAGTGCTGTATTACCCTTATCATCTTGAATATTCGGATCCGCTTTATTCTTTAGGAGCTGTCCAATGACATTAGTTTGTCCGCTAAGAGCTGCATAAATCATAGCTGTGCATTTAATGACATTTTTTATATTTGGATCAGCTTCATTTTTCAATAACAGCTCAACTGTATCAAGATACCCCTTATATCCGGCTAACATTAATGCAGTTTGCCCATCTGGATCCTGTTCATTTACATTAAAGCCATATTCAAGCATATTTTTTACTGAATCGGTATTACCACTTTTTGCTGCTAAAATTAAAGCGAAATAATATTTTTTTTCTTTATCATTTAAATTTATATTAATATTATCTGGAAGGGCTCCTTGTACGAGTAAATTAATAATTTGCAGCTCATCATCTCGAGACTCTGCTATTTCGATAGGTGTAGTATCATTTTGATTTTTTGCATTTATATCAGCACCCAGTTTTAGCAGATATGATATTAAATCATATTGATCAGTTTCTTCTTTTTCACTTTTACATGTACGTCCAACAAGTAAATGTAATAATGTTGAATTATCTTGTTCCTTGAATCTCAAATTTACGGCATCTTTGGCTTCAGGTTCGCTCATCAGCTCTTTAATTTTGCTTATATCGAAGTCATTCGGATTTTTATTAACTATTTGTTTTATCGTAGTTGTTAAACTATTGAGTTTTCTCTTCTCCTCAGAGTAATCTTTTAATATTTCCACGCACTTTTCATTATTATCACCTGTTGCATGATCCAGAGCTGTTTTGCCTGTATGGTCTTTCAAAAGTGGATCAGCTCCATTTTCTAGCAATACTTCAACTGTATAAGATCTGCCAAGCCAGCCTGCAGCTCTCATAAGAGCTGTATGACCATCTTCATTCTTTAAATTGGGATCAGCTCCATTTTTAAACAATTCCAATAGCATATCATTTCTACCATTATATGCGGCAGTCATCATGGCAGTATTACCGAATCTGTTTTGTATATTAGGATCAGCACCGTTATCAAGAAGTATTTTTACTATATTAAAATGCCCTCCTGCTACTGCCGACTTCAATGCCGTTTTACCATTTCTATCCTGTATATTCACAGATGCATTATTCTTTATCAATAATTCGACTACTTCTTTGTGTCCGCACTCTGCTGCGTGCATCAATGCTGTTCTCCCTAAATTATTTTTTTGGTCAGGATTTATTCCTTTTTCAAGTAATGTTTTCGCTAATTCGACATTACCAGTAACAGCTGCTTGTGTAAGCCCAGTATCACCATATTTATTTTGATAATTAATATCTATTCCGCTGTTTGACGATATTTTTTTCTGCACATATTCAAAATAGTCTTCAGTACTGCCTCCATTAAAGGCTATATTCTCGTTTTTTATTAATATATCGTGAAAATTATTATTGGAATTCAAAGGATTTTTTACAGCCAAATTATTATTTTGCGAATCCTGTTTTATATTATTATTATAAAAACCTATTTTCATTATTTCTGTTCCTTATAGCTGGCCAATAGTTCAACTATATCCTTACGTCCAGTTTTAACTGCATAAAATATTGGTGTGCAACCATAGTTATTTTCTAAATTAGAATCAGCTCCGTTTTTAAGCAGGAACGTAACAAGAACATCATCGCCTCTCATTGCTGCAATAGTTAGCGGAGTATTTCCTATTTCATTTTTTGCATTTATATCAGCGCCAAGTTTTAACAGATAAGAAATCAACTTAAGTTGTTCCGTTTGTTGTTTCTCATCGTCAATTTTCCGTCCAGCCAGCAAATGTAGTATGGTTGAATTTTCTAATTCTGCAAATCTTATATTTGCAATTTCCTTTGCACCAGGAGAATTTAATAGATTATTAACTTTGTTAATATCAAAATCATAAGGATTTTGGCAAACTATACTATTTAATTTAGTTGTCAAAGATAATGAGTTTTTATTTCGATCACTATAGTTTTTTAATATACTAATATTAATTTTTTTATTTTCTTCTATGGCATGATCAAGCGCTGTTTTACCTAAATTGTCTTTTAAATTTAGGTCAGCGCCATTTTTAATTAATAATTCCAGTATTTCTGGGTTGCTATTCCATTTCGCTGCCCTCATCAATGCAGTTTCGCCTGTATAGTCCCGTAAATTAGGATCAGCTCCATATTCAAACAGCATATTTAAAATATCTGCATTACCCCTAGCAGCTGCTCTCATTAGGGCAGTTGCACCATAATTAGTTTGCAAATTAGGATCTGCACCATTCTCAAGCAATATTTTTACTGTATCTTTGTACATTTCACTTGCCAGATATATTGCATTATGACCATCACTGGCCTGAAGATTTATATCTGCATTATATTTAATTAGTAATTCGACAATATCAGTATGCCCAAAAGATGCTGCATACATTAATGCAGACTTATTAAAATCCCCCCCTACTTGCTTTGCTTTTGCTCCATTTTCAAGCATTAATTTTGCTATGTCAAAATGACCATGTATTGAAGCTCTCATCAATGCCGTATAACCATTTTTATCTCGTGATTCCGGATTTATCCCTTTTTTAAGCAATCTTATTACTTCATTTGTACGGCCTACAGTTGCTGCATCTGCTATAGATGCGTCATTTGGTTTTTTTTTCGAATTATCGGTATAATCGTAATACCTGTCTTTAAAGCTAATATTCTGGCTTTTGACAAATATATCCTTAGTCCCAAATCTATTACTGCTAAATGATTTGTTCAATAGTGAATTATTGCTACTTACAGTTTGTCTATTAAAATTATTATTATATAATTCAACTCTCATAATATTTTAATCCATATTTCCCTGTAATAATTTGACTATATCTGTATGATTTCCTCTTTGAGCATAAAATAAAGGTTTACAGTCGTATTCATTTCCAATATTTTTATCTGCTCCATTTTCAAGCAAATATTTCACCAGATACTCGTCACCCTTAATTGTTGCAAAATGCAGAGCTGTATTTCCGTTTTCATTTTTAGCATTTATATCTGCACCAAGTATTATCAAATATGAAATTAAATCCAGTTGTTCTTTTCTTAGCTTTTCATCATCTACATTTCGTTTGGCAAGTATATGTAAAAGTGTTGAATTTTCGAGTTCTTTAAACTTTATTTTTGAAACTTCACCAGCTTCAGCTTCACTTAAAAGCTCACTTATCTCACTAATATTAAAGTTATCAGGATCTTTTTTTACGATATTTCTAATAGTGTTAGCAAGATTAACAGTTTTATTTGTATTTTCTATTGATTCTGCTAATATTTTTGCACTTCCAGAATTACCCTTACTTATAGCTATATCAAAAGCAGTCTTTCCATTCTTGGTTTTTATATTTAAATCTGCTCCATAATCAAGTAAAACATTTATTATATTCTTATTATCATTAAGAGCTGCATACATCAGCGGGGTATAACCTTCATTATCCTGAATGTCAGGGTCAGCATTGCAGTCGAGCAATGATTTTACATCATTCATATAATAATCATTTATTCCAACTGCATACATCAGTGCCGTCATTCCATCATTCTTTTGTATATTTGGATTTGCACCGTTTTTAAGTAATTTTTTTAATACTCCGGTAAATGGCCTATTCACTGCATATATCAGAGCAGTGGCACCGTCTTTAGCTCGCAGATCTATATTTATACTGTTTTCAAGCAAAATATCAATTATTTCATCATTGTTATTTACAATTGCTGGCATTAATGGTGTCCTACCATATTTATCCTGTATATTAATGTCTGCTCCTTCTTGTATTAACAGTTTAACTGAGTCAGTATAACCCTTCTCCGCTGCATCGATAAGAGCAGTCTCACCATTATTATCCTGTAAATTAATATCTGCAGCTTTTTTTAGCAGCAGCTTTATCATGTTTAAATTATTGTTTTCCACAGCATACATCAATGCTGAATCACCATCTTTATCCCTTATATTGGGATCAGTATTTCTTTGATCAAGCAGCAGTTTTACTGTATCAAGGCCACCTTTTCCTGTTGCTAACATCAATGCTGTTATTCGGTCTATATTACGTAAGTTCGGATCAGCTCCTGCATCAAGTAAAACTTTTACAGTATCACTATGATTTTTTTCTGCAGCATACATTAACGCAGTATTGCCGTTTTTATCTTGTAAGTCCGGTTCTGCACCGTTTTTTAACAACACTTTTACAGTACCTGCGTGACCTTCTTTTGCTGCATCAATCAAATTATTAAAAAATGATTCATAACCCGTAAAACTCACATTTTTACTTTTAACAAAGATATCAGTAAAGTTCCGATTATTACTAGTCGCTGTCAAAGTATTCTTATTCTGAATTTCTTGTTTTTTATAAGTATAATTATTAAAACCAATTCTCATTCTCTTCTATTCCTTAATCCCTTGCAATAATTTAACTATGCCTGTATGCTTGCCTCTTTCTGCATAAAATATTGGGGTACAACCAAACTTATTTCCAATATTCGGATTAGCACCGTTTTTAACTAGAAAACCTGCAAGTATTTCATCACCTCTCATTGCCGCAATAGATAGAGGAGTATTACCGATTGCATTTTTTGCATTAATATCTGCACCAAGTTTTACTAAATAAGAAATTAAATTTAGCTGTTTTTTTCTAAGTTTTTCATCATCAATTTTTCGTTCAGCCAATAGATGCAGAAGAGTAGAATTTTCTATATTTGCAAATCTTATATTTGCAGTATTTTTAACTTCAGATTCACTTAAAAGTTTGGTAATGTCTTCAATACTGAATTCATATGGATTCTTTTCAACTATTAGTATAATTTTAAATTTAATATTGCCATTTGTCGTATTTTCCTTTTTATCAGGATTAATAACATTTTTTAAATATGTCGAAGCTTTTTTAAATGTTCCTTCTTTTGCCGTATTGGTTATAGTTCTTTCGGTTGGTCTATTCTGTGAATAAACTATTGGCCCATCCCAATCTTCTTCTCCAAAGCTGATATTTTGTTTGTTAATTACTACATCTTTAAAATGCCCATTTATACTACTTATTGGATTAGCCATGAAAGAAATAGTATTTGAAGAATCCTGCCTATTTATATTATTCGTATAAAATCCAACATTCATGATCATCTATTCCTTATTATCCTGTAATAAATTAACTATGCCGGTATAATTCCTTTTCTCTGCATAGTATAAAGGTTTACAGTTATAATCATTTTCAATATTCGCATCTGCTTTGTTATCCAGAAGAAGTTTTACAAGAAGTTCATTACCTTTGATTGCTGCAAAATGAAGAGCTGTATTTCCGATTTCATCCTGAGCATTTACGTCAGCACCTAGCTTTATAAGAGATGAAATAACGTTTAACTGATCATTTTTTTGATTTTCATCTTCAATAGTATGCTTGGCTATTTGATGTAAAATTGCGGAATTCTGTTCCTTTAATCGTATATTTACTATTTCTTTTACTTCATCTTCACTTAAAAACTGTACAATTTTGCTTAAATCAAGGTCAACGTTATACTTTTCAGCAACAGATTTCGAATTATCGATTAAGTTTTCAGTATTAATTACCGCAGCAGTTGAAGCATCAATTGTTGAATTGTCTTTTATGTACCGCCAGTCAGGATCTGCTCCCATTGTAATCAGAAAAGCTGCCTGCATTTTATTTCCATTCATTTCTGCTATTGCAAGTGGAGTATTGCCGTCGTCATCCTTAGCATTTATATCAGCACCCAGTTTTAAGAGATAAGACATTAAATCCAATCTTTGATTTGTTTGATCCCCAAATTCACTTTTGTGATTAGCAAGCAGATGAAGAAGTGTTGAATTATTACAATCTTTAAATCTAATTTTAGCTGCTTCTTTAGCTTCAGCTTCACTTAAAAGTGAATTAATTACTGATATATTAAACGAATAAGGAGCTTTCTCAACTAGCAATTTTAAATTATTAACAAGTTTTTCAGTTTTGTTCTTATTTTCAATATGGTTTGCCATCAAGTCAACAAACCTGGATCTCCCATTACTCTTTGCCAGACTGAAAGCTGATTCTCCGTTAATATCTTCTATAGTAGGATCTGCGCCAAATTTAAGCAATAGTTTTAAAGCATCCTCATTTCCAACCCACATTAGAGGTGTCGTTCCCTGATTATTTTGCCAATTAGGATCTGCTCCACACTCTATCAACGTTTGCACCTGCTCTTCATCGAAGCTGGTTATTGCATCGAATAGTACTGTTCGACCATAAGTATCAGCTATATTAGGATCAGCACCGCCTTTAACTAACTCCTTAATCATATTAACTCTTGTTTCAGTATAATGAGGGGCTATATTCACATAACTCAGAGCTGAATCACCACAATTATCCATTAAGTCAGGATCAGCTCCTTTTTCCAACAAAAGTTTGATTCTATTAACTTTTCCAGCACTTGCTGCGTACATTAATGCGGTTTTACCATTGTTATCCCGCATATTTAGATCTGCACCGTTGTCGAGTAATAATTTAACAATTTCATCACAATCATCAAATCCTACTGCATACATTAAAGCTGTCATACCTTGATTTGTTTGCTGGTTAAGATCTGCACCGTTTTCTATCAATACTTTTGCTATTTCAGTTCCTAATTGCTTGTTTTCTGAACCATTGGTATATTGGACAATATAGCTCATAGCACTCATTATCATTGTCCATCCTCCAGAGAAACCATACCCGGTGTTTCGATCTCCATTAGGATCTGCCCCTCGCTTTATCAAAAATTTAACAGCTTTTAGATTCCCATTACTCACTGCCTCTCTTAAATCTTTATCAAGAGAGTCATAACCTTTAAAACTGACATTTTGACTTTTAACAAATATATCAGCAGAGTTATGTCTATTGTTAATTATTGGCCTACTCGCTAACAAATTGTTATTGTTTAAAACTTGTTTTTGGTAATTATCGTTATAAAATCCTACTCTCATGATCGTTTATTCCTTGCTATCTTGTAATAAATTTACTATTCCGGCATACTTTCCTTTTTCTGCATAGAATAAGGGGGTACATTCATAGCTGTTTTTGACATTTTGATCAGCACCTTTTTTTAGCAGGTACTTAACCAGCATTTCATCACCTCTCATAGCTGCAATAGTTAGAGGAGTGTTGCCATTTCTATCTTTAGCATTAATATTAGAGCCTAACTTGATTAATAATGATATTAATTCCAGTTGTTCAGCTCTTTGTCTGTCATTATCAACAGTGTGCTTTGCAAGTAAATGTAAAAAGGTTGAATCTTCTTCATCAAATTTCTTATATGTGGCTTCTTTGATTTCAATTTCAGTCAATATATCTATCGCTGTTAACATACTAAAATCGTAAGAATCATTCTTAACAAGATTAATTAATCTTTTAGCTTTTTTATTATAATTTTCTACTGCTCTAACCATAATATCTGCACACAGTGAATTTTTACAATCTACTGCATATTTCATAGCAGTTTTACCGTATTTATCCTGCAAATTAATATCTGCACCGTTATCAAGTAAATTAATAAGTGCTTCCGGGTAATTCTCTTTTGCTGCAAGCATTAAAGCTGTTGTACCATCTTTATCAGCCATATTAATATCAACACCATTATTAACCAGAGCGTTTATGACATCTCTTGATCCACTTATTACCGCTTTCATCATAATTGTCCAACTAGATGGATCCATCTTTGTATTTACGCCACTTTCCAGTAAGTTTGTAATAATTTCAGCATTTTTAGCTTCTATTGCAACCCAGAGTGCATTTTCTCCAAATCTTTGTTTCAAGTTTGGATCAACATCTTTGTCTAACATAAGCCTGACTGTTTCAACGTTTAAATTTGTAATTGCATATGTCAGGGCGTACATATCTTCATTATTATTATGAATACTTGAATCAGCTCCTTTTTCGAGCAGAGTTTTTACAGCTTCAGTATTTCCTTCTTTTGCTGCTGTCATTAACGGTGTCATTTTACTGCTATTTATAATATTGGGATCAGCACCATTATCCAGCAGGATTTTTACCGCATCTGTATTTCCATTCTGTATTGCTATTATTAATGCTGAATTATTGTCATCGTATTTTTCTTTGATATTAGGATCAGCACCGTTCTCCAGCAGAAACTTTACGGATTCAGTACTTCCATTTTTTACTGCATACATTAATGCTGTCTTATATCTATCACTAATAATATTGGGATCAGCACCTTTTTCCAGCAGATTTTTTGCGATTTCATTATTTCCATTTTCCACTGCATACATCAATGCTGTTAAGCCATTTTCCATGTAGTCACTTTTGATATTAGGATCAGCACCTTTTTCAAGCAGTTTTTTTACTATTTTAATATTTCCTTTTTGCGATGCAATCATTAAAGGTGTTACGTTGTAACGAGACTTAAAGTTAGGGTCAGCTCCATGTTCCAGTAGAAAACTTACAAATTCAACACATTTATCACTGGATTCTGCTGCATGCATCAGAGGAGATCTACCTGTCCACTGCTTGTAATTCACAGGCAGACCATTATCAAAAAGTAATTTGGTTATTTCTATACCCTTATTACTGCTATCTGTATCATTACTATTTACAATAAAATCAATGACATTAATAATTACTCTTTCATCAAAATCTGCACCTCTTGATAGAAGTGATTTGACTTTTTTTAAACTTCCTTCTTTAGCTGCATTTCTTAGTTCTTCGTCCGTGTCTTTAGAACCATTGAAACTGATATTTTGACTTTTAACAAATATATCAGCAGAGTTATGTTTATTGTTAATTAATGGCTTACTCGGTAACAAATTGTTATTGTTTAAAACCTGTTTTTGGTAATTGTCGTTATAAAATCCTACTCTCATGATCGTTTATTCCTATTATCCTAATAAATTGAGTTTTTTAGACTTTCTTGTGGCAGCTTCTTTTTTTAGTCTAAATTTTTCAATTTCCTGACATATATCCTTTACAGTTAATATTTCTTTTTTTGAATTTATTGTTTTAATAAGAGCGCTATTTAGTACTTCAGCAATGTCACTATTAGTAAAGTCGTTGGTTCTTTCTGCAATCTGCCTTACTTCAATTTCCTGCTGCAATAAATCCTGAGCTGATTTTGCTTTCCTTAAAACTTTCTTGACAACATCAATTCTTGCTTCTAAATCAGGTTTTCCAACATATATATGGTTACCAAGTCTACCCGTACGTTTTATTGCATCATCAACTTTATCTAAATCATTAGTAGCGCCAACTACTATAATTCCATCATCTCTGCAATTATTTATCAGCTGAAGCAGTGTATCAACTTCTTCAGTGTCATGTGCATGGAAACTGCTGGCTCTGCTTTTTGCAATTCCTTCAAGTTCATCAAGAAATAAAATACTGGCTTCACCTGTTTTTTTGTATTTATTCCTGAGCTGTTCAAAAACTTCCTTTAAATTTTTCGATGTATCATGGATAAATGAAGTTCCTACATCTCCCATATTTACGGAATATAGCGGTAAATTAACTTCTCCTGCAAGAGCTTTCATTATATATGTTTTACCGCATCCGGGAGGTCCGTGAAGTATTATGCCTGACGGCATTTTTATTCCGTTTTCATCCATCAGTTTTTTTACGTCAGGATCTGAAGGAGTAACAATAGAATCACGCAGTTCCTGTTTTACCTGCTCCATTCCTCCTATATCATTGAGATTTTGAGGATCATTTGCAGAAATGAAATCCCTTTTTACAAATGTATCGTACTTATCTGTGGTTTTATTCTTTTTCATAGTAAGTCCGTTACCATTTGCCTGTGTCACAAGAGTTGAATCTGTACTTTGTTCTTCAAATCTTTCAAATTCTTCAAAAACAAATTCTGATAAAGACTTTTCATTTGGCTTTTTAATTTTTTTGATAAAAGAATTCCTTATAATTGTTGAAATATCACTTCTGTTCAAATCATTTGATATCTCAGCAAATTCATTTAATTTTTCTTCATCACCGGCTAATTCTTTTCCAATTTCAGAACTTTCAAGTACTTTCTGTATTAAAGCTTTTCTTTCTTCTAAATCAGGCTTTCCAACGAATATGTGAGCATCAAGACGACCTGCACGCTTCACAGCAGGGTCTATTTTATCAAAAAAGTTCGTTGCTCCAACAACTATTATTCCTTTTGCAGCAGCTTCATTCATTAATTGCAGCAATGTATCTATTTCTTCAGTTTTAGATTCAGATGCATTATCACGTTTAGAAGCAACTGCTTCGAATTCATCAAGAAATAAAATGCTGGCTTCACCAGTTTTCTTGTATTTATTTTCCAGCTGATCAAAAACTTCTTTAAGGTTCTTTGATGTATCGTGAATGAATGATGTTCCTATATCTCCCATATTGATGACATATAGAGGTAAATTTAATTCTCCAGCAATAGCTTTCATAATAAATGTCTTGCCATTACCTGGAGGTCCGTATAATAATGCTCCTTTTGGCATAGAAATATTATTCTTTTTTATAGCTTCCATTATTTCAGGAGTCCAGGGATCTATTATGTTATCTTTTAAAGACTCCTTGACCTGTTCCATACCGGCTATATCATCAAAAGATTTCGGATCATCAGGACCTATTTCAGCTCTTTTGTACTTTTTGTCATACATACCGGTTTTACTATTGTCAGTGATTTTAGGAATCTTTTGTTCCTGTGAATATTTAGTCAGTTGTTCCAGAATATCCTGTTTATCTGCTTTTTCCTTACCGTCAACAACAACTACTCTGACTGTTTCATCAACAATATATTTGACACCGGCAATATTAAAACCTGCTGTTTTCATAGCAACTTCATTTATAATTTCTTCATTATTTAATTCTGTTAATACAGGTTTATTTGAGAAAAATCTTTGTAAAAGAAGCTGTCTTGTTTCGTAGTCGGGATTTTCAACTTCAAGATGCTTATCCATTCTTCCCGGACGTAAAAGTGCTTCGTCAAGGCTGTCTTTAATATTTGTTGCAGCTAAAACAATAACACCTTTTTTTGATGAATTATTTAGAATTTTCAGAAGAGCGTTAGTCGCTGGAGAAATACCATATTTAGTTCTATCAGGAGCCAGAGAATCGGCTTCGTCCAAAAACAGGATACTTCTTTCTTCAGTTTCCACATATTTTTTATAAAGCTGGTCAAAAACTCCTTTAAGCTGCTCTTCATTTGTTGAACTTCCAAGCTCATATAAAGGTAATCCACTTTCAGCAACAAGTGCTTTTACTATATGGCTCTTCCCATTTCCCGGAGGTCCAAATAGAAGAATGCCGTTAGGTAAATCTGTATCATTATTCCTTAATTTTTCAAATATTTCTTTTTTTAAGGGCAATACAACTGTACGATTTAAATCATCTTTAATAATCTGCATGCCAATAACATCAGCAAAACCGATTGGATCTCCGGGCATAAGCTCTTCCCTAGGCATAAATTCATCAAATTTTAATGTATCTTCCCTACCGGTTTTTATTGGTTTTGTTATTTTTTGTTCAATAACCTCAATAACAGCAGCAGTTGTTTGATCTGTATTAGTTACTATCTCTTCAGATTCATCAAAAAATGATATTGTAGTAGAAGCCACATTTACTTTTTCGCCTTGTTTTAATGGTTCTCCAAATTCCCTTTTACTAGTAGTTTCTACAGGTTTAACTACATTTTTTCGTAAATCTTCCGGCTTTAATGATGTTTTATTGTGTACGTTGTAAGCATTTAATAGATAATTACCTAACCTAAAATCTATAGGTAAGTAACCTTCATTATCTGCTATTTTTATATCAGCACCATGTTTTATCAGGCTGGTTCCCATTTTTTCTGAATTTACCAGATGCAGGGGAGTTTTGCCAAATCTATCCTGGACATTTACTATTGACTTTAAATCAGGAAAAAATCTGGTTAAATTATCAAAGTGGTCGATTTTATCATCATCAGCAATACAATGAAGAATATTTTGCCCGTCAGCATTTTTATCTTCTATATCAAAATTGGGATTAAATACATATTTTTCAACATAATTAGCTGGATCATTTAAATAATTAAAAGTTACTGAACTTTTGAATGATATTGGGTTTGAATTATTTTTATTGCTTCTTGGTTTTAAATATATTAAATTTTGAAAGTTTGTATTTATTTGCATATTGCCTTACTCCAAAATAGATTTTTTCAATTTGTATAAAAATAAATACAAACTTTAATTGCTTTAGAGTTTAAAAAACAATTTGTGAATCATATGCAAACCCCTCTAAATAGAGCTTTTTGAAGGTTTAAATATTTTTTAATATTTCTTAATATAACTTGTAATATTTGAGGTAACGGAAAAATTCAATTTTTTTCGAAAAATTAGGATTTTTCCGTTGCCGATATTGGAAAAGTGCAATACAAGCACAGCTTGTATGACAAGGTGAGCTTGTATGTAACTAGATCTGGTATACACTTTAAAAAAATTTTACAGATTTGAGAAAAATTTTACTGCATTAACAACTCCTGGACCGGGTCTGTTAATACTGTCGCTTTCTGCCGGTTTTAAGATAACAAATTTGCTATGCAAATATTTCTTCAGATAATCTTCAGTCATTTCATCCCAAACAATAATTAGATCGGGATTTCGTTTTATAACATATTCCAGATTTATTCTTGGATAATCATTATCCAAATTATCAAGAATATTAATTTGCCCTGCCTGTTTGATAATATCAGAAATATAGCTTCTTTTTCCCACAGATATTAAAGGTTCTGGCTGTATAACGAATAAAATATTTTTAGGCTTTTTAGCTTTGTACTTATTAATATCACCGGATAGTTTTTTTCGTAAGTTATTAGAATTTCTCGTGTGATTAGTTAAATTACCAATAACAGTAATAGTTTTATATATGTCATTTATACTATTGAAAGAAAAATAATAAATTTTTGTTCCAGATGGTTTAAGAGAATCAATAACAGGTTTTTGATATTCAAGAGCAAAAATTATATCAGGATGGAATTTAACCAACGCTTCATTATTAATAAAAAAAGCGTCACCTATAACCGGCTTTCCTTTCATTAACTTCTTATTCCAAGCTACACCGGCAATCAGATTATCCTGAGCATTTATTGCATATATTATTTCTGTTAAAGAAGGCGCCAGCGTAATATATTTTAATTCTTTTGCCTGAACATTAAAATTCAAAGTACAAAAGAGCAAAAATAATACTGTTAAGATTTTAAAAAAAGTTATATTCTGACTCGTTAAATACATATATAAAAACCTAATTTATCGATGTCTATATTGTAAGCTTCGGATAAATTTTTATGAGTTAATACCTGAGTTTTATCCCCCTGAATTAAATTATAATTATGAGAAGTAATAATAAATTTATCTCCGTATTTTGAAGCTAAATTTATGTCATGCATAACGATGATTGCAGATATACCGTGATTAGTCAGCTCTTTAATCATATCAAGAATCATAATTTGATTTACTAAATCGAGATTTGAAGTAGGTTCATCAAGCAAAATAAAGTCAGCTTCTGAAATCAGGCAAAGAGCGATATTGGCAAGCTGAAGTTCACCAGCGCTTAGTTTTCTTAATGTGAGTTCCTGCTTTTTGGTAAGGTTTAATTTATCCAATACTGTGAAAATCTTTTCTATATCGTTCTGAGTAAGAAACCATTTAAAATTTTCTTTATAGAAAACGGAAGAAACATATTCAAATAAAGTTATATCTTCCGGATAATAAAGGTTTTGTGGAATCAAAATATTTTTATTAAAATTATTCTGTATAGTTCCTCTGGAAAGCTTTGTGGTACTGGCCATAACATTTAATAAAGACGTTTTTCCCGTGCCGTTAGGTCCGATTATAACAGTTAGCTCAGAAGCGTTTATTTCCAGATTGATATTCCGGAGCAAAGTTACCTCTTTAAATGATATTTCTCCGTCAGTTATTTTAAGCATTGAATTTTTTCCTACTTATTATTAGCAGAATTAAGAAAATTGGAGCACCAATCATAGCTACGACAAGTCCAATTGGTAATTCTGTCGGGAATAATACAGTTCTGGCAAGATAATCAGAAAATAGTATTATACTTGCGCCCAGCAGGGAACTAATTACAAATACCCATCTCAAATCATACCCAATGATAATTCTTGATAAATGAGGAATTATAATACCTACAAATCCGATTATTCCTGCTGCACATACACTCGTTGCAGCCAGAACAGCTGAAAGAATAACCAGAAAAATAAAATGTTTATGAGGATTCTTAGTTAATGCATTTACTATGCTAAAATCCAGCTTGAAGAAATTTAACTTAGGAACCATAAATATACTTAATATCATCGTAATAATAAAAATAACACCTAAAGTCTTAATGCCTGCCAGTGAATTATTTAAATTACCGGATAAAATAACAAGCATACTATAAGCTTTGGATGCATTTAAAAGTATTAATGCAGAAATTATGGAGCTTGCAAAAATATTTATAGAAAGACCTATTAAAATTAATTTTGTTATAGAAAATTTCTTATATCCCGCAAAACTTACTACTACAGAAGCAATGGCTATTGCTCCTAAAAATGCGCAAAGAGAGTAATAAGACGGAGATAGATTTAATAATATAGCTAGAACAAGTGCTAACCCTGCGCCTGATGAAACCCCTGTTATATATGGTTCAACAAGCGGATTTTTGCTTAATACCTGCATAAATAATCCGGCTGTTGCAAGGCTTACTCCGGCAATGACCGCTTTAAAGATTTTGGGAAATCTTATTAATGACAAAATCTGAGTATTACTTGTATCTTTATCTGTAATAAAATCCCATAAATCATTGACAGATATTTTTATATATCCCTGAAACAAGTCAAAATATAGACATACTAAAAAAATAAGTATACATAATATTAATATATGAATTTTGTTTAATTTACGCATATTTAACTCTTAATAAACCGGTTTCTTATATATTGTTAACAAGGGGTTATTACCCCTTGTTAACTTATATCTATTAAATTAACCTAAATATGTACATTTTTAAAGTTTTTCTTCTTTATCAAATGTTTTCCTTAAAAATACACCTGCACAGAAGTTAAGCCCAGGGTGATGATATCCGAGAACTTCCTGATATCTGTTATTACCGAGGTTATTTAGTTCTGCATTAAAGTATAAGTCAGTTGTTTTTAACTTTAATAACAGGTATTTCATGCCTAGGCCGGTATCAGCAAAACCGCTTACTCTGCCCTGTCCACCATATTCTCCTCTACGACTGGATGACATTACACTTTTGGCATAGACTCCAAGCCTTGAAAAGGGTTTATAGTTAATAATGAAATTCCATCTATTATTGGGGATATATAAAAGTTGTCCGCCATCTGTTCCCAGATCATTATTATCCTGCGTTGCTTTTGTATATGTATAGTTAACATTGATTTTTAAATTATTAAACGGATTTAATTTAATACCTGTTTCATAACCGCTTGTTTGTGCGCTGGAAATATTTTGATATACCCACCATGCGTCACTTACTATTAAGTTGTCATGATGACTGTTAAAATATGTTCCATCAAGAAGGAATTTTTCATTGTAAAAACTCTGCGTAAATCCAACATCCCACCCTTCAATCTTTTCAGGTTTGAGATTCCTGTTTCCGTAAGTTGTATCATATAATTGAGCTGGTGTAGGTGTATTCATAGAATATCCGTAAGACGATCTGAATTTTGAATACGATTTAGGTATTTTAAATGTAGGCAGTATCACTGCTAATGAAGCATTAGGAGAAGCAAATGTACCCCACATAGAACTATGCGATACTCTTGTGCCTCCTCTTAAAAATACAATGTCTTTTATATTAATAACATCGTGAAAATACACATCATTATTAGTAAATTCTTTTTCAATACCGCCTGAAAAATTATTAAATTTGTTATATTCCAAATTATAGCCGTATGTAAATGTATTTAATTTTTTATACAGTATATTGTGCTGAGTATCAAGTGATAATCTGGTATTATGATACTTTGTATATTGTTCTGCCCAATCTCCTGGATCATAAGGATCGATATTTTTATATCTGTCTTCCACTAAGCCAAATTGAACATCATAGTTATACCATTCCGTCGGAGAATGAGTAAATTTTAATGTTTCAAGGAGACTGTTAGTATATGAATCATTCTTGGGATCATAATTTAAATATGCTCCATTTTGTCCTATCTCTTTATGAGAGCCAGAATATCTTAAAATATTTCGTATTTCAGCTTTTCCATCCAGAATACGACTCCCTACATTACTGGCTATGGAATAACTGTTATATCCATCTCTATCATGTCTTTTATCAACATTGGTTTTCATTCCGCCATTTGTGTCATATCTTGTGATACCAAGATAATAATCAAGATTTTTTCTTTCACCCTGAATAGCGAGATTTTCTTTAAAGGTTCCGAAAGAACCCATGTCTGATCCAGCTTCAATAGCAAAAGGTCCTCTACCCTGCCTTGTATAAATACCGATTAATCCACCCTGTGCCTGGGTTCCATGCATAGCTCCCTGTGGTCCCCTAACAACTTCAATTCGATCAATTCCATCATTAAGAATATTATCTAAGTAAGGCTGATTGTAATTTGGATCATTCATTCTTATACCGTCAATGGTTATTAGAGACTTATTCCATCCTCTCATATAGAATGGAGTAAGTGCTCCCATTGAACCTCTTGAATAAAGAGAAATACCGGGAAGTGTGTTTAAAATATCTTTCGCTGCAAAAGTATTTGTTTCTCTTATATCCTTTAAGTCTATCACATCAACACTATTGCCTGATGTTTTGATATCTTCAGGCAAATTACTTGGACTATAAATTTGATCCTGCTTTACTTCACCGAATTGAAGAAATGACGGCTGCTTAATTTCCAGATTTATTTCTTTATCTTTTTCCTTAGTATTGGTAACTTTCCCTTTTTCAAGTTTAATTAATTTGATATTATCATCTGATAGGGCTGCAAGCTGCTGACAAAGAACAACAAGCATGACCACATATGATAAAAATATTTTTTTCAACATTTCTACACTCACATTCATTATTTAATTGTTAAACTCATAAAATTGAAATTAAAAAAGAACACCTGTTACAAGTTGTTCTTACGCTTAAATTATTCTTTTTTATACATAATTAAACTCCTTGTGCTCGCAAGTAACTATTTAAATAAATTAGTGTTCTGGCTTGGACATAATATCCTTACAGTTGCGGCACAGCTTCGGGATTTCACCGAATTTCCCAATTTATTTGTTTATATAGTAGTTTAAATATCTTCACGTGTCAAATTGATAATGTATGTCGAAATAAAGAATTCTTATTAGTCCTTATATTTATAAAAATAGTCACAATAAATCATCTATAGTAATGAGCAAATATTATTAGAAGTTAGCTATAGTTACGTCAAAAGGCATTAAATGAGTTATTGAGTGGGGAGTGATTATTTTGGCTACAAATAGCGAAATTCTAAGAGAAGTTAATTTACAGCTGCTGGACGGCAATGTAAAGAAAACAAAAAGCTACAACGACATCGATTTAAACAACTGGAAAAACTATGAGGAAATAGAAACAGGCACATTATGGACTTTTAGTTCAAGAGCTAAAGGCGCAGGACACAAGTTAGAATATCATGGCAATTATATACCTCAAATAGCAACACAGCTTTATACCAGATTTACAAAACCTGGCGATGTAATACTTGATATGTTTCTTGGATCAGGTACATCAGCTATTGAAGCTGCAAATATGAACAGAAGATGCATTGGCGTAGAAATCAAACCTGAACTTGCAAATTATGTTCAAGGCAAAATTAATGATGAATTTAATACAAACGGAGTAAAAGTTATTAGTGGTGACAGTGCTTCAAAAGTTATCGTACCAAAAATTGAAAGAGCACTAAAAACCTATGATAAGGAAAAAGCTCAACTGCTAATTTTACATCCGCCTTATGCTGATATTATAAAATTCAGCAATATGAACGAAGATCTTTCGAACTGTTCAAGCACTGAAACTTTTATAGAAAAATTTGGAGAAGTTGCCAGGAATGGTTATGAATGTCTCGAAAAAGGCAGATATGCAGCATTAATTATTGGCGATAAATATTCAAAAGGTGAATTAATTCCTCTAAGTTTCCTTTGTATGCAAAAAATGAGCGAAATTGGTTTCCAGACAAAATCAATTATTGTTAAAAACATCGAAGGAAACGAAAAAGCTAAAGGCAAAACAGCTAATCTATGGAGATACAGAGCTCTGGCAGGAGGTTTTTATATCTTCAAACATGAATATGTTATTTTATTTAAGAAAAAATAATTTAGTTTATATGCACAATAAAAAGACGAAAAGATAAATATCTTTCGTCTTTTTTATTTATGATTTAAGGATTATAACAATTTATTACTTTATTCTAGTTGGACGACATGAAGCAGTTAACAACAGGCCTACCCTGTCATCCATGAGAGAGAGAACTTTTTCAGTATCATATTAATCATTTATGTTAATATGATACTGAGCACATAGTTTTTTAGTAAGGCATTATGAAGAAAAAAGATATTAGCATAGTTCTGGATATAGAAACAACGGGACTTGATTACAGAAGAGAAAAAATAATTGAGTTTGCGGCTGTAAAACTTGTTAACGGTAAAATTACAGAAGAATATGAAACTTTAATAAATCCAGAGCAGGAAATTAGATACTCAAGCATCAAAATCCATGGCATTACTCAGGACATGGTTGCCGATTCTCCAACAATAAAAGATGTAATGCCTAAGATATTAGAGTTTATCGGTGATTATCCCATTATTGGACATAATGTAATTTTTGACTACAGCTTTTTGAATCAGACCAGTCTGGAACTATACGATAAGCCAATTGAAAATCACAGAATTGATTCACAACATATGTTCAGAGACGTATTTCCTGAAGAGTTTTCGCACGGACTGGAATCTCTGATGAGAAGGTTTAAAGTTGAAGTAACAACCAGGCATCGTGCAATGGCAGATACTAAAGGTCTTGCTTTAGCATATCCTAAATTAAAAAAGCTTTATAATGAGAAATTTAAATGGCAGCTCTCTCAGATTGAAAACATTAATTACCTTTTTGAAAGATATTTAAGAATTCAGCAAACGGTGCAGGTTCTACAGGCTGAACTTGGAGATATAAAGAGTGTCTTCAAATTTTATTTTGAAGAAGGCGGAAAAGATATTGAAGCTACTACAGGCGAGACATTAACGTATCAATCAAAACCTGTATACTCTTATAATGTGGAACAACTCCGGGATGTCCTTGAAGAAATGGGTGCATTTGAAAGAGCAGTTAAACTTAACAATGGTCTGATTGACAGAATGATCGACGGAACAAGCCTGGATGAGGCCTTTAAACAAAGATTAAGCCTTGCAAGAACGCAAATGACTGAATCAAAATCAGTAAGTATTCAAAAACCGGATAAAGCTAGTTTTATACCGAGTAATAACGGTAATTAATCTATAAAAGACTAAAAGAATTTTTTTTATATTAATTGTTTACATAATTAATAATTTTCTGCATATCTGCTAAACTTGACAATAATGGATTAATAGAGAAAAAAAATATTATGTCATCACAGGAAATTCAGGGAAAATTAAATACAGCTCTCAAATATCATCAAAATGGCCAATTATCAGAAGCAGAGATAATATATAAACTGGTAATTGATGAAGAACCATGCAATGCCAATGCACAAAATCTGTATGGAATTCTTCTTTTCCAGCAAAAAAGGTTTGATGAATCTGTTGAATGCGGAAAGAAAGCTGTAGAAATAGACCCGAGCGCTTATTTCTATATAAATTTAGGAAATGCTTACATTGAAAAAGGCGATGCTGATTCTGCAATTGACTCATATTATCACGCATTAAACCTTGAGCCTGATAATCCTAAAATATTTTACAATTTAGCGCACAGTTATAAAAGCAAGAGTGATTTAGATGCTGCTATTAACTATTATAATAAAGCTATTGGTTTAAATCCTTCCTATCAGGCAGCATATGTAAATCTTGGTAACATTTATATGGCTCAAAGAATGTTCAATGATGCAATTATATGTTATCAAAAAGCAACAAATTTAGACCCAAATGATGCTAGCACATACAATAGTCTTGGCGGAGCTTTTCTTGATATTAATCAATTTGATGAAGCTATTATAAATCTGGAAAGAGCAGTTAAAATCAAACCGGATTATGTTAATGCCTATATTAATCTTGGGAACGCTTATATAAAAAAAGATGAGATTGATAAGGCAATTAATTGTCTGGAGTTTGCAATTGAACTAAATCCAAGGAATTATTTATCGTATGTAAGTCTCGGAAACGCAGTATTGGAAAAAGATGAGCTAGATAAGGCTCTTAATTTATTCCAGACTGCTTTTAGCCTGAAGCCGGATGAAGCTGGTATATTATTAACTATAGGGAATGTATATATAAAAAAAGATCAATTAGATGAAGCTTTAGCTACATTTAACAGATTACTGGAATTAGATCCAAATAGCTTTGACGCTTATCTCAATATAGGAAATACATATCTTAAAAAATTCAATAATGACAAAGTTATAGAGTACTGCGAAAAAGCGTTGGAATTAAAGCCTGATTTTGCAGAAGCTTACTTGAATATAGGAAATGCATACAAGAATAAACGGGATATTGATAAGTCCCTTTATTACTTCAAGAAAGCAGTTGAGTCGAAACCAGACTACGCAGATGCGCACTTTAATCTCGGAACAACCTATCTTCTAAATAAAGACTTTGATAACGGCTGGGTTGAGTACGAATGGAGAATTAAGAGAAAGAAATCGGGATGTCCTAAACTCGATTTTATACAACCAAAATGGGATGGCAGTTCGCTAAAAGATAAAACTATCTATATATCTTATGAACAGGGATATGGCGATACTATACAGTTTGCAAGATTTTTACCTGTATTAAGTTCAATGGGAGCTAATGTTAAATTTAAAATTCAGGCATCAATGGAACAGCTGTTTAACCAAAGCAATCTTAATGCTGAAATTATTAACAGCAATTACCCTGATAACTTAATTAAATTTGATACATACACATATCTTATGAGTTTGCCTTATCTGCTTAAACTAAAAGCTAATGATATTCCTTTTTCTAATGGCTACTTAAAAGCTGACATTAATAAAGTCAGCAGTTATAAAGAAAGTTATTTTAATAACGATAAATTTAAAGTAGGAATCAAATGGAAAGGAAACCCAAAAGGAAATAAATACAGGGAAATTCCTCTTAAATACTTTTACAGTCTTGCTAATATAGCTAATATAAAACTATATTCTCTTCAAAAAGGCGATGGTATTGAACAATTGACAGATCTACCTAATGAAGTTGAAATCATTAACCTTGGTGATTCGTTTAATGATTTTTCCGATACAGCAGCAGCAATAGAGAATCTGGATCTTGTTATATCAAACGATACTTCTATTGCTCATCTCGCAGGTGCATTAGGAAAACAAACCTGGATTTTAATATCGGCCATATCAGAATGGAGATGGCTGCTAGATATAGACACCTCGCCATGGTATGACAGTATCAGGCTTTTTAGACAAAAAGAAGTTAAAAACTGGGATGAAGTATTCGAAAGAGTATCTTCAAATTTAAGAAAACTTACCACTTAATCAATCAGAGAAGATCTTTTACCTTCTCTAAAGTAAAACTACTTAACTAACACTACCGCAGAACAATATTGTCCAGTCTGGCTTTTAGTTGTTGAGCCGATTCGCCTGTGTATGTAAATTCTGCAACTACTTTATTACTGCTATCTAATACATATATCTGAGGAATTGACCTTGGAAGATAAAGACCAAGCGACCTTGCCTGTCCCGGTGCATCAGGCTGATCAATATTAATTTCTACAAGACGGACATTGTTATATGAGCTCACAACAGATTCGATTATAGGTTTAGCTTCCCTGCAATTCAGATTCCAGTCTGCATAGAAAAAAGCTATAGTATATCTTCCCAGTGCAAAAGCCGCAATTACAAATAAAACAGAAACAGTTAAAAATACCCCTGATAAAACCATAATGCTTTTACTAAAGTAGTTTGTTAGCCTGGTTTTCATAATAAATACCTCTTGTTAGTTTTAATAAATTTTTTTTGCCTTATGTGCCCTATTTAATAATTCTGGACTATATTTGACAATTTGACCACTTTTTATGTGATATTTTTCACAATATCCTGCATTAACTTCTAAAACAAGATCTACTTTGTAATTTGAAGGATAAATTTCACATGGGAGAATTTTGCATGCAGGTACATTATTATATATTTTAACAACTTTTTCACCTGAAATAAAGACTAAATCTAAAGGAATTTTCATATTTTTCATCCAAAACGCTGCAAAATCATGTTTTTCCATAATAAACAGCATCCCATGATTTTCATCCATACTCTCGACATACATAAGTCCTTGCTCTCTGCTTTCTGGATTATCAGCTATATCAAGAGTGATTTTCTTATTATTTATAATTGCAAAATATTTATTTACATAGCTCTCCGCATAAATTGACAAGGTAAAAACAGCAATAAGTATTGTTATACCAATAACTATAAAGAATTTGTTATAAAAATAGTTTTGAATAAAAAGTTTTTTCATTATTATGATTCAACCTTGCAGTAACAGTTATAGCTTTATTTTTAGGTAACTTCTTTATTATCTTACCATTAAAATCGATGAAAACAGAATTACCGGTATTAACTGCAATAATACAGGGCCTTTTAAATTCTGCAGCCCTCATTACACCGAAGGCAACAAACTGATCTTTAATAATGCTGTCGTGATACCAGCATAGACTGCTTAAGTTTACCAGTATTTCAGCTTCATCATTGACCTGTTTTCTGATTAATTCAGGAAAAACAATTTCATAACATATGGTAGGAGCAATGTTTCCCATGCTGGTTTTAATTACTTTGGTATATTTACCGGGGTAAAAATCAGTTCCTGATATATTATTAATAAATTTATTTAAAAAATCGGGTATGTACTTTCTAAAAGGAATATATTCTCCAAAAGGAACTAATATTTGCTTATTATAAACATTTTCAGGTTGCATTGGTAATATTTTATCCAGCACAATAGCAGCATTGGTTGGTACTGGTTTTCTGTCCTCATTATAAACAAGATCCAGTGCACCTATAACAATGGTCTTATCATGTAACCTTGATATTTTATCAAGATTTTTATAAAAGTCCCGGTCTTTATATCTGATAAAATCGTAAACTGCTGCTTCCGGCAAAACTATAATTCCTGAAGGAGAATCAAAGATTTGTGTAAGATAATTGTTTTTTATTGCTTTAAGATTTGTACGTTCATTAGACTTGTTCTCCAATGTTGAATGATTCTGGATAATTGTTGCTGCAAATTGTGATTTAAAAGAACCGTCATTATTCAAAATTATCCAGCCTATTAGATGGAAAACAAGTATAAAAGCCAGAGAATATGTAATATTTAATGCCAGATTCTTTGCAGTTTGCTTTTTTTTGATAAAGTCTATAAAAATAAAAGTTAAAACGCAATTAAAAAATATTATCAAAAAACCTAAACCAATTCCCCCAATATATTGTGTAATTTGAAGCAGGTTCAAATTTTTGTACTGTGAATATTCAACCAATGCCCATGGAAATGCAAATTGTCCAATGGAAGATAATTTATTAGTAATAATTACCCAGCACAATGCTGTTAAAATTGATTTAAAGATATTTCCTGCATTTAAGCATAAAAAGGTTCTTGTGATAAGACAAAAGAAAACAATATAACAGGAAAGATATGCTGATATACCAAGCCAGACTGTAGTAGACAGAATAATACTTTGAATATTTCCTAATCCAAGCCATTTTAACGGGTGCAGGCTTAAAAGCCATATCAGAGTTACTGCATAAAAACCAAAACCAAATGCAAAAGAATATAATAAAGACTTATTTAGTGATTTTTCAAGAATTATTGTTGATATTAAAGGTATAAATCCGAACCAGGCAAGCGCACTAATATTAAAACCGGGCATTGAAAAAGCCGCAATATTACCTGAAATACATAATATTAATACTTTGAGCAAAACCTGACTTCGCTCACTTATATTGGATTTACGCCAAAACAATTTATTTTCAAAAGTCTCATTATCCGAAATAACATCTACTTTAATGTTATTTTGGTAATCTGAATTTGCTTTCGTTCTTCGTCTTGTAAGCTCAGTAAATTTATAATTCATAATATGCCAATTCAAAAAAGTTTTCGTTAAAAGATATTTCTATTAAACTTAATCTGGCTAAAAATTAAGAAAACGTCAAGATCCAGTTATATACAATCCATCCTTGTCATGCAAGCTGTGCTTGTATTTCACCTTCCCAGAGGCAATTAACTGAAACAATTGTTTACAGGTATAAAATCTGAATAATCAGTATAATAATAATTATTAGGAGAGCTAATTATTACACGGAAGAAATATTTTCTAAAGGGAACATATAATGAGGATAATGGGTATAGATCCGGGAACAGCGATAGTCGGTTATTGTATTCTGGATGTTAAATCATCAAATAGAGAAGATGAATATGTAATAATTGACTCAGGTTCGATACAAACAGACAAAAAACTGGATCAATCCCAGAGACTGCTTGAAATTTTTAATGATCTGGAATATTTACTTGATAAATATACACCTGATATAGCTGCTGTTGAGCAAATATTTTTCTTTAAAAATGCCAAAACAATAATACCGGTATGTGAGGCAAGAGGCGTAATTATTATGGCTCTGAGGAAACATAATATTCCTTCCTATCAATATACACCTCTTGTAGTTAAACAGACTATAACCGGCTATGGAAGAGCTGATAAAGACGAAGTAAAACAAATGGTAAGTTCAATTCTTAATGTTAAATCCCTACCCAAACTCGATGATGCAAATGATGCTGTAGCAATTGCAATTTGTCATGCAAGACAACAGGAGCATTTAAACAGAATTTGATGAAATTATATTTCTGTTCTTTTGAAATTAAGCATATTGGAGTTATCAATGTAGCTTCATCAGATAAAGCTGTTGTTTTCTTAAGTACAGACAATATTCAACTTATTAATTACGCCAACAAATTAAAAGCTGAATTAGTAGAAAGCTATGAGAATAACATTACTGTAATTAAACAGCTAAAAGAATATTTCAGTAAAGAAAGAAAAATGTTTTCATTACAGACAAAATTTTTAACGGGAACAGATTTTCAAAAGAAAATCTGGAATGAATTGAATAACATTACATATGGTAAAACATCAACTTATAAAGAAATTACATCAAAAATTCAGTATAATAACGCTTTTAGAGCTGTCGGCTCAGCCATTTCCCAAAATCCTATTCCCATTATTATTCCCTGTCATAGAGTAATTAATTCTAATGGCTGCCTTGGCGGTTTTTCTCTTGGGATAAAAGTAAAAAAATATTTGCTTGACCTTGAAAAGTCTGTATATACTAATTAAAACCTTTACACTCCTGTATTTAGAGGATGCCATCTTATTTTGAAAGATTTATCATAAATTTTGTAGCACTTGGTAGGGAGGAATTTATGCATACTATAAGCACAGCTGCAGAATTAGATTATGCTATTAATTCAATAGAAACATTATTAAACGGCAAAGATGGTGAATTTGTTCTTGAAGCTATTAAACAATACAAAGAGCAAAAGGATTTGGATCAGGATACCTTGCTAAAACTAAAGCAGGTACTTTCTTTCTGATATTTATTTACTTTAAAAAATATATCGTTACAATTAAAACGAGGACGTAGTTCCTCGTTTTAATTTATATAGCATAGAAATGTGAAACACAGACGCAGTTCAGGTAACAATGTTTACTTGTATTATGTATCTATATTAGAATTTTTTATTTGATAATTTCTGGTTATATCTTAAAATAATATGTATAAAATTTTTATGAATAAGGAAAAAATATGCTGGAAAGTAGTAATGAATTTAAAATCATATTTCGTGGCGTTAGGGGAAGTCATACGGTTTGCTCTCACAATTCTCTTAAATACGGTGGAAATACAAGTTGTATAGAAGTCAGAGTAAATGGACATATTATTATTGTTGATGCCGGAACAGGCATTATTAACCTAGGGAATGAACTTGTTAAAGACTATATTGCCAGCGGAACCAGAGAATCAAGCAGAAAACCTATTAATGCTACAATACTCTTAAGTCACACTCATTATGACCATATAAACGGAATGCCGTTCTTTAAACCATCTTTCATAGATACCTCCAGTATTAACCTGTTCGGTCCTGATACTGATAATGACTTTTTTGAAGATATAATTTCCAATTTTATAAGTGCTCCATATTTTCCGGTAAATTTTGACGACATTGCAGCAGATTTAAGTTTATGCAGTTTCAGACCTTATGAAACTATTTTACTGCATACAGGCAATCCGGATCCTGAAATTAGACAGCTCACATATAAAGAATTGCAGGAAATTCCTGAAGATGATGTAGTTATAACCTGCCTTAAAAGTCACGCTCATCCGAAAGATGGCGTACTTGTATTTAAAATAACTTATAAGGATCGTAGTATTGTTTATGCGAGTGATATAGAAGGTTATATTGACGGTGATGTCAAACTTATAAACTTTGCAAGAAATGCCGATATTTTAATACATGATTCACAGTACACCTGTGAAGATTATTCATCCTCAATTACTCCAAAACAAGGATTTGGGCATAGTACACCAGAGATGGCTGCCGAAATTGCTAAACTTGCTAATGCAAAACAACTTGTAATTTATCATATTGATCCTTCTTATAATGATGACAATATTGACACAATGGAAAACAACACCAAAAAATATTTTGGAAATACAATTGCAGCAAGAGAAGCTCTTGAAATAAATCTTCTATGAAGACATTTTTAAAAATACTCATCTCTGTTTTGACACTGATAACAATTCAGGCTGGAACATTTTTTATTGATCCGACAGAAAATGCTATCAGTCATAACAATTATGGATTATTTTATTTTAAACTGGAAGATTATCCTGCCGCTATTCAGGAATTTAAAATTGCGATAGCTCTATCCCCCAACTCTGCATCATCTGCCAGTTTTTATAATAATCTTGGACTTGTTTATTTAAGAATAAATAGATACGATTGGGCAATTAACTGCTTTGATACCTCAATATCTATGTGCCCAAATTTTTTAGAGTATTATGTAAATCTTGTAAAAGCATACAAAGGGAGAAAAAGTCTTAAATTTTTGTCAAATAAATATAGAAATCAGCTAAGTAAAAATAACAGTGATTATATTCCATGGCTTGTACTAGGTTTAATAGATAAAGAACAAAATAACAAAAAAGCAGCACTAAATTGCTTTAAAGAATTCAAAAAACTAGGGCCGGATGAATTACTTGGCAAAGCAGTAGAAAATGTTATTATAAATATGCGCTAAGCTTAACAAGGATTTTTCTATGTTAGAAGTTCTTTGCCTGGATAAATTAAAAAATTGCGTATATCAGGCTGATATCTCAAGAGTTCCTGAATTAGTACAGGATGAAAACAATATTTTATGGATAGATATTGAAAATCCTCACAATATTTGGCCGGATGAACAGGAATTGCACTTATTAACTAATGTTCTTAATATTCACCGTCTTAGTGTTGAAGACTGCATTTCTGAAAGGCATTACCCAAAACTTGAAAACTGGGAAAACTATATTTTTCTGATAATATACGGATTAAAATTTAATAATAAGTTGAAATTGCAAGATATAGAACTATTTCTGGGGAATAATTTTATCGTTTCTTACAGACACGAATCAATCGACGATATAAACACAATCAAAAACGATTTTAAAAACCGGTCAAATAATCACTATTCGAGTTCAATTGATATATTTTATACGATAGTTGATCGCTTAGTTGATGGATATATTCCAATCATTGATAAATTTGATATTCAAATCGGTAAGTTTGAAGAAATACTTTTTAAAAACCCGTTTAATAATCAATTAATCAACCAGCTTAACACTATAAGACAGCCTATGAACATGGCGAGGCAGATTATAGTTCTTGAAAATGAAGTTTTCTATAATATTGTTAAAAATCCATACACATTATTGCCTGATGATAAAAAAATCTATTTTAGGGATATTTATGATCATCTTGAAAGATACTTGACCAAAATTGAAAACCTTAAGGAATCTATATCAAATTTACTCGAAATACAGATGAATATTAATACACAAAATCTTAACGAAACAATAAAATTTTTAACTGTTATTTCTACAATATTTTTGCCTGCTAACGTCATTGCAGGCATATTTGGCATGAACTTTGTCAAATTACCGTTTATTAACTCACCTTATGGACATATTTTTGCTTTTTCTCTAATGATTGTCTTTGCTCTAACAATGATTTTATATTTTAAAAAGAGAAAATGGCTGTAAATTAAATTTAATTAGCAATTTTTTAGTTGTAATTGTTTTATTAATTACAACTAAGTTTTATATAGGCATTGATATATGATTTTATCGAATTTTAATAATACTCAGAAAATATGCTTCAAAGGTAAGGCAACTGGTGTTAGCCAGAGTATAATAGATGCTCTGCTTCAATACAAAGGTAATCCCTATGATCTAAATTTGAAATTAAGGGGTGCAGATAAGGCCAGATTAACTAGAATTGAAAAACAAATTAAAGACGGGATATTGCAGGCACCCAGAGAAATACTTAAAGAAGATACTTTTGTATACAGAGGTATTGGGGATACATGGAGTTTTGAACCTCTTACAGATCTTAAAGTAGGAGAGATCTATCAGGATAAAGGATTTGCATCCGTATCACCATTTGAAAGGGTTGCAAAACAATTCAGATATAGTGTGGGAGTAATAGCTAAAATTTTTCTTCCAAAAGGCTCCGAAGTAATTAATATCGATTCAGTTTTGTTGAATAATTATGACAAATTACCGAATTATAAAAAAGAGTTTTATGATTCAGTACAAAATCCTAATTTTGAATTACTTTTGCTGCCAAATTCAAAATTTCACGTAAAAAGTTATTCAAATAAAGGGTCAATATTCGACCCGGATAAGCATATTAACGGATATGACCAGCAAAGTCATGGAACTTTTGAATTTGACTATTTACCCCAAAAAACATTTAGTAAAGCTAAACCTCGAAACTAGTACTGTGAGTAATTTTATGATTTTGATAAAAGCAAATAACAGTCTTTATTGTGTAAATAACCCTCAGCAAACAAGCTTTAAAGGAAAAGAAGCAAAAATAAGCGATGAGGTTTTAAATGCGCTCATTATATATAAAGATGGTTTTTTTGAAATCAACAATAAATTAAGAGGAGTAAGAAAAGATAAATTAACCCCTGAAGAAGAAAAATATATAAAAGGTGTATTAGCTGCCCCAAAACGAACACTAAATGAAGATACCTTTGTATTCAGAGGAATAGGGGACACTTATTGCTTTAATCCGCTTAAGATGCTTAAAGTTGGGGAAATATTTCATGAAAAAGGATTTACAGCACTAAGTCCTCTTGAACGTATTGCAAAAGAGTTTAGATTCAGTGTTGGAGTTATAGCAAAAATATTAATGCCAAAAGGTTCAAAATACATAGATGTAGATTCTCTGTTAATTGAAAATATCGATAGACTTCCTGAATATCATAGACAGTTTTATAAAATTGCTGAGAATCCCTGCCATGAATGGATATTACCTCCTGAAACAGATTATTACGTAAAAAGTTATTCAAATAAAGGGTCTATTTTTGATCCTGCGATGGAAAATTGCTCCGAAAAAAAAGATCCTCAGAACTTAGGAAAATTTGATTTTATATATATACCAGATTACACTCCGATAAATCCTGTTAGATAAAATTATAAAAATACTTGAAAATATTTAATTAATAAAGTTTCTATCTAATTATTCAAACTATGAATAGGTGCGGGGATACGGCCGCCTCTATTAACAAACTTATCGCAGGAATATTTATTTACTGCAATAATTGGAGCTTCTCCGAGTAATCCTCCATAAACTGCATAATCCCCAACTTCTTTGCCTGGAACAGGTATAACTCTTACAGCTGTTGTTTTCTTGTTTATCATGCCAATAGCCATTTCATCAGCAATTATTCCTGATATTGTTTCAGCAGTTGTACTGCCCGGAATACATATCATATCAAGCCCGACTGAACAGACAGAAGTCATTGCTTCCAGTTTATCAAAAGTCAAAGCTCCGCATTTGGCAGCTTCAATCATACCGGCATCTTCGCTAACGGGAATAAATGCCCCACTAAGTCCACCTACATATGAACTCGCCATTATTCCGCCTTTTTTGACAGCATCATTCAGCATTGCAAGTGCAGCTGTTGTTCCGTGAGTACCGCATTTTTCGAGGCCCATGGCTTCAAGAATATTTGCCACACTGTCGCCGATTGCAGGAGTTGGAGCAAGAGATAAATCAATAACTCCAAATGGAATATCAAGACGTTTTGCCATTTCTCTGCCTATTAATTCTCCGGTACTGGTAATTTTATACGCAATTTTTTTGATTTTTGAGGCAAGTTCACCAAAATCAACATCATCCGGCAAAGCTTCCACTGCTGCCCTTACAACACCGGGACCGCTAACTCCGACATTGAGATTATATTCAGGCTCACCATAACCATGAAATGCTCCAGCCATAAAAGGATTATCACTTGGAGCATTACAGAAAATAACTAATTTGGCTGCACCGAGTCCATCACGATCTGCCGTCAGATTTGCAGTTTGTTTAACGATCTTACCCATTTTTAATACTGCATCCATATTTATGCCTGCTTTTGATGAAGCAACGTTAATAGAAGAGCAAACTCTGTCTGTAAGTTTTAACGCTTCAGGAATGCTTTCTATAAGGGCATGGTCACCTTTGGTAAATCCTTTTTCAACAAGCGCACTATATCCGCCAATAAAATCTACGTTAACTTCTTTTGCAGCCTTATCCAGAATTTTTGCCAGATAAACATAGTCCATTTCCCTGCAACTTTCACCTATTAATGAAATTGGAGTAACAGCAATCCTTTTATTAATAATAGGTACAGAATATTCTTCTTCAATTTCTTTTGCTAACGGACTGAGTTTTGCCGCATATTTTATAATTTTTTCGTAAACTTTGTCACCTGTCTCTTTGATGTCAGTTGAGATACAGTCTCTAAGACTTAACGAAAGAGTAACAGTTCTTATATCGAGATGATGAAGTTTTATCATATCGATAGTTTCAAGTATATATTGTGATGAAATTCCGCTCATTTTTGTTACCTATAAATTTTCTAGTGTAAGCCTATTTTATTAACTATCTGTGTCACCCTGAAATCGTTTCAGGGTCTAATTTTATAGATACTGAAACAAGTTCAGCATGACACATAACATGTCATCTTAAATTGTATGCATTTTGTCAAAAAGCTTTTTTCTCTGTACCCATACTTCCATATCCATTTCTTTGCCTAAATCCAGCAAGCATTGCTTAAATTCCTGAAATGAACAGTTTGCATTAGAAAAATCAGCCATCACGATCATTACAAAATAGTCCTGCATAATCGTTTGCCTTATATCTTCAATATTTACCTGATGCTTTGCCAGAATATCAGCAAATTTTGCAACTATTCCGACTTTATCAATACCTGTTATGGTAATAATAAGTTTTGCCTCTTCCATATCTGATGTCCTTTAATTTAAATGTACATATAAGTGACCTCAAAAGTTCGGTTGTCATTCTGAACTTGTTTCAGAATCTAGATCCTGAAATAAATTCAGGATGACACAATTACTTTTGAGATTACTTACAGATTATTATATAGTTAATTTAAACAGAAGGAAAATAAAATGATTACACATTACGAATGTATATCCTGTGCGATAAACGGCATCTTGAATTTATTTAATCAAAACCTTATAGATAGTAAATATAAAGACAAAATTATGAAAGAAATATTGAAATATTATTCTGAATTAGATTTCAATATTTCTCCATTACAAGTTAACGGAAATATACACCGAATGGTAAGAGAGATTTCGGGAAACTCCGATCCCTATAAAATACTTAAGGACAAATACAATGAAAAAGCACTGAAACTTTATCCTGAATATACACAAACAGTAAAGAATGCAGAAGTTCCCTTTAACAAAGCTTTGAGACTTGCTGTTGCAGGGAATGTAATTGATTTCGGGCCGGGTCATAATATAGATATCAATAAGTCAATTGAAGAAATATTCAATTCAAACCTGTCAATAGATCATTCAGAAGATCTTTTAAACGAAATTAACAGGGCAAAAAATATTCTTTATATTGTTGATAATACCGGGGAAATTGTGTTTGACAGAATTTTTCTGGAAACAATAAATCATTCTAACGTCATAATATCAGTTAAAAAAAGCCCGATATTAAATGATGCTACACTTGAAGACGCCCGATTTGTCGGCCTTGATAAACTAGGCATTATAATTGACAACGGATATGATGCACCGGGGACTTTGTTAAGCGCAGTATCAGAAGAGTTTACGGAAGCATTTAACAATGCTGATCTTATAATTTCAAAAGGACAGGGAAATTACGAAGGACTAAACAAATCTGAAAATAAAAACATCTTCTTTTTATTAGTTGCAAAATGCGACATTATTGCGAAGGATCTTGGAGTCGGAAAAGGCGGATTTATTGTTAAAAACATTAATTAATTAGCAACTCAATTTAATTAATGTTTTCTGTTGGATCCAGAATTGCCTCGACATTAGGCGATATTTTAAAATTTTCCTCATTATTATTTCCATCCCAGAGATTTATTTCAAGGTCGCCTTCTGGACCTCCGAGCAACAGTCTTAACGTTGCTGTTGCTGCTAGACAGCCGCCCGTATTAGCAAGTACTGAACATACATGTCTGTTAGCAAAGTTAAGGGTTGTATCTATTCTTTCTAACAGATCGTCCTGAGTAATACTTCCAAACATTTCGGGCCTGGTTTTAGCATATTCAATGAAAATGTCCATTTTTTTCATTTTTATCATTTCATCGTATGCATTAAGAGTTTCCTGAGTCATCTTTTCTAATGGAATCCCGACAAAGTCCTGATGATTGGTTTCATCATAACAAGGTAAATCAGGATATTTCTTGTAATCCCATACTTTAGCTCTGACAAACCATCTGTGTCCCATTATAGATCCTCTTGAACCGCAAACTAGAGGGATTTTAAATTCTTTAGCTACTCTGTGCATAATTATTTTTGAAGATTCAGTATCAGTTTGCACAAGCAAAACATCAACATCCTGAACAAAATCTCTCACGTTAGAAAGAGTAACACCTGATTCATATACTTTTACATTACAATTAGGATTGATTATTTTTATACGTTCAGCACCTGCTACTGCTTTGTTTATCCCAACCGTATCTAATGTTGCAAAAAGCTGGCGATTCAAGTTTTTATCTTCATAAGGATCAGGCTCTGCAAGTTTTAGAAATCCTATTCCATTTCTGGCAAGCATTTCCGCTATTATTGACCCAACTCCTCCTATTCCTGCTATGGCAACTCTGCTGTTTGCTAACTTCCCCATACTTTCTTCTGAAAACAACAATGCCGAGTTAAAAAATAAAGCGCTATCTGAATATTTCATCTACTATCTCCTAATTTAATCAATGCCAGATAATAGTAAAAATCAGATATTTTTCTAAAAAAGTCATTAGAAAAGTGACTAATTATCAAGTTTAGAAATTTTTACATCCTAAAAAATCAGAGTATATTTTTCAAATTGTTTAAATGTAAAAGCTACTCGTGAAAGTCTGCCTTACCTGCTAGTGTTTCAAAAAAGTTTTCCTGTGATTTTATTTTAGGCAGTGGTAATTTAAGTTTGTCCATAAAATTATTTATACCAGTAATAATCTTGTTATAACCATCCTGAAAATGATTATTAATTTTTGATCCGGCTTCTTTTGCACTGTAAAGTAATTTGGAGATTTTGAAATCAAGACTGTTAGCTTTTACCATCATTTGCGCAAGTTCATTAAATCTTTGTTCATTTTCTCCAAATGGAGTAACAGTAGTCGAGAGTAAATTAGAAACACTCTTATTAAACAAAAGAGAATTATTTAATGTTTGTTTTATTTCATCTCCAACTTTTATCCCTGGAAAAAAATCTTTTATACCTTTCACAAAAGAGGTTCCCATAAACGCAACCTTGGTATCAAGAGCTTTATTTCTGGTTTTCTGAAATATATCCGTAACTGTATCTGCTACTTTGTATATTGCACCAAGATCTCTATATTCTTTACGATAATTAAGAATTTCTTCCTGAATAAATTGTTTTCTTTGCTCTAATGCATCATAATTTTTACTTTCTTTATCATATCCGAGGAATGATAAAACTTTCATATCAGTTTCAACATCCTTCATTCTTTTTTCAGAAAGTTCCAGCTGTAATTCAATTCTGAGCGAATCTAAAGGAAGAAATTTAAATAGATTATTATTTAAAATATTCGTATCAAGATCATTCAATCGTTTGAATGATGGGATAAATTCATCATTTTTATCAGTTTTAAAAAAATTAGAAGGATTATTTTGCTGCTTCTGGTTGTTTTCCTGATTAATTTCAACCCTGGGCTGCTGAGAAATGTTTCTGAATTTATTAAAACTTATATTATCAAGAAATTTCAAGTTATATTTCCCTTAGACATAATTACTCAAAGAAATTATCGTATAAAACAGTGGTTTTATAATCCTACTTAAATATGATCTTTGTATAAGTGCTTTATGACTTGTGCATCATATTGTGACTTACCTATATTTAAAGTTAGCTGTATAATATGTTTAAATAAGCAAAATAATTGAATCTAATCTGAATTAATTTTTAGAGGTGTGTGTGTCGGATAATAGCACAAATGTTTATATTGTTCAGGCAGAAGAGTATACTCGAAATAAAGAGTATAAAAGTGCTATTGAATGCTACTATAAAGCTCTTGTAAACCAGAACGAAAACTTCAATGTTCTCGATAAAATCGCAGAATGCTATTTTTGTATAAGCAATTTTGAAAGAGCAATAGAATTTTGGGAAAAATCATTAAAACAGAAGCCTGATTACACATCAGCATTTCTTGGTTTGTCAAAAACCTTTGAAGTATTAGGAAATCTTGATACTGCTATTCATTATCTGGAAAAAGCAACCCACTATTTTCCAGATGATAAAGACTATCAAATCAGACTTGTATATTTGCAAATTGAGAATAACGAATTTATAAAATCTAAAGATACTTTGAATGATATGATAACAAGGCATCCATCATATTATGAAGCATACTATTTGCTGGGTTTATTATACGAAAAAACTAACAGATCCGATTTGTCATATAAACAGTATTTAAAATCTATTGAATTAAATGATAAGTGTTTAAAAAGCCATTTAGCTCTTGGTATTCTCTTTTATAAAGATGGTAAACTCCTCGAAGCTGAACAGCAAATATTAAAAACTCTTCAAATTGATTACAACAATATAATGGCTCACTTTTATCTGGGATTGATTTACCAGGATATGGAAAAACTCGAAAAAGCTATTCCTGAATTTAAGTTTGTAATTACTTTTGAGCCAAGAAATCTTGTTGCTTATTATAACCTGGGTCTTGCATACGGATTACTCGGATGGATCGAGGAAGCAATTAACGAATTTAAAATTGCATCAAGCCTTGCACCTGATAATGCTGATATAAAATATGCTCTTGGTTATATTTACTACAAAAAGAACGATTATGAAAAAGCGCAGCAAGAGTTGGAATCAGCTATTAGTTTAATTCCTGAACATGCTCAGGCTCATGCAGCGTTAGGTGCAGTATATACTGATACAGGCAGATTTAAAGAGGCTATTGATGAATACACCTTATCACTTGATAGCGATCCTGAAAATATCCATGCAAGTTATCATCTAGCGGAACTTTATGAAACAATGGGACTAACAGACCTCTCAATAGAATCTTACAGGAATATCATCATATCAACACCTGATTATCTTCCGGCTTATTTTGCCCTGGGTAATTTATACGCCAATAAACAAGACTATGAAGAAGCTTCAAAATATTTCATTCAGTCTATTTCAATAAATGGAAGAATTTCTGAGGCATACTACGGACTTGGGAAAGTTTATGCATCACAAAATCTTTTAGACAAAGCTATTAACAATTTTGACAAGGCAATCCAGATTGACCCTAACAATGCAGATGCATACTACCAAAAAGGACTTATACTTATTAAAAGAAACTCTATGGATCAGGCAATTCATTATCTGGAAGAAGCAATTAAACTGCATCCGAGTCACAGTGCAGTTTATTATAATGAACTTGCAAGCGCTTATCTTTCAATTGGAAAAATTGACCAGACAATTAAACTTTATAAAACATCAGTTTTGCTGGAACCTCAAAACCCGCTGTTCAGAGCTAATCTTGGCAATGCACTGTTATTAAGCAAAAACTTCAAAGAAGCAACAGTTGAACTCAAAAAAGCATCAAGATTATCTCCATATAATCCTGATATATACCAAGCTATGGCTGAAGCTTATGAAAAAAATGAAAATTATTCAGAAGCAGCAGATGCATATGAGAATTTCTTAAAATACAATCCTGATTATTCTAAGAAAGATGCAATTCTAGAAAAAATCGATAAATTTAAAATATTGTGTCCAGAAAATAACGATGAACGTAATAAAATAAACCAAAACCGGGATCAATCAGCCATATTTAATTCAATTAAAAAGTTGTTCAGGTAATTTATATTCCATTACTTGTGAATTTTTCCACCAATTTCAACATTACTCAAAGCTTTTATCTTTGTATATTTTAAATTAGCATCTCTGCCAATATAACGTAAATTACCTAAATTTGTTACCTTGCTATTGTTAAAATAAGCGTTACCACCAATTGACTCCAAATTTCCTAAATTTGTTATCTTGCTGTGGCTAAAAATAGCGTGACCGCCAATAGATTGTAAATCACCTAAATTTTTAACCTGACTGTGGTTAAAGTAAACACTACCTCCAATAGATTTTAAATTACTTAAAGTTGTTATTTGGCTGTTTTTAAACGAAGCATCACGGCCAATGGATTGTAGATTCCCTAATGATATTATTTTACTGAAATCAAAATAAGCACCACCACCAATAGATTGCAGATTTTCTAAAGATGTTATTTTACTAAATCTAAAATCAGAAGTACCGCCAATAGATTGCAAACTGCCTAGATTTGCTATCTTACTGTATATAAAATAAGCATTGTCACCAATAGATTGTAAATTTCCTAAGCTTGTTATCTCGCTATTACTAAAGTCAGCACTTCCTTTAACTTTAGAGATATGTTTGAATAAATCTTTTTCATCAATACCTAAATTATTATATGAAAACCCCTTATCCGGTTGATCATAGTGTGAAATTTCAAAAGTATTATCTTCAAGAATTTTTACTTCAAATCCCAAATATTCAAGGATTTTTTTATAATCTTTATTAACAATACTGTCTTTTAAATCAAATTTTACTTTTTCAAAATTTTCCTTAGATCTTTGTGCACGTTCAATTTGTGCTTCTGCACCTTTAAATCCGTTTTTATCAATAAATTCCTTCACCACTTCAAAATGGGGAATTGAAATTGCGCCATTATTAGCTTCTCCCTGAATTTCTTGGATTTTATCACCTATAAATCTAATAGCAACTTTGGGATAACCTTTATCATAGTAAATATAAAAATCACCTTTTTTTAGATAAGGTTCTGCCTGTGTACTTTTGGTGCACCAGCTTTTATAACTGAGAGCTTTTAACATATTAACGTTTTTATTAAAATTTTTAGGATCATGAGATCTTGAAGGAATTTTTACCCATCCTTCAATAACTGAACCATCTAAAGTTTTTATATCATCAATATCTTGAGTATAATACATTCTTAGATTATTCTGATATATTTTATTAAAGTTAAACCGATAATTTTTATCTGCTTTCAAATTTTTATTAATCTGTTCAATGGTATCAGCTAATACACCCTTATTCAGGGAAGGAGGAAGATTTGCACTATCATTATCCAAATCTTTTACAATTCCTGAAAAAATAATCAGTGAAAGTGCTGGATCATTAATGTAGATATTACTTTTATCTCGAAGATAATTTTTCCATTCCTTAAGAATTTTGTTTCGTTCTATACTGACAATTTCTTCTGGTCCTTTATATTTATTAAAATCGAGAAACTTTTCTAATTCTTTTTTAGCCCAGAGATTAAAATCTTCATTTGAACTAAATTTATCAAGAGGAGCTTTGAACATATTTGCACAAGCAAGGTCAAACCCTTCAAGAGATGTTTTTTTGATCGCTCCAAACGATACAGTATCGCAGGATAAAGGAGCTAAAGGATTTTTAACCTGTCTTATTTGCATTGATGAGTTATTGGTAATTATAGTATTTTGAAAAAATTGTATTTGCATAAATTTTCTAAATCTTTCTAACTTTACTTTTGACCTGTTTATATAAACAAGAAACATTTTATAAATTGCTAAAACATAAAAATAAAATTTTTAAAATTAAAGAAAAACTGTTCCAGGCAAATAATAGCCTGCATTAATATTTCTCAAATAACTTTTTCAAGTATTTAGAATAAAATAACCCCTGTTTAAAACAGGGGTTATTTTGCTAATATTATTGTTTCTATCTGTAATTTTTGATTAAATGTCTGCTGATTACTAATCTTTGAACCTGATTTGTTCCTTCATAAATCTGAGTAATCTTGGCGTCTCTCATCATTCTTTCTACAGGGAATTCCTTTGTATATCCGTAACCGCCAAGTACCTGTACAGCGTCAGTTGTAACTCTCATTGCAGTATCCCCGCCAAAACATTTTGAAAGCGAAGAATACATAGATTTATCTCTATTTTCATTAGCTACTGCAACAGCAGCTCTATAAACAAGCAACCTTGCAGCTTCTGTTCTAATAGCCATATCAACCAGCATGTTTTGAACTGCTTCAAAGTTACCTATAGGTTGATTAAATTGCTCTCTTTGCTGTGCATATTTCATTGCAAAATCCAGAGCACCCTGCGCAACTCCGACACCTTGAGCTCCAACTCCAGGTCTGGAATGATCCAATGTGTTCATAGCTAACTTCCAGCCGGAACCTTCTGCGCCAATAAGATTTTCTGCCGGAACTTCCATATCTTCAAAAATAAGTTCTGCAGTTTCTGAGCCTCTGATACCAAGTTTATGCTCTGTTTTTCCTACTTTAAACCCGGGATAATCTTTTTCTACTATAAAGCAGCTTAAGCCTCTGATTCCAGCCTGCGGATCTGTTTTAGCAAAAACAGTTACTATATTTGAAACGTTTGCATGACTTATAAAGAGTTTTGATCCATTAATGATGTATTTATCACCTTTTTTTACGGCTCTTGTTCTAATTCCCATAAAGTCACTGCCTGCACCAGCTTCAGTCAGACCAAAAGCGCACATATTTTCACCACTGGTAATCTGTGAAATATATTTCATCTTTTGTTCTTCACTACCACCTAATAATATTGGCTGAGAACCAAGTGAGTTAACAAGACAAGCTAAAGCACAAGATAAATCAACTCTTGATAGTTCTTCAACAAGAATACATTCCGTTACAGGATCGACTCCGTCACCGCCATATGCAACAGGATAAGGCATACTAACAAGACCGTTATCAACCATTTCTTTATAAATATCAAAAGGGAATTTTGCTTCTTCATCTATTTGCGCTGATCTTGGAGCAATTACATTTTCTGCAAATTCTCTTACATAAGCTCTTATATCTTTTTGTTCATCTGTCAGTTGAAAATCAGTATTTTCTAATTGTTGTTCCATAGTTTCAATAGTCATTATTTTATCCTCATACCTATAAAGGTTATTAATATTCGTATGCTTAAACAATAAGAATAGCATATTCCTAAGCTAAACTGCAAATTATGTAGATCAGTTACTTAATTTAGCTTAAAATTAGCTAAATGTAAAATATTTTTTAATAACAGATCAGAACAGGTTTAGCTAAAACCTACAACTCTTTTCATTATTCCATGACATTAATCATGTTTGATTTTTCTATTTTTAACATCCAGACTTGTAATATATTATCCTATTAATAATTATGCAATATTTTTTTCTGCTGTTAAAATATATATATTGAATTAAAAAGTATCCTGCTCTATGAAGGAATTTATATGAGAAAAATCTTTATTTATTTTTTTATAATATTTTGCTTAATCGGAAATACACATGAATCCTACTCACAAGGCAAACTAGATAGTATTCCTCTTAAAAATACTCCGTCTCTGGACAGTATAAATAATTTTATTAACAAATATCTAAAAATCACAAACGAGCATAATATAGCAGAAATTAATAAAATCTATGCACTGAATTACGTTAGTGGAGATGGTTTAAAAAAAGATGACATAACAAAATTAATTAAAGATACATGGATAGCTTATCCTGACTTAAAAAACACCTCAGTTATAAAAGATATAAGGGTTAATGAAGCATATGCAGCAATAGAAACATATGACAAATCCTGCGGGAGCACAGCTAACAAGTCAGATATTACAAATGATTCAGGTTTGCTGGATAGCGAATCCCATAACATAATCTACCTGCAAAAATTCGGCAAAGATTGGAAGATTATAACCGATAAAGTTATATATGAAAAAACAACTATAAAATTTGGCAGCGCAAAACCTTTAAATGTAAACTTTTATGCTCCTGAACAGGTATTAGCCGGAAATAATTATACTGCAAGTCTTAATGCAGAAGTTCCTGATGGTATGATAGCGTTGGGATCAATAACAAGAGAACCTATAGTTTATCCTGAAACAAAACCAGAAGAAGTTTATAGACAGGTTAATCCTGCTACCAATTCTCTTGAGAGGTTATTTTTAGCCAATACTACAAACAATAACGAACTTGTAACAGCATCAATAGGCTATACAGAAGTAACAGAAGATGTGCTTGCAAATCCTGAAGTCAAACTTACCGGTTTAACTATTGTTTTATTAAGAGTAAATGTAATACCTCAGAGCCAGTTTGTACCTCGCATTGATAAATTAAAGATCGAGCCTGACATTGAAACAGATTTGCTCCCTGAAAAGTCAAATAACAAAGATCTGGAAAAAAAAGAATAAATAATGAATAAATATTATTTTTTTTTAACCGCTATTTTAGTATGTATTATTGATCAAATCTTTAAATTTCTAATTTTATCAAAATTATATTTTCTACAAACTATATCACTATTGGATAATTTTTTAAGCATAACCAAAGTATATAACACTGGTGCTGCATTTAGTCTTTTTGAAAACAGTACAAATCTTCTTATATTGTTTTCTATTATAGTATCTATCGCAATAATTATTTATATAGTGAAAAATAAAACAATTGAACTTCCATTTCTTATAGCCTGGGGCTTTATTCTGGGTGGAACAGCAGGAAACCTTATAGATCGGTTACTTTATGGATATGTAATCGACTTTATTAAACTTGATTTTATAAATTTTCCAATTTTTAATATTGCAGACCTGTCCATAAATCTTGGAGCTTTTTTGATAATAATTTACTCTTTTATAAAGTATAGAAAATCAGAATCAGAGATAAAAAATGAACAATAATGAACAGATAAAAATTATTGCAGATCTTGACGATGCAGGAGACAGACTGGATGTCTTTCTATCAAACATTATCTCAAATATATCCAGAAGCAGGATTCAGCAATTAATACAGGGAAACGTAACCGTTAATGGCAAGTATTCAAAAAGCTCTTATAAAGTGAAAGCCGGAGATGATATTTTAGTTAATATTCCTGAGGCAAGACCGCTGGAATTAAATGCTGAAAATATTCCACTTGATATCAGGTTTGAAGATAATAATATGATTGTAGTAAATAAACCGGCAGGAATGTTAACTCATCCAACATCTGTCGAGAAGGAGCATACACTCGTTAATGCTCTATTGCACCACTGCAAAGGAAACTTATCCGGTATTAATGGTGTAATGAGACCTGGAATCCTTCACAGACTCGACAAGGATACATCCGGACTGCTTATGATAGCAAAAAACGACTATGCTCATCAGTTTTTATCTGATCAGATTCGGAATAAAACGGCTAGAAGACAGTATTTAGCTATAGTTCATGGTATTATAAAGCAAGATACAGGCACAATTAATGCTCCAATAGACAGACATCCAACACAACGCCACAAGATGGGTGTTGTAGAAGGTGGTAAACCTGCAATAACTCATTGGAAAGTATTGGAACGATTTGATAATTTCACTTTTATTGAAGCTACTCTTGAAACCGGAAGAACTCACCAGATCAGGGTTCATTTATCCAATATTCATCATCCTGTAGCAGGTGACCCTTTATATGGGGGGAATAATATAAAAATCAACTTACATGGACAAGCATTACAGGCTTACAGACTTACATTCACTAATCCGACAAACAAAGAAAAAATGACTATTGAAATTGAGCCTGATGATGATATAAAAAAGTTAATACGAATATTGAGAAAGCGAGAAAGTATATGAAAAAATTGTCACTAATTTTAGGAATATTGTTTTTTGCGTGCATAGGTTATTTTGCATATTTAAATATGAATCAGTCTGTTACCTTTACATATTACCCAGGAAAGTCCTTCGTTAATATTGATCTGGGACTTGTTGTAGCTATTATTGCTGCTCTTTCTTCACTTGCCGCTTCTTTAATTAATGCAGGCAAAATTATGGAGCTTGATGAAAGAATAAAAAAACACATGCGTAATGCTGAGAGGGCTTCCGTAGAGACAGAAGAATCCAGCGATAAAGTAAAAAACCTTCAGGCAAAAATTGACACTCTCGAAATAGCACTAAGGGAAGCTTTATCTAAAAAATAATTCTGATTTTAAGAATTTGCATTCTGAAATTCATACTTTCTTATGATATGAAATAAATTCAAATTTGCTATTATATTATTATATTAATTAAACAATATTTCATAAGATTTTTGGAGTATGCATATGACAAAAGATCAACCTGAAATAAACGAAATTATTATAAATTTTAAAAAAGTATGTTTTATTTCTGTTATTAATAACTTTAAAAAAAATTCCTTTATGAGTATCCACATTAAGTCTGAGAAAGATGTAGTTAATATATAATTGATTACATTTATAAATTATTTTATATCCAGGGGGCATTTATTAAACTAAATAATGCCTCTTGAATTTTGAATTTTTGTATTTCCCTTATAACTAATTATTAACAAATATTAAATTAATTTTAATTACTCTAAAATGCTTATAAATTAGTTCTTTAGAACTAATTTTAATTTAGTTTATAAGTTTTATAGCTAAAGAGAAAAATAACCTTGCCGATTATATATTTATGGAATTAACTAAGCATTTTTATTTAATGAATTTAATAGAAGTTTTATATGTAGTTTAAGGAGATCATTTATGACGAATATTAGTAGCTCTCAGTTCAATATTTTCGTTAATAACAGAAATTTAGTAATCAAAAATGATCCTAAAACTGGAAGACAGACTGAAGTTGATGTACTGGATCCAACAACCGGCAAACAAAAACAAGTAAGCAAATATGATCCTACTACCGGTAAATTAACCTCTGTTACAGAATTCAATCCCAAAACAGGAAAACAGCTGACAGTATCTACCTATGATCCAAGAACAGGAAAACTGACATCAGTTACCAGATTTGATTCAAACACCGGCAAACAGGTTAATATACAAAAATTTGATCCTAATAACGGAAGACTTACAGAAACTGATTTATTTAATACCAGTGGACAATTAACACAATTAAGTAAATATAATCCAAGTACAGGGAAACAGACATCAGTTGCTACCTATAATCCAAGTACAGGCAAACAGATATCTGTAACTAACTTTGATGCCAGTACCGGCAGGCAGACATCAATTCTGAAATTTGATTCCATCACAGGCAAACAGACAACAGCAACTAATTATAACCCGGCCACCGGTAAAAAAATATCGGAAATTAATTTTGATGTAAAAACTGGCAAAATGGCAACAGTAACTAATTTTGATCAAGTTACCGGGAACCGTAAAGAAGTACAATCCTATGATCCTGCTACAGGAGTTAAGTCATTAGTAGTTAAATTTGATACTAAAACTGGAACAAAAATAGAATCAGATACTTTCAATCCATCAAATGGTAAACTGACATCTGTAACAAACTTTGATTCCAGAACTGGCAAACAGACAACTATAACCCAGTATGATTCTTCTACCGGAAATCGTGTAAAATTTGCTTCATATGATCCATCTACAGGCAAACTAGCTACTGAAGTTAGCTTTAATCCTGCTAATGGCAGAATTGTTGATAATAGTTACTTTGATACTAGAACTGGAAAAATAGTTTATAAAAACATATACAATTCAAAAACCGGAAAACGTACAGAAAATGATATATATAATCCATACACCGGAAATTTAATACAGCAATCCTTATTTGACTCAACTACCGGAAAAATAAATGAGTCTAATGTATTTGATTCAAAAGGAAACATTACTCAACAGCTACAATATAAATATGATTCAGCAACAGGTAAACTGCTTCAAACAGACAAATTGGATTCTAATGGAAATACTACAGAAGTGACTTTATTTGATTTAAGTACCGGAAAGAAAACACAATTACAAAAATATGATGTTAACACCGGATATTTGGCTGAAGTAGACAAATTTGATGCTACAACCGGCAAGCAAATTGAAGTCGACAAATTCAATTCTAATACCGGAATTCTAAATGAAGTTGTAAAATTTGATGCTACAACCGGCAAACAAACACAGATTGACAAATATGACGCAAGTACAGGAAATATCTCTGTAACAGCTAAATACAATGAAAATGGTGTTCAAATAGAATCAGATTTATATGATCCTATTTCAGGAATGATATCCGAAGTTAATAAGTATGATTCAACTACTGGTAACCTTACAGAGAAAGACCTGATTGACCCTGGTACCGGAATAACATATGAAATTAATAAATTTGATCCAACTACAAGTAAACTCACTGAGAAAGATTTAATTGATACTAGTACAGGAAAAAAATATGAAGTAAATAAATACGATGCGGCAACCGGAAATGTAACTGAAACAAATTCATATGACTCAGAAGAAAATTTAACATATACACAAAAATATTTTTCTAATGGCGAAGTTAAAGAATTAGATATTTTTGATCCTGCTACCGGAATAAAAACAAAAGTTCAAAAATATGATGCTAGTACCAGAAACTGCTCTGAATTAGTATTGTATGATACTACTACCGGTAAACAAACACAGGTTAATAAATACGATCCTGATACCGCTAAAATTAAAGAAATAGAAATATACAATTCTGACGAACAATTAAAACAAATTAATAAATATGATGTTAATAAAAAACTTGTACGAATGGATGTATTCGATACAGCTACTGGAAATCTAAAACAAATTAACAACTATGATCCTGCTACAGGAAAGCTAACAGGTATTACACTCAGCAACAACATTTCTGCTCAAATGGTAAACGGTAGTGTAGTGGTAAGTGATGCAGCTAATGTTGCTAAACCTCTGACAGATGATGATATTCACAAACTACTTTCTCCCAATTTAATAATTACAGGTTCGTTGCCAAAAGAAGTAGTTCTTAATATTGGTAATGACTCCAAGATTACCATTGAAACCATTTCAAAATGTGTCACTTCACTAAATATGCAAATTAATGGAGAATTAAAGGATTTAAACAAAGTTAACGCTGATAACCCAAATGACAGTTTATACAGTGATTCACAAGGAAACTGTTATCACATTACATTTAGTGTCAATCAAAGCGGATTACTTAATATAAATCTTGAAAATATTCCCACAACTAACCTTGCACAACTTTCAAGCTTATTAAAATAAGTATCAATCTAACCTATAAACTGATAGTCCTCTATTAGACTGAGTAATGAAGTCAAAATAGAGGACTATCTTTATTATAAAATATTCTGTTTGGTAGCATTCCTATTCTTAAAATATAAAAATCACTAATTTATAAATTTAAATAATTCACCTAATGGAACAAAGAAACCCTGAAATGAGTTAATGTGTTATTATATTATAAAAATGATCATGTGCTGTTTGTTCTAGGGATTATGAGGATTTATAAGGATATGGCCAATAATAGATTTATGAATTATCTGATTATATCTATTTTTTTAAGTGCTTTTGTTTGTGGTAAAAATTTATCTTTTGGTACTAATAACCAAATGGCTGTTGGAGAAAGTAATTCAGATAAACCTAAACTTTCATATATAAATGATTCAATGGATACAAAACCTAAAATTACCCATAAAACTGTTAAAAGATGGTTGAGTAAAAAGCCTGCAATAATCAATATCCTTGTAGTAAATCCTAAAGACAGCGGAGCGTTGATTAAACCTGCTAATGGATCCTATTATTTAGGAAGTGTAAAAAATGTTAAAGAAATAGTTGCAATAGAAGATGCAATTGCCGGGGTAAATGCATCATATTTTAAACCTGATTGCGGAGCACCGCTTGGAACTTCTATTGTTATGAATAAAATTATTACCGGCCCTCTTTATAAAAGAGTTACTTTTGGAATAACAAAAGATAAAGAATTTAAGATGGGAAAAATTAATATACATGGCAATATTTTAATAGGTAAAGATATAAAATTAAACCTGTTTAATATTAATCAACCTGTATTTAGCAGAAAATCATATTCAGTATTTACTGACAAATGGGGTAAAAGAACCCCCAAAACATCTTCACACTACAGTCACATAGTTGTTGAGAACGATACCGTAAGTTATGTAAAAAATAGCAGTATTATTGTTCCAAAGGGAGGGTATGCTCTTGTTGGTCCTCATTCTATACTGCCCAAACATATTAAAGTAGGTGACAAAGTAAGCTATACAACAAATATTTCACCTGATGACTGGAATGATGTTGAGTATGCAGTTGGCGGAGGACCTTATTTAATAAGAAACGGAGAAATTTTCATCGATAACCAGAAATTTTCGAGAAATTTTCTTTGGACAAAAGCTCCGAGGACGGCCATTGGCTACACAAAAAGTGGTAATCTAATACTTGTTACTATCGATGGACGACGTAAAGGGTTTTCAGAAGGTGCAACTATGTATGAACTGGCGATAATTATGTATGAACTTGGCTGCTATAATGCTATGAATCTTGATGGAGGTACATCAACTCAAATGGTATATAATGGCAAACTTGTTAGTCATCCGGCTGTTAAAGGCGGTGCCAGGGTCACAAATGCATTAATGATTATTATACCTCCACCAGTACTAAACATTAGTAAGAAAATACCATTTTTTAATCAAATAATATAATAAATTAAAATATAAATATAGAAATCCTCATGAAACAATGGTATAATGTATGTTTATAAAAGCAATCACTTTGTAAAGAATGATTTAGAAATATTGTTATATATTTGCATGAGGATTGGTTATGAGCGATAAATATCTTGCATACGGTGGCATTGCCGGCATTCTTAACTCACTTCAGTCAGAAAATGAAATTAAATTATTTCTGGCAAAATACAGAAAATGGTACATAAAAGAAAGAAACCTATCACGCTGGGAAGCAGAAGAGCATATCAAGCATGATATGGGATTCTTTATTAAACGATTTATAAGAAATCCTGAATTAATTTTAAAATTAAAGACTGTTTTAAAAATTTCTTATAGTTAAACTAAGCGATTTTACGTTTTCTTCTTCTAATAAGATCTACAAACGCTTCCAGTCTGGTGTTGAAACCAGCTTTCCCCATCTGCTCATCCAGTACCAGTGATAATACAGGAATATCATTATTTAATCTTACGTTTGGCAAAATATTTTGAGAAACAATCTCAGGCATACAAGTAAATGGCAGCAGGTGAATTACCCCATCACTCTTGTTAAATTCCGCAAGAGCTGCATCACCAATTGATTCAATTGCATCTCCACCTATGTCTCTTCTAAGATAATGTTTAGCGTATCTTTCAGCTTTTTCTCCATGTGTTTCATTAAATCTTAAAGCAGAAGGCATCAATGATGATTTTGTCCAATCACTGAGATTTAATTTTCTGTGAACATGAACTCCTAATTTGCCAAGTTCTTTTTCAATCTCAAGATTAGAAAATGGATCAAGTACTACATATATTTCGCCGGTTAAATCAACGTGCAAAATTTCTTTATTAGTGTCAATGGGTACAGATGACAGCTGTTCCATGGCATATTTAAAAGCACATTTGCATTCCTTTGTTGTAAGAGCATCATCAATTGCTCTAATACCTTTTTTATATTTTGCATCAGCGCTTCCAATATGTATTTCTCTTGCTCTATAGTATGCAAGAGAGTGGTCAAGCTGGTCCAGTACGTCGATTTTAAGTAATGCTATTTTTATAGATCGAACTAAATCTAACGGATTACCGTTATTTGTAGCTTTTTTAAACTTCGTATAAATTTCCTTTAATTTTCCCTGATAAAGGTCAAAATTTATAAATTCTACGTCATATCCAAGATCAACAAGAGCATTTCGTGAAGAATCACTATACTGTCCCAGTCTGCATATACCAGGACTATCTAGCATTAATATTCCCGTCGCACCAGCTTCAATTGCTTGAATATAGTTTCCAAGTATAAGTTTATAAGGCAAACAGACAGCTTCAGGACTGTTTCTTGTACCAAGTGACAATGTTGTTTTGCTATTATATGGAGGGACTACTACTTCTCCACCTAAAACCTTAATTGCACTTGATAAAACTATATGCAAATTCCCCATATGAGGAAATGAGATCTTCATAAAGCTCCTTTACCAAAATTGGATTTATACTCTTGCTTTTAAACGTTCAACTTCCTGAAGAAGTTCTACATTCTGTTCATTACCTTTATAAATTTGTCTATTGAGAGATTCAACAAGAACTGTACGCTTTTTTCTGAATAACATATCTGTAAATGCTTCTAGTCTTGTTACAAAGCCTGCTTCACCAGTATGCTCATCAATAGTTAAATTCAAAAGAGGCTTGTTATGCCTTTTAGCAAATCTTGTTATTCTTTCTATCATTAATGAATCAGGACCACATCCGAATGCAGTTATTGTAATAAGACCGTCAATATTTTCATCAGTCATATAATAACCGGCTGCACCTGTAATTTCAGATTCATTAGCCCAGTACAGATTTGTATTTAATGTTTGAATACCTTTTGTCATTTGCGCCAGATTCAAATTATCTGATGTATGAGGCTTAACTCCAAGCCCTTCGAGTTTTTTAAGTACGTTCATGCTGATATGATCGTCATAAAGATTATAACCGTGAGAAATAACTGCTGCATTAATTGATAATTCATTTTTTTCTGAAGTAAAACTAACTTTTCCTTCAACAGCATTTTTCATAGCTACATCAACACTTACACCGGATCTTGTCATGAGCCAATAATTATTCATACATTCCCATCCGGCCTTAGAGGCTTTAATGACTCTTTTCTTATTCGTAATGCCTAAAGGAGCTACAGATTCAAGAAGAAATTCCTGTAAACCCTGTTTTGGAACAGATTTATCAAGAGTTGGTTCTAATAGCAGAAAATCTTTTCTGATAATATTTCTTATTAAATCAGGCAATCCTCTAAGTTTTGAACAATTATATACTTTTGGTGCTATTGACTGAATACTTGGTGAATAAATTGTATCAACACCTTTATTTAACAGTTCAAGCACATGTCCGACATATACTTTAACTGGCAGGCATGTTTCAGAAACAACAAGAGCGCTTCCGTCTGAAACAAGCTTTTTATTAGTTTTACCGGATAAAACTACTTCGATGCCTAGATCATTAAAAAAACCATGCCAAAACGGATAGTAAAGATAATAGCCTAAAGCCCTTGGTATACCGATTTTCATATTATATAAACCTCCATATAGATTTCATTTTATTTATAGTAAGTATATTTGCTAACATATATTTGTACATAGATTTGATGGTGATTTTTTTCTTTTCCTTCTGTAAATTAGATCAACAAATGCTTCAAGGCGTGTTACAATTCCAGTTTTTCCTGTCTGTTCATCCATCATAAATGATAGAATCGGAATATTCTCATTTTTACTGATATTTGGAAGTATGCATTGGCTGACAATTTCCGGATTACAATTAAAAGGTCCCAGATGTATAACTCCGTCAATATCGGCTCTTGCTGCATAAACTGCATCACCGATAGATTCCAAACATTCGCCTCCTATTGCTCTTGTCATGTAGCTTCCAGCCACTCTGCTAGACCTTGCTCTATGTGATTCAGTTTTTTGAAGCCATTTAGGAAGCAATGCACCGTTTGTCCAGTCAGAAAGCATTATTTGTCTTTCAACTTCTACACCAAGTTTACCGAGTTCCTTTTCAATATTCATATTTGTAAATGGATCAAGCAAAACAAAAAATTCTCCGGTCAGGTAAACTTTTAATTTATCCGAGATTGTATCCATAGGAATAGCATCAAATTTATCAAGAGTATGTGCAACAGCTCTTTTAACTTCACTAACAGTTGTTGCTATATCTATAGCAGATCTACCGGCCTTATATACGCGCTCAGCTCTTCCCTGCTCGTATTCTCTGGGTCTGATATAAAATAGCTTTCTTTCTATTACATCAAGAGCATCGAATTTTACAAATCCTAATCTTATTCCGTACAAGGTTCTCGCAATATTTGCGTTTCCTGTTGCAATGGCAAACTTTTTAGATACTTCTACTAATTTACCTTTATACATATCAAATACTACCATTTCAAAATCATAACCGAGTTCTTTCAGTTTTGATTCAGCCATGGAAGCATAATTTCCCAGTCGGCAAGTACCTGGAGCCTGAAACATCAATAGCACATTTGCCCCTGCTTCCAGTGCGTGTATATAATTTCCAAGATTCATTTTATAGGGTAAACATACAGATTCTGCACTATTTCTTGTACCAAGAGTCAATGTATCCTTGTTATTTGAAGGAGGCAAATATATTTTTGCTCCCATAGTTTTTAACATTGCACTAACAGGAATACAGATATTTCCCATGTGAGGAAAAGAAACTATACGCTTTTTTGTTCCTTTATCTGACATTTTATCCGTTTCTTAATTCAGTATATTTGTCTGGTCCACCGTCTACACATTTTTCAGGGCATATACGCCAGCATGTTTGACAGTCTACACATTCATTCGGATTTATTTGAATTATATTTTCTTTTTTTTCAATTGCCTCTACAGGACAGGCACTTATACAAACTGCACATCCATTACATATATTTGTATTAATTTGATGCGGCATGATTAATCTCCTTTACACATTAATAAGGTCTTTTGCCAGCTCATCAAGGGCAGACAAATCTTTGCCACAGCTACATCCGCCATGCTTTTCACAACCTCCATGTACTCCGCCTATAGGGGTTTTACTACTGCATAAAATCTTTCTGTCATGGTAATATTCGCCTGGAAGTGGGAATATGGTCATAAAATAATCTTTTTTCCAGTTATCATCCATAATTTCTTTTACTTCTGCAGAATACTGGTCAATTTGTTCCATTATTTCAGGTTTAGTAAGATAATCAGCAGCACCTCTGTGAGTTTCATAAGGTTTAAATTTCTTGTAATATCCTCTTAATACCCATGGTCTGTCTATTATCATACATGGCCTCAGCATATTTCCATCATAAGGCGCACCTTTTCTTACTGCTGTCATAAATGGACTTGCCAGAGCTTCTGTAAGCGTAGATGTTTTAATATTATGAGTTGCCAGATGTACAAATGTACATGGTTCAACATCACCTTTTGCATTAACATGGATATACTGTCTTCCACCAGCTATACAACCCATCATCTCAGGTCCGTCACCCCAAAAGTCTACAGTCATCATAGGTAAAGTATTTCTGGCATTATATAGAGCCTGTTTAATCTGCTCTCTTTGTATTGCTGTTGGCATAACAGACGGATCAGGATTCTCACCTATTGGTACATAATGAAATCCCCAGGTCCAAAGACAGCCTTTATCTGAAAGCATTTTTAAAAATTCATCAGAAGCGATCTCATCAGTTGTTGATCTTGTAGCAGCAATACTGGAACCAAAGAATATACCTTCTTTTTTAAGTATATCCATTTTTTCCATAACCATTTTAAAGGTTCCCTTGCCTCTAACTTTATCAGTTGATTCTTCCCAACCTGATAAACTGAACATAGGAGCAACATTACCAAGTTTTTTAATTCTTTGAATAACTTTATCGGTCAAAAGAGAACCGTTTGTAAATGTTATGAAGATACAATCAGGATATTGTTCAACTAGGTCAAGGAAATCTGGACGAGCAAATGGTTCACCACCAACTACTGGTATTATATGTATGCCCATCTCGTTTCTGGCTTCATCAATAACTTTTTTCCAGGTTTCAATAGGAAGGTCTTCCTTTACATCATAATTATGAGCCCAACACCCTGTACAACTAAAATTACATTTCTGGGTAATACTTGAGAGAAGAACTGTAGGCGGATAAAATCCATTTTTTTCGTGAAATTTAGCTCTTTTTCTTTGATTATCAGCATAATAGCCGTGAACAAAGAAATTTACCAAAAATTTATTTCTGCAATTAGCATCTACTTCATTAATAACTTTTTGCCACCATTGAAGATGAGGATGATCTGTTTCAAATAGCCATCTCATTCTTCTGGCATGTCTTACAGACCCTTCAGAACCGGCAATTTTTTCAAATAATTTTGTTAAAGTAATGAGATTATTTTTGCTTGAGGTTCCAATTAAATTTAAAATTTGCCCCATTATAAATTCTGTACCAATTTGTTTTAGGTGGTCTATATATCCCTGTCCGCTTCTTGCTTTCCACATTATTTCCTGAGGTAAAACTCTCATTTTTCTCTCCTTGTCTAAGTACGTGTTCCCCTAGAAGTAAAAACTGATAAAATATAATTTTTTCAAATAAATTTTACTAATTAATTTTTCTTTCATATTTCTGACATAAAAAAAACCAAAAATACAGTAAAACTGCAAAATAACTGAGGTATGTAAATAAATGTAAATTTAACACTTTATTTGTTAATGAAATTTATTTTAAAATAATACTGTTAAATCAAATACAACTTTAAACTAAAATACTTTCATAATGCAATAGCAAAAGGCTCTCTGGCGACTATACCCATAAGATTACTCTCAAATTGCATATATTACCCAACAGATTTAAGATAAGTAAAATTATTTCAGAAAAATATAATGTACTATAAGCTAATAATAGATATGTAGGAATAATTATGAGACAAAAACTTCCTGAATGGATAAAAAGAGGAATAATTAATACAGAAACCACAAGAAATGTCAGAAATATTTTAAGACAACATAACCTGAATACAGTATGTGATGGCGCAAGATGCCCTAACAAAAATGAATGCTATTCAAATAATACAGCTACTTTTTTAATCATGGGCAAAATCTGCACGAGAAATTGCAGATTTTGCAGTATAAACAGCGCTGTACCAGATCCATTAAACACTGAGGAGCCTTATCAAATTGCTCAAGCCGTTAAAAAACTTAATCTTAAATACGTTGTAATCACTTCAGTAACGAGAGATGATCTGGTTGACGGAGGGGCAGAACATTTTGCAAAAACGATAAATGAGATTAAAAATATAAATCCTGATATAAAAATAGAAGTCTTAACTCCTGATTTTAAAGGCGATAAAAACTCTATAAAAAAAATTATTGAGACAAAACCTGATGTTTTTAACCATAATATAGAAACAGTGCAAAAACTGTACAGCAGAATAAGACCACAAGCTGAATATTCCAGATCTCTTGAATTATTGAGATATATTAAAGATTCTAATCCTCAGATATTCACTAAATCCGGAATTATGGTAGGATTTGGTGAAACAATAGCTGAACTAACCGAAACATTAAGAGATCTGAAGAATAATAGTTGCGATATTGTTACAATTGGTCAATATATTCAACCAACAAAAGATCATATGAAAGTTAACAGGTACTTAGAACCGGAGGAATTCGAAAATTTAAAAAATATTGGCAAAGACCTTGGAATAAAATACGTTGAATCAGGTCCACTGGTACGAAGTTCATATAATGCCAGTATTGTTATTCAGTACCTTTTAAGTAAAACTATATAAAGACTACATTTAACTATATTAACAGATCCAGTATCAACTTAAACAAGCCTTGTAATACAAACGTTATTTCAGCAATTTTTGATATTTATTAAAAATTAGAATATTTTTACTTTTCAAAATAATAAAGTTGTTGATAAAATTAATTGTACTCAACATAGAACAGAGTAAATTTTTAAAATATACTTGTAAATAAAATAATTCAGACCTGAAAGTGTATATATGACAAAAAAATTAAAAATCTCGTTAATAATACTGATATCAATAATACTATTAAGCACCTGGGCTTTTTTTGTCTCAACAACGATGACAAAAAATGTTAAAAGGGTTGCTGAAAATCAACCACTTATTGATGAAAATGCAGCTGTACAGGAATTAGTCCTCACAGAATCTAAAAACGGCACAAAGTTCTGGGAGCTGTATGCCTCATCCGGCGATTATGATACAGTTTCTGAACAAGTACATTTAAAAAATGTAAAAGGGAACTTTTATAAAAATAATAAAGTTGTATTAAGTTTTGATTCGCCGCTTGCCACCTATTATGATAAAAATAAGGAAGTAAAATTGTACGGAGGTGCAAGAGCTGCAACAGATAAAAAAATCCTTATTACCGCTAAAGAGTTATACTGGAAAGGTAAAAATGATTTAATTGTTGCAAAAAATGATGTTAAAATAAAAAGATCATCAGAAATACTTGTAACTGGCAATCAATCATATTTTTTTCTTAAGTCCTCCAAAATAAAAATGGTAGGCAGAGTAAATACCAGATTACTGAAAGGCTCTAAATAGCTCCAATATCAATAAAGGAAAGATAAGATGAATAAAAAATATATAATAATTGGGATGTTTTTAACATTATTTGTTGCATTTAGTGCTACTTTCTGCCTGGCAGATAATATTGTTATCGAAGCTAACAAACAAAACTATAATGCAAAAGATAATATGACTCATTTTGAAGGTGATGTAAAAGTAACATCCAAAGATATAACAGTAACCGGACCAAAGGCTGTTATGAAAATTAATGCAAATAATAAGCCTGAATATGCATTGTTTGTTAATAACCCGATTGCAAAAAAAATAACTCCAACATCAAAAAGTCAGATAAAAGCAAATATAATGAGATTATCTCTTATAGATAATATTGTTAAAGCTGAAGGAAATGTATTTTCTGAAGTTACAGAAACTTCATCACCTGTTATGACAATGAAGTCAGACACTCAGGAATATGATATATCAAGTAATACTATTATTGCAAAAGGAAACGTAGAAATTAACTACAAGGAACTTAAAACCAAATCAAATGAAGCAATGATACTTGTGGATAAGGCAGGAAAGCCTCAACAAGTAAGATTAATGGGATCAGCAAAAGTTATTCAGGATAAAAGCATAGTAGATGCCGATAGTTTTATTTATAACCCGGCTAACAATGAAGTAATTGCCCATGGTAATACATATTCTCAAACTATTCTTGATGATCTGACACAGGTTTTTGTATGGTCAGATATACAGGCATATGATCAGAATACAGAAACCCTTATGACCAGTGGAAATGTTAAAATAGCTTATAAAGAATATCTGGCTTTTGGCCCAAAGGCAACTTTATTTAAGGAAGGAACATCTACCAAACCAAACAAAATCATATTTTTAGGCAGATCAAGAATTAGAGAAAATTCCAGAGAAGTTGAAGCTAATAAAATTCAAATTACATTAAATCCAAAAGATTTTACTGCTGAAGGCAATGTAAAAACAAAGTTTACACAGATACAAAGCTATAAAAAAGGACCAAAGGATAAAAAAACTAATAAAAAGTTAAAACAAGAACAAAATAAAAAGAAAGCCATTGAAGAACAGGAATTCAGAAAAAAATATCCTGTAATAGAGAAACCTGTTGATTATGATCCGCAAAATATTTTTAACTAGAAGTAGGATAAATTAATGACAATTAAAGCGTGTGAACTGGTAAAGGTCTATGGAGACCGAACGGTTGTAAATAATATCTCTTTTGAAGTAAATCCAGGTGAAGTTGTAGGATTACTTGGACCTAATGGAGCTGGAAAAACGACAACATTCTATATTGTAGTCGGATTAATCAAAGCTGATGGAGGTAATGTTTTACTAAATGGTGATGATTTAACATCAGAGCCTATGCATCAAAGAGCAAGAGCAGGTATTGGATACCTTCCACAGGAGACATCAATATTTAGAAAATTAACTGTAGAAGAAAATATTAATTTAGTTCTTGAAATGAATAAAAATTTAGATAAAACCGACCGAAAAGAAAAACTCGATTCTTTACTGGAAGATTTTGGACTTACTAAATTAAGAAAAAGCGATAGTGTACAGTTATCCGGCGGTGAAAGAAGAAGAGTAGAAATAGCAAGAGCTCTTGCTGCTGATCCAAAATTCATATTGCTTGACGAACCTTTTACAGGAATTGACCCCATAGCAATTCTTGATATTCAGAAACACATTAGAAATTTAACAAAAAGAGGTATTGGAATCTTATTAACAGACCATAATCCGAAAGCTACCTTATCAATTACCGACAGAGCCTATATAATATTCGATGGATGTATAAAAGTATCCGGTAATAGTACCGAAATTTCAGAAAATCCTATAGCAAAAAAGTTCTATCTTGGCGAAAATTTTGAGTTATAAATATGAAATTACTTGATAAATACATATTTAAACAAATTGCACTTGCAACACTATTTGGGATCCTTATATTTATAGTTATCTGGGTTTCTCCGGAAATTCTTTTCAGGATAATCAAAAGAGCAATAAACGGTGAAATCACACCTTTGATTGCTTTAAAATTATTCTTTTACAATATTCCTGATATCCTTGCTAAAGCAATCCCTGTTGGATTAATGCTGGGTAGCCTTTTTGTTTTTGACAGATTAAGTAGGGATTTCGAACTGGTAATTTTTAGAGGTACAGGTGCCAGCCTCTCCAGATTAACATATCCAGTTATATTATTAGGTATTGTTGGTTATATAGCCTGTTTTATAACATTAGACTGTTTAATCCCCAGTAGTACATTGGCAATTAAAGCTATTAAAAATGAGATTTCTCAAAATTACTTTGTTTATGTTGATAAAAACAAGAACAATAAACCTCAAAATATCTTAATTATAGGAAGTTTTGACGGAAAGAATTCTACAAATATAAAATATTTAAAGTTTTCAGACAGAATTAATTCTGATTTACCTGTTATATCAAGTATCATAACCGCGGACAGCGCTAACTGGATAAAAGACCATTGGACTCTTATTGATGGCTTAGAATATCAAATAGCACCAGATGGTGTTTATAAGGATATTATTAAATTTAAATCAAAAGATGAATTATCAGGCGATTCAGCGGGTAAATCATATAAATTACTTCTTAACTCAAATAAAAAACCAGCTGAAATGAATATTCAACAACTTAAGAATCAATTAAATCTCTTAAGTTCTTCAGGAATGCAGGATGAGTACAAATATATGCTTACAAAGCTATATCAGAGATATGCACAACCGTTCAGCTGCTTACTTCTTGCTTTATGTGGAGTTATCCTGGGTTATAATAAACCAAGAGAAAAAAGATTTCTTGGCTTTACAATCGGCGTAGCACTAATATTTATCTATTATATTATTGGACCTTTTTTAGATATGCTTGCTCAAAATGCCATTTTGCTGCCTGTTGTATCAGCATGGTTACCTAATTGTATTATTTTTACAGCAATGATAATACTGGTAAAGTTCAAACAGATTTGATCAAAAAGATTTTGTATTTCAGAAAATACATCAATACACATAACGGATGCCGGATTTGGGCTTTTGATAAAATCTCAAATTAATTAGAAAGTGTCATAGTTTATTAGATTAACTTATCAGCTATATCTTCTGATTCTTTCATCCAGTCTTCTTGTTCAACCACAAAAGCATGATTCCAGAATTTTTCTATAGCATAAAATTGTCTCTCATCTTTATGCAGAATATGAATTATCACATCACCATAATCAATAAGATTCCATCTGTTTTTTTGGTCACTTTCTTCTCCAGCCGGCAGTCTACCAAAATTACTTTTAATTTGTTCTCGAATATAACCTGTCATTGCTCTAACCTGAGTCGAAGTTTCTGCACTACATATAACAAAATAGTCAGATAAAACAGAAACATTACTGATATTAAGAATGCTTATATCTTTCGCAAACTTATGATCCAGCATTCTGGCAATAATACAGGCAAATTTATATGAATTAAGATCTGTCAAAATTATTCTCCCTTTAAACTACTATATAATAATAATTAATCATAAAAAATAATAACTAAATAGTAAATCCCGGAATTTTTATTATATTATTATATCTGTTATATATAAAGGAAAATTAATGAAAATAATCAAATATATATTATTAACTGCACTAATCTTAATAATACTTCCAGCTTTTGCATACAATGAATTACATTATACATTTGTTAAGCATGATCTGGAAATCTTTAATCTATTTAATTTTAAAGAATTAAAAGAACTCTCTAAAAACAATAATCCACAAGGACCTTTATTAAATAAAGTAACTTACGCATTAAACAATGCAGCAGTAGACAATACTTTAAGCGATATATCCACTTATAAATTCAAAAATGATTCTAAAATAGGAGATTATTTAAGAATAGCCAGCTGGAATATTGACCGAGGTTTCAAAGTGGAACAGATAAAGCAAATATTTGCTAATAATGACAATATATTTTCAAAATTAAAAAATCCCAATAAAGATACTCTAAAAATAGCAAAAGAAGAACAAGAGATATTAAAAAATTCAGACATAATAATTCTGAATGAAGTTGATGTAGGTATGCCCAGAACCGGATATAAAAATATTGTAAAGGAACTGGCAACATCTCTCAAGTATAATTATGCATATGGAATTGAATTTCTTGAAGTTGATCCTGTGCATCTTGGACTTGAAGATTATAAATGGTCTGAAGAACGATTTCTTTTTCCAAATGCAGATAAAATTAAAATTGATGAAGTGAATTATAAAGGACTTCATGGTTCAGCAATATTAAGCAAATTTCCTCTCAAAAATGTCAGAATAATAAGATTGCCAAACACATATAACTGGTTTAGTGGAGAAGCAAACAGGATATCTGATCTTGAATATCTTAAAAGAAGTGCTGCTAATATTGTTTTTAAAGAAGAAATGATCAGAGAAATCCGTATTGGGAGCAGAATGGCAATATTGGCAGATGTACAGATGCCCGAATTAGATACTCCTGTTACAATTGTTGCTACACATCTGGAAAACAGAACAGTTCCCAAAAATAGACAAAAACAACTAATGCATTTACTAAAGAATATATATAAAATTCAAAATCCAGTCATTTTGGCAGGAGATTTTAATACTATGTGCAGAGATGGAAGTCCAACAGGAATTAGAAAAGAAATTAAGAAAAAGCTAAAAGATCCTGATTTTCTGGCACGTAGTGCTATATCACTTGCCCTTCCTTCGGCTTTAGTAGTAAGCACGGTTATAAATGCAACTGATATAGCGAGAACTTATACAAATCCTACAGTAAGAAATATTCCTGTTATAGCTCCCAACAAAGAAAGAGAACTCTTTGATCTACTTAAAGAAGCTAAATTCGAAGATGGAAACTATTTTGATTTCAGAGGTATACCTAATAAATCAATAAATAAAAGAAGGAAATCTCTTGCAAACTCTAACGAGAGGTTAATTAAAGGATTTCAACCTACATTCGTTTTTGAAAGACCTTTATTATTAGGCAAATACAAACTTGACTGGTTTTTCGTTAAAGCCTACCTTAATAATCAAAATGATAAAAATGGCTCTTATAAATTAGCACCGCATTATGGCAGAACATTGTTGGATCTCAATTATATTTTTCCTGAATCCATATCAGATCATGCTCCTATTACAGTTGATCTTCCCATAAATGAACCCGTAAATTTATCAAGAAAAAAGAATTAATTCTACATATTGTTTTATTTAGTAATAACAAATCAGACATGCGGATATATTAATATTCCACATTTTTGTTGTTTATTTCCTATTAAATAAAAAACAGATACTGTTTTATTTAAAAAGGGGATAATTATGGCTAAAATAAATGGAACAAATCGCTCGGAATACTTAAATGGTACAAATTCAAATGATATAATGAGTGGCTATGCAGGAAATGATACTATACTTGGAAACAATGGAAATGATGTCATATATGCCGGTGACGGTAACGATGTACTTTTTAAAGTTGATGATATTTCCTTTGTTGAAAAGTTTTGGGGAACGGTTGGCGCTGATACAATGTATGGCGGCAAAGGAAATGATAAATATCTTGTTGATAATGTAAAGGATTCAGTTATTGAATATCAAGCAGAAGGAATAGATACAGTTTATACAAACTTAAAAACATACACTCTACCGGATAATGTTGAAAATGCATGGCAAATTATTGCAGGAAATAAAGACTTGTACGGAAATAGTCTGGATAATGTGCTACATGGCAATTGCGGCTGGAATTATATATACGGTGGAGTTGGAAATGATACAATATTTGGTGGTGGGTATGGTCATGATACGCTAGATGGCGGAGACGGTAGCGATTATATAGTTGCTTCAACCAGAGTATGCAAACTTTACGGTGATCTTGGAGATGATACATTAGTTGGCGGATATGGAAGCGACACTCTGTGCGGCGGTTCCGGCAGTGATAAATACACAGGCTTTTATAGAAATCTGGACAATGATGGTGTAACATTTAAAATCGGCTTTGGAAATGACATAATTCGTGATTATACAGATAATGAAAACTATGCTCCAGATACATCAGGTACAGATTTGCTAAATATAAACACTTTCAGTACTAGTCAGGTTTCCCTTAGAGCAATTGATGTTGATAAAGACGGAAAACTGGACGGATTATACATTAACACCGGGAAATACGGTTCTGTACAGATAGAGCATTATTTTAATGACAGCAGCAAATTATTATCAAATTCAACTCCAGGAAATGGATGTATTGAAGGTATATTATTTGATAAACAGCTTATGCACTTTGATGATATAGTAAATTACTTGACGTAAGTGTTAATTAGAATTTAATACTCTCATTTAATTCCATTTATGGCATGTATGCAGGATTAATGAGCCTTAATGCTGTGCAGCCCCAGTCATTTTCATAGCAATTATATCCATCATACAGGATACCTATTGGGAGAATAGCATAATTATTTTTGTTATGCACTATCCAAAAGGAATAAAGATCCTTTCCTATCCTGTTTGGTGCTTTTTTGCCATTTATATCAACATCAATGTAACCACAGGCATTAATATTTGCATGACTGCAATCCGAATATGAATAAAAACGTATAAAATAGCCCTCATTTGTAATTACAGCTGGTATAGAATCATTTCTACCAGGCCATCTGATATTATCTCCATCGTACCACCTGTAATGTATAGCTCCGAAAATATTTGAAGTAGTGTCCGTTTTAACACATTTTATTACATTACAAAAATCTCTTCTTAATGATTCATTATAAGTTCCACCAGAACCTAGGCCGATATTAATATATCCGCCATTATTTATTTTAATTTTATTTAATGCAAGTGAAAGTTCTGTATTTAATCTTTTAAGTCCAATAATATATTCACTTTCATGAACTTTGTAAACCATATCAAAAATCATAAAATATGCTATTAATCCGATAATTAAGAGCGTTATGATAACTTCATATAGCGTATAACCTCTCCTTAATGCGAGCATAATATCCTCACTAATATCAATTGTAAGTATATTATCATGTGCTGACCTCTATAACAATACTAACTAAATTTCAAACTTATAATATTAAGACTTGTAAAAATATTATAAATTTGAAATTGTTTTGTTAAAGAAATCTTATCAAATTTACGATAAATATAAAGTAAAGTATCTACAACTTTACCTATATTTAAATTTTGAATAACTAATTAAATTCTAAAATTAAGATAAGAAA